>OBAG01001083.1_pt1 | contig 18691 bp, 9 predicted proteins | sample 1517701 | NCBI WGS metagenome assembly OBAG01 (sample SAMN04571702, study PRJEB22368) | human gut metagenome | biome: human gut; material: stool | host: Homo sapiens | place: Luxembourg | collected 2012-09-07 | reverse complement strand
TACTGGATGTCTTATCGAGCATTTTGGCAACGCAGATGCCGTGCCGCAGCCGCCGGAGCGGTGCTTAAGCCGTAAGGCGGGAATTATGCGGTATTGCCTTAAATAAAAACGGATTTGTTTTTTCTAACATTTGGTGTATAATACTTTTATACTGGGTTTGTCTATGCAGGATGAATGGTGCCTGCATGGAGGGCAGGGGAGAACGCTTCCCTGACTGGCTCAGAAAGACACCATATAGAAAAGGAGAATCCGCCATGTCGGAAGCATTGAAAGAACGCAAAGAGATGGACCCGCAGTACCAGTGGGACCTGACCAAAATGTACGCCAGCGATGCGGAATGGGAAAAGGCTTTTGCCGCCATTGACCCCAAAATTGAAGCTTTGGCTGCCTGGGAGGGCAAGCTGAACAACGCTGCCAGCATTCGTGAATTTTATGATGCAGAAATCGGCGTGTTCCGTGAACTGGAAAACCTGGCTGTCTACACCAGCCTGCGTCTGAGCGAGGATACCCGTGCTGATGACGCCCAGAGCATGGATGCCCGCGCTACCGCCAAATATGTAAAGGCTGTCGGTACCATCGCCTATGCTCAGCCGGAAATCCTGGCACTGCCGCAGGAAACCCTGAATGCCATCATGGCTGACGAGCAGGTTGCCCCCTATCGTTTTGCTCTGGAAGACCTGCTGCGTGCAAAGCCTCACACCCTGACCGCCCCGGAAGAAAAGCTGCTGGCTGCTTTCGGTGAGGCATTCGGCACCCCGAAAAATGTTGCCGATAACCTGGAAGACGCCGACATGGTGTTCGATTCCGTCAAGGATGGCGAGGGCAACGATGTGGAGCTGACCGCTTCCAACTACATCCTGCTGCAAACCTCCAATGACCGCGTGCTGCGCAAGAATGCCTTTGAAAGCTACTACAAGAGCTTCCGCCAGCACATCAACACGCTGGCTGCCTCTTACTCCGGCGCTGTCAAGACCGCTACCGCCGAAGCCTCCGTCCGTCATTATGAATCTTCCCGCGCCATGTCCATGGCAGGGGAGAACGTGCCCGGCCAGGTCTATGATAACCTGGTGGCTACTGTGCGCAAGCACCTGCCGGATATGTACCGCTATGTTGCTCTGCGCAAGCGCATCCTGGGTGTGGACGAGCTGCACTACTATGATGTGTACGCCCCGCTGACCAAGGGCGTCAGCGCCCATTACACCTATGACCAGGCCAAGCAGATGGTTCTGGATGCCGTTGCACCGCTGGGCGAAGAGTACGGCACCATCGTTCGCAAGGGCTTTGCCGAGCGCTGGATCGATGTGTTTCCCAACAAGGGCAAGAGCGGCGGCGCTTACTCCGGCGGCAGCTATGATTCCAACCCCTATATCATGTGCAACTTTACCGGTACGCTGGACAGCGTTTCCACCATTGCGCATGAGATGGGCCACAGCATGCACAGCTGGTTCAGCCGCCATACCCAGCCTGCCCAGTATGCCGACTATACCCTGTTTGTCGCAGAGGTCGCTTCCACCGTCAACGAGAACCTGCTCATTGAGCACCTGCTGGCAGAAAAGAACCAGGATCCCGCAACCCGCCTGGCCCTGCTGAATCAGTACCTCGAAAATTTCAAGGGAACCGTCTACCGCCAGACGATGTTTGCCGAGTTTGAGCGCGATGCCCACGCCATGGTCGAGCGCGGCGAAGCCCTGAATCCCGCCGCCCTGAACAATCTGTACAAGAAGCTCATTGTGGACTACTTTGGACCGGAGCTGGTTGTGGATGACGAAGTACAGTACGAGTGGGCACGCATCCCGCACTTCTACCGCCCGTTCTATGTTTATAAGTATGCAACCGGCTATTCCACTGCCGTGGCATTGTCCGAGGGCATCCTGAAGAACGGCGAACCGGCTGTTAAAAAGTACCTGGAGTTCCTGCACATGGGCGGCAGCGCTTACCCGCTGGATGAGCTGCGCCATGCCGGTGTGGACCTGACCACACCCGCCCCGGTGGATGCTGCCCTGGATAAGTTCGGCCGCATTCTGGACGAAGCCGAAGCCTGCGTGGCACAGCTGGAAGCTGCAAAATAAGCAGGGGAAAGTCCGAGGGTGTATCTGATTCTTTGTTTTCAGATACATCTTAAGCACACAATTAGAACCCCCAGTGCAGAAAATCAGCATCTTGCACGATTATTTGAAATATTTTTTGTGAATACTCTTGACAGAGCGTGGTTTATCCGCTATTATAATAAATGCGTGAGTTAAGGGGTCAAGTGCGGCCAAAATGGAAGCACAACCCCCGCAAAAAACTGCGCGGAATAATCAAGAAAGGAGAAAAGAAATGCCTACTTTTAACCAGCTCGTACGCAAAGGCCGTGAGGTTCTGGTAACCAAGAGCACTGCTCCTGCCCTTCAGAAGAGCTACAACTCCCAGAAGAAGCAGTACACCACCATGAACAGCCCCCAGAAGCGTGGTGTTTGCACCGCTGTTCGTACCATGACCCCCAAAAAGCCCAACTCTGCTCTGCGTAAAGTTGCCCGTGTCCGCCTGACGAATGGTATCGAGGTCACCTCCTACATTCCTGGTATCGGCCATAACCTGCAGGAGCACAGCGTTGTCCTGATCCGTGGCGGTCGTGTTAAGGACCTGCCCGGTGTCCGTTACCACATCATCCGTGGTACTCTGGATACTCAGGGTGTTGCAAACCGTAACCAGGCTCGCAGCAAATACGGCGCAAAGCGTCCCAAGGCCGGTGCCAAGAAGTAAGGAAACATCTTTTCGCCATAAAATGGTCAGCTGACCCTTTTGTGGCATAACGGGAGTTTTCTTTAACTTTCGAGTACCGATGATATCATTAATGTGAAGGAGGGAAGAAAGATGCCCAGAAGAGGTAAAATCGCAAAGCGCGAAGTTCTGGCTGATCCTATTTACAATTCCAAGCTCGTCACCCGTCTGGTCAACAGCATTATGCTGGATGGCAAGAAGGGCGTCGCTCAGAAGATCGTTTACGAAGCTTTTGAGACTGTCAAAGAGAAGACCGGCAACGATCCTCTCGAAATGTTCGAGAAGGCCATGGAAAACATCATGCCCAGCCTCGAAGTTAAGGCCCGCCGTGTCGGCGGCTCCACCTACCAGGTTCCCCTGGAGGTCAGCCCCGCCCGCCGCGAGACCCTCGGCCTGCGCTGGCTGACTCTGTACAGCCGCAGCCGTGGTGAAAAGACCATGTCCGCTCGCCTGGCCGCCGAGATCATTGACGCTACCAACAACGTTGGCGGCGCCGTCAAGAAGCGCGAAGATACCCACAAGATGGCAGAAGCCAACAAGGCTTTCGCGCATTACCGTTATTGATCTGCTTACTGAGGAGGTTTAAGCCATGGCAACGCCGAGAGACGTATCCCTGCAAATGACCCGAAATATCGGTATCATGGCCCACATCGACGCAGGCAAGACCACCACCACCGAGCGCATTCTGTACTACACCGGTATTAACCATAAGATCGGCGAAGTTCATGACGGCGCTGCTACGATGGACTGGATGGAGCAGGAACAGGAACGTGGTATTACCATCACTTCCGCTGCTACCACCTGCTACTGGAGCCACACCGAGACCCAGCACGATCCGGCTCTGTTCAAAAAGAACCGTCATCGTATCAACATCATCGACACCCCGGGCCACGTTGACTTTACTGTTGAAGTTCAGCGTTCTCTGCGTGTTCTGGACGGTTCTGTTACCGTTCTGGCCGCAAAGGGTGGCGTTGAGCCTCAGTCTGAAACCGTTTGGCGCCAGGCTGACGAGTACAAGGTTCCCCGCATGGTTTACGTCAACAAGATGGATACCATGGGTGCTGACTTCTTCCGCTGCGTACAGATGATGCATGATCGTCTGCATGCCAACGGTGTGCCTATCCAGCTGCCTGTCGGCCAGGAAGACACTTTCCGCGGCATCATCGATCTGATCGACATGAAAGCCGATATCTACTATGATGATATGGGCAATGATGTGCGCGTTGAGGAAATTCCTGAAGACCTGAAAGAACAGGCTCAGGAATATCATGACAAGCTGATCGAAGCTGTTGCTGAGACCGACGAAGAGCTGATGATGAAGTACCTGGAAGGCGAAGAGCTGACCAAGGGAGAAATCAAGGCTGCTCTGCGTAAGGCTACTATTTCCAACGAGATCGTTCCTGTTGTCTGCGGCTCTTCTTACAAGAACCGTGGCGTTCAGAAACTGTTGGATGCAATCGTTGATTATATGCCTGCTCCGACCGACGTTGCGGCCATCAAGGGCACCAACCCGGAGACTGGCGAGGAAGAAGATCGCACTTCTTCCGATGATCAGCCGTTCTCTGCACTGGCATTCAAGATTATGACTGACCCGTATGTTGGTAAGCTGTGCTTCTTCCGCGTGTACTCTGGTACCGTTGAGGCTGGCACCACTGTTTACAACTCTGTTAAGGATCAGGACGAGCGTATCGGCCGTATCCTGCAGATGCATGCAAACAACCGTAAGGATATCGACATCTGCTACGCTGGCGATATCGCCGCTGCTGTTGGTCTGAAGAACACCACCACTGGTGATACCCTGTGCGATGAGAAGCATCCCATCATCCTCGAGTCCATGAACTTCCCCGAGCCGGTTATCCGCGTTGCCATCGAGCCCAAGACCAAGGCTGGCAGCGAGAAGATGGGTATTGCCCTGTCTAAGCTGGCTGAAGAGGACCCGACTTTCCGTACCTGGACCGATGAAGAAACCGGTCAGACCATCATCGCCGGCATGGGCGAGCTCCACTTGGAAATCATCGTGGACCGTCTGCTCCGCGAGTTTAAGGTCGAAGCTAACGTTGGCGCACCTCAGGTTGCCTACCGTGAAACCATCCGCAAGGATGCTAACCAGGAAACCAAGTACGCACGTCAGTCCGGTGGTAAGGGCCAGTATGGTCACGTTAAGATCAAGATTGAGCCCAACCCGGGTAAGGGTTATGAGTTTGTCAACGGTATTGTTGGCGGCGCTATCCCGAAGGAATACATCCCCGCTGTTGACAACGGTATCCAGGGCGCGATGAAGTCCGGCATTCTGGCTGGCTATCCCGTCGTGGATGTCAAGGTCACTCTGTGGGACGGCTCCTATCATGAAGTTGACTCCTCTGAAATGGCGTTCTCCATCGCCGGCTCCATGGCATTCAAGGATGCTATGAAGAAGGCTGATCCCGTCATTATGGAGCCCATCATGAAGGTTGACGTTGTTGTTCCTGACGAGTATATGGGCAACGTCATTGGCGACTTGAACAGCCGCCGCGGCGCGATCCAGAACCAGGAATCCACCGATGGCACTGCCCGTGTCACCGCTATGGTTCCTCTGTCCGAGATGTTCGGTTACGCTACTGACCTGCGTTCCAAGACCCAGGGCCGTGGCCAGTACTCCATGGAGCCGGCTGATTACCAGCAGGTTCCCAAGAGTGTTGCAGATAAGATCATGACCGAGCGCAATAAGGGCTGATTCTGCACAAATTCGCGCAAAATACTTGATTTTTCTTGAAAAATCTAGTATGATAGCCTTACAACAGGCTATTTTATCTGTTTGAATTAAAGGAGGATACTTCCAATGGCTGAAAAGGAAAAATTTGACCGCTCTTTGGAGCATGTCAACATCGGTACCATCGGTCACGTTGACCACGGCAAGACCACTCTGACTGCCGCTATCACCAAGGTTCTGGCTCTGAAGGGCGACGCCGATTTCATGGATTACTCCAGCATCGATAAGGCTCCTGAAGAGAAGGCTCGTGGTATCACGATCAATACCGCTCACGTTGAGTACCACACCGCGAAGCGTCACTATGCCCACGTTGACTGCCCGGGCCATGCTGACTACATCAAGAACATGATCACCGGTGCTGCTCAGATGGACGGCGCTATCCTGGTTGTTGCTGCAACCGATGGCCCGATGCCGCAGACCCGTGAGCACATCCTGCTGGCTCGTCAGGTTGGCGTGCCCAAGATCGTTGTGTTCCTGAACAAGTGCGATATGGTTGACGACGAAGAGCTGCTCGACCTGGTCGAAATGGAAGTTCGCGAGCTGCTGGACAGCCAGGATTTCGACGGCGACAACACCCCGATCATCCGTGGCTCCGCTCTGAAGGCTCTGGAGAGCACTTCCAAGGATCCCGATGCTCCGGAATACAAGTGCATTTGGGAGCTGATGGACGCTGTTGACAGCTACATCCCGACTCCGGACCGTGCTGCTGATAAGCCGTTCCTGATGCCCGTTGAGGACGTTATGACCATCTCCGGCCGTGGCACCGTTGCTACCGGTCGTGTTGAGCGTGGTACTGCTCATGTCGGCGATCAGATGGAAATCGTTGGTCTGAAGGAAGAGAAGCTGACCACCACCATCACTGGTCTGGAAATGTTCCGCAAGAGCCTCGAGTTCGCTCAGGCTGGCGACAACATCGGCGCTCTGCTGCGTGGTATTGACCGTGACCAGATCGAGCGTGGCCAGGTTCTGGCTGTTCCCGGCTCTGTTCATCCCCACACCACTTTCGATGGCCATGTTTACGTCCTGAAGAAGGAAGAAGGCGGCCGTCATACCCCGTTCTTCAACAACTATCGTCCTCAGTTCTACTTCCGTACCACCGACGTTACCGGCATCATCACCCTGCCCGAAGGCACTGAGATGTGCATGCCCGGCGACAACGTTGATATGCACGTTGAGCTGATCACCCCGGTTGCCATGGAAGAAGGCATGCGTTTCGCTATCCGCGAAGGCGGCCACACTGTTGGTTCCGGCGTTGTTTCCAAGATCGAGAAGTAATTTTCGGCTTGTGATATAGCTTTCAAGGCTCCTGCTGTTAAGGCAGGGGCCTTTTTGTTGTGTACGACTTATGGGGCGGGGAGGGGGCAAAGGCCGGGTGTGGAAGACCAAGGAAGGCATCATGAAAACATCAGAAATTGTAGATAGGGGAGAGGACACCATTCGGAACTTTGAAAAGGTGGAGCAGGAGGGGGCACTCACACCGCCCTACCTTGGGAAGGTGTATTTCAGGTCGCAGTTAAGGGGCAAGGGGTGATCTATCCCTAAGTTTTCGGAACAGTCAGGAACGCTCTCTACAGTACAATTTATAATGGGCGATTCTCAACCTCCAATTTTCCCTTCAAGTTTCCTCCAATCTCTGCCAAATCTCTCAACAACAAGCCAAACCGAAATGGCAAAAAATGCGCGATCACAATACCGGGTGATTGGATTAAGAGATTGCAAAGAACATTATCGGGGTAAATGTTTAATCATTTGATAAAAACAGGAATAAACCATTCAAAAATGTTAATAAGTACCGCCAAAGGGTCACCGCACCGCAACGCAAATAATGTGCGAAAAACAGGTTTCAGTTGATTCAAGGACAAAAATTTACCTAGAAACCGCTCTAATTAACTATGCAAATTCTGGCAACTGTGATATAATGTATATACCTAGATGTGTCGGAATGGTTATCATTTGCGGGATCAAGGCATGCAGCCGGTACAACGTTTTGTCAGCCGCTGTGCCGGGGCCAAAAGCCCCAAAAGCAGGCCGCAGCCCGGCAAGGGATCGCCAGACCGAGGGGAGCACAACCAGGCGTTTTGCAATCTACACCTGCAAAGTGCCGCACATCTGCCGTACCACTTTTCACACAAAAGGGGAAAGTAGTAACACTTAAGGGAGGATAAAACTATGAAGAAAAACCTTCAGCGTTTTGGTGCATCCGTGCTGGCAGCAGCCATGGTTGCCCAGAGCGTGGCGCTTCCCGCAGCAGCCGAAACTACCAAGATTGATTCTTCGGTAGCGCAGTCTGTTGCAGCTAGCGCAGCAAGCGCGGCCAGCGCTGTGCAGTCCCTGCCCAAGTTCACCAGCACCGCAGACCTGATCAAGCAGACAGCCCAAACGCTGGCTGCCCAGGGCGAAGTGCATGAACTGGAGCAGGACGATGCCAAGCTGGAAGCGACTGCACAGAGCAAGGCGGGCATGAGCCTTGCAGCGTTGGAAAATGCATTGGCCGATGCCATGTACGCCAACGCCGCAGCCGGCAAGATCAACACCGAAGCCTATGGCCTGAACAAGGACGAGATGGCATCGGTGATGGCTGCCACCATCAAAACGTATCATCTGTCCAGCGCCGTTACCGACCTGGGCTATGAGACGAACGCCGCAGGCGTTGTGACCGCCGTTACCTTTACCGGCAGCTCCGGCATGACCTCTGCGATGGAGTCCATGACCAACAGCGATGATGAAGTGATTGCGCAGCAGGCTGACAGCTACGCACAGGCTTACGTTGCTGAAAACTCCGATACCTTTGCGGCCAGCGCCGCTGCGGACGGCCATACCTATGGCGAGCCGAAATGGTACTGGAATGACACCAACCCGGAGGATGGCCACACCCATACCTGGAAGGAAACCCCCGATGGTTACTGGACCAAGACCGATGACGGCTGGGCTTACACCGCTGTGTATACCTGTGAAAAGGGCGATGCCTACCAGAAGGTAGAAGGCACCGTAACCAAGGATACCACCGAGGCAAAGCCCGGCGCTGCCGGCAAGACCGTTTACTCTGCCAGCGTGCCCGCTGACAAGAGCCCGGTTAAGAAGGAATACAAGGAACCCACCACCCGCACCGACGACATTGCCGCCCTGCCCTGCCAGAGCCATGTTGTGTCCAAGGATGCAGATGGCAACTTTGTTGCTACCTTCAACTGGGAAATGAAGAAGGTCGAGGGCAAGCTGGCCGATGACTACAGCAACGCCCAGCTGTTCTATGACAGCGAAACCGGCAAAATTTCTGCCGGCGCTCCCGTTACCATTGACTGGGAATGCACCAGCATCACCTTCAAGTGCGCTATCTGCGGCGAAGAAATCAAAACCCAGCCGGTAATGACCATGCCGGTCAGCGTTGTGGTAGACCAGAATGACAATTCCGTCTACATCAACGTGGGCGGCACCCCGACCCTGGATACCACCTCCGGCGGCACCGGCGTTACCCTGGTGTCCGCAATGAAGGACGGCAACTGGTACGATATGCAGAACAACCCGGTTGACGCAAGCAAGGTGAACTTCACCTATCAGAGCGGCGACAACAAGGGCAAGAACAGCCTGCTGCTGTACGACAGCCAGAAGACTGCCGTGTATGTGGACGACCAGGGCAACCAGGTCACCAATACTTACGATGTCTCGACTGCGCAGATGAACTACTACTACTTCCAGCTGTCGCAGTTCAACCAGGACGAAGCAGAGTACTTCGGCGTGGTTGCCCCGTTCTGGACCTCCAAGGGCGTTCAGAAGCAGGGCGAGGATGGCAGCATCACCGGCACCATGGGCGCAATCAAGATATTGTGCAGCATTGATCCGAACGATGATGTCCCGCCGACCACCATGGCATTCATGCTGAACATGCTGCCGCAGGCGTTCATGTCTTACGTCATGAACTATGGCGAAGCTCTGAAAGCCATCCGTAATGAAGGCTTGAAACAGGTTGCCGAGCTGGGTGACAGCGCTGACTATGTTACCAAGCTGCTGATCCTGCACGACTGGATCTCCCAGGTTGCAGAATTCGATATGGGCTCCATGGGCGATATCACCGGCGGCGGCAACAACGACCCCATCCAGACGACTGCTTTCGGTGCCCTGCTGGGCGGCGAGATCGGCGCTAAGGGCGTTGAGTATGGCTGCATCTGCCTGGGCTATGCAGCTGCATTTAACTACATGGTCCAGAATTTGCCTGACAACAAGGAAATCTATAAAAAGACCGTTGACGGCAAAGAAGTTTGGAAGACCCCCGATGAAGTAGGCGATAACGCTGTTGTTGACTTTGCCCAGATCCTGTATTACTGCGATACTTCTGATACCAGTGTTGCCGGTAATGCGTTCGGCGGCGGCATGTTCAACAACGTCCACTACTTCAACGCAGTCAAGGTCAACAAGCTGAAGGGCGACAGCAATTCTGCTACGATGACCACCGGCGAAGCCAACAAGAACTGGTACTATGTTGACGTCTGCTATGATGACGTGAACACCGAGTGCATGGCCCAGACCCGCGTTGAGAACGCAGGCGACCTGCGCCATGTCAACTTCCTGGTTTCTCCCTCCGGTCTGGAAGGCCGTTACAGCAAGTACTATGATTACATTGACTCGCTGTACGATGGCTACACCTACACCAAGAACAAGAATCCCGATGTGGATGATGACGGCAATGTTGTGTTGAACAACGGCAAGCCGCATTACTCTTACACCAAGGCGGAGAACAAGAACGAGACCCGTTACACCGATACCTGCTACGAGGATACTTGGTTCACCTCTATCTGCAGCCCCATCTACTTCGACAATAATTACTTCTATTACGTTGATACCACGACCAACCAGAACCTGTATAACAACATGCGCCGCCAGCAGTCCGAGAACGGCAACAACGGCAACTCTGGTTCCGGCAGCTCTGGTAACAACTCCCAGATGCAGCAGTTCATGAAGAAGATGCAGAACCAGGGCCCCGATACTCTGGAAGCACGTCCGCGTAATGCGAACTACTATATCCGCAAAGAGGATTCCAGCAGCAGACCCGGCGGCTTCAGCATGAGCAGCTTTACCAAGACGGATGACCCGTTTGATATCATCCTGATGTACTACAACGATCTGAAGGAAACCAGCAGCAACTTCAATGATGACGACAGCAATGCCAAGGTCCTGGCCGAAGCTGGCACCATCTATAAGATCGATACCAGTGCAAAAGATAAGCATACCAAGGTTGAAAACAACCTGAACACCGAGTGCCTGGCAGACGCTGCTGCAAAGCGGATCTACCCCGCACTGGTACACTCTACCGCACTGTATGATGGCAAGCTGTACTTCAACGTCAACAACGCCATCTACCGTATGGACCCGACCACCGGCGCAGTGGAAGAAGTGAAGGAATACAACACCGTCTATGGCGGCATTAAGCTGACCAAGGATAAGGACGGCAACATGGTTCCCGATACCCACTTTCCCGGCATGAGCATGGTTATCATGGATAGCGCCCAGGATACCAGCAGTGTGAAGTATCTGGGCACCTTCATGAACCATCCTCTGGCGGGCTTGACCCTGCGTGACAGCTACAGCTTTGCTACCACCACCCAGCAGGGCCAGACTGTGATCACCGGCATCAACACCACCAAAGATCAGCTGGTCGTTTCTGTCGGCACCAACCTGTCCAACACCTATAAGGAACTGGTGGACGGCAAGGCAGAAGTCAAGACCGATGCCTCCGGCACTTCTTATGCAAACCGTAAGAGCTACAAGACCGAGTCCTGGAACTACAACCCGAGTTACAACCAGAACATGGGCAGCTCTGACGAGAAGAACAAGAACGAAGAGTTCATGTGGTGCGCTAACCTGGTTGAAACCATGCCGATGTCCGACATGGTCAGCGACCTGAACAGCGGCGCAACCACCGATGTTTCCGTTGAAGCATGGTGCGATACCCCCGCTTACACCCAGGCCCGCACCAACAAGTACGGCCTGACCAAGGGTGAAAAGAAGTACGCTGACGGCGCACTGCCCAAGGGCCATACCTGGGCTCTGGACGAGCTGGAAACCAAGTCCGTTGGCAACAATGTGTACCTGTGCTCTGATTGCCATACCGCAACCGAAAGCACCCCCCACACCGTTACCCTGCCCGATGCAGTTGCAGGCGTTACCCTGACCCTGGGCACCACCAGCAACACCTACATCAAGGACGATACCGTTACCCTGACCGTAGAAAAGGAAGGCACCGATATCGTTACCGTTACCGCAAAGAACGGCAATACCGATGTTGCTCTGACTGAAGTTCAGGAAGCAGCGCAGGACGAAGCCGCAGCCCAGGCTACCACCGAAAAGGCTAAGACGGTTTACACCTTCACCATGCCGGACGGCGATGTGACCATCAGCGTTACCAAAGCCGCTAAGACCTATGCGGTCAAGGTGGCCGATGCTAACAAGGATACGTTGAAGATCACCAGCCCCGAAGCTGACCTGGATAAGGTTGCTGAGGGCACCAGCGTTACCGTTGTGGCTACCCCGAAGGATGGCTATACCCTGACGGCTGACGGTGTGGTGGTTACTTACGGCGACAATCAGACCCTGAAAGCAACTCCTGACACAGAAAAGGCCAACACTTACACCTTTGCAATGCCCGCTGGCGATGCAACTGTCAGCGCAGCGTTTGAAGAGGTTAAGAAGTATAACGTTACTGTGGCGGGTACTGTTGAAAACGGCACTGTGGGCGTAGAGCCGAAAACCGCAGCTGCGAAGGATGTTGTTACTGTTACCGTTACCCCGAATACCAACTTTAAGTACACGGACGGCAGCCTGAAAGCTACTTATACGGATGGCGGAACGAAGAAAGAAATTAACGACTTTAAGGCAGTAGACGGTAAGGAAAACACCTACACCTTCGAGATGCCCGCCGCTGATGTTACCGTTAGCGCTGCGTTTGAGAAAATTGCGACCGAGACTTACACAGTAACTGTTGACAAGGGCGGCGACGGCAAAGTTACGGTCAATGGACAGGAAACTGAAAAGCTTGAGGGTCTGAAGTCTGGTGATCCTGTTACACTGAAGATTGACCCGATAGATACGGATACTTTGCTGACTGAGCTGGCAGGTGTAACGGTTACATCTGGCAAAGTTGAGGTCTCCACCACAAAGGTAGATGAAAATACCTATACTTTCACAATGCCGGACGGCAATGTAAATGTCAGCGTACAGTTTACGACTGTTGAGTACAGCATTGTAACTACGGCAGACCCGGCTGAAGGTGGCACGATTACTGTTACAGTTAATGGCAAATCTGAATTGAAACGTGCACCGAAGGATGCAGAAATGGCTGTAACGGTTACGCCGAATACGGGCTATGAACTGGAGCTGGCTCGCCATGGTCAGACCAGTATCACGGATAAAGTCAAAGATGGTGGTACGTATACAGTTGGCATGAGCGATTGTAACTTTGAAATCATTGCAGAATTCAAGAAGATTGAAACCACTGAACCCACCAACCCCAGCGAAGAACCTCAGGCTATTGAAGCCGAGGAACGCACCGCTCACGGTGCCGCTGAAAAGACCACCATTACCGCAATGGCTGTCTTTACCTGCACTGATAAGAACTGCGCAAGCGCTCAGTTCGTGGATGCAACTGTAAAGCAGACCAGCGGCGTTACCACCGCTGCTGTCAACTTCAACGGCAAGGACTACACCGCCAAGTACGGCGAGAAGAACGGCTGGGTTGAAGAAAACGGCAAGAAGTACTGGTACGAAAACGGCGTGAAGCAGGGTACCACCGGCCGCGGCAAAGAGATCTATGATCCCGATTCCGACGCCTGGTACTGGCTGGATGCTGTCCAGGGCGGCGCAATGACCGTCAGCAAGGACGTTTACCAGGAATCCGCCGCCGGCCAGTGGGCTGATAAGCCCGATGGCACCGGCAAGTGGGTCCGTTACGATGAGAACGGCCACATGGTCAAGGGCTGGCAGACGACCGATAAGGGCACCTACTACTTTGACCTGATCACCGGCGCTATGGCTAAGGGCGCAGGCGATATTGACGGTGTACCTTGCGCATTTGACGAGTACACCGGTATCGCTCTGGACGGCCAGTGGCTGACCATCAAAGGCGCTGACTTCTGGTACGAAAAGGGCGTTCGCCAGGGCCTGGATGGCCGCGGCAAGGAAATCTATGACCCGGCTTCCGATGCTTGGTACTGGCTGGACGCCGTTGACCAGGGCAAGAAAGCCACCAGCAAGGATGTCTATCAGGAATCCGAAGCTGGCCAGTGGGCAGACCGCGCCGATGGTACCGGCAAGTGGGTCCGTTACGATGCACAGGGCCACATGATCAAGGGCTGGAGCGCTGACAAGCGTTACTATTTCGACCCGATCTATGGCACCATGGCTAAGGGCGATGCAGTCATCGACGGCCGTACTTATCACTTTGATAAGAACACCGGCGTTCTGCAGTAATCCCACAGCCGAACAATGAGCTGTAACCAGCCCATTAACCTCTAAATAAAAATGCCGCAGCAGATGTAACAGTCTGCTGCGGCATTTTTGTATTTGTGGGCATAGGTTCGGTGAAATATTTGCCAGGCCAGTAGGGCGGGGGACCCCATGATTGTGGTGGCTCCCCTGGAGGGGAGCTGGACGCGAAGCGGCCTGAGGGGTGGTTCCTTGCCGCAAACCTAAAGCAATCGAATCCAACGCCTTGGAATAGTCACTGCGCCCGCAGGCACCTTGCCCTGCCACAAATCCCATCACGACCAATCGGACAAGGCCTCGGAACGGTCAAGACCGTTCCCTACAGAACAAATTATAATGGGCAGCACACCCTTAAACAATCAGTAGGGCGGGGGACCCCACCCAATAGTACACGATTAAAAAATCGCAATTTACCTTACCCGCATAATAAAGGCAACACACAAAAACATGGCGAACACATCAGGCCGGTGCAAGGGCAAAACCTACTAAAAAGCTGCGGCTAAATTTGGCAAATATGGCGCGCGAAGTATAATTTTTGGAGGATATCACAAGCAGAACAAACAAACTTTGTCAGTTCCAACAACAAAAAAACAACAAACTGGCATAGATGCCAAAGAATGCGGCCGCGAATTGTGAAAGATTTTAATATATTTTCTTCGTTTTCTCCTTACCTGTTATCATTTGAATTTGCAATCGAAATATGGAACTTGTATAATAGAATAAAAGAAAAGTGTAAACTAAATGGGTGAAGAGGATTTGGTGCAATGGAAGATAAAAATAGATTCAGCATTCTGCTGGAGCATTTGCTGGAAGTTGCGGAAGTCAAGAACTATACCCTGGCCAAGCGCCTGCAATACGATGTTTCCTATATCAGCAAATGGGTCAGCGGCCGCATGCTGCCTGCCAAAAAGACTGAAAAGCGCGTGATGGAGGGCATCAGTGCCTGCGTGGTGGATGAAGCCACCGATGATGGCCGTAACCTGCTGCTGCGGGAATACAGCGTTAGCATCCCCAGTGACCTGAAAACCGCCATTTATGATAACCTGATTGCTGAATATGATTATTTGCAAGAGGAGCTGGACAGCGGCGAGGCGCGCATTGGCCCCTATACGGACTTTTGGGCCGAGCTGAACATGCTGCAATACCTGACCAAAATGGCGCACCCCGTGCTGCGCCGCGTCAGCCAGCTGGACATTGTGGCTGTGATGGACCTGATGGAAATGGCGCGCGAATACCGCCTGAAAGTTGCCAACCTGCAAAACGGCCAGCTGGTGGACCAGCGCAGCTATGATAACGTCTATTTCAAGCTGATGATTGATATCAGCCGCGAAAAATGGGACCCCATCTATGATGCCGCGCTCATTATTAACGTGCTGACCAACTTCAGCCATATTCATTTCAAGCTGTTTGGCAGCACCGCGGCTGCCGGGCGCGCGGTGTTTGTGGTCAAGGGCGATTTTGCCATTACCGGCCTGCTGGTCAGCCACAGCCGCTGCGCCGCCGTTACCGCCACCGAGGATCCGCAGAACTGCGAAAGCCTGTATGATAACTTCTCCAAGCTCTGCGTGCGGGATGACCAGCTTTTCCGCGATACCAGCATGCGCCAGCTGATCAGCCAGTACGACTATATGCACACGCTGCTGGCCTCCAATCTGCGGTGGATGTTCGGCCACCTGAATGAGCTTCTGCTGCCGGATGACTTGTTTGAAGAGATCCTGACCGCCCACGAGGCCGAGCTGAAAGATTTTTTGGGTGCTACCCCTGCGGAGCTGCGTAGCGTACACAACCTTGCCAAAGGTGTGGTGGAGGAAACAAACATCCGCATCCTGATTTATGAAGCTGCATTTTCCTCCATGGCGGTTTCCGGCGAGCTGGACTTTTTCAGTTACAAGGTCAGCCTTACCCCGGATCAGCGCAGCCGGTGCATCAGCTATGTGCTGCAGCTTTGCAAGCAGCGTGAAAAACTTGAATTCCGCTTGATCAGCGGCCGCATTGTGAACGATTTCCAGTATGTGGCGGACCCCAATATGTTTCTTTCTGGCGCTGCATCGTATCTTCGGCTGGATAACAACTGCCCCGTCAACCGGATTGCAATGGTCAACAACAGTGTGATGGAAGACCGCCTGAGTGAATATTTTGATCAGGTCTGGAATTTGGATGACCAGAACGTGACAAAAGAGCGCAACGCCATTGCGGAGCACATCCATCATGTCCTGCAGGGAATCCATCTGATTACCCGCGCCAAAAGTGATGAAATGGAAGAACTGCAAGAGAGCTGGATGAACAAAATCTAAAAATACAACATACATACGCATAAACATAAAGCCCTGGCTGCTGCGGCAGCTGGGGCTTTTGTTGCACCAAGGAAAATGAAATTGCAAGAAAACTCCATGCCAAAGCGTGAAAATCCATGTGAAAAAAGTGAATCATGCGGAATCAATTTCTGGAAATTTGTGCCATGGGATTCTCGTGCTTTCCGTAAACAGGAATGGTATACTATGTTCAGCACCGAAGATAATTATAGCATTATGGTTCGGCGACGCTGTGCAACGATGTGCACAGCAGGGGAAAGCGCCATAAAGGTTTGGCGTGATTTGATTTGGATAATTTAATTCCCTGCAACTATAAGGGAAAGACATTTGGAGGAAATTGCAATGAATGAAAACGCGATGTTGACTGGCAAGCCCAGCATTGACCGTCCCTGGATGAAGTTCTATCCAGATGTTCTGCGCGGTATCCAGGTTCCGGCCTGCACCGTGGAGCAGTACCTCTCCGTGCGCGCTGCAGACCCTAACGTGATTGCCATGCACTACTATGGCGTGGATATCACCTGGGGTACCGTGTTCCGTAAGGTGGACGCCACCGCCCGCGCTCTGCAGGTGCTTGGCATCAAGCAGGGGGACCAGATCCCCGTGTTCCTGCGTTCTGTGCCGGAATTCATTTATCTGCTGCTGGCAGCCGAGCGCATCGGCGCTTCGCTGCTGTGCCGTGACAACACCCTGGAAGAAAACATTGAAGCTGTTCAGAAAGCCAATGCCAAGGTGATTTTTGTTCACGACTTCTTCTCCAAGGCCGAAATCGAAGCCTACCGTGAGCAGACCAACGTGAATACCTATGTTATCGTTCCCGCTCTGGAAAGCGGCGACCGCGCCGCTATGCCGGTTTACCTGCAGCATTCCCTGGATGCCCTGTATCCGGATGTTCCCGCCCGTGGCTCTGATACCATGATGTGGGCTGATTTCTATAACATGGGCCAGCGTTTTCGCGGCTTTGTGCCCGCTCCTGTCAACATTGACCGCCCGCTGCTGCGCGCCTACACCAGCGGTTCCACCGGCCCTTCCAAGCAGGTCATCCATTCTGCACACAGCATCATCGGCGTGCTGGCCCAGATGAACTTTTATGGCTCTTCGGATAAATTCCGCCCCACCTGGCTGCTGACCATCCTGCCCCCGGCTCTGATCGCTGTTGTGGTTTCCATGATGCTGCTGCCCCTGGCCGGCGGTATGCTGCTCATTCTGGATCCGTTTGTGGATGTGTACGATGTTGACCTGGAAATGATGCGCTACCGCCCCAACAACTGGCCCCTGATCCCCATGTTTGTGGAGGTTATCCGCCGCAGCAAGCGTCTTCCGGCTGATTATGATATGTCCCACATGCTGGCCATCGGCGCCGGCTGCGAGGCATTCAACAACAAGCAGCTGCGCAATGTTGAGGAGTTCCTCAAGCAGCATAACTGCAACCTGCGCTTTACTGCCGGCTACGGCAGCAGTGAGGCCGGCTCCAACGCCACTCTGCCCATGGCTCCGTTCCCGGTGCGTGACGGCAACGTTGGTGTGCCGATGATCCACAGCGTCATCAGCATCTTCAAGCCCGGCACCCAGGAAGAGCTGACCTACAATACCCCCGGTGAGATCTGCATGACGGGCCCCGGCGTGATGCTGGGCTATGACCGCCCCGAAGCAACCGCCAAGGCACTGCAGGTCCACGCAGACGGCAAGACCTGGCTGCACACCGGCGATATCGGCTATATGTCCGAGGACGGTGTGCTCTACACGATGACCCGCGGCGCATCCCCGCGCTTTGGCGGCGGCGACCTGATGGTGCAGCCGCTGGAGAACATCGTGGCCGATGCCGACATCAAGGGCATCAAGGACGAGTTCTTTGTTATCGTGCCGGATGATGAGCACGAGGGCTGCTTCCTGCCGTACCTGTACGTCCAGCTCAAAGATGGCTACACCTTGGACGATGTGCGCGATAAGATCAATGCCTGCCTGCCGGAACGTTACATGCGTCCGGTGGAGATTTTCACCGTACCGGAACGCCCGTTCTTCCACTTCAAGACCAACCGTATTGGCCTGAGCAAAGAAATCATCGCCAAGCGCAACCAGCAGAAAGAGAAAGCCAAGCGCAACAGCTTTGCCGATGGCTGCATTGCCTGATGACTTTGGCGTGATAAAATCATGATAATGTAATGGCATGTGCCCACCTTATGATAGAGATAAGGGGGCACATGCTTTTTGTTTTGGGGTGGGGGAGCGGATGAAGATGAACGGTACGCGCGGTTGGGGGATAGGGGAGAAGGGCAATCGGATTCCGGTGCGGGGGAGATACTTGTGAAGTTGTAAAGGCAATACCGCATAATTCTAAGTGCTGATACGGCGAGCGAGGTGCGGCAGATGCTAAGCCAAAAGCGCAGATAATACTGGA
>OBAG01001080.1_pt1 | contig 18716 bp, 17 predicted proteins | sample 1517701 | NCBI WGS metagenome assembly OBAG01 (sample SAMN04571702, study PRJEB22368) | human gut metagenome | biome: human gut; material: stool | host: Homo sapiens | place: Luxembourg | collected 2012-09-07 | reverse complement strand
TAGCAGCTGCCGCACCTCGCTCGCCGTATCGGCACTTAGAATTATGCGGTATTGCCCTATCATAATCAAAACGCAGAAGCAATACAACAGCCACAACGGGCAAGCCCGCTGTGGCTGTTGCTTTTGGTGCCCTTTTTCACGCGGTAAGAAGAGCGTTCCCATTTATTTTGATTGTATCGTTGATACTGCCATTATAATGCCGCAGCCCGGTATCCGCTTTGCTCCAAAAAGTGCGGTACCGGGCTGTGGCGATATTCTCCTGCTTATTTCCATCCGCGGGCGGTGGGGTCCAGCATTTCGGCGGCGGAATAGATCAGCGCGTTGCAGATGGCCGCCGCCACGTTGCTGCCGCCCTTGCGGCCCATGGCAACAATGGCGGGCACGCCGTGGCTTTCGCACACGGCAAACAGGCGCTCCTTGCTTTCCACCACGTTCACAAAGCCCACCGGCACACCGATAACCAGCGCCGGGCGCAGGTCGTTTTCAATTTTCTCGGCAATCGTCAGCAGGGCGGTGGGGGCGTTGCCCACGGCCAGCACGGCGCCGGGGTATTCGGCCGCAGCCTTGTGCATGGCGGCCACGGCGCGGGTGGTGCCCGCCTGTTTGGCCGCTGCAGCCACAGCGGGGTCCGCCATAAAGCAGAGTGCCTGCCCGCCCAGCTTGGCCAGGCCCGGCTTGGTGATGCCTGCCAGGGCCATGTTGGTATCGGTGATGATCGTTGCCCCGGCGTGCATAGCAGCAATACCGGCAGCTACCGCGCCGGGGGTAAAGTGCAGGGTCTGCGCATAGTCAAAATCCGCGGTGGTGTGGATGACCCGCTTGACTACAGGGGCGTTTTCCGGCGGGATGTCCAGCCCGCGCTGGGCCAGCTCCCCGGCAATAATTTTCATGCTGGTGCGTTCAATATCGGCGGGCAGGTGGTGCTGCGGCATCATTGGTCATTTCCCCTTTCGGCGGGCTGTGCAAGGCCCATAGCCGCATACACGGCGGCCAGATCCAGGTTATGGCGTACCCCATCGGCCAGCAGATCCAGCTGCTGGGTACGGTATTCCTGCATGGAGATCGGTGCTGCCGCGGCGGGGTCAATCCCCTTGCGGCGGCAAAGATAGGCGGCAAACTGCTCGGTCAGCTCGCCGCTGTCAAACAGGCCGTGCAGGTAGGTGCCAAACACCTGGCCCTGCACGCAGCCTTCGGGGGTGCCGTCCGCCAGGGTGCAGAACGGCACGCCCTGCACAGTGGTGCGCCCGGTGTGGATCTCGTACCCGGTCAGGTGCGCCCCGGCAAAGGGGGCCGCCGTCACGGTCGCCTGGCTTTGGGTGCGGCGCTTTTCGGCGGCAAAGGTGGTTTGGGTGGGCAGCAGGCCAAGGCCGCGCAGGGTCTGCGGGCGGCCGCTTTCGGTGCCTTCCGGGTCGGCCAGGGTCTGGCCCAGCATCTGGTAGCCGCCGCACACCCCCAGTACCGGTGTGCCGCGCTGGGCCAGCTTGCTGATGGCTGCTTCCAGCCCGCACTGGCGCAGCCACAGCAGGTCGTCCACGGTATTTTTTGTACCGGGCAGGATCACGCAGTCCGGCGCGCCAAGCTCGCGGGTGGTCTGCACATAGCGCACGCCAAGCAGCGGGTGCTGCTCCAGCGGCATAAAGTCCGTAAAGTTGGAAATATGCGGCAGCCGCACAATGGCAGCATCCAGCGGCTTAACGGCATTTTTGACCTGCAGCCGGTCGGAAAGCGAATCCTCGTCCTCAATATCCGCCTTTAAGTACGGCACAACGCCAAACACCGGCAGGTGGGTTTTCTCTTCCAGCATGGCAAGACCGGGGCGCAGAATCCCAACATCGCCGCGGAACTTGTTGATGATAAGCCCTTTGATGCGCGCCCGTTCGTCCGGCTCCAGCAGTTCCACCGTGCCAAACAGCTGGGCAAACACGCCGCCGCGGTCAATATCACCCACCAGCAGCACAGGGGCATCCACCAGCTTGGCCAGCCCCATGTTCACGATGTCATCGGCTTTCAGATTGATCTCTGCCGGACTGCCCGCGCCCTCGATGACGATAATATCAAAATCTTCCGCCAGGCTGTTGTAAGCCGCCAGAATATCGGGGATGAGCTGTTTTTTACGGCGGAAATACTCCGCCGCCGGCATCTGGCCGCGCACTTCCCCGTTGACGATCACCTGGCTGCCAATATCGCTGCTGGGCTTGAGCAGAATGGGGTTCATCCGCACATCCGGTTCCACCCCGGCTGCCTGGGCCTGCACCACCTGGGCGCGGCCCATTTCCAGCCCGTCACGGGTCACAAAGCTGTTCAGTGCCATGTTCTGGCTTTTGAACGGGGCCACCCGCCAGCCATCCTGGGCAAAAATGCGGCAGAGCGCCGCGCACAGCAGGCTTTTGCCCGCGCCGCTCATGGTGCCCTGCACCATAATACATTTTGCTTTGCTCATTTTAGTACCTCCCGCATGGTCTGCAGCAGCTGTTCGTTTTCCGGCGCGGTGCGCACGGCGGTGCGGTACCAGCCGGCGCTCAGCCCCGGGTAATTGCCGCAGCTGCGCAGGCAGACGCCCCGCTGCTGCAAGGCCGCACCCAGCGTTTCCGGCGCACGGAACAACAGGTAGTTGGCGCTGCCCTCGATCACCTGCAGCCCCAGTGCCCGCAGCCCGGCCGCCAGTCTGGGGCGCTGGTCGGCAATCAGGGCGCGGACGGCATCGGCATAGGCGGTTTCCCGCAAAGCGGCCGCGCCCGCAGCCTGCGCCAGGCTGGATACCCCCCACGGCTGGCCTGCGGCCTGCATTTTGGCCAGCAGTGCGGTGTTGGCGCACAAGGCATACCCCAGCCGCACCCCGGCCATGGCGTACAGTTTGGTGAACGCTTTCAGAATAACAAGGTTGGGCGCAGTTTGCAAAAGCGGTTTGGCCGTCAGGGCATCCCGCTGCTGCAAAAAGTCCAGAAAGCACTCATCCACCACCAGCACGGCCCCGCAGTCCGCACAGCGGCGCACCAGGCGCTGCACCAGCTCCGGCGGGGTAATTTGCCCGGTAGGGTTATTGGGCTGGCACAAAAACACCAGGTCAATGCTCTGGTTCACTGCCTGCACAAAGGCTTCCGTTACGGCAAAATCATCGGCCTCATGCAGGTTTTTCCGCTTTACTTCGCAGCCAACGCTTTCCAGTGCGGCGGCATACTCGGCAAAGGTGGGGGCGGGCAGCAGGGCGCGGCGGGGCTTGAGCGCCCACACCAGCCGGTAGATCAGATCCGCAGCCCCATTGCCGCACAAGATCCACGGTTCCGGCAGCTGTTCCGCCCGGCTGAGTGCCGTGCGCAGCTCCCGGCAAAGGGGATCCGGATAGCGGTCCGCAGTGGGCAGTGCCGCAGCGATGGCATCCGCCACGCCCTGGGGCAGGCCCAGCGGGCTGACATTGGCCGAAAAATCCAGCGCATCATGCCCAAAGCGGGCGCGGTAGCCCGCCCAATCACCGCCATGTACCAGTTCCATTCCGTTCTCCCCTTTTCGTTGTTACATCGCCAGCACCAGCAGGCGCAGGGCAATGCCCAGCGCCAAAGCCAGCAGGCTTTCGGCATACATCATGCGGTCGGCCCGCAAAATGTCCTTTGGTTCCACGGGGCGCAGCGCATCCCCGATGGTGGGTTTATCATAATACTCGCCAAAATAGTAGGCGGGGCCCGCCAGCTGCACGCCCAGGGCACCGGCGCAGGCGCTTTCGGTCTGGGCGCTGTTGGGGCTGGCATGGTTGCGGCGGTCCCGCCGCCAGATCTTCCACGCGCCGCGGGCACTGCTGCCGGTCAGGGCGGCAGCGGCAACCCACAGCAGCCCGGCCAGGCGGCTGGGCAGATAGTTGGCCACGTCGTCCAACCTGGCGGCGGCACGGCCAAAATACAGGTATTTCTGGTTTTTGTAGCCCAGCATGCTGTCCATCGTGTTGATGGCCTTATAGGTCAGCGCCAGCGGCGCGCCGCCCAGCAGCATGTACAATAGCGGGGCAATCACGCCATCGCTGGCGTTTTCGGCCACGGTTTCCACAGCGGCTTTTGTCACGCCCTCCGCCGTCAGGTTTTGGGTATCGCGCCCCACAATGCGGGCCACGGCCTTGCGGGCGGCGGGCAGGTCCTGCTTTTGCAGCTCTTTGTACACATTGCGGCTTTCCTGCGCAAGACCCTTAGCGGCCAATGCCTGGGCACACCAGAACATCTGCACGGCAAGCCCCGCCAGCGGGTGCAGCGCCGCCGCCAGCCTGCACACCAGCGCTGTGATGAGGAACGTGCCTACCGGCAAAATGGCGGCCAGCACCGCCCCGCCGCAAAGCTCCCCCTGCGGCGTTTGGGGAAATTGTGCGCGCAGGCGTTTTTCCAGCGCGGTGATGGCTTTGCCCATCAGCACAACGGGATGCGGCAGCCAAGCCGGGTCGCCAAAAATGGCATCCAGCACAAAGCCACCCAAAACGGCCCAGCAAATCAGCATGGTAACTCCTTTGTATACTGCACGGTTTTGACCACGCGCAGGTTTTTCTGGTGTACCCAATCGGCGGCATCCAGCACAAAGCCGCCCGCCGCGGGAGCACACCAGGAATAATAGTTTTTATGGGGCACGGCGAACCGTTCCAGCGCCGCCATCTGGGTGCCGCCGTGGGCAACGATCACCAGCTGCGGTTCCCCCGCCGCCAAAGCGGCATCCACCAGCGCGGCAAATGCTGTGCAGACACGCTGGCAGAATTCCGCCTTGCTTTCCCCGCCCGGGCAGCGGCCTTCGCAGCCGGTTTCCACCCAGGCGCGGTACTGGGGGTCGTGCTCCATCTCCCGGTAATTGCGGCCCTCAAACACGCCAAAGTCCATCTCTTTCAGCCCGTCTGCCACAACCAGCTCCGCATCGGGGAAAAGCACTTCCGCCGTCTGCCGGGTGCGCTGCAAGGAAGTAATCATGACCGTTTTGGGGGCAAAATCCGCCCGGCACAGCTGGGCAAGGCCCTGCGGGCACAGCGGTACATCCCGCCTGCCCTGGTAACGCTTTTCCAGGTTTTCCTGCGTTAAGCCGTGGCGCAGCAGGTAGATCAGCATGGCGGCAGCTCCCCTTTCAGCACGGTGGGCAGGCCGCAGAACATCTGCACCACACAGTCGGCCCGCTCAGCCAGCAGGCAGGCAAGGCGGCCGGCAGCTTCCCGCGCGGCGCGCTGGGCGGGGTCAATGGGCACCACGCCGCCGCCAACCTCGGTGGCCGTTACTACGTCATATTGGGCAAGCTCGTCCGCAAGGTCGGGCAGGCTTTCGGCATTGGCGGCAAGGGTCTGCACCTCGTAAATCTGCCGCCCGCCAAAGGGTTTGGCAAAGGTACGCTTGCCGCTGTACAGCGGACCGGTAATAAACAGCATGTTACAAAAACCCCTTCCACTGGCAAAACACAAGGGCCGCCAGCATATACAGTTCCGCTTTTTGCAAAAACCACCCGGCCAGGTCCCCGGTAATACCGCCAAACTGCTTGACCGCCACACGGTGGTAGCGCCACAGGGCAAACCCTGCCGCCAGCACCAGCACGCCGCCGCCCAGGGCAAAAAGTGCCACTGCCAGCACAACGCTAAGGCATCCCAGCACCCGGCGCACCGTGGTGCGGTCCGCCGCCGTGGCAAATGTGTGCGCAAGGCCGGTATTTTTGGCCAGCGGAAAGGCCGCCACTGCGTAACCGGAGCAGGCACGCTCCAGCACCAGCGCCAGCAGCCAGACAGCCCCCACCTGCGGGGTAAACTGCACGCAGCAGCACAGCGCAAAGTAGGCCACAAAGTAGCTGCACAGCCGGATCACGGCGAACGCGCCGCAGTGCGGGTCCTTGAGAATATCGAGCTTTTTCTGGGTATCGCCATAGCTGCAAAGGGCGTCACAGGTGTCGGCGTAACCATCCAGATGGATGCCGCCCGTGACCCAGATGGGAATCAGGCAAAAGCCCGCCGCGCGCACCATGGCGGGCAGCGGCAGGCTGGCGCACACGCACCACAGCACGCCGCACATCACCCCCACCAGCGGGAAGGCACAGAGCGAATACCGCATGTTTTTCTCGTTCCAGTCAAACTGCGGCACCGGCACAGCCGAGAACATGGCAAATGCCACGGCGATCGTCTGCAAAACTGTCATGGGCGTTCCCCTCCTTTGTAGTACACCGGCAGGCCGCACACCACGCGGCAGACGGCGTCGGCTTTGGCAGCAACGGCATTGTTGACCATGGCAAGGGCCTGCAAATAAAGGTCTGTTTCCCCGGCATAGTCCGCCCCGCCGCTGAATACCTCGTTGCTGACGATGATAAGATGGTTGCATTGTGCGGCGATTGCCTCGATCCCCGCCAGCATTTTTTCCGCCGCCTGCTTGGGCGGCAGGCAGCTGCCGTCGGGACGGTACAGCTCATTGGCGGCCAGGTTGCCCAAATCTTCCAGCAGGGCAGTGCCCTGCTGCGGCAGGCGGACAAGATGCAGGTTTTGGGGGCATTCCACGGTAGCAAACTGTTTTTGCGCCCGCATGGCGCGGTGTTTGGCCACCCGCGCGGCGCACTCGGCATCCCACACCTGCATGGTGGCAAGGTAATAGCGCGGGCCGCCGCTCTGCACGGCAAGGTGCTCCGCATAGGCGCTTTTGCCGCTGGCTGCGCCGCCGATAACCAGCGTCAGCATTGTGGGGTGTACGGCGCAATGCCGCCCTCCGCAAAGGAATAGCAGCCGCGGTAGACGGCCAAAGCCATATCCCACAGCGGGATGGAAGCCACCGCGCCGGTGCCCTCGCCCAGATGCAGGTTGGCGGTGATGAGCGGCGCTTTGCCCAAAGCATCCAGCACCATATGGGCGGCAGGCTCCGCCGAAACATGGCTGGCAAACACCGCCTTGGCTGCCGCGGGGCAGAGCCGCACCGCGCACAGCGCCGCCACGCTGCTGATAAAACCATCCATCAGAACGGGCACACCCTCCAGCGCGCCGCCCAAAAACACACCGCACAGCCCGGCAATATCAAACCCGCCCAGCTTGGCCAGCACATCCAGCGGGTCAGCGGGATTGGGCTGGTTGTGGGCAATGCCGCGCCGGATCGCATCAATCTTGCGGGCAAGCCCTGCATCCGAAAGCCCGGCCCCGCGTCCGGTCATGCTCTGCACGGGGGCACCCAGCAGCACGCTTGCCACGGCGCTGGAGGTTGTGGTGTTGCCAATGCCCATCTCCCCCGTTGCTAACAGTTGAACTCCCTGCTGCTTTTGTCCGCGCACCAGCGCAATGCCGCAGCCGATGGCCTGCACGGCCTGGGCGCGGGTCATGGCCGGGCCGCAGGTAAAATCTTTGGTGCCGGGGGCAATGCGGCAGTCCTGCACGCCGGGCACCGGGGCACCGGCAATGCCCATATCCACCGGCACAACGCTGCAATGGGCGGCAGCTGCCATCTGGCACACGCTGGTGCGCCGCGCGGCAAGGTTTTGCAGCACCGCGCGGGTCACGCTGGCGTCGGTTTGGCTCACGCCCTGGGCCACCACGCCGTTATCGGCGCACAGCACCAGCACGGCGCGGCGGGCAAAATCCAGCTCCGGGGTGCCGGTCAGGGCGGCGGCGTCCTCCAGCATGGTTTCCAGGCTGCCCAGCCCGCCCAGCGGTTTGGCCAGCGCGGCCCAGTGGGCGTGCGCCGCGGCGCGGGCAGCTTCATCGGGCGGGGTGATGGTTTGCAGCCGTGTGTTCAGTTCAGGTTCCGTCATATCGTTCTCCCTGTTTTTGTTTGGGCATACTGCGCCGCAGCCGTTACAAAACGCTGCGGCAGCGGGGTGCCCGCCCAGTATAGATGCGGGAACCCCGCATACAGATGCCCATTGGCAAAGCCGCAGTCCCAATGGCGGCCATTGGCTTTTTGGGCGGCAAAAGCGGTGCCGTTGCAGGTGGAATCCCAATGGTGGAACTCATGCACGGGCACCGGCTCCCCTGCGCGGAAGAGCATGCTGTCCGCCTGCGGGGTGAGCGCGGCATAGCCAAAGCGCACCAGCCGCCCCACGCGGAACCCCTGCCCCGGCAGCACACCCGCCATGGGGTGGGCGGTTCCGGCGTCATCTTCCAGCGTTTGGCCCAGATACAAAAAGCCGCCGCATTCTGCCACGGTGGGCAGGCCGCGCTGCACGGCGGTGTTTATGGCGCAGCGCATGGCGGTGTTGGCCGCCAGCTGGGCGGCGTACAGCTCCGGGTAGCCGCCCGGCAGGTACAGCCCGCCGATATGTTGCGGCAGCGCGGCATCCCGCAGCGGGCTGAAATAGCAAAGCTCTGCGCCTGCGGCCTGCAGGCTTTCCAGCGTTTCGGCATAGGTAAAGCAGAACGCTTCATCCTGTGCCACGGCAATGCGCACGGTGGGGGCTGCGGCCTGAACCGCAGGGGCCATTGGGGCCGGGCGGTCAAACAGGGCCAGCAGCCGCGGCCAGTCGATATTTTTTTGCGCGGCGGCGGTCAAAATCTGAATTTTTTGCTGCAAATCAGCAATTTCGCCCGCGGTTTTCAGCCCCAGGTGGCGGCTTTCGATAGCGGCATCCGGCATGGGGGGCAGAAAACCCACCACCGGCAGGCCGGTTTCCCGTTCCAGCATGGGGGCCAGCAGCTTGTACAGCATCTCGGTGCAGTCGTTCAGCAGAACGCCCGCAATGTGGTGCGGCGTGCGGAACGCTTTTAAGCCTTGCAGCTGGGCGGCCAGCGTTAAACTGGCCCCCTTGGGGCGCACCACCAGCAGCACCGGCAAGTCCAGCACATCGGCGGTGTGCCAGGCGCTGGCGGCAGCGCTCACGCCGCCAAGGCCGTCATAATAGCCCATGGCACCCTCACACACCGCGCTGCCATGGCCCGCCGCGCCGCTGGTGTACAGCCGCCGCACGGTCTGCGGGGTGGAGAAAAACAGGTCCAGATTGTGGCTGGGCACCCCCAGCACGGCGCGGTGAAACATGGGGTCAATGTAATCCGGCCCGCACTTGAACGCGCAGGGCTCCAGCCCGCGGGTTTTCAGGGCGGAAAGCAGGGCGCAGGCGGCGGTGGTTTTTCCGCTGCCGGAACTGGGCGCGGCCAAAAGCAGCTGCAGCATTCTCATTCCCTCACGATCAAAAATACCGGGTTGTTGGCCATCATCAGGTGCAGGCTGCCTGCCGCCTTGCTGCGGCTTACGGCAATCTGGGTCACCTGCGCGGCCAGCCCGTGGGCGGCCAGGGCGGCAATACTCTGCTGCAAGGTTTCCAGCGCAATGGCGGCGATACAGAGCCTGGTCTGCGGGTTGGCGGCCAGGGCGGCATCTACAATGGCCTGCATATTGCCCTTGCTGCCGCCGATGAAAACAGCATCCGGCGCGGGCAGATTTTGCAGCGCTTCAGGGGCTTTGCCCGCGATCAGCGTCAGGTTACTGGCGGCAAATTTGGCCTGGTTCTGGCGAACCAGCGCGCAGGCATCGGCATCACATTCCACCGCGTACACCTGACCCATGGGGGCGGCCAGCGCCATTTCCACGCTCACGCTGCCCGTTCCGGCACCGACATCCCACAAGGTATCAGTGGGGGCAACGGCCAGCTTGGCCAGCGCGGCGGCGCGCACCTCCTGCTTGGTCATCGGCGTTTTGCCGCGGATGAAGGCTTCATCCGGCAGGCCGGGCACGCGGGGCTGCGGTTTGGGGCAGGGCTCCACCAGCAGCACGCTGAGCGGCGCAAAGCTGCCGCCCGCCAGCGTTTGCACCGTATCGGTGATGACCTTTTGCTGCGGGGTGCCAAGGTTCTCACCAACCGTGGCCTGCACCGCGCCAAAGCCTGCGGCGGCTAGAATCTCACACAGCGCGGCGGGGCTGGTATTGCGCCCGCCCGTCAAAAAAAAGGTCGGGCGGTCGCTCCGGCACTCTGCCGCAGGGGCGCAGGCACATCCGTGGGCGCTGACAAGGTGCCAGTTCTGCCACGGCCTGCCCAGCGCCGCGGCCAACAGCTGTACGCTGGAAATCCCCGGCAGCACCGTTACTTCCGCCCCCTGTGCCTGCAGCTTGGGCACCAGCGCCGCAGCACCGGAATAAAAGCCGGTATCCCCGCTGTAAACCAGCGCGGCGGTCTGGCAGGGCTCCGCTTGCAGGCAGGCCAGCACTTCATCCGGCAGGTAAATTGGCTTGCGGTTGGGGGTACAGCCATCCGGCAGGTTTTGCAGCAGCCGCTTTGCCCCCAGAATCAGCCCTGCCGTTTGCAGGGCCTGCAGGCCCTGGGCAGTCAAACTGCCGGGCAGCCCGCTGCCCATGCCAACCAATGTAATCTTCATAACAGCTCCCTGCATCGTTGCAAAATTTCTTCGGCGGTCTCGCCGCATTCCTCCGGGCGGCGCAGCACAACCAGCACAGCCCCGCTTTGGGCGGCAGCCTGGGCTTTCTCGGCAAAGCCGCCCGCGCTGCCGCCGTCCTTGGTGACAAGGTAACGGATGTGGAACTGCTGCATCAGTGCAAGGTTCAGTTCCAGCGTAAAGGGCCCCTGCATGGCAATGATGTTGCGGTGCGGGATGCCCGCGCCCTCGCACGCCGTAATGCCCGCCACGGTGGGCAGCACCCGCGGGCATCCAGCCCGGCAAAGGCCGCAAGCTCCTTGGCGCCGGTGGTGAGCAGAACATTGCCCTGCGTTGCGGCTAAATACTGCGCAGCCTGGGCGGCGCTGCCCAGCACCACACTGCCCGCGGGCAAGGTGCTGGCGGCGCGCAGCAGGCGGTGGTACTCTACCCCGGCTGCGTTGGCGGCGGCGCGGATGTTTTTGGTGGCTTCCACCGCGTAAGGGTGGGTGGCATCCACACAAAGGGCTGCGCCCTGCAAAAGCTCTGCCATGGCGCCGGGCAGCAGGCGGCCGGAATGTACGGTAATGCCGGGGGCCTGGCCCTGTTCCTCGGCCCCCAGGTCGGTTGCTACGCTGACGGTAACGGCAATGCCCAACGCGGCAGCGGCGCGGGAGAAATCCCGCCCTTCGGTAGTGCCGCTGAACACAACAATCCTCATACCCCGTGGTACCCCCGCGGCGTTACCATCCACCCGCTGACCTGGTGGGTGGCGCTGTTGCCGATGAATACCGTGGTGAACATATCCACGGTGGTGTGTTCCAGCTCGGCCAGTGTCATCTGGCTGCTCTGCTGGCCGGTGCGGCCAATGCTGCGCACCACACCGCAAAGGGTACCCGCCCCCTTGCCGTTTTGCAACAGGATGCGAACCGCCTTTTGCAGGTAATCCGGCCGCCCTTTGGAGGAGGGATTGTACAGCGCCACGCAGAAATCCCCCATGGCGGCGCAGGCCAGCCGCTTTTCGATCATCTCCCACGGGGTCAGCCGGTCCGAAAGGGAGATCACGCAGAAATCATGGGCCAGCGGTGCACCCAGCACGGCGGCACCGCTTAATGCGGCGGTCAGGCCGGGAACGACCTCCACTTCCACATCGGGGTATTCCGCCGCCAGCTCCAGCAGCGGGCTGGCCATGCCGTACACCCCGGCGTCGCCGGAGCAGACAAGCGCCACCGTTTTGCCGGCCTGGGCCGTTTGCAGCGCCCAGCGGCAGCGGTCAATTTCTCTGGTCATACCGGTGGCATAGGTTTCTTTTTCCGGGTACAGGGGGCGCACAAGGTCGATGTAAACGGTGTAACCGCACAGCACATCAGCCTCTTGCAACGCATGGCGGGCCTGCGCGGTCAAAAACTGGGCATCGCCAGGGCCAAGGCCCACAACGGATACAAGGTTACGCTTCATCGGTTTTCCATCTCCAATCCGGGGCAAAGGGGCGCACGGCAGCGGCAAAGGTCACGCCGGTATGCGCATATTTGGGCAGCAGCAGCGTGCCGCCGGAAGCCAGCACGGCGGCGCGCTCGCAGACGTTATCCACACCCGTCACTCCCTGCACAAAGCGGGAGGCGCTGAAAGTTCCGGGCACAGCGCGCAGCTGGGCGGCGGAATAAAAGCTGACCGGCCAGCCGTGGCTGCGGCAGAACTCCAGCAGGCCGGGTTCGTTCTGTTTCAGGTCAATGCTGGCGGCGGCGGTAATTCCGACCGGGGCCAAATTTGTATCGGCGCAGAACGCTGCAAACGCGGCTTCCAGCTGGGCGGCGGTGGTACCGCGCTTGCAGCCAACGCCCAGCACGCCAATGCGGGGGATCAAATGCAAAGCGTTCCCCTGCGGGGTCATTGTCAGGGCAAAATCAGCGCCAGACGGTTCTTCGGCTTCCGCCACACCGGCGGGCGGGGTGCCTGCAATGGCCCAGGGGGAAGCATACCGCACCGTTTTGCCGGCCAGCAGTGCCCCGCTGACCAACTTAATGCGCGGGGTTTCCCACACAGCGCAGTTTTGTTTTTTGGCCCACTCATCCACGGCAAACAGGCCGTTGGCATCGGTCGCCGTGGTGATCACCGGCACCGCACCACAGGCGGCAGCCAGCCGGCAGGCCAGGTCATTTGCGCCGCCCAGATGGCCGGAGAGCAGCGGCACCGCAAAGCGGCCGCATTCATCCAGCACCACAACGGCGGGGTCGGTGGCCTTGCTTTGGCAGTGGGGCGCAATGGCCCGCACCGCAATGCCCGCCGCCCCCACAAACACCAGGGCATCCGCCGCGGCAAACTGCTGGGCGGTCCACCCGGCCAGCGTCACCCCGCCCAGCCCGCAGCGGCTGACGGAGCCGGGGCAGGTTTGGGCCAGCTGCTGCGCCAGCGCCAGCCCCTTGGCCGTAAAGGCAAGATACGCACAGTTCACGGTTTGGTCCCTTCGCGGTATTCGGTGGTAAAGGCGGGGTCGTACAGTTTGCTGCGGGCATAGCAGCGGCCAAGGAAATCCCCCACCACGATCAAGGCCGTTTTGGTAATGCCCGCCTGCTTGGTGCTTTGGGCCAGGGTGCCAACGGTGCAGCGCACGGTTTTCTGCTCCGGCCAGGTGGCCTTATACACCACGGCGGCGGGGGTACTTGCGGTGTATGCCCCCTGCAGCAGTGCTTCCTGCACTTTATCAATTAAGCCGATGGAGAGAAAAATCACCATGGTAGCGCCGTGGCTGGCCAGGCTGGCGAGCTTTTCCTTTTCCGGCACGGGGGTGCGGCCCTCCATGCGGGTAATGATGACCGTCTGGCTGACAGCGGGCAGCGTGTACTCGGCGTTCAGCGCGGCGGCGGCACCGCAAAAGCTGGAAACACCGGGCGTATCATCGTAAGCAATGCCGTCGGCGTCCAGCGCGTCCATCTGCTCCCGGATGGCCCCGTACAAACAGGGGTCCCCGGTGTGCAGCCGCACAGTGGTTTTGTGTGCGGCTTCCATTTGGCGCATCACGGCAAGCACCTGTTCCAATGTCATTTCAGCACTGTTATAAATGGCGCAGCCGGCTTTGGCCAGCCCCAGCAATGCCGGGTTGACCAGGCTGCCCGCATAAATAATGCAGTCCGCCGTTTGCAGCAGCGCCGCACCGCGCCGGGTGATCAGATCCGGTGCGCCGGGGCCTGCGCCCACAAAATGTACCATACCTCATTGCTCCTTTTTCTGCCAGCTTTGCAGCAGCTGGGCGGCGGTCTCAGTCTGGCCCAGCGGCCCGGCTTGGTTGGAAAACAGTACAGCCCCCACCCGGAACGCCCCCGCCACGCGGCGGTCCAGATGCAGCTGGATGGCCTGCAATAGGCTTTCGAGCACCGGCTCCCGCAGGTTTTCGGCATCCAGAATGTCCAGGCAGGCGTCCGTTGTGGCGGCGTCCATCAGGGCGCGGCAGGTGGCCTGGCTGGCCCCGCAGAGCGCCGCATGGGTGCAGAACAGTTCGGTGCGGCAATCCGCCATGCGGGAATGGGTGTTCATAATGCCGCCCGCCAGCTTGACCAGCTTGCCGATGTGCCCCACCAGCAATACCTCTGCAAACTGCTCCGCAGCGGCCATATCCAGCGCATCCCCCATAAAGTTGGAGCACTTGACCACCGGGATGCTGCTGTATTCCGGCAGGTTTTGGGCCAGGTAGTCCAGCCCATAGTTGCCGGGGGCCAGGATCAGCCGCTTGGGGCTTTGCTCCCGCAGGGCGGCCTGGTGGATCTCCAGCTGCACGGTATCCAGGATGGCCTGCTGGCTCATGGGCTCCACAATGCCGCTGGTGCCCAGGACGGAAAGCCCGCCTTCCACCCCGATGTGGGGGTTAAAGGTGCGTTTGGCGGCTTCCTCGCCCCCCTCGATCGAGATCATTACGTCAAAGCCGCCGTCATACCCGGCTGCTTCGGCCTCCGCGTGCAGGGCATCGGTGATCATCCGGCGCGGCACATGGTTGATGGCCGCCTGCCCCACCGGCTGGTCCAGGCCGGGCTTCGTCACACGGCCCACACCGGGGCCGCCGTCAATCGTGACCTGGCCGGGGGCATCCGGCAGCAGGGTGATGTCGGCTATGACCGGCAGGCCGGTGGTAACGTCCACATCGTCCCCGCCGTCCTTGCGGATGGCGCACTGGGCGCCGGCGGCTGTTTTGCGGCAGTAGATGGGCGCAACTTCCACCACAATGCCTTTTGGGGTGCGCAGGCCGACGGATTCCGGCGCTTTGCCGGTCAGCAGCAGGCGGGCGGCCCCGGCAGCACCAAGGGCGGCGCAGGTGCCGGTGGTGTAGCCGCAGCGCAGCAGCTTTTGCCCGCTGCGGATGTAATGTTCAAACCTGGGCGGCTCCTGTTTGGCGGGTCTCCGTTCGGGTTCACGCTCCGGCTGGGGGCCGTACAGTGCTTCATACTGCTCTTTGGTCAGGCGGTAGAGTGTGCGGATGTTCTCGGCGGCAAACGCGTCTTTCGGTGTCATCACGCCGGAAACGCCCTGCGGCGATACGCACACAACTGCGTCTGCAATTTTTTGCGCCAGCTCCAGCTCGTGCAGGCTGACAATGACGGCCACCTGTTTTTCCTGTGCCAGCTGGCGCAGGATGGTCAGCAGCTCAATTTTGCCTTTGATGTCCAAAAATGACGTTGGTTCGTCCAGCAGGATAATTTCCGGCTGCTGGCAGACGGCGCGGGCCAGCAGAACGCGCTGGCGCTGGCCATCACTGATTTTGGTAAAGTCCCGGTCGGCCAGCTCATCCGCCTGTACCAGATGCAGGGCATCCCGCACCTGCATCCTGTCCTGCTCGGACAGGATGCCCAGCCGTCCGGTGTAGGGGTAGCGCCCGGCAGCGGCCACATCAAAACAGGTGGTCAGCTCGGTGTGGCGGGTGTGGGGCAGCATCAGGGCCATTTTGCGCGCGCGGGCATTGGGGGTGTAGGTTGTCAGCTTTTGGCCCTGCAGCAGCACAGCGCCGCTTTGCGCCGCCAGCTGCCCGGCCAGCGTTTTGAGCAGGGTGGATTTGCCCGCGCCGTTGGGGCCAATCAACGCTAAGATCTGCCCGCGCTGCACGCCAATGCTAATGTTTTGTAATAGCGGCGTTTTGCCGTACCCGATGGCAAGATCCTGCGTTTGGCAGTAAAATGCTTCGCTCATGCCCGGCCCTCCCCGCTTTGGCGGCGTACCAACAGCCAGATGACTACCGGCGCACCAAATACCGCTGTGACGGAGCTGATGGAAAGCTCGGTGGGGGCAAACAGGCTGCGGGCGATCAGATCACACAGCAGGCAGAACGCCGCCCCACCCAGCGCACAGCCCGGCAGCACATGCAGCGGCTTGGCGCTTCCCAACGCCTGCTTGACCAGGTGCGGCACCGCAATACCCACAAAGGAAATGGGCCCCGCAAACGCCGTGACGCAGGCGGCCAGCAAACTGGAAAGCAGCACCAGCGCCACGCAAAACGGCCGCACAGCCACACCCACGCTTTGGGCATACTGCTCCCCCATCTGGTAGGCGGCCATCGGCTTGGCCAGCAAAAAGGCCGCGGCCAAACAGGGCAGCACCACCAGCGCAGCGGCGGCCACATTGCCCCAGGTCATGCCGGAAAAGCTGCCCATGGACCAGTTGTGCAGGTTGACGATGTTGGAATCCTGTGCAAAGGCCACTACAATATCGGTGACGGCGGAGCAGATATAGCCGATCATCACGCCGCAGATGACCAGAATGCTCATGCGGTGTACCCGGCGCGCCACGCTGAGCACAAAGGCCATGGCAGCCATGGATCCAGCAAAGGCAGCCAGAATCAGGGTGAGCGAGTTGGTCAGCAGGCCGTGGTTCAAAAATACCACCATCGTCAGCGCAACCACCAGCTTGGCCCCACTGGAAATGCCCATGACAAACGGCCCCGCAATGGGGTTGGCAAAAAAGGTTTGCAGCAGGTAGCCCGCTACCGAGAGCGCCGCCCCCAGCAGCACCACCATAACGGCGCGCGGCAGGCGCAGCTGCAATAGGATATTGGCGGCCAGTTCATCCTGCCCGCGGCCCAGCAGCGCCTGCACCACGCCGCGCGGCGAAATTGCCACACTGCCCCAGAACAGGTTGAGCGCAAACAGCCCCAGCAGCGCCGCCGCAAGGGCTACATATGTAATTGTCAGGCGCTTGGTGTGCATGGCGCTGCCTTTCTGCAATAAAATTATTCTACATGCGTTAAAAATGTCAGTTCACTGTCCGCGGGGGTGCCCTCGGTAAACACGCGGTTCATATCCAGAATCAAATCCGGAAGCTCCATGCTTTGCTGGAACAGGCTCTGCGCGGTACACCACACATTGCCGTTCTGCACGGCCTTGAACTGCGCCAGCAGCGGGCATTTTTCCACCAGCTGTTCGGTGCTGGCAACGCTGCCCTCAATGGTGCTGTTGTAGATCAGCACATCGGCGTCCTTGGCACCGGCGTAAAAATCTTCCAGCGAAAGATTGATGGTGGCCAGATTGTTGCCGCTGTCCGTTAAATCAGCAAACACATAGCTGCCGCCCGCCATCTCGATCATGCGGGCCACATAGTCGCTGCCTTTGCGCACCGTGACAAGGTTGTTGGAAGTGATGGAGAAAAACGCCACCGTTTTGCCGGTGGGCTGCTGGTTTTCCAGCGGGGCAACGCGCTGTACCTGGGTGTCAAACAGCTGTTCCGCCTCCTGCTGTTTGCCCAGCAGAATGCCGTACAGCTTGACCCATTCCATGCGGGCCAGAGGGTCGGTTTCATAGCTGGAACGCTCCACCAAAACGGGGATGCCGAACTTTTCCAGCTGCTCTTTGACCTCCGGCGTATGGTAGATCATCGTGTTTTCAATGGCAAGGCCGCAGCCGGAAGCCAGAATGGTTTCATAGTCCGGGGCGCTGTACTTGCCCGCATAGGCAATCTGCCCCGCCTGCATGGCGGCTTTGGCTTCGGGCAGGTACCAGCCATCCGCCTTGGTGCCGGAAAGTGCAATGCTGTCCAGCGCGCCCAGGCTGATGATGGGGTCCATAGCGGATGTGGAAACCAGGTAGACATTCTCAATGGGCTGTTGCAGCACGGTGGTACCCTGGGGCAGATCCTCCGGAACGGCAGCGCCCTGCGGCACCACCAGATATTGGCTGTCCGCAATGGTGATCAGCTCGTACCCGCCGGTGCATTCATCCACGGTAAACTGTTTGGCGTATTGCAGCGGGTAGCTGCTTTCCACGGTAAGGGTGGGGGCAGCCGTACTGCCGCTGCCCGCGCAGCCGGCCAACAGCAAAAGCGCTGCGGCAGAAAGTGCGGCACAAAGCCCAAAACGTTTCGTCTGCATTATTCTGCGGGGGTCAGCGTGGCGCTGTCAAAGGTCAGGGTATAATCGATCTCGTGCGGGGTGCTCATGGCAACGGTATCGGCGGTAACGGCAAGGGCGGTATCCAGCGCAGCAACGGGGATTTCAAAGGTGGAGTTGCCTTCGGTGTTGGTGGGCAGGTACTTTTCTCCATCAATCAGCATATAGTCATAGTTGGGGCTGCTCCACACAATCACGGCGGTCATGGTTCCATCGGCAACCGTCAGGGCGGCAGGGCTTTCCACGGTGGCGCGGCCGGAGCCGCCCTCCAGTGTGACAGCGCAGGTGTAGCTGCCATCAGCAGGCACAGCGGCGGTTTCGGCAGCGGCATCTTCGGTCTTAGGCTCGGCATTGCGCACGCTGACGGTATGGTCGTACCAGGTGCCCTTGGTGCCCAAAATGGCCAGCTGGAAGTCGGTATCCACAGCGTCCAGCGGAATATCATAGCCGTACACTTCATCGCTGGTGCCGTCGGAATAGGTCACAGTATCGGTGGTGGGCTGCAGCCAGTCGCTCTCGTGGCTGGGGGCGTCCTCGGCAGTGCCCAGGTACAGGTTGACGATCTTTTTCGATGCCAGGCTGACATGGAAGGTCATTTTGCCATCGGCGACAGTCAGGGTGCCCTTGCCATCGCAGGCTTCGTTGGCGTGCACCATACTGCTGTCGGTTTCAAATTCGGCGGTATACACGCCGTCCGGCAGAGCAGCTTCGGCCTGGGGCTCTGCGGTGGGGGCGGTGGCTTCACTGCCGGCAGCCTCGGTGGCAGCGGGGGTGGAGTCAGCGGAAGAAGCGCCGGTTGCGGTGGAGCCGCAGCCAGCCAGCAGAGCGGCCAGCACCAGGGCGGCCACAGCGCCGGAAATTACACGATTTTGTTTCACTGGGTGTTACCTCGCATTGTAAAAAATTGAAATGATAGAATAAAATATAATAAGAAAGGATAACAGAAAATTACGTTGCAGGGGCGAGCATTGCCCGCCCGCGGTCATTTGCCCCGTGTATTGCCAACCCGGAAGAGTGTTGCAATGTTTTAGGGCAATACCGCATAATTCTAAGTGCCGATACGGCGAGCGAGGTGCGGCAGATGCT
>OBAG01001056.1_pt1 | contig 19106 bp, 19 predicted proteins | sample 1517701 | NCBI WGS metagenome assembly OBAG01 (sample SAMN04571702, study PRJEB22368) | human gut metagenome | biome: human gut; material: stool | host: Homo sapiens | place: Luxembourg | collected 2012-09-07 | reverse complement strand
AACTGGCACTGGACAGCTATCAGATACGTTCTGCACAGGGAATCCGAAGATTTTGGCTACTGATGTCACTGGCACATTTTATGTGCGTAGCAGGATCTGGTGAAATCGGTTCTTTTAAAAATGGATATTACCAAATCTGTGACATTATCCAATTGGAAAAGTATCACTATCTTTTCCTATGCGCAAAGCGAAATCATGATTTTGACTCTTTTATGAAATCTGTAGCGTAGTTTTGTGCAATTTTTCAAATTTGCTCATTTATAGTTGATTATAAAATAACACAAAAAACGTCATATTTTGGCTACAGGGAATGAATATCTTTGTGTCTGGAAACAATAAACAACATTTGTTCTGGTGCTGGAATTGTATTATAATAAAGAGCAATAGTGTCTGGATAAAAGAAGGTTACAGGGACGGGATCCAAAAGGTAACAAAAGTTTCGATTTCCCGTCCCCAAGGGGAGGAAACGTATGTCAACAACAGAAAAAAACCGTTTCAGCCAGCTGCTGGAACAGCTGATCCTTATGTCAGAGGTCAAGAATACATCTCTTGCAAAAGCACTTCAGTATGATGCAAGTTATATCAGCAAATGGATCAATGGACGGATACTGCCGACCGAGAAGACGAAGCGAAAAGTGCTCACAGGGATTAGCCATGAGCTTGTGAGACAGAGTACGCGGACCGGCATGGAAAACCTTTGTGCAAATTATCAGGTTATAGAACCGGAAGAGCTCGAAACGGTGATCTATGATCATCTTGAAGCGGAATATGATTATGTGACGGAACTTCAGAAAACATATGGAAGTTCAATCGCTCCAAAAACCAATTTTTTTATTGAGCTAAGCCCTGCGGAGTATATTGCCAGGATGCATCATCCGGTTTTGAGAAGAGTGAAACTTCTGGATGTCATGGCAGAGATGGATCTGTTATCCTTGCTTCATGAATACCGCCTGCAGATCATTCAGGGTGATATGAGAAGAGAAGCTTATCGTGCTTATCCGGATGTCCATTTTTCTCTGGTCCTCGATCTTTGTCCGGAAAAAACGGATCCTGTGTATGATCCGGTCTTTCTTTTAAATATGATGTCAGATATGTCAAGGGTAGATTTTCATTTGTATAAAGGAAAACAGGCAGCAGGCAGAATGATCTTTTCGGTAAAAGATGAGTTTATGATCAGTGGTATGCTTATGGATGCAAACCGCTGTATGTCAGTTACGACCAGTACAGAACCCTCCAACTGCAATGTTATGTATTACAATATCCGTGATCTGTGTACGAGAGAAAACCTTTTGTACCGCGAGACGACCATGAAACAGATGATCACAGAAAATAATTATACCCATTCCGTTCTGTCTCTGAATCAGAAATGGATCCTGGGGCATATGACAGAACATTTTCTGTCAGACGAGCTTTTTGAAGAACTTCTGGAACAGCTTGGAAAGCAGCAAAATTTTCATATGGATGAAACCAGAATACGATATCTGCATGCCCTGACAAAAAAAGCACTGGAGGAGACGCGATTTGACATTCTGATCTACAGTGCGGCATTTTCAAATTTTGCGATCGACAGTGAATTGGACTTTTTTGATCATAAAATGCACTTGAATGTTCAGCAGAGGGAAAGCTACATAAAAAATCTCCTGCAGCTTTGTACAGAAAGAAAAAATCTTCGGATAAAAGTGATCTATGGAAAGCTGACTTCGGATTTTCATTATCATGTAACGCAATGCGTATTTCTGTCTGATCGGATTTCATACGTGCGGCTGAATACGGAAAATCAGGACAATAATCTGGTCGTTTTGAACCATCCGGATATGCAGATGATTTTTACCCGTTTTTTCAGTGGCTTGTGGGATGAAAAAGAAGCCAGTGTCCTTTCTGATCCAGAGGAAATAAATTCATTTATCTGCAACATGATTCAAAGGCTCAATGTTATATCAGGAATCTGAATTCAATTTTGGCCCATGTTTTATCCAGTTGATTCCAGTTTATTCAACTTTTTCCATGGTAGACTGTCAGTGTTATATTCCAATACAGGGAAGGAGACCATAAGACTATGAAAAACACGATGACAGGAAAACCAAGCATTGACCGTCCATGGATGCAGTATTATCCGCAACAGATTATCGAGGGACTTGCAATTCCGGACAGCACGATCTATGAATACCTGAAAGAAAGATGTCCGGGCGAAGACGTTGTTGCGATCCACTACTACGGAAATGAGATCACATGGAAAACTGTATACGAAGAGACAGACAGTGTTGCACGCGCACTGAGAGCGACAGGATTTGGAGAAGGAGACGAGATTCCTGTATTTCTGCGTACAGTGCCGGAATTTATCTATCTTCTTCTCGCTGCGGAAAAAATTGGTGCATCAATCCTCTGTCGTGACAATACCTTAAAAGAAAACTGTGAGGCAGTGAGGAAATCCGGAGCCAAAATGATCATTGCACATGATTTTCTTTCACATGAAGAACTGAATACTTATCGGAAAAAAGCCGGGATCCGTGGTGCGATCTTGCTCAGTCCGATCCGCAGTGCAAACAGGACGGAGATTCCCGACTACAGTTGGAAATATATTGATTCTCATTATACAGATTATCCGGCTTATGGTCCCTGCACACTGTCATGGGATGAATTCTTGAAACTGGGTGATGAGTTTGAAGGAACGGTGGATGCACCAAGAGACATTGATCGTCCGCTGTTCCGTGCTTATACAAGTGGATCGACAGGACCGTCCAAACAGGTGATCCATTCTGCACATACTATGATCGGAAATATGCATCAGATGAATTTTTATGGTGCGTCCAGCGAATTTCGTCCGACCTGGATGGTGACACAGCTTCCGCCTTCCCTTGTCGCAGTAGTGGTAGCCATGGTCCTGATGCCGCTGGCTTCGGACAAGCTTCTGATCCTCTGCCCATTTGTGGCTCCGGAAGATGTGGATCTGGAAATGATGCGTTACCGTCCGAACTGCTGGCCGCTGATCCCGATGTTTATTGAGATCGTTATGAGAAATGGCCGTGTACCGGCGGATTATGACATGTCTCACCTGTTTTCCGCAGGGGCAGGATGTGAGGCTTACAACAACAATCAGTTAAAGAGGGCACAGAAATTTCTGGACAGTCATAACTGTAAGGCACGTTTTACGACGGGCTATGGATGCAGCGAGGCAGGCTCCAATATGACACTTCCGATCACAAAACATCCGATCGGAAATGGAAATGTTGGCATTCCAATGCCGCTGACGATCCTTTCTGTATTTAAGCCGGGAACGGATGAAGAACTTACTTATAATACCTGGGGAGAAATTTGTCAGTGCGGACCGGGAACCATGATCGGTTATGATACCCCGGCAGCTACTGCAAAGACGATCAAGATCCATTCCGATGGCAAAAAATGGCTCCACACAGGCGACATCGGCTATATGACAGAAGATGGAACGGTCTATACACTGACCAGAGGAAAAGCCCCACGTTACGGTGGCGGCGATCTCGCAACACTGCCGATGGAAAATAAGCTGGCAGATGCACAGATCCCTGGAATTGACGATGAATTCTTCGTGATCCTTCCGGACCCGGATCATGAATGGTGCTTCCTGCCATACCTGTTTGTTGTACTTGAGGACGGTTATACGGTAGATGATATCCGTGATCAGATAGCGGCAAGTCTCGACGACTACATGCAGCCGGTTCAGATCATCGCCCTCCCGGAACGACCGTTTTTCCACTTCAAGACGAATCGTCTTGGTCTGGCAAAGGATATTGAAGCGGGGAAATTTGAAGAATAAATTAAATAATCGAAAGAGAGGAGTGCTGGCAGATGGCTGTCGGCACTCCTTTTTGGCGTTCAAATTCACAAATAATGAAGATATTTTACAAGCATTTTTCATTATGCGGATGTTAAAATGTACTCTGAGAGGAGACAAAGATCATGAAGAAAGAAGTGCGAACAGTCATCTATGATGACGAACTGCGGCTGGAAGCATATCGTTTTGAGGGGATCATGCAGCCTTTCCAAAATCATTTCCATGAGTATTATGTGAACGGATCTGTGGAAAATGGAAAACGCTGTCTGTCCTGTAAGAATAAAGAATACACCCTTCAAAGAGGAAATATTGTTCTTTTTAATCCCGGAGATAATCATGCCTGTGTACAGGGTGATGATGGAACTCTGGATTATCGTGCGCTTAATATTTCCAGAGAGAGTATGCTGAATCTGATCGAAGAAGTGACTGGGAAACGAGAACTTCCGGGATTTTCGGAAAACGTGATCTTTGATGAAGAAGTGACCTGTTACCTGCGTCCGCTGCATGAAATGATCATGAAAGGTTTCGATGATCTTGGAAAAGAAGAAAATCTGCTCCTGCTGATATCTCTACTGATACAAAGATATGGACAGCCTTTTGAACAGTGCATTCCTGAATGCCGGGATGAGATAGAAGAGGTCTATCGGTTTATGGAACAGCATTTTTCTGAGCATATTTATCTGGATCAGATATGTCATCTGGCGGGGCTCAGTAAATCAACTTTGCTGTGGGCATTTACGAAGTCCAAAGGCGTAACTCCATATAGTTATTTCCAAAATATCCGCATCGGAGAAGCGAAGAAATTACTGGAACAGGGACTGCCGCTTGTGGAAGCGGCATTGCGGACAGGATTTTCTGACCAGAGCCATTTTACAAACTACTTTAATCGTTATATTGGCGTGTCACCAGGTGTTTACAGGGAAATCTTTTTAACGAAGGAAAATTCGGAGGACAAAAAACATGGAAAATAAGAACAAAACAGGGCATTTATGTGCACTGCTTACGATCATGATCTGGGGAACTACTTTTATATCGACAAAGATTTTACTGGTGGATTTTCGACCGATAGAAAATTTCAGTCGCTCCATTTTTTACGGCCATTTTGAGCCATCTGTTTCTGAAAGAAGAAGGACGATTACGGGCAAAGTTCTTTGTTGGATTTGCAGTTGCAATGGTAGGAATCTTTCTGATCAGCTTTAACGGAGCTAAGCTGGAACTGGGGCGTTTTGTAAATCCAATGTATCTGTTTAACATTATTTTTCTTGGCCTGGATGCTTCAGCGTTATGCTTTGTCTCCTGGAATTTCGCAGTCAACCTTCGAAAACATGTCAATTCTTGAGGTATACGATAAAACAATTGATGTATTCAGAGATTACTATCAATATGAAGAGATACAGGGAAGTGACAGAAAAACAGTGGAAAAAATACCGGAGGCTGCATTCAGGGAAGCAGTTGCAAATGCGTTGATTCACAGAACATGGGATATGGAGTCTGAAATCAGAATCTCAATGTTTGATGACAGAATAGAAATTGTCTCACCTGGTGGATTGCCTTCTGGAATAACAGAAGATGAATATTTAGCCGGAAAATTATCTGTTTTAAGAAACAGGATTCTTGCAAATGTATTTTACAGACTCGGATTTGTTGAGATATTTGGAACAGGAATCACAAGAATTAAACAGCTTTATAAAGAAGAATTAAGTAAACCGGATTTTGAAGTATCAGAGAATACGATCAAAACAGTACTTCCGATTTTTGAAAAAGACCTGGATCTGACGGAAGATGAAAGGGTTGTATATAAAACTTTAAGCAAGATTATGCTAAAGTCAATCAGTGAAATTGCACCCTATGTTCCCTTTGGAAAATCCAAGACAACACAATTACTGAAAAATATGGGTAAAAAAGGTATCATAACTGTTGAAGGTAACGGCAGAGGAACGAAATATATAATAAAATAAGCCATATCTTGCCTCGAACGTTTGTTTATGATATCCTGTATTTATCATATCTGACGTGAAACAAACAATAAAGGAGCATCTATACTACTTATGAAGGGAAATATCATTTATAAAAAAATCATACCGGAAAAAGCCCCCATCTATGCGGAATTTCCATCAAATCTGCATCCAGATATCCAGAGTTTTCTGGTGAAGCAGAATATCCAGTCCCTTTATATACACCAGGCAGAGACTTTTTGCGAGGCGGTCAATGGGAAAAATATCGTGATCACGACGCCGACAGCCAGTGGTAAGTCTCTGTGCTTTTATCTGCCGGTGATCCAGGAGATTTTGCAGAATCCTGTCACACGGGCGATTTTTGTCTATCCGACCAAGGCTCTGGCAGCAGACCAGTACCGTGCTTTGAAGCCTTGGATAGAATATTTTGGTGAATACAGATTGTCAGCGGGAGTTTACGACGGAGATACCCCTCCGGATGAGAGAAAACGGATCCGGGAGCGTGCCAATATTATTCTTACAAATCCGGATATGCTGAATGGTTCCATGCTTCCAAACCACAGCAAATATGGTTTTGATTTTATTTTTGCCAATCTGAAATATATCGTACTGGATGAATTGCATGTATACAGAGGGGCATTTGGCTCACACCTTGCAAATGTATTCCGGCGGTTATCCAGACTTTGCAGGTATTACCATTCTGATCCACACTTCCTGTGCAGTTCAGCGACGATCGCCAATCCGGTAGAGCTTGCCGAAAAAATCTGTGGAAAAACATTTACCTGTATCAGTAAAAGCGGGGCAGGCATGGCAGAGCGAACCTATTGTCTGATCCAGCCGCCCGAAAAACTGGACAGAGACGGAAATCCTTATGGAAAAGAATCCGTAATAAGCGTTGCGGCGGATCTGCTTCCACAGCTGATGGAAGAAAAAGAGAGCTTTCTGGCGTTTGCAAAATCCAGAAAAAACGTAGAGATCCTTGTAAAAGAAACCAGAGATCACCTGGAGAACAGCGGCTTTCTGGGAAGTGCAAGGAAAGAAGAAATATCCGGGTACAGAGGCGGGTACACACCAAAAGAAAGAAAAGATATAGAAAAACGCATGATCTCCGGAGAACTGACAGGGCTTGTATCAACCAATGCCCTGGAACTTGGAATTGATATCGGAAAGATCAACACTACAGTACTTGTGGGATATCCCGGAACCAGAGCATCCTTCTGGCAGCAGACCGGACGCGCCGGAAGAGGAAAAGGAAAATGCACCAATTATCTGATCCTGGCAAATCTTCCTATGGATCAGTACATTGCCCTGGAACCGGAATGGCTTTTTGACAGCAGCAGCGAGAATGCCATTGTAGATCCGGACAATCTGCTGATCGAGCTGGCACATATCCGTGCTGCCGCAGCAGAACTCCCATTGTCTTTGGATGATGGGGCACTTTTTCCAGATTTGGGAGAGACAATCCCGGTTCTTCTGAGAGTAGAAGAAGTCAGAAGTCTTGGAGGACGTTTCGTGTGGTCCGGAGGACTGTATCCGGCAGGAGAGTTTTCTATGCGGAATATCGACCAGAATAAATATCAGCTTCTGAACAAAGAAACGGGGAAAAATATCACAGAAATGGATGAGGAACAGGCTTTCCATGAGATCCATGAAGGTGCTGTCTATATGCATGACGGTGAGTTTTACCAGGTAGTACATATGAATCTGGAAAGCAAGATTGTGGAGGCAGTTCCTTTTCATGGGAATTATTACACGGTTCCGGGATGTGAGACAAATATCCGCATTATCCACAGACAGAAAAAGCAGGAATGGAAAAGGACGGAACTGTCTTTCGGAGACGTAAATATTGCGGATTTTGTATACATGTACAAAAAAATGCAGTTCCATAATCACCAGAATCTGGGATTTGAGCAGCTTCGGAAACCGTTGACGAAAAATTATGATACGGAAGCAGCATGGATCAAACTTCCTGAAAATGTAGTAACCATGTACCGAAATCTGCTGCAGCCGGATAAACAGGGATATTATGTGCGAAATAATCATTTTGAGGGATTGATGTTTGCATTAAAGAATGCAGCATTGATGGTGACGATGACGGAAAGTGCAGATCTTGGGGTTGCCGTTTCTTCTAATGCGCTGGAACTTGCAGGAAGCACAGAGGAAGAGGTTTACCTTTATTTTTATGACTGCTATGTAGGCGGTCTTGGATTTGCGGAAAAAATCTATGATCTGATCCCTAAAGTAGTGGAGCAGGCTGTCCGTATGGTTTCCGGCTGCCGCTGCAAAAACGGATGTGCCGTATGCATCGGCGATGACCGGCTGGATCGGAATGTCATTCTGTGGGGACTTCAGAATCTGTCGGAAGAATCCGGATTTGCAGGAATGATCAGTCTTCCAGAGAATCAGGAAGAACAAAAGATTTCCAAAGAATTTAAATTTGCAGAATTAGGTGACAAATGGAATGATTTCTGCAGCAGGATAACAGAAAGAAATGAGGCGTTTGCAGGATTTTTCCGCATGGTATCTTCAATAGAAGTAAAGGGAGATTCTCTGATCTTTTATGTAAAAGAAGCGTTCTATGCAGAATGGGCAGACATGCCGGAAAATAGAAATGCCATTGTGAATATCCTTCTCCGGTATGTATCTGTTCCAGACGGTTTCCGGCTTGCTATTCTTTCCGGTGAAAAAATAGCAGATCATGATAAAAAAGAAAAAATGATGCGAAGATATCATTCATTGAAGAAGGATGAAAACGATGGAATTAAATAAATATCAGGAATCCGCCGTCCTGGATGAAAGCAACACCTGTCTGGTACGGGCAAATGTGGGAAGTGGAAAGACAACGGTTCTGATCGAAAAGATAAAGTATCTTTACGAACAAAAGAAAATCCCGCTGGAGGATATGATCGTTCTGACATTTACAAACAAGGCGGCTGATGAGATCCGTGAACGATTAAAGATATCTGATATGGATCAGAAGGCGCAGGACTGCTTATATGGTACCTTTCATGGCATTGCATTAAAGCTTTTACAGGATGTTCTTCCAGTACAGGAACTTGGTTACACCAGAGAATTTCAGGTGTGTCTTCCAGAGGAAGAACTGGAACTGGCTATACGTCTTATCAAAGAACATAGTCTGAAGATCAAGTACAAGAACCGTCTGAGAAAGCGACTGGACCAGAAGAATCGGACTGGTGGTTCTTCGCGGAACAATTATCAGGATGATTTTTTACAGCTTGTAGATCTTCTTGCAGAAGAAAAGCGAAAACAGAATAAGATGAGTTATGAAGAGCTGCTGATCAATGCCGCCAGGCTTCTGGAATGCCATAAAGAACTTCTTCCAAATATAAAATGGATCATCATTGATGAGGTACAGGACTGCGATGAACTGCAGTTTGAGTTTATACGGCAGTTAAAGAAACCGGAAGTAAATCTGTTTGCCGTCGGGGATCCAAATCAGGTGATCTATAGCTGGCGGGGAAGTGTGTTTAATATTTTTTACCGCTTTCGGGAGCTTTATCAGGCAAGAGAACTTTCGCTTCCGGTAAATTATCGTTCTTCCGGGACGATCCTGGCTGTTTCCAGAAGGTTTCAGGAAACGGGAGATATTCTGGAAGGCGTACAGGATAAGGGCGAAAAGATATCCGTAAAAAATCATTATGATCCGTTTCAGGAAGCAGAATATCTGGCTGAAAAAATTCAGAAACTCTATGAGGAGCAGGTTCCATACGAACAGATCGCAGTGTTTTATCGATTACAGGATCAGTCTGAAATCCTGGAAAAAGTTTTTGCCAAACATGAAATTCCTTACGAAGTATCACAGAAGAAAACAATCCAGGACATTCCGGTGCTGGCATGGTTTCTTCAGATCCTTCGTTTTCTGAGTAACCATGAGGATATCGAAAGCGCAGTTTCTGTTCTCATGAACAAAACTTTTGGAGAAGGATGGACGGAAAAGAAGGCGTGTGCAGAAATTGAGTCGGTGATAATAGGAAACACATTTTTCTCTAAATCCCTGCTTTTTCAGAAGATGTGGGAATATCAGGATCAGGGAAAGGATTATGAGAACCTATGGGAATTTCTTTGTCTGGAGAGATATCTGCATCCTGCCTCAACAGATTATGCGGAAAATCGAACGTATATCCTGCGGCTGCTGACCAAAATGAAGAACTACAAGAATATTCGTGACTTCCTGAATGAATTTGTTTTGAATGGAATGGATCTGGAAACATCGGAAGAATCCAAAAGTTCCGTAAAGCTGATGACGCTCCATGCTTCCAAAGGTCTGGAATTCGACTATGTATTTATTATAGGAATAAATGATGGACTGATCCCTCTTAACAGTAAAGACGAAGCTGCTGAGGAAGAAGAACGGCGGCTTTTTTATGTGGGTATGACCCGTGCAAAGAAATTTCTGGAATTATCTTTTTATACCAGTCCCAATGGAACCCGGGTATTTCCAGGCCCGGGACGATATCTTTCGTATTTACCTGAAAAATACCTGACAGGTCCGGTACATCAAAAGAGAAACCCAAAGGAAGCAGCAGAACACCTGCAGGATCTCAAAAAAATGGTCCTGGAAGAAAAAATTAGAAAAGCAGAAGCTACAGAAAACACTACAAAAGTACAGGAAGAGCCAAAAAAAAATCCAACTGCAACAGAAAAAAAGGTAGAACACCCCAAGTATGGAATGGGTGTGGTGGTTTCTGAAAATGAAGACATCATTCGGGTACAGTTTGAGGATTATGGAGAGAAGGAGCTGCTGAAAGCTTTTTCGCAGTTGAAATATATGTAAGTGGCTGGAATGAATAATTCATTTGAGACTGGAGTATAAAGAGTTATTTCTTAGAATAAGAACGACATTTTTCTTCCAGCATTTTGAAATCACAACATCTTACAGCAAGGGACGCCTCCGGTTTAGAAATACATTTCTGATATAATTTCAGAGCTTTATTTTGTAGAATGTCCTGAACATTATCAATTAGGAACTTTTCCTTCTGGAGCAGGTAAATATAGTCCGTTTTTTCTTTTTCATTACTAAAGGAACGAAAATTTTCTATCTGGTTATACTTTAACTGTGTAAGACAGTTATCAGGAACAGGAGAATAGGTTAAATTACAAATGAATATTTTTTCAGGCTATGAGCTGTTGTGGCTGTTTTTCCAGGAATGTTTTTGCCCAGGGCTGTGACTTTTATAAACTGATGCTGTTGTTTGTCATTGGTGCATTCTTAGGGGATATTGTTAAGACTGTTTTCTGCCGGATCACAATGGGATACTGGATGAGCAGAAGCAGTCTGGTGTGGGGACCATTCAGTATCGTATGGGGCCTGGCGCTGGCACTTGTCACCTGGTTCTTGTATAAATATAAAGATCATAGTAAGAGTTTTCTTTTTTGACAGGCACTTTTCTTGGCGGCGCTTATGAATATCTGTGCAGTGTATTTACAGAGATCTTTTTCGGAAAAGTATTTTGGGATTACAGTAAACTACCATTTAATCTTGGAGGAAGAATCAATCTTCTGTATTGCTTTTTCTGGGGAATCGCAGCAGTTGTATGGTTCAAAAAAGTATATCCCTTTCTTTCTGGCCTGATCGAGAAAATACCGGTGAGACCAGGCAAGATCATTACCTGGATCCTGACTGTATTTATGTGTTGCAATATGATCGTTTCTTCTGCGGCACTGATGCGCTACGATCAGAGGGCACAGGGAGTCGAAGCACAGAACCAGATAGAAAAATGGGTGGACACACACTTCGACGATGCCAGGATGAAACAGATTTATCCGAAAGCGAAGTCGACACATTAATGGCTTTCGAAAATCTGATCGTAGGCTGCCTGTGGTGTATCACGATCATTGGTATTCCGTTTGGAAAACAGTTCTTTAAGATGGCAAGACTTTCCTTTATGCCGTTTGGCGCGAATGTGATTGGATGAAAACACTATAGAGAATGAATGGACGACTATCAAAAATGGTCGTCTATTATTTTGTAAAAAATAGGCATTGACAAATATATCGTAGTGCGATATAACAAAAGTATCGAAGTACGATATATCGCACTGAAAGGGAATGCTTATGGATGCACATATAAAGAAAGTTTACGTTCCCATGACGGAGACGAGTTTTTATATACTATTATGTCTTCGTACCCCGAATCACGGTTATGGGATCGTACAGAAGGTAAAAGAACTGACAGCAAATGAAGTGGTACTTGGGCCGGGGACCATGTATGGCAGTCTTTCCAAGATGGAAAAAGACGGTTTGATCTGTTTTATCAGGGAGGAAGATAAGAGGAAGATCTATCAGATCACAGAGCTTGGAACGGAAGTTCTGGAGCTTGAACTAAAGAGAATCCGTAGACTGTATCGCAATGCACAGGAGGTAATGCAATGAAGAAAGTCAAAAAAGAATTTCGCTGGTTTAACATCATGGAATACGAAAAAGAAGAAAAGTACCTGAGTAAGAGACACCAGGAAGGCTGGAAATTCAAGAGAGTGACTTTTCCTGGAATCTATACATTTGAGAGATGTGAGCCTGAGAAAGTAATCTATCAGCTGGATTATAATAAAGAAGGAATCAAACACCAGATGGAATATGTACGGATGTTTGAGGACTGTGGATGGGAATATCTGACAGAATTTGCTGGATACAACTATTTCCGAAAACCGGCAGACAGGATGCTGCAGGACGAGGAAATATTCTGTGATGATATCTCCCGGCTGGATATGGTGAAGAGAATTTTCTGGGGAAGAGTGATTCCGTTGATCGTGATTCTTTGCGGTCTGATTCAGCAGGTTTATATATCTTCGACAGATCACAGTGAACATGGATTGCTGCCAGTGTGGGTTGTATTATTAGTTATATACGTTATTACTTTTCTACAGTTTGCCGTAAAATATTTTACATTTCGAAACAGGATACAAAAGTAATCTTCGGTTGGTGAAACGTTAATATAAGAAGGGACTGTCGGGACTAAAAATCATTATTTCCCGACAGCCCTTTTTTTCCTGATTTTTAAAAAATTTGATTTTTTTTGTTACCATCCGAGATTTTTTACGATATATAGTATGAGTAGGAAATTTCCTTCTAAAAGGAGCCTTAGGAAAAGCAGCAATCAAAGCGCGCTTGTATTTGCTGATGAAACACAAAACTTTGGAGGATAACTTATAAATGAGAGACAATGAGATCATATCTTTGTTTGAGGTGAGAGATGAGCATGCGATTGAAGTATTAAGCGATAAATATCATCCTTACTGTTACAAGATCGCTTGGAATCTGCTTGCAAACAGAGAAGATTCGGAGGAATGTCTGAACGATACCTGGTTTTCAGTCTGGTCACTGATCCCGCCGAAAAAGCCGTCTGTATTATCACATTTTTGTGGCAGGATCACAAGGAATTTGAGCATTGACCGTCTGCGAAAAAAATATGCCGGCAGGCGTCCATATGTACATATGGCAGATATTCTGAGTGAAATGGATCAGTTAAGTGTTACCTATACCATTGAAGATCAGCTGGCGGAAAAAGAACTGCTGGAAATCATCAATGATTTTCTTGGAAAAATGGACGCAGAGGACAGAGATATTTTCGTGAGAAGATACTGGTTTTTTGACTCTGTTTCGGCGATCGCCAAAAGACATGTTATGTCTGTCGGAAGCGTGAAAATGAATCTGTACCGGAACAGAAAGAAGTTGCTAAGAGTGTTAGAAAAGGAAGGAAAACACTTATGAAGAAATTTGATTTTTCAAAAAAATTTGGCGATATTGATCCGAAATATATCAGCGAAGCAGAAGGAGAATGGAAAGGAAAGAAAAATGCCTGGGCGCCATCATTTTGGCGCAGACTGGCGGCAGCTTGTGTGATATTGGCGTTGATCTCGACTGTTTTATCGAATCCCAAAGTGCAAGCTGCGATCAAAGAGGTTGTTTTATCCATAGGAGAAACCCTGGGATTTCAAAGAGGAATCGACTCCTATACGGAGGTTTTGAACACATCGAGAACAGATCACGGGATTACTACAAACTTAAAAGAAGTTGTTTTGGATGAAGGAGTTCTGCTGTTTGAGGTGCACGCGGAAATTGATGATTCCGAAGATGATCAGCAGGGAAAATCAGCAAGTATTTCATCTTTTGCTAATACAGGAGTCTCACTTGATCTGGAAAAAACAACAATAAATGGTCAAAAATTGGATGAATATATGAGTGGAAATTATACTCCTTATTCTGCAGAAGATTTATTCAATACAGATACCGACATAAATGTAACTGAATATGACCAAGTGCAGGAGTACCGTTTTCATGCCCCTGGAGATCTTGGAGAAAAGCCGGAGATACATCTTGTTCTCCAGGCTTTTGATCTCGATGACTGGCAGAAATCCGTAGCGGAATTTACCTTTGATTTTACTGTATCGCGAGAGAAGCTTCTGAAGCAGACAACCCATAAAGAAGTTAAAAATATTTCTGTTCAAACTGAAGAAGGACCAGTGGTATTAAAAGATATTTTCCTGAATAAATTACAGAGCAGTATCTCATCAGACGTGCCAGAAAAATTGTTCCAGAAGTATGAGGTTGGGCTGCGTGGAACAGACAGCAAAGGAAATAAAGTACGATATAATCTGATGGATGATGCAAAAACAGATGACAGTCATCGGGACTGGAAATTTAAGACAGAATTTTGGACTTTCAATGACGATGAAAGACCGGAACTGCCTGATCCTGACAGCGAATATCTGGAATTGCAGCTTTATCTGAAATCTGAAAACTCATCTGAAAATAGTGTTACGAAGGAGTATGTTTTGGACGATGATGATGACGTTTATATCGAAGAAGAAAGTAACGTTTACGATGCAGCAGATGATTATGATTCTGGATGGAAAGCTGTGGGAGAAAAGATACGGATTGATATCAGGTAAGTAGATCAAATGCCAGAGAATCAGCCAAAAGATAATGACTGATTTTTTTGCATATTGAATTTTTTCAGGAGTTATGCGGGCATGCTGGCCAATATGTGTCTTGCAATAAGGTTAAATCCAAGACAGCTTTGCACTTGACACAAAGATTTCCTTCATATGATTTTACGGTACAACTGCTTCCTTTTGTGACATGTTTTTTGTAAATTCCAGATTCAAATGTATGGCTACATTTAGATAAAGACCGAGTATTCGTATCAGGTAATGGAATAACTGTTCCATCTGTTAAGAGAAAATATCGACTGCAATCGGAGAAAGCGCTCTCATCTGACGCAGGTGTCATATTGCTTTTTGTATCTGATGCAGAATCCAGTTCAAGTTCCATCCATGTTATTTTATCTGCCTGGGATTGAAATTCAGAAAAATTTTGTCTCCAGTCAAGTGTACTAGGAGAATAGGCCAGTATTGGAACTGCTGTAAAAATGCAAAGGGCAATTGATGCCATAGCCATATGCAAATAATGGTCAGTACTTGGAGTGCAGATTTTCTTGATGCGTTTTGGGATAAAAGCCCTATTATTCTTTGAGAAATAAAGTGCAGGAGCAGAAACTGTCTGGGCATTTGCTGCAATAGAAATGATGGCATTTCCATAAACCAGACGTTCTTCTTTTGAAAAACTTTTGACCAGTTTTTCATCACAATTCAGTTCCTGGATTTCCTTTAATTCTTTAAAAAATAAGTACGCTAATGGATTGAAGCAGTGCAGTAGGACAACAAACAGAGCCAGACTGCGGAATACCAGATCATGGGATTTTATGTGCTGTAATTCATGCCAGAGAATCATTTCCCTCGATTCGTCATTGACAAGTGATGTAAGTATGATCGCCGGGGATCTGATGCCATAGGTAAATGGTGAAATCCTCACATCACAGTAATATATGGTTACTTCCTTTTTCAGATGCTTTTCTGCTCTTAATGTTTGTATCATATCATCGCAATCGTGTGCAGGTGACAGATATTGCCGGATATTACGGCTAAAAATATAAAAACGACGCAACTGTAAAAGTATCATGAACACCATAATACCTACCCAGAATCCCAATAACAATTTTTGGTAATTCTCCATGCGTGGAAAATAAATACCTGTATCAGTCAGATTAAAAGAATGACTGACGTCAAAAAAATAATATTCCTTGGTCAATGGAGACGTCATATTAACTGAGAATAACCATACTTGAACCAAATGTTTGATCAAAGGCAATGGAACCAGAAAAACCAAAGCACACAGCTTTAACAGAAAATAGCGAAAAGATGCGGTGAATCGCTCTCGGGTGAGTAGGTTACTTAATAAATATACAAGGAAAAACACACTGCCGGAGATGCTCATGTATAAAAGCAGAGTTACTAACGTTTGCAAAAGCGGTTACCTCCTGTTTTGAAAGCATTCACGTATATCATGCTCACTCATCAGTCATATTGGAATGCAGGATATCTACAAGCTCATCGACATCATCTTTGGATAGCTGTGCTCCCTGTGTAAAAGAAGCAAGGAAGTTTTTGAGAGACCCATGAAAAGATTCTTCTATAAACTGCTGAGCATGTTTCTGAGAAAGTTCTTCTTCACTGAGCTGTGCGGAGTAAAGTTTGCGGTAACGTTTGTTGTTTGTCTTCAGTACACCTTTCAGGATCAGTCTGTTGAGATAGGTCTGGGCAGTACCGATAGCCCAGTTGAGCTGAAGATCTTCGTTGCAATATTTCAGAACTTCACCAAAAGGAAGTGGTTCATCGGTTTTCCAGAAAAGCTGCATAATCTGATATTCGGTATCAGAAAGATCATAATGTGTCTGCATGATAGGAATCCTCCTGTAGTTTTATGCTGATATTGTATAATGTAGAGAAATTGTTGTCAATATCTACAAGAATGTAGAGAAAAATATTGACAATGAAATCTGAAATGTGTATTCTAAAAACACGACAAGGATGTAGAGATTAAAAATATCAGAAAGATGCTATGTTTAAATGCAAAAAGAGAAAGGTGGAATGCTGATTTTGCATATAAAAAATAATTGCCTGATAAAAATCATCCCAGTACTGGCATTAATAGGAGCTGCTTATTGGCTGCTTGGCTCGGATTTCTTTACTTTCATGACATGGTGGGAACTATTAGTACTGTTAGGAATTTTATTTATGCCTGTAACTTCTGCTATATTTCAGGGATTTGATGAAAATGGCTGGATGTTTTCCAAGGTGCTGGCAGTGGCATGTTGTGGTTATCTGCAATGGTTGTTGAGTTCCTTAAAAATCATTCCATTCACGGGAATAATGTGTGTTTTTGTTACGATTCTGTGTTGTACAGGCAGTATTTTATACGGAATCAGAAGCAGGAAAGGTCTTTCTGAAAGTATTCCGTGGAAGCAGACTGCGATTGTGTATCGGGAAGAAATTCTGTTTTTTGCGGTATTTCTTTTCTGGACATATCTGGCAGGCTTTCACCCGGCTGCGCATGGAACCGAAAAGTATATGGACTTTGGCTTTATGAAGTCCATGATGAGAAGTACGACTCTGCCTGCCGAGGATATGTGGTATGCCGGAAAGACATTTAATTATTACTATGGTGGTCAGTACCTTGCTGTATTTCTTACAAAACTGACAGGGACAAGCGTAGAAATTACCTATAATCTGATGCGTACAATGATAGCGGCATTTGCTTTTGTACTTCCGTTTTCTCTGATACGGCAGATGTTGAGGGACAGACTGACGATAAGGAAATATAAAGAATGGATTGCAGAAGCAGGAGGCATTCTGGCAGGGATGACGGTGGCCATGAGTGGAAATCTCCACTATATCATTTATGGAGTGATACTTCGACTGCTGAAAATAAGGGATGATTGCTGGTTTCCAAGTTCCACTCGTTATATAGGTTTTGATCCTGTTGTGGAAGGGGATGAAACGATTCATGAAATAGATAAAGGATTTTTTGGTTCGCTGGGAAAAGCTGTTTTTAGCCAGGGAGATACTGTAGTAGTTGAAGTTTCGGATTAGAAATTTGTAAAGGTGATGTATATGGTGAAACATGAATTTGGAATTATGCTGGATGCCCCTAAGAAAGGCAAGTATTATGACGAATATGAACCGTGGAAATATACCTGCATTTCTGTTGATGATGACGACTTAACAAGCATTATTGAGAGAATTAGCTGCATTGACTTTTATTGGCACACGCTTTCTGCTAAAGGCAAAGGGCTTGCATATTATGGTATTACACTTATTCCACCGGATTCGTTAAAAGCATTTATTGATGCCATTGCTGATATTCCTAAATTGTGTGAATTAAAGAAGTTATTAGAAGAGGCATTGGATCAAAATAAATGGATGATTCATTATGGAATCTGATCGAAAAAACAATCTGGGGGGATAAAATGATTAAGGAATTAATGTATATTGAACTCAAAACGGGATATTCGGATGATGGTCCGGCGTGGATTGGATATGTAAAAACTTCAAAAACCAGGAAAACAATTTATTTCAATGATCATGCTTTTCAGAAGCGTATTGGTAACTATGCAAACTATATGGACATTGAGAATGGTGAAGAATATTGGATTTCCGGATTAAAAAAGAAAGAGAGTAATCGGCATTGGGCAGGTCATGGGAAAATTATGATTGACCGTAGAGCAGTTGATGATTATCTTGATCTGATTAGAGAGAAAGAATTACCGTTAAATTTGTTTGAAGTAACTGATATAGAAGATGTTTTTCCAGTTGAGCGAGTAAATAAACTATTGAACGCGAAGCACTAAATTATGGAGGAAAAGTTTATGCTGACAATTATTGTGGGACTCATTATTATAGTTATTTATGTTTTTTTAGAGGTTATAAAACATACTAATAAAAGTAATCCCAAAATCAATGGGACATTGCTGTTTGTGCAGGGAATTTTATGGACGCTGATGGCAATTGACAATCGTGCGGATACTTCGGTTAAACAAACTATTTACATTGTATTTATTCTTTTATCATTTATTTATGGAATTCTAGAGTTTATTAAATGTAAGCAATGAGCTAATTTCGCCGAAGTATAAATTTGATTATGGATGTGTTTTCTTACTTCGAATTATCTCTAATAAGTCAATAGCATCTCGACAAAAAGTATCTTGTAAAGGAAATCTATTGATGTTAAGATAAAATCAAATAAGAGATATTTTTACAACACTCATCAAAAATTAAAACGGAGGTAACAGTGAACGTGGCAAATGAAAAAATCATGCCAGACAGCGAACTGGAAGCACGTTACGAAAGATACAAAGGCGTTATTAAAAATTTTACGCTTATGAGTGATATATTTATCCAATGCGTCGTAAAACCCCTTGCTTTAGCTACGGGGATATAAGACGCGTCCATCGAATTTACGCAAGTAATTGAAGATGGACAAAACAA
>OBAG01001036.1_pt1 | contig 19444 bp, 19 predicted proteins | sample 1517701 | NCBI WGS metagenome assembly OBAG01 (sample SAMN04571702, study PRJEB22368) | human gut metagenome | biome: human gut; material: stool | host: Homo sapiens | place: Luxembourg | collected 2012-09-07 | reverse complement strand
CTAGATTTTTCAATATCTAGAGAAGATTTTTAATCTACAACTGTCAAACTAGGGGGTTTTGATTCAAGTTATATAGACAATTTAGTTTATTATACTGGTAAAGTAGAAACGATAAATGATGGAGATAAAAATAATACTGGATATTATTTTGATTATGTACAATCTAAAAATGGTATCTATTTAACAAAAGTAAAATAAATGTAAAGACTATGTAAAAATAGTCTTTTTTGTTTTCTTTTTGTTAATAGTGCATGATATAATAAAGAAAAATAGGAGGAATTTATATGGAACAAGAAAATGTAGTAAAAAAAGAAAAAAATGGTTTAAAGGTTTTAGTAGTAATATTATTAGTATTATTAATAGGTGTTATTATGTTTATAGTTGGACAATATACATCAAATAATACTAATATAAATTTATTTAAAAATAATACTGAAGAAACAACTAAAAATAATAATACAGTTAAGGATGATAATACTGTAAAAGAAGAAGATAAAAAGACTGATGAAACAAAAGTATTGGATGAAATTACTAAAGTATACAAGGAAGCATATCAAAAAATGACTGATATTAATGATCCAAGTAATAGTATTTTAAAATCAAGTTTTGAAAAGAATAATGTAGTATATACAGTAAATAAGGATTCTGCTAGTAAATACTTTACTGATAAGGGAATTAATTATTTAGAAAGTAATATATCAAATATTGAAAGTGTATTACTAGGAAGTATATTTAACGTAACTGATTCTGGTAAAAGACCACTTACAGTTGTATCAGAAAATGATGATACTGTAGTTGCAACAGGACAAATCATAAATGGTGTTACTTTAGATGGACAAAGTAATGAAATAGATAGTGATTCTTATCCATTATATATAATATTTAAAAAAGTAAATAATACATATAAAATAGATATGTTTGAATAATAAAAATAGGAACTAGTATAAATTACTAATTCCTATTTTTTTATTTAGTTTATCAACAAAAATATCTAATTTTAATGGAAAATAAGTTAAATATATAAATATAAGTTCTATTATAAATAGTATAAGATAAGAATATTTATTTAAAAAACTATAATTTTTATTACTTGTAATTACTTTATATGATACTATTTCTGTAATAATAATACTGATTATATAAGAGGAAATAGTAACAAATTCATTAAATCCAAAAATATTATATACTGGTATATAGAATGCTAAATAAATTACAATATTAAATAAAATACTTATTACTATAGATGCTTTTTGATTAAAACTTTGCATGTTAGTTTTATGGATAATAATAAGTTCAATTATATAAGCTGCAACATAACTTAAATATACCATTTTCATATGTTCCCATATTGATTCATTTACTGGAAAGAATAGGGAAGTAATAAAATTTGGAAATTTATCATAGATACTATGGAATAAAAAACTAAATAAAATCACTAAAATTGTAGAAATAATTTTTAATCTTTTTTTGCTCATATTATGTCCTTTCTATCAAAAAATATGTAAAAAAAACGTAAAATATGCAAAAAAATTAAAATTTTTTCAATTTTTTAGGGGAATTTGAGGGAGAAACGGAGAATATAATAATTGAGTGGTTTGGAGTGATTAAATGGCTAACATTTCTTATGAAGAAATACTTAGCATACAAAGAAAAGCAAATATAGTAGATATTATTAGAGATTATGTACCTCTAACACAAAGGGGTAAAAATTATTTTGGAATATGTCCATTTCATGATGATCATAATCCTAGTATGAGTGTATCACCTGAAAAGGGAGTATACAAATGCTTTGTTTGTGGTAATGCTGGTAATGTATTTAATTTTGTAATGGAATATGAAAAAGTTTCATTTTATGAAGCAGTAAAAATAGTTGCGGATAAAATAGGTGTTAGTATTGATATAAGTACAAGTAAAAAAGAAAATACTAAAAAGTCGCCATTATATGATATTTATAATATCTCTTATAAATTTTATCAAAACAACTTAAATACTGTTTATGGTAAAGAAGCAAAAAAATATTTGTTAAACAGAAAAATAGATGAAGATGTTATTAAAAACTTTAATATAGGGCTTTCACTTTCTGATTCTGAATTATGTAATGCTTTAAAAGCAAAAGGGTTTAAAGATGATGATATAGTATCATCTGGAGTTGCTGTTCAAAATGGAAATAATATATATGATATTTATAAAAATAGAATAATGTTTCCACTTTATGATTTAGAAGGAAATGTAGTAGGTTTTTCAGGTAGAATATATAATCAAAAAAGTGAAAGCAAATATATTAATACAAAAGAAACAGAAATATTTAAAAAGGGTGAACTTTTATATAATTACCATATTGCAAAAAAAGAAGCAAGAAAAGAAAAAAATATAATTGTTGTAGAAGGTTTTATGGATGTAATAAGATTAAGCACTATTGGAATTGTAAATGTTGTTGCTTCAATGGGTACAGCAGTTACAAAATATCAACTTAATTTAATTCAAAAACTAGCGCCTAATATAACACTTATGTTTGATGGAGATAAAGCAGGAGAAAAAGCAACTAATGCATTTATTGAACTTGCTAATGGAAACGATAGTAATATAAAGGTAGTAAGACTAGAAGATAATTTAGATCCAGATGAATATATACTTACAAAAGGAAAAGACAAAATGATTTATAATTTGTCTCATGCACAAAGTGTATATGATTATAAATTATCTAGTTATAAAGAAAATATCGATTTTAATGATAGTAAAGAAGTATCTAACTATATAAATGTTATGATAAAAGAATTTGAAAAAATAGATGATGATATAGTAAGAGAAATAGAAATAAAAAAATTATCAGAGTCAACTAATGTTTCATATGATTTAATAAAATCAAAATTAAAAGAAAAAGAAAAAAATTTAATTATAACTCATAAACCAAAAAATATAAAAATAAATAAGTATGAAAAAGCATCTAAGTATATTTTGTATAGAATGATAAATGATAATAATATGATACTTTATTATTTTAACAATTTATCATATTTACCAAATGATACAGAAAGAAAACTTGCAAGTGAAATAGTACTTTTTTATAAGAAGTTTAATAGTTTTAACTTAAGTGATTTTATAATATATTTGGAAGATAAAAAAGAACTAATAAATTTAGTAGTTGATATATCAGATTTAAAGTATACAGAAGATGAATTAAATGATAATATTGATAATTATTTTGACGTAATTAAAGAAAGTTTGTATAATAATCAAATTAAAAAACTTACAAGTGAGTTAAAAAATGAATCAAATAGTGTAAAAAAAATAGAAATAGCGCAAAGAATAGTAGATTTAAAAATGAAGGAGAGTAATAAAGATGAATGAAATAAAAACATTTGAAGAAAGAAAAGAAGAATTATTAAAGAAAGGGAAAGAGAAAGGATTCTTAACATTTGAAGAACTAGCAGCAGCCCTAAAAGGTTTAGATATGGACTCTGAATCATTGGATGATTTATATAACTTTTTAAATGATAATAACATAGAAGTAGTTGCTGATTCTGAGATAGATGAAGGTGGAGAATCTGGCGATGGAGATGTTGACTTACTTTTAGAAGATATTGAAATACCTAAAAATTTAAGTATTAATGATCCTGTTAGAATGTATCTAAAAGAAATAGGTAAAATAAGTCTTCTATCACTTGATGAAGAACTTGAATTATCTAAAAGAATAGATGAAGGTGATGAAGAAGCAAAAGCAATACTTGCTGAATCTAACCTTAGACTTGTTGTATCGATTGCTAAAAGATATGTAGGTAGAAATTTATCATTTCTAGATTTAATACAAGAAGGTAATATTGGACTTATGAAAGCAGTAGATAAATTTGATTCATCTAAAGGATATAGATTTTCAACGTATGCAACATGGTGGATTCGTCAAGCAATAACAAGAGCAATTGCTGACCAAGCAAAAACAATAAGAGTACCAGTTCATATGGTAGAAACTATTAATAAATTAAAAAGAGTTCAAAGACAAATGACCCTAGAACTAGATAGAGAACCAACAGAAGAAGAACTTGCTAAAGCACTTAATACAACAGAAGATAAAGTAAGAGAAATAATTAAAATATCTTTGGATCCACTATCACTTGAAACCCCAATTGGTGAAGAAGATGATTCACACTTGGGAGATTTTGTTAAAGATGAAAATAGCTTAAGCCCTGAAGAATATGCAATTAATGAAGTTCTTAAAGACGAAATTTCAGAATTATTATTAACTTTAACAGAAAGAGAAGAACAGGTTATAAAACTTAGATTTGGTTTAATAGATGGAACTTGTAGAACACTAGAAGAAGTTGGAACTATATTTGGTGTTACAAGAGAAAGAATTAGACAAATAGAAGCAAAAGCACTTAGAAAATTACGTCACCCATCAAGAAGTAAAAAATTAAAGGATTATTTAATTGATTAATATGAGAATTTCTAAAAGATTAAAAACTATATCTGAATTTATAGATAAAGAAGACAAAATTATAGATATTGGTTGCGACCATGCACTACTTGATATCTATATTAAAGAAAATATAAAAAATGATGTTGTAATAGCATCTGATATTCACGAGGGTGCACTCTCTCAGGCTAAAAAAAATATTACAAAACATTCTCTTGATGGAATTATTGAATTAAGATTAGGTGATGGACTTGATGTTATTGATAATGGTGAAGTAAATACTATTATAATTGCTGGAATGGGTTATAATAATATTGTTAAAATATTAAGTAATTCAGAAAAAATGACTAGTATTGAAAAAATAATAGTACAATCTAATACAGATGTTGTAAAATTAAGAAAATTTGTAATTAAATTAGGGTTTAAGATTACTAGAGAAAAATTAGTAATGGATAAAGATATAATTTATACTGTTATTGAATTTAAAAGAGGAGTAGAAAAATACGATTATAAACAAATATATTTTGGTCCAAGACTTATGGAAAATAAAGATGAATTATTTAATGAATATTATTCTAAAAAATTTCTAAAATATGAAAATTTATTATTACAATTACCAAAAAATAGCTTAGTTAGTAAGTTACATCATATGAGACTTATGAAAATAATAAAAGAAGAAGTAGAAATAAATGATAATGAAAAAGACAACTAAATTGTCTTTTTTTAAACAAAAAAACTAGGTCCATTATTATCGTAATTATAATTATTATAACTTGTTTGTGTATTACTTTCTTTAGTTTCATTATTTGTATTAATTTTATTATTTGTATTTGATTTAGTAAATTCACTTGCTATTCTAAACATTGTTTTTGCATTATTTATCATTGGCTTTACTTGATAAACAATGGGGATTGCTTGATTTACTATATTTAATGTCTTTTGAGTATTACTAAGTAGTCCGGCCCAATTAATAGCTTTTTTGGCAAATGGCATAGCTGCTCTAGCAGGCATATAAAATTGACTTGGATTAAACACTATAATATACCTCCTTTTTGTATATTATATGAACAATATAAAAAAATTGTTTAAAAAAATTTTGTATTATGATATAATACTAATATAGAATATATAGAATAATAGGTGGTCTTATGAAAAAGGGAAAAAAAATAAACAAGAAAGTTAATGAAAATAGTGAAAAAGAATCAATATTTTCAAAAATTATATCGTGGATTTCTGATGGACTATTATTTATAGTATTATTACCATTTAATTTATTTAAATATCTAAATTTAGGATTTTATTACATAATGAAATGGATGATTAGAGAAACTCCAGAAAAAGAGAAACAACGTTTAGAAAAAGAAAAAGCTAAAAAAGAAGAATTACAAAAAGAAAGAGAAAGAGCAAAGGAGTATATTAAAGAACAGTCTGAAACACAAAAAACAGATCTTAAATTTGCTAAAGATATTAATAATGAGCCTATCGTTCATAAAGATGTAAAGCTTACAAGAGCAGAACAAAAAGAAGAACATAGAATTGCAAAAGAAAAAATTAGAAGAGAAAAATTAAGACAAAAAGAAGAAGCAAAAAAAGAAAAGAAAAGTGTTTTAGAAGAATTTAAAAAGAGAAATTTCTTTGGTAGAAGAAGACAGCAAAGATTAGAGAAAAAAAGAAAGATTTTAGCACTTGATGTAAATTCTGCAGATGCTAATAGAAGTAGTGAAAAAATAACATTTAAGTATGTTGGTAAAAATCCTGAAGGTAAAATAGAAAAAGGTAGATTTAGAGGATATTCAAAACTTGATGTACACTCATATTTATTATCAGAAGGTTATGAAGTGTATGAAATAAATGCAGTTGGTAAAAGTATATTTACAAAAGATATTTCAATTACAAAACCGATGAAAAAGTCAATATTAGTTTTTTATTTAACACAGTTATCTACATATTTAAAAGCAGGTATTCCAATAGTTGATGCAATGAAAATACTTGCTAAACAAGCAAAATCAAAAACAGAAAAAGATGTGTGGAAGTCTATAGTATATGAATTATCTATGGGAGCAACTTTATCTGAAGCAATGATTAGATCTGGAAATGTATTTCCAAAATTATTAATTAACATGGTTAAAACAGCAGAAATGACAGGTGATCTTTCACAAGTACTAGATGAACAAGCAGAGTATTATAGATCTGTTGAAAAATCTAGAAAAGAAATGATGAATGCAATGATGTATCCAATCTTTGTATTTGTATTTGCTATTATTATAGTTACTTATATAATTGTTTCAGTTGTACCTCAATTTGTTAGTATTTATGATAGTTTGGGTGCTGATTTACCAGGAATAACAAAATTTATTATAAATTTAAGTAATTTTATTAGATCAAAATATTTGATTATTATATTAGTAATATTTGTTTTGGTATTTGGATTTATATTTGCATTTAAAAAGAGTGTTGAATTTAAATCAAGTGTTCAATATTTACTTATGCATTTACCTGTAATAGGAGATATCATTATATATAATGAAATGACAATGTTTTCTAAAACATTTGCAACATTAATTAATAATAATATATTCATTACTGATAGTATGGATATACTTGGTAGAATTACTGATAATGAAATATATAAAGGTATAATATTTGATGCAGTTACATCATTATCAAAAGGTGATAATTTGTCTTCTGCGTTTAATGATAACTGGGCATTTCCAGATATAGCATATCAAATGATTGTAACAGGTGAAAAAACTGGTCAATTAGGTCTTATGATGGAAAAAGTAGCAGAGTATTATCAAGAAGAGCATTTTAATGCAATGGCAAGAATTAAAGCTTTAGTAGAACCATTAATGATTATATTCTTAGCTGTTATAGTTGGTGGTATTTTACTTGCAGTTATTATACCAATGTTTAGTATGTATCAAGATATTATATAGAAGGAGAAAATATGGAAATAGTAGTTTACAGCATAATGTTATTCATATTAGGAATATGCTTTGGATCATTCTTTAATGTAGTAGGATATAGACTACCAAATAATATGTCTTTAGCATTTCCTCCTTCACATTGTACCAATTGTAATCATAAATTAGGTGCACTTGAATTAGTACCAATATTTTCATATATATTTCAAGGTGGTAAATGTAAACATTGTAAAGAAAAAATTTCAGTGTTTTATCCTATATTTGAATTTATAACAGGAGTGCTTTTTGTACTAAGTTATTTATCTTTCAAAGATGTTTATCCAGAAATTTTAAATATATTATATGCCTTGTTATTTGTATCTTCTATGGTAATTATAATGGTTAGTGATATAAAATATATGATTATACCAGATGAAGTATTAATTTTCTTCTCTATAATAACTATTATTGTTAAATTATTAATATTATGGAAGAATGAAGTAATAACTAGTTTTATGAGTTTTGGTTATGAATTTATATTTATTTTATTAGATGGACTTATTATGTTTATTATTATGTACCTAATAAGATTACTTGGAAACTTTATGTTTAAAAAAGAATCAATGGGTGGTGGAGATATAAAGATGATGACATATATCTCATTTATATTAGGATGGAGATTGTCTATAGTGGTAATATTTATGGCATCATTCTTAGCTCTTCCTATATCAATAATAAATGTATATAGAAAAGATGAGCATATGCTTCCATTTGGTCCATACCTTGCAGTAGCGGCACTTATATTATTTTTACTTAAAGTGGATTTTAGTACTATACTTAGTTTATTATATTAAACTAAGTTTTTTTGTAAAATAAATAAGAAAAATAAGAAAAATACTTGTCAAAGGGAATAGCAAATGGTAAACTTAAATATAGAATAAGGCTAGTCAGAATAAGGCTAGTCAGAATAAGGCTAGTCAGAATAAGGCTAGTCAGAATAAGGCTAGTCAGAATAAGGCTAGTTTTTTTTGTGCCATAATAAGTAGAAGGAGAAAGAATATGAAAAAAGAAAAAGGGTTTACATTGATAGAATTATTAGCGGTAATAGTAATACTTGCAATACTAATGGTAATAGCAGTACCAAAGATATTAAATGTAATAGAAAATAGTAGAAAGAGTGCTGCAGAAAGCAGTATAAAACTAGTAAAAGACGCGATAAAAACACAAGTAACATCTGGAAGTATAATGGGAACAAGCTTTACAAGTAATGATGATGGTTGTTATACATTTAATTTTGATGATCAGACAAGTGGAAATGCAAAAAAATTACAATTAAAGAATAAAGAAAATATAACTGGAACAATAAAATATTGTAATGGAAATTTTACAAATAATACACTTGTCTTTGATGGACAAGATATGAAAACAATAGTATGTAAAGGTGCAAAAAAAGAAACACTTCATACAGAAAAATGTGAACAAACAGATAGTACATATTATTGTTCAGGAGCTGGATTTGCAGGAAAAACAATAACATATGGAACAGTACCAGAAAAAGAGTTAAAATCGGGAGATGCATTTGATTGTGATGTAAATGGCGATGGAACATATGATGAAAATACAGAAAGATTTTATTATGTAAGTGATTATTATAATACGAGTACAAAGAAGTTTGAGAGTGATACAGCAGTATTAATATATTATAATAATGTAAGTAATGGTAAGCCAAGTAAAAATGCTACATATGCATATGACATTTCAGGGGAAAATTGGCACGGACCAAGAACAGCAATAAAACAATTACCAAGTACAAGTGAATGGAAAAATGTAAGTTTAACAAGTGGTGTAAGGACTATAGCAACCGAAGCAGGTACTAATAGTACAACAGGAGGAACATTACCAGATAGTTTTAGTTATATAGGGAAGGCAGCGAGATTGTTAACTGTAGAAGAAATAAGAAAAGGAACAGAAATAAATAATATCCCAACGTGGAAAACGAAAGTAGGTGAGCTTGATAATTTTGACTATCTATTTGAAAATACAAAATATTCAAATCTAAGTAATAAAACATGGATATGGTGGCTAGAAAACTCTCGCTCTGACAATCTTTCAAGTATTTTAAGTGTGAATGGTTATTATCGGAATGTTAATTCTACTTCTGTTTCGAATGATGGAGATGATGGTGTTCGTCCTGCCATCGAAGTTCTAAAATCAAATATAGAATACTAAAAAACATATCTTGTGATATGTTTTATTTTTGTTCAATGTTATTATCTTGTACATTATTATTTTCTGCGTTTTCACCTTTTGGAATAACTATATCTTCAACATCTAATTCAATTAATTTAATTATTTCTTCGAATGAAGTTAATCCTTGAGCAACTTTAATAAGTCCATCTTGTAAAAGTGTATGTACATTTTCACTATATACTAGTTTTCTTAATTCTTCTTTTCTAATATTATTTGAAATTGCATCTCTAATATCTTCATCTATTAGTAATACTTCATGTATTGCGATACGACCACGATAACCATTCATACAATTATCACAACCATCACCTGCAACATATATTTCGTTAAGATCTACACCAAGATTTTTCTTAAATAAATATTTTTCATATGGAGTAGGTGCAATTTTTTTTCTACAATGTGGACATAACTTTCTAGCAAGTTTTTGAGAAATTATTCCAGATAATGAAGCAGCAAGTAAATATCTTTCAACTTCCATATCAAGAAGTCTTTCAATTGTATTAAGAGAGTTATTTGTATGTATTGTTGATAATACTAAATGTCCTGTAACTGATGCACGAACTGCAATGGTAGCTGTTTCATCATCACGAATTTCACCAATCATAATTATATCAGGGTCTTGTCTTAATATAGATCTAAGTACATTAGCAAAAGTAAGACCAATTTCACTATTAACTTGTACTTGGTTTACACCTGGAATATCCATTTCAACTGGATCTTCAACTGTAATAACATTTGCTTCTTCACGATTTAATCTTTGTAAGATAGAATATACTGTAGTAGATTTACCTGTACCAGTAGCACCTGTTACGAGGATAATTCCATTTGGTAAATTTATCATTTTCATTATTTTTTCAAAATTGTCTTTAGTAAATCCTAATTTTTCAAGACCTTGTATACTCATAGAATAATCAAGAATACGAATAACTATTTTTTCACCATTATTAGTAGGAAGGGAAGATACACGCATATCAAGAGGAATACCATTAAGAGATGTTTTTATAGCACCATCTTGAGGTAATCTATTTTCTGTAATATTCATTCCTGCAATTATTTTTATTCTTGTTACTAAATTTTTCTTATAATCATTTGGAACAATTGCATAATCTATTAATGTTCCATCAATTCTTATTCTAATTTTTAATACATCATTAAATGGGTCAATATGAATATCGCTGGCCCTGTTCTTAGTAGCATCTATAATTATTTCATTAACTATTTCAACTATTGGTAGTTTTTCAAAATTAAACGTCTTTAACATAAATTTACCCTCTTTTTATCTTTTTTATTCTTATAAATACATTTTTACCCCTAGTATTTATCCTAAAAATATTATATAATATTTCTATAAGAATATCAAGAATAGGGTGATAAAAATGTTAAAAAATAATAAAGGATATTTTTTAGCTGAAACTATCATAGTATTAACGGTTGTAGCACTTGCGATAACTACTTTATATGTTAATTCTATGGAGTCTTATGTGAAAGAAAAAAATGAATTAACAAAATATAATACTGTAGATGGATTATATAGTGCGAATGCTGTTAAAAAGTATTTATATAAATATGTAAATGATTTTAAAGTTAATGCTAATATAAATGGATATATAGATGTTAATAATTATTTAAATGGACAAAGTATAAAAGTAAATAATGTAACTTTTTTTAAAGAATTAAATGTAAAACAATTATATTTTTCTACATATGATATGACTAAATTAATAAGCAGTGGAGTACTTAAAAAAAATATACAAAAAGAATTAAGTAATATTGAAAATGATAGTAAATGTGTATATAGATATATTGTTATATATAATGATTATAGTTATTCATTAGTAGGCGTTAGTTGTGGTGAAGAAGAGGAAGAAATTCAAACAATTGCTAAATTTAATTATACAGGTTCAGAACAAACTTACACTATTCCAATGAATGGATATTATAAGATAGAAGCTTGGGGAGCTCAAGGAGGTAATTCAGGTGGTAAAGGTGCATATACTTATGGTGAAATATATTTAGAAAAGGGAACTAATTTATACATACAAGTAGGTGGACAGGGTAGTAATAATCCTGCTGGTGTATTTCAAGCTGCTGCAGGAGGATATAATGGTGGTGGCTCAACTCAGGGACAAGCTTGTTGCCCAGGTGCTCCTCGAACATTTGGAACTGGTGGCGGAGCTACTGATATAAGACTTTCTAGCGGTGCATGGAATGATGATGTTAGTTTAAAATCAAGAGTAATGGTTGCCGCAGGTGGAGGTGGAAGATTTACTCAAGGATCTTCAAATGGTACTGGTGGAGCAGGTGGTGCATTAAATGGATTACCCGGTTCAGGTGATTTTGCAGATTATTGTGTAGGATTAGGTGCAACACAAACAACTGCAGGAATTATATCAACGACTGGTAAATATTGTGATGTTACAAATAATGCTGGATATACAGATCCAGGAAAATCATTTGGTGGATTTGGTTATGGTGGTGCACATGGAACTGATGGTAATAATGCAACCGGTGGTGGTGGCGGCTACTATGGTGGTTCAAGTTCAGGACATGTAGCATCTGCTGGAGGAGGTTCATCATATGTATCTGGATATGCCGGATGTGTTGCAATTGCATCAGCTTCATCTTTAACTCCAAAAACAGGTTGTAATGATGGAACAAAGAATATAGAATGTTCATATCATTATTCTGGTAAAAAATTTCAAAATGCAAAAATGGTTGCGGGTAATGATAAAATGCCTAATCATGATGGAACAGGAACAATGACAGGTAATTCTGGTAATGGATACGCTAAAATATCATATTGTGGATATGATCGATCATCTTGTAATAGTAATTAGGAGGAAATATGAAAAATAATAAAGGATTTACATTAGTAGAAGTTGTTGTAAGTTTTTCATTAATTATGATTGTAATGGTTTATTTAATTAAAACTATTGTAGTTGTAAGTAGTGAAGAAACAGATCTTGTAACAGAACAACAATATTCTGTATATCAGTCTACTTTACTTGAAAAAATTTATAGTGATATTAGTGTTGCTGCAGATATGACAGTATCATCAAATGGAAATACAATTACTATTACAAGTAAAGAATGGGTTCCAAATAATAAAACTATATCATTTGATAATAATTCAATTACATATGATAATACTATATATGAATTACCTGATAACTGTGAATTTAAGAGTACTAAGTATTCGATAGTTCAACAAGAAAAAGAAAATTATTATATAATTAAAATTAATATTAAAGTAAATGATAAAGATAAAATAATGAAAATAATTATACAAAACTAAATAGTATAAAATAAATAATAAGAGAAAGTAATATATTAACTATTCTATATTTAATATATTTCAAATATCTTATTTTTTTATTTAATGAAAGTTCTTGCATATGCATACTAAAGCTACCAAATGTAATAATAATTGTTATTATAAGACCTTGTAAAAACTTATTTGAAGTAGATATTGAAATAAGATATATACCATTAGAAAATTCTATTAATCCAAATATTAAACTATTAACTATAGGATTTATATCTATTAATGTTTTAGCAATACTAATTATTACAGAAAAAAATAATATGTTTGCGAAAATAATAGATAATGATATTATTGTATTTTTTAGTGAATTTGAATATATAGATAAAAAATTTATATTTTTACTTGTTTTTATAATGCTATAGGGTTCATTTTTATTCCTAAAATATATACCTAGTATAAAATTAGAAATATATTGTGTTAGCAATATAATAATTGCTAATTTTATGTCTTTTAAATATAAACATCCAACAGTAGTAATTAAAAAAATTGGATTAACAAAATTTGTATAATGAATTATATTATTTAAATTTTTACTATCATTTAATAGTTTTGCGTTGTTAGGGTATCCACTTAAAATAGATAATAAAAAACAAGAAAATTCATTTGGTGAAATATTAAATAATTTTGTTATAGCGTTTTGTATTTTTTTTGGAATATATCTTTCAAAGTTTAAATTTATTAATATTTGGCTTATTAAAATTGATATAAACATACTGGGTAGTAAGCTATATAAACATATATTTAATGTTTTATTAAAGTTATTTATTATAAATTTAGGGTTATACAAAAAAAATAATTCTAAAAATATAAATATTGTTACTAATAATAAATTTCTATATCTTTTCATATTATATTTAATGATAGATATGAGGTGTATATGAAAAAAATTGGAATTGTTCTTAGAAATGAAGAAAAGTATAAGGTAATTAGTAATGAAATTATTAATTATTTAAATCCTTTTGATATTATTATAATTGGAATTGTTTTAACAGATGATATGGACTTTAATAAAGTAATGGAAATAATTAATATATGTGATGGAGTAATTTTACCAGGAGGGAATAATTACAGTGATATTGATTTAAAACTTTGCAGGTACTTAAATGAAAAAGATATACCAACTTTTGGAATATGCTTAGGTATGCAGTGTATGGCAGAAGCATTTAATGGTAATGTTGAATTATTAGATACAGATAACCATTATAGTAAAAATGAATATGTGCATAGAGTTACAATAAAAGATAATTCTTTTATTTATAAAATATTAAATTGTAATAGTATGTATGTAAATAGTAGACATAAATATTGTATTGTTAATACTAATTTGGATATTAGTTCATATAGTGATGACTTTGTAATTGAAGGAGTAGAAGATAAAAATAAAAAATTTTATGTTGGTGTTCAGTGGCATCCAGAATCAATGAAAAATGATATTAATAGTAGATTATTAATAGAAGAATTTATAAATAAATGCTAGGGTGTTTGACTTTTTGCCTTACTTACTTTATAATATATAATCGCATAGGAGGAGATGCCTAAATGGTTACAAATAAGGAAAAAATAAATATATTAATAAACAAATATAAGAAGTATGTTAAAACAATTTTAAATGCTAGTCCAGATGAAGTAGAAAAATTAAATTCACTTTCGGATACAGAAGCATTTAATTATTTAAAAAAATTAGAAGATGGTGAAGAAAAAGAAGAAAATGCACCAGTATTAAATTTAAAAAAAGATAATACAAAATATTATTTTGATATTTAAAATACTCTTTTCAAAGAGTATTTTTTTTGTTACAATTAATATAAGAAAAGGTGAAATATGAAAAAAATAGTAATTTATATAACTAGTATTTTATTTACTTTAATTCTTGGCATTTTTATAGGTAAATTATTTTTTAATGATAAAAAGGATACCATAATTAGTAATAATGTTTTATCAAATAAAAAATATATACTTAATATTGAAGGTAGTTCTTATGTTAAATTTAACAATGATAAGTATGAATATAGATATAAAAATGAAGAAGAAAGTTATTACAATGTTGTTAATGGTACTTATGCATTAACTGATAACATTGTAACTCTTGATAATAATATTAGTTTTAAGATTTTATCTGATGAACTTATACAAAATGATAATAAAAAATTAGTATATTTTGATTCAAACACATATACTGAAAAATTAATTAAGTTTAAAAATGTTATTAGTAATTATGTTGATGATATTAAAAAATCAGATGCTAATTTAGCATATCCTAAAAATGTAAAAGTTGATGTTTTAGGATGCTTTTATAGGGATAATAAATTTATTTGCAATATAAATTATAATATTTATTTTGATAATTATATAAAATCAGTGTGTGATACATTAGAAAGAGATAAAATGTTTTTCCCATATGCTATATCAAATGGAACATGTGAAAGTAGTTATATAAGTAATTCATCATATTTTGAACTTGAAAAAAAAGATGATAACTACAAATTAATTAAAACATATGATAATCTTTAAATTATTAAATTCATAACTATAAAGTTATGAATTTTATTGTAAATAGTTTAAATTTATTTTATAATAATTATAAGTTTTAGGAGGAGTTTATGGTTAATATTTTACCCGCAGATACATATATTGTAGTTAATAAAACTATTTTACAAGAAAATGATAGTAAAATATTAACTATGCTTTATCAACCAATTATAGGAAATAGTGCAATAAATCTTTATCTTACATTATGTCTTGATTTAGATAAAAATGAATTTATGAGTGAAGAAAATTCACATCATCATTTAATGACAAGTATGAGAATGAAATTAAGTGATATAGTTATTTCAAGAGAAAAACTTGAGGCAATTGGACTTATTAAATCGTATTTCAAGGAAGGTGAAGATGTTAATTCATATATATATGAAATATTTTCACCATTATCGGCTCATGAAATATTTTCTCATCCAATACTTAACATTGTACTTTATAATAATGTTGGCAAAAAAGAATATGAGAGATTAGTTAATAGGTTTAAAGTTCCAAGAATTAATTATAGTAGTTATAATGATATAACAAAATCTTTTTCAGAAGTATTTGATAGTGTATCAGGTAATACGTTCTTAAATTCAGCAAGTGATATAAAAAGTATTCATAAACTTGATTTAGAAATTGAAAGTAAGGTAGATTTTGATATGCTTTTATCTGTACTTCCAAAAGGGTTACTTGCAAAAACTGATTTTACAAAAGATGAAAAAGTTTTGATTCAAAATATATCATATATTTATAATTTGGACATTGATGAAATAAAAGGAATAATAATTAATTCTATAAATGAAAAACACAATGTTGATAAAAATTTATTTAGAAAAAATGCTAGAAATTATTATCAATTTGAAAATAATGGAAAACTTCCATCACTTATATATCAAAAACAACCAGAATATTTAAGAAATCCGATAGGTAATGATAGTAAAAGAGCAAAGATGATTTATATATTTGAAACAGTATCTCCATATAATTTCTTAAAAGGAAAATATAACGGGGCAAAACCAACAACTAGAGATTTAAATTTGATTGAAAGCTTAATGGTTGATTTAAATTTAAAACCAGCAGTTGTTAATGTATTATTAGATTATGTTATGAAGATAAATAATAAAAAACTAACAAAGAATTTTGTTGAAACTATTGCGGGTCAATGGAAAAGACTTAATATTGAAACTGCAGAAGATGCGATGAATCAAGCAGAAAAAGAATTTAAGAAAAGAAAAAGTATGGTTCAAAAAAGTGTTAAAACATATAAAAAAGATGAAACAATTGTTCCTGAGTGGTTTAATAAGAAAATAGAAAAAGAAAAGATGAGTGAAAAAGAAGAGGAAGAAGTAAAAGATTTACTTAAAGATTTTATGTAGTAAAAAGGTGATAATATGATTAAAGCAGAAGAAATAATTAACGAAAAGAAAAATAAAAATTTAACTGATTTAGAAGTAGAATATTTTAAAGAAAATAAAAATCCAGAATTTAAAAAATTTACTCAGTCTATTAATTTAAATGATAAGATTTTAATGAAATATACATCTAGTTTAAAACAGTGTTTTGATGAAAAAGAAAATTGCAAAAATTGTAAAGGTATTGAAAATTGTAAAAATGAAGTTATAGGCTGTTTTTATGAACCAATTATTATAGATGGTAATCTTAATTTTTCACATAAAACTTGTAAATACAAAAATAAAATTTTACATGATATAGAATATATAAAAGATGGTTATTTCTTTGAAGTTTCTAAAGAAGTTAGAAATGCTAAAATGAAAGATATTTATACCGATGATAAAAAAAGAAAAGAACTAATAAAATGGGTTATAAATTTTATAAAGGATTATAAAGAAGGTAAATCTTGTAAAGGTTTATACTTAAGTGGTAATTTTGGCTCTGGCAAATCGTATATTGTCTCAGCAATGATTAATGAACTTATTAAAGATGGATATAAAGGTGCACTTATTTATTATCCAGAGTTTTTAAGAAATTTAAAATCATCTTTTGGAAAAGATTTTGAAGAAAAATTTGAATTTGCTAAAAAAGCAGATTTACTACTTTTAGATGATATAGGAGCAGAAAATATATCATCATGGTCAAGAGATGAAATATTAGGACCAATTATTCAGTATAGAATGGATGAAAAACTTCCAACATTTTTTACATCTAATTTATCGATTGAAGAACTTGAAGTACATTTAAGTGAAAGCAAAGATAAAATTGACAAAATTAAAGCAAAACGTATAATAGAACGTATTAAATTTATAACTGATGATTTAACTTTAATAAGTGAAAATAAAAGAAATTAGATGTATGGAGGAAGTATATGGTAGGTATTATCGATTCATTTAGAAGTGGTGTTCCAAGCTCAAAACAATTATATAGTAAATATTCTTCTGATGGCATTACTTATAAAAAGTTTAAGAAACAATTTTGTGATATAATTGAAATTAAAAAATATATTTTATCTATGAATAATGAAGATTATTTAGCTAAAAAAGAAGTTCATAATGTTTTTAAATACTTAAATAATTTAAAGTATAATAAGTTTTCTGATGTAAAAAAAGCAATAAATATATTAAATGATTTAAGAGATTCTTTAAAAATTAAAATTCTTGATTTGAATGAAAAAGATATTGAATTATTTAACTCGATAAAGCATATATTATTACATATTAATATGCTTAAAGATACTATTGCAGATAGGATTGATCTTGATATTATTGAACTTGAAAAAATAATCAATTTTGAAAATGTTACTGAAAAAATTTTGAAATCGGATAATATTAATGAATCATTAAAATTGATGTTTTCTAATTTAGAATTACTTAGTGAATGCATTGACTTTAAAGGTAGAGATTTTAATACACTTCTTTATAATTCTGTATATAATGCTAAAAATAAGAAAGCTAATAGATTTTTATATTATAAAAACTTATTAAATTATATAATAAATATTAAATGTTTAAATTTAAATAAAAATGAATTCTATAATTTACTTGGAATAAATGATATATCCTTTGATAAAGGCGTATTAAAAAGAAAAATTGAATCACTTACAATAGATAAATATGATAATAGAGTATTACTTGATAATGAATACATAATAACTGTTGACAATGAGATTATGCTTGATGGAAATAATAATATAAAAAGTAATGCAACAAGTAAGATAGATGATGGTTTATCAGTTGAAAAAACAAGTGATGGAATATTTATTTTAGGTATTCATATTGCGGATGTATATTCATTAGGTAATTTTAAAGATGCTACTGAATTTTTTAAAACAGGAGTTAATTTTAATAAACAAAAAGCATCATTAAGTGCTAATAAAATGAAAAATGCAATTAGTTTATTTGTTGAAATAGATAGAAATGGAATAATTAGAGATTATAAAATACTTAAAACAAAAATTAAAGCAAGTAAAAATTTGGTATATGGTGATATTTCTAAAATAATTTCAGAAGATAATGTTTGTAAAGAATTAAAAGAAACTGTAATAGAACTTGCAGAACTTCACACAATAGTAGATAATAATAATTTTACTCCTTATCCATCAATACAAAATATTGGACATTCTTTAGTAAAAAAATATATGATTTTATATGGATGTATTGTTAGTGAATGCTTTATAAAATGTAATATACCAGGTATATTTTTATGTGGTGATGGTAGAAAAAACCATTATTCAACATTTGCGGATAATTATAATTCTGGTTTTGAAAATTATAAATCTTATTCAAAGGCAACATCTCCAATATATGATAAATCATCATTAATGTGTCAGTTATTACTTCATCAATATATATTTAATATTCCAAAAGAAGAAACAATGGAAGAAATTACAACATATGTTAAAAAAATGGTTGATTCATTAAATAAAAATCATTAATTATATTTACATGTTTTATAAAATGTGATATTATCCTGACTTTGACAGTTGTAAGAGAATAAAAACTCCCTAAGCCTTATTTTATAAGGAATTAGAGAGTTTTAATTTGCCTAAAAAAGTGCGTACCATGAATACCTAATTTATTG
>OBAG01001034.1_pt1 | contig 19469 bp, 15 predicted proteins | sample 1517701 | NCBI WGS metagenome assembly OBAG01 (sample SAMN04571702, study PRJEB22368) | human gut metagenome | biome: human gut; material: stool | host: Homo sapiens | place: Luxembourg | collected 2012-09-07 | reverse complement strand
TTATTACCTATTCAGAAAATAATCAGAGGAAAGAGGAATAATTTATGAAAAAACTGCTTTCAATGTTAGTTATGGCTTCAATGATGGTTTTTGCACTGGGAACTATGGGCGCTTCTGCCGCTGCTAAAGCACCGAAAAACGACAAGGCTGTCGTAGTAGTCAGCTTCGGTTCGACCTTCGACGACACCCGTACGAAAGATATCGGCGGTATCGAAGAAGCTGTTGCCAAAGCTTTCCCGAACCGTGATTTTAAACGTGCTTTTACTTCCTACATCATCATGGAACGATTGGAAAAAAATAAAGGCATCAAAGTCAACGATTTGCCTGCAACCTTAAAAGAACTGAAAAAAGCCGGTTATAAAGACATTCTCGTACAACCGACTCATTTGCTGCACGGCGAAGAATATGAGCATAAAGTCCTGACCACCGTTGATAAATTCAAAGGTGATTTTGACCGCATCGTTGTCAGCGATCCTCTGATGGTAGGTAAAAACGATTTCGCTATCGCTGCTTCCGCTGTTGCGACTCAATTCCCGACTCTTGGCAAAGGTGAAGGCGTTGTCTTGATGGGTCACGGTTCTCCCCGTGATAACAACCAATCCTTTGGCAACACCTACAAAATGCTGCAGGAAACCTTTGATAAAATGGGTTTACCGGTAGTAGTTGGCACTGTTGAAGAAGTGGATACTCCTAACGTGGACGAAGTTCTGGAACAAATCAAAGCACGCGGTTACAAAACTGTGCATATGTTCCCCCTGATGATCGTTGCAGGCGACCATGCCAACAACGATATGTACGGCGATGAAGAAGATTCCTGGAAATCCATGATCGAAAAAATGGGCGTTAAAACTGTAGGTCACCTGCAGGGTATCGGCCGCAATGCCGCAGTACAGGCTATTTATGTACAGCATGCAGTTGCAGCTGAAGCCGGTGTCCAAAGATAAATAATTACTGTTAGTCCAAAGGACGTTCTTCTAAGGAAGAACGTCCTTTTATGTTCTGGAAATCAGTACAAAAATATTACAGCGTTTTTATTTTAATAAAATTTTCTGTAAATTTGTTACCCTTTGTTGCTGCTGCTCTTGCTTTATGAGATATTAGAATGCTATACTTTAGTCATTGAAAGACATTATATATGAAGAAAGGGTGTTGCACCAATGGGTTTAGTAATCTCTGCTCTTGTTACTTTTTGGGTCGGCTTTCTGATCTACAAAAAGTACAAACCTCAACCGGTCTTATTCTTAGGCGGTATGATCTTAATGTATATTGCCGCAATTTTCGGTTACGGTACTATCTTACCGGCCAAAGCCGCTACAGGCTCTACTTTCTTTGATGCTTTTGAATTTATTCGCGCTACCATGAGTTCTAATGCCGGCAAGCTCGGTATGAACATTATGGCAGTTGGCGCTTTTGCCCGCTATATGGACAAAATCGGAGCTTCCCGTTCTTTAGTTCGTCTGACTATCCGTCCTTTACTGGCTTTAAAATCACCTTATATCGTTTTATCCGGCACCTGGGTTGTCGGTATGCTGATCGGTCTGTGCATCAACAGTGCATCTGGTCTGGCCATGCTGCTGATGGTCACCATGTTCCCGATCCTGATCGGACTTGGTGTCAGCCGTCTGTCTGCTACGGCTGCTGTTGCTACTACGCTCTGCTTCGACTGGAGCCCCAGTGATACCGGTACCATCCTTTCTGCTGAAACCGCCGGCTTGAACCCGGTAGTTTACTGGACTGACTACCAGGTACCGATCGTTTTGGTTGCCTTCGTTGTTGTCGGCACACTGCACTATTTCACTCAAAAATATATGGATAAACGCGACGGACATGTCGTCCAGCCGATGGAAGTTGAAAAACCGGCTGAAGATGATCCGGGGCTGACAGCGCGCCGCTCTGGTATGCGGTCCTGCCGGTTATTCCGCTGGCTTTGATCCTCTCCTTCAGCCCGCTGTGGATCACCTCAATCAAAATGAACATCGTTATGGCTATGTTCATTGGACTTTTTATTGGCGCCTGCTGCGAATACATGCGCTGGCATGACGGCAAAAAAGTTCTCGGCGACATCCAGACCTTCTTTGACGGTTTAGGAATGCAGATGGCTAACGTTATCACCTTGATCGTAGCTGGTCAGACTTTTGCTCAGGGCCTTCTGTCCATGGGTACTATCAATGCGCTGATCTCCGGCAGTCAGGGCTTTGGCTTTGGCCCGATGGCTATGATGCTCGTTATGGTCGCTATCATCACCTTCTCCGCTATCGTTATGGGCAGCGGCAACGCTCCGTTCTTTGCCTTTGCGGCTCTGACACCTGCTGTTGCAGCCCATACAGGACTGCATCCGGTACTGATGCTCCTGCCGATGCATTTTGCGGCTTCTATTGCCCGTAACTGTTCGCCGATCACAGCAGTTATCGTTGTATCCTCCGGCATGGGCGGCGTTTCTCCGTTCGACCTGGTAAAACGTACCGCTATACCAATGGCCGGCGCAATGCTTGTTAATATCGGTATGACCTTCTTCTACTACTACAGAGGGTAATTGAAATTTTGATAAAACAGAATAGCTGCCTGCGGGCGGCTATTCTTATTTTAGAAAGGATGTGTAAATCATGTTCATCTGCGACTGTCACTGCGACACACTTACCGAGCTTTACAAAAAAGGCACTTCCCTGTATGACAACGATCAGCACTTCGACATTAAACGTCAGATAGAGCTGGGCGGCGGTCTGCAGTTTTGCGCTATTTTTGTCCCGACCCACGAATTCCGTTACTACGGCGGACTGCGTTATACGCTTTCCCTCCTCGACAAATATAAGCAGGAGCTTAAAGCACTGCAGGAGAAAGGCATCGACGTGCTTCCCGTTTTAACTAAAGCCGATGCTGCCGACGTGCTCAACCACAAAGCAGCAACTCTGCTGGCTATCGAAGAAGGCGGCGCTATCGACGGCAGTCTGGAAGCTCTGCGCATGCTCTATGAGCTTGGCGTGCGCGCTATGACGCTGACCTGGAGTAACCGTAACGATATTGCCGACGGCGTCAACGAAGAATGCAGCGGCGGCGGTCTGACCACCTTTGGCCGTCAGGTAGTTGCAGAAATGAACCGTCTGGGCATGCTGGTAGATGTTTCCCATATTGCTACAGCGGGCTTCTGGGATGTTATCGAAACTTCTACCAAACCGATCATTGCTACCCATTCCAATGCCAAAACACTTTGCAGTCATCCCCGTAATCTCAATGACGACCAGATCAAAGCCATCAATGCCAATGACGGCCTGATCGGTATCACCTTTGCCGGACAGTTCCTGGAAGAAGATTATAACAATGCCTGCATCGACAGTGTGTACCGCCATATCGACTATATGCTGAACCTTTTGGGCAATGACGACCACGTCGGTTTCGGCAGCGACTTCGACGGTATCAGTCACCCGCCTTATAATATCCACGGCGTACAGGATTACAAACCGCTGGTAGAATACCTGCAAAGCAAAAACTACAGCGACAGCACCATCGAAAAAATCACCCACAAAAACGTGTTGAACTTGTTGAGTAAGGTTTTATAATCAAAAAGAGCTTCTGTTTTTAGCAGAAGCTCTTTTTGATTTTGCCCCTAATATTATAGCATTTTTTAGCTGCTAATTCACTTTAACACAAGGCGATAGCTTTCCTCCATCCATATGCAAATCTGCTCCTCAATGGTAAACAAATCTTACCTTTACATCTTCGCCACTCTCAACAAAACGAATGGTAAAATCTTCAAGTCTAGGAACTTCCTCCCACTCACCAACGCCAGGATTACGATCTACCCATCTAATAGTAAAATCCTCGCCACGCTCAACAATCCTAACTTTTAAATCCTCTCCCCGAGATACTATACGCACTTTACCATGATTCCAATAAGCATAACTTGTAATTGGTAAGGCCAGAATGCCCACCATCAAAACAATTACACTAAACAATGCTGTTAATTTTCTCATAAAGTTTCACTTTCTTTTCGGTAATTTTTATTAATAGTCAGCATAAGGATCAAAATCAGGATCTGTGTACGGATCGTATGACTTACCAGTCTTTAAACAATTTTTAATAATTTCCATATGCTCCTCTTCCCCACCTGGTGCCATGAAAGTAGGAAAACCTTCATCAAATTTTTCCACATATTGTTCTATAAGGTCTTCATATTTATCCATAATTTACTGCCTCCTAGATGTTTATACTATAGTTATTTTTTAAGCCTCTTTTAATCCTATCGATAATCTTATCTGCTTCTTTTTTAGTAATAGCTTCAAACTCACTGCCAGGGTCCCATTTCGCTTTCAGAAAGTCGTTGTTTTTAACGAATTTCTGTTCAACTGTCCTGTACACATACGCGTCGTAATCTTCGATTTTGATAACAGTATCATAACCTTTAGCGCCTAACCAGCCGTAATATTCTGCGTTCATAGCTTATCTGCCTCCCAGCTTATTAAATTTCCGTCCTGTTTTTTGTCATCGACAGAACAGCTTCAAGAGAATTTATGACACAGCAGATCTGATACTTTAACAGAAAACAGGCATCGTAAAACTCCGGATACCGCCTTCTTGTTTCTGTAAGTAACGGTAAAATAAACTTTCTGGTCTCTTCGATATACTCACCCAGTTTAGACGGCGAAAAGCCGTGCGCCATAAAAGAAACATTATTACAGCGATCCAGCAATTTCACAATAACAGCCTCACGATTTTCAATGATCGCGCAAAAGTAACGGCTCCTGGCCTGGGCCTTTGTTTATCCATCTTTCACAGCAAACGTCAGCAGGCTTACTGCCCGGCGAACAGTTTCACTTACCGGCAGTTTATCCGGCGCTATATCACAATCTTCGCAGACGTCGTGAAGCAGCGCAGCCACAATGACAGCGTCGTCATATATACCCATTTCCAGAGCATGACAGGCCATATTGAGAGGTTGAACTATATACGGAACGCTTCCATCCCCCTTGCGGTACTGCCCCGCATGTTTTTCTTTAGCAAAGGAAAGCGTACGCAGAGTTTCCGGCATTTTACGGCGATATGCGATTTTCAAACCAGTTTTGGTATCCATCATCCTCCCCACCCCTTCTGCATCATAATCATAACATTTATTCAGCCGTGTTTCCAACACGTTTACCTTGAAAAAAACAGATAAACTCAAGCTCAGCTTGAATTTACCTGTTTCCGGCTTCCAGCCTGCTTAGCGGCGAAAAATGTCCAATATTTTAATCAAAAACCTTTTGCCAATACTTTAACTACAAATCACCGATTCAAGGTGATTTGAGCTGTTTCCTTTATTCATAACAATCAAACCGTTCTTTATGAAAAGTAAAAATTTCTTTACCCTCGTACTTTTTATAGATCGCATAGATCGTTTTAAACTCATCTAAGGTAATCGCATGCTCGCCAATCGAAGGTACAATGTCTACCCCCGGCATACCACGTGCGTACAATTTACGTGTGATATTGATATACATCCACGGGCAGTTTGAGTAGTGTCCTTTGCACCAGCCAATCTTAAATCCTTCTTCGCGTAACCACTGCACAAACGGCGCATCAAATTCCAAAAATGATTTGTCGCAAACCAAAAATGCTCTTACATGCCCCTTGTTGATCCACTTTTCCTCTTCCATGAGAAATTCCTCCCAAAATTTACTCATAAAGAAAAGACCCATCACCTGATGGGTCTTAAAAAGCAGTCTTATAAGCCCATCATTCAGCCTTTAGCACCTTACCTTTGGCAGGTTGCTGTGTGGTCAACGGGGCTGTCCCTCGCACACTCTTTATGGTATTTTCAGTATAACAAAAGAATAGTGGTAAATCAATAAAGTGTGAGAATACTAAAGTTATTCATGAATCTGCAATAGCTTATTATCCTTTTCGCTCAATAAGTTTAGCATTTTTTGAATAATTGGTATTAAATAATGATGCTCACATTTTTAACTAAACTCGCACTTATTATAATCGTCTAAGCTACCATGGCATTTTGATTAATACCATCAATAACTGTCCGCAAATTCATGAATACGGTAACATCATCAAACAATTCACTGATACTGCCCTGGTCAGTAAATGGGCTTTCCTGCAATACCGATAAATCTTTCATTAAACCATTTTTAACAATATAGTTTACAATTTGACGCACAAAATACATTTGCCTGCTATCCAATCCGGCATTATTTAAAAAGCCCGAAAAAGCTTCGTTAGCAGCCCTATGGTCTAACCCTACAATAGAGCGTACAAGCTCTCCTAGAGGTGTTGCTCCATATTGCGAGCTATATTGTTCTTTGGTGCCCAGGTCGTGCCACAGGATAGTTTCAAGCTCCTTAACGTCACTTTCAGTAAGCGGCATATTACTCTTGAGTTTTGCAATCACAGGCAGCTTTTGATTTTGCAGAATATAGTAATTGACCTTCTTTTTATACTGAACCAGATCGTCATTATCCAGTTCTGATTCACGCCATTCCATTGCCAAAAGATCGTCCATAAAGTTAGTATCATAATGTACTTTGAGCCCATCAGGAATAAACTTGATCAAATCGCGTAATTTAATGCGCAACTCTTCGTATCCTGTCACTCCAATACGATCCAAATAGTTGCTTTCCAGAATTTCTTCGATCAAGTCTTTTTGTGCAGCAACATCAGGTATTGTTCCCAGCTTCGCCAGCTCTTCAGCTTTGCCCCTAATATCATTCTGCGCACGTTTAAAGTTTTTTCCAGTTAACATCGCCAGCTCAATCTGGTAAACCAGCTGGTCAAAACGAGACGCTGTTGGATCATCACCCAAAGGCAACACTAATGGCGCAACATGTTCAGCAATTTCCTGCGTTTTTTTAAATTCTAACACCGTAAAATCCGCTTCAGACTGGTACTTATCAATCACACGCAAATGCTGCTTCACCGCAAAATTATCCCGGGGCAAAGCTTTGATCTGTGCAACTAAAGATGCCACAAGTTCTTTGCGATATTCTTGCAGCTCTGCTGTTTGCAGGCTCAGTTCCTGCAGCTTATAAACCATCTCCACCTTGGTGTTAAAAGTGCGCTCCTGCAAAGTTGGCACTGTACTTGCTTCACAACCCTTAGAATGCAAACGGAAGAATTCAAAATTGCCGCACAAGTCAAAGATATAAAAAATTTCTTTATTCCGGCCATCAATCAAGCCTTCACAGGTTCTGGTTCCACGGCCAATCATCTGCCAAAATTTAGCTCTGCTCATAACCCTTTTAAAAAATACCAGGTTAAGTATCTCCGGAACATCGATACCTGTATCCAGCATATCTACCGAAATCGCAATCTGCGGCAATTTCTTTTTATCCGCAAAATCATCAATCAGACTTTGTGCATAATTAGTATAGTTATCAATCACACGTGCATAGTGCTGCGGATAGTCAGGATATTCTTTATTCCACACTTTTAAAATCTTTTCCGCATGCAAGTGATTTTTAGCGAAAATAATAGTTTTTCCAATCTTGGAACCAAAATCTACTTTTTGCCCATGCTCCATTAAAATATGCAGTGTTTTTTTAATGGTATCCTCATTAAAAATCCACTGGTTCAAAGCACTGGAATCTATGGACTCGGGAATATTGCCGTCCTGGTCAGCAAAAGTCTTTTCGTACTCTTCTTTTTCCTCTGGCGATAATTCGTCATAAGTAATCCCTTTAGTCAAAAATTTTAATGAAGTTTCGACCGACTTAAAATCAATCAAAAATCCGTCTTTTACTGCCTGGTCAAGCTCATAGCCATAAGTTGGCACTCCTACTTCCAGCTCAAAAATCTCGTAGGTGTTTTTATCCATTTCATCTTTTGGCGTAGCAGTTAGACCCACTAACAGGGCATCAAAATAAGTAAAGATATCCTTATATTTATTATAAATACTGCGATGCGCTTCATCCACTACAATTAAATCAAAATGCCCCGGAGTAAACAGGCGCCCGCCTTCCTCATTCCGCATGGCATCAATACAATTCATCATAGTTTGATATGTCGAAAATACCGCTCTGGCATTGGCATCTTCTTTACTATTTGTTAAATCGCACAGCGAAAGGTTAGGCAGCTCGTTATGAAAAGCACGCTTAGCCTGAGTAACTAAAGCATTGCGATCTGCCAAAAACAACAAATTTTTGACCCAGCCGTGGCGAATCAAAACATCGGCTAATGAAATAACTGTACGTGTTTTACCGCTGCCGGTCGCCATAACCAGCAGCGCTTTGCGGCGGTTACGCTCACCTATTGCATCACATACCGCTTGAATCGCTTCTTTTTGATAATAACGGCCTGAAATAGCATCGTTTATCTGTACGCCTTTTAAACCTTTGCGATCTTTTAAAATACCAAAATACTGCTCCAAATCACGCTTGGAGTAAAAACCAGATACTAAACGCTCCGGGTAGTGCCGATCATCCCATAACCTTGTTTCGTAACCATTGGTTAAAAAAATAATTGGCCGTTTACCAAATTTTTGTTCTAAAAAATTAGCATATAAAACTGCCTGCTGACGGCCTTTTTCAACATTCACACTAGTACGTTTAGCTTCAATAACAGCCAACGGCATACCGTCATCAGCAAAAAGCACATAATCCGCCGCGCCATAGCCCGATTTATTGGGCATATTATCGACAGGATACTCATCGTACCAGTTAACGCCGCGCTCCCAACCGGCATCCTGAAGCATTACGTCGATATACGCCTTACGTGTTTGAGCTTCCGTCATATCCATCGGCTTAACTTCATAGCCACGTTTGAGACGTTCTAAACGCTTCGCCGTCATGCCCGGGCGTTTGGGGAAGTTTTCATCAAGCAAAGTTTGGAAGTCCACTTCTTCTACTTCCGGTTGAGCCAAAGGCACCTCTGCCGGCTCAACAACTTTATTAATAATCCCCTTATCAAAGGACGTTTCTGCATAGCTGTCCGCATAACAGCAAGCTAAAAAGTCCAAAAAGCTATGTAAGTTTTCCAAAGCCAAAACAGCCTGGTCTTTATTGACGCTCTTAGGATTATGAGTAGCATTGTTACCAATTTTACGCAGGTAATTTATCTTCGCCGCCATCCCCGACGGTATTAAATCCTGAAAATCTTCGGTGCTGATGAGAGTAACCAACTTATCGGCATAGGGCTTTGTTAAAGAACTGTCTATACTATAAAGCCATTTTACAGCAAACTCTAACGCTGTGCGGCATGCCGTAGCGCACAGCGCAGGCGAAATATGCAAAACACGTTCAGCCGAGACGGCGGCCTCGGCAAATGGTTCAAACTGTGGTTCTTTTAATAAAAAATCAAAGTTGGTTTTCATCAAATACACCTCATCATTTTACGACTAAAATATCTCACCCTTAAAACATTTTTGCATCAAAGATTGATAATTTTCTTCCATGTCTGAAAGTGATTTTTGCAATAAAGCTTTTTGTGCTTCAACTTTTTCCACAAATTCAGCAAATTGATTTTGAAGCGTGATACATGGAACTAAAATTACCAATGACTTAAGAGCACTAAAGTTCAGCCCCGATTTTACCCCAACTTGATTTTTTTTTGAAAATTGCCTTTTTCCAGCCGAACTCTCAAGATAGTAGGACACATATTTAGGATTTACATATTCACGATTTAGTCGTATTAAAGAAATATGTTGGTTAATATACGCTCCATAATTGGCCACTGCTTCTGTAACAACTGCTGTTCTTCCCAAATCAGCAGTAATACTTATAAGCAAATCATATTGTTGAACTCTTGTTCTTTCAGCTTCTTTCGTATCAGGAGGATTAATATATTGTATTTCTTTCAGTAAAAGTTTTGAATTTTTAATATTTTTGATTGTGATAAAAATTTCTCCATTACAACTAAAATATTTAGACCATCCCCTAGATCCAGAAGTTAAAAAAATAATATAGTCTTCTAACTCACTTTCTTCCCACCCTTTGGGATTAGTCACTGGATCACCGAACATTTCGATAAACTGTGATTTAATTAACAAATCCAGTTTTTCTATTTGCTCTTTGCGTTTTTCGATAAGTGCATTAGCAGAATCCAACGCAGTGGCAATTTTTTTCTGAATATCTAGAGGAGGAAGAGGAATTATAATATTAGAAAACTGACTTTTATTTATTATAGGGACAACAGCCGAATTTGCAATATCATTTAGTGATTTATTAATATGCAAAATAGCATACGAAAGATATCGGTTAAAACATATTATTTCATCTGGGATTATAGCATTTATTTGTTGGTTGCAAGCAGATTCTTCTTGAATTACACCTATTTTTCCTATGATACCTATACAAGTCACCAATACACTACCTTGCGGTAATATTCGTGCGCTCTTTTTTGCATATGTTGAAATATTATTTTCAGCTTTTCTCAATGACGATATCCTACCCTCAATAAAATCACCGGGTTTATAAAATGGTATATCATTCGTCTCGTAATTTTTTAAATCACTTTTTCTCGGCGTATTCCCTGTTATAATAACTCCAACATCGCCAAGCCTTACCATTTCCCACTTACTCACGCAACATCGCCTCCAGTTCTGCTAAGCCAGAGGTGATCTCACTTTCTAATTGTCTGATTTCTGTCATGATCTCGAGCGGATGCGGATATACTTCTTCAACATAGACAGTCTTTTTGTATTTATTTATCGAAAGATCGTAACCATTCTCAACAATTTCGTCTTTTGGCACTAAAAAGCTTTGCTCAGTGCGTTCACGTTTGGCTTCGTCCACTAAATTTTTAAACCTTGCGACAATGTCTGGTATATCGCTACTATCTAATTGGGTACGTTTATCATCCAGGCTATAACCATCATTTTGCATGTCATAAAACCAAACGTTATCCGTACCGCCAGCACCTGTTTTAGTAAAAATAATTACCGCCGTACTTACACCGGCATAAGGTTTAAATACGCCAGACGGCATAGATATAATCGCTTCTAGACGATTGTTTTCCACAATCTCTTTGCGAATAGCTTTATGGGCATTAGACGAACCAAATAAAACGCCATCAGGAACAATAGAGGCGCAACGTCCACCATTTTTTAACATGCGTAAAAACAAAATTAAAAATAGCAGTTCTGTTTTTTTAGTTTTAGCAACTTTTAGTAAGTCTGTTGATACACCTTCATAGTTCAAACTGCCTTTAAATGGTGGATTTGCTAAAATTTTAGTATATTTACCACTGTCAGTATTTTGCTCGGACAAACTGTCTTTATATGCAATATTAGGATTGGCGATGCCGTGAGTCATCATGTTCATAGCACCAATACGCAGCATAGTTCTATCCATATCATAACCGGTAAACATGGTGCTGTCATAATGCGTTTTTTGCTCTTTATTGTAAAAAATATCTTCTAAATATTTCTCTTTTAAATACTGACCTGCCGCTACCAAAAAGCCACTTGTACCGCAGGCAGGGTCGCAAATAGTGTCGCCTGGCTGTAAATCCATTAATTCTACCATCATACGGATAATATGCCTCGGTGTGCGGAACTGCCCATTAGTACCGGCCTGTGCCAATTTAGAAAGCATATACTCGTACAGGTCGCCGCGGGCATCTTGCTTATCCGGCATTTTATCTATTTGGGTATAGAGTTCGTCCAGTTCTGTTACTAGTCTTTCTAATAGCTGCGGTGTTGGCACTTTAAAAATAGCGTCCGCCATATACTTGGCATAAGTACCGCTGTTGCCATTTAATTGCTTGATAAAAGGAAACACTTCTGCCTGCATGATTTTGTACATGTCTTCAGCGGATTTATGAATAAATATTGACCATTTAAGCTGTTCTTTACCCTGAAATACACTTTTATGAGGAATACTCAGCATCAGACTTTCTCTTTGCCGGGTCTGGTCTATTTGGTCAAGATCACGGACAAACATCAAATAGGTAAGTTGTTCAATAACATCTAATGGATTGGCCAAGCCGCCCGTCCAGAATATTTCCCAAATTTTATCAACTTTATTCTTTAATTCGCCAGTAATCATGCGTGTACCCCTTAGTGTTTTTTGTATAGTTTCTTTTTTTGTTACCCGTTTAGCTATATCATTTATTTTTTAAATGCTTGCTTATGCTAATTTACTATATTATATCGTGTATGCTAAATATAAACAACGTATCGAAAAGAAAAAAAGCTACTAGACAAAAATATCTAGCAGCTTTTATTTAAACAATTTCTATTTTACAATGCTTTTTAAAATGTTCTTCTGCATTTACACCTTTAAAACACTCTTGCAACATCTTTATAATATCTATCTTTTCCATACCATTCAAATCAGCTTCCAAGTCATCTATAGAATGGGAATTTACATTAAACATTTTCTGAGCCCCTGTTACCGTACCTAACATACCTTCTAACTTTAAGCAATTAAACTTTATAAAAGTTTCTGTAATTCGACGACACGGATTTAATAACATTGCCGCTGAAGCATCCTGACTATCATATAAAAATTCTAACTCTTTCCAAAACGCATCATAATTAGTTTTAAAATCCTCATTTTTAGTTTGTATTGGCTTGAATTCGATATTATGCCCATTATAATTAAACCTCATAAAAGTATTTTTACCATAACCTTCGTCTCTATCAAAACCATATTTAACATTTAAATAAAAATGGTTATTATGAGTCAATAAGACAAACTTATCGTCTTTTTTTACACGGCGCATTAATTTCTGCAATTCTTCAATAATTACATACTGCATGGTGTCATCGTTAGAATTCATCGGATCGTCAAATATTATCAACTTAGGTTTACTATTTCCTACTTTTACTTCTTTTAATTTCTCAAGAAAATACAAAAACGCAATGATATTTTTTTCACCTGTAGAAAGCTCGTCCACATTTCTAATATCACCAGTTCTTTTGCACTTTATTTGATAAAATCCTTTCTCATCTTTATCTTGCATATGAACTAACTCAAAATTAACATATAATTTTAGTTTTCGATTGATTTCATCGGCTAATATTTTTTCATTTTTTGTAGATCTTACAAGCTCTTTTATCTCATCTTCCTTTTCACTAACTTCTTTTTTACGCAACTGTATTGCCTTTAATTCGCCTTCTAGATCATTATTTGACTCGCGAACGGCCTTTTCTAACTCTTCCTTTCGCACGATTTCTGCCTCATAGCCAAACTCCTCAAGCAAAGTTTTTATAATGTGACATCTTAATTTAGTCTTGGCTATTTCCTTTTGCTCAGACAAACTATTTGAGTTGTTTTCTGTAACTAAAGTATTATATTTTTGAATAATTAAGTCCATTGATTCTGGTATACTTATATCTAATAATTCTAACGATTCATATAAATATTTTTGCTTATTATTTGCCGTTTCTTTTAACTCGTTAAGAAAAGAGTCCAACTCTGTTTTTCTCTCTAATAAATTACTGCGAAGATTTTCGGCCTCAATACTTTTTTCTGGATAAAAAGAATTTACATCAATATCTATGTCCTTTATTTTTTTCAATTCAGATTCAATTTTACTTATAAATTCTAAAAGTTCGGTCCTAAAGCTTTCAACTTCATCTGCTGAAAAATATAACTTTAGTTTGTCATATCGTTCCTTAGAAAGCACATTACCACAAAACGAGCACTTATCATTCGCCTTATGAAGCTTAAAACCACTTTCTGCAAATGTTTCTTTGTCTTTATTATTTGCAAACTCTTCTATAACAACCTGTGCAGAAACCTTCCGACAAAGCAACTCGTTCATTTCCTTCAAGTATTCTCCTAAATTTAGAGAAAGCACTGGCAGATATGAAGCCTTTTTTTCTGTCAAATTAACCGTTTTTTTCATCTGTTCAATCTCAATATCAGACAAAAATTTAGCTTTTTTCAATTCTGTTTCAAAGTCGTTCTTATAATATGTTGTCTTGGCAATTTGCGGATCAGTTTCATTCTTTATTTTCGCTGCCGACCCCTTATAAAACTCCTCTATCTTGTCTTTCTGTTTCTTAAACTTTACTTCCTTTTTTTGATGCCGTGCCCACAAATTATTTGGCTTGCCAGGCTGCTTAGTAACATTTGTTTCGAGTTCTGCAATATCTAACTGTATCTTATCTATCTCAGCATTTTTTTCAGCGATTTTTTTATCAATCTCAACATTGTCCTTTCCTAAAATCACAGCATCTAACATATTGGATTCACTAACAACTGTTTCAAAACCTTGAAATACACTTACTTCATAATCAGTAGCATTATCCTTCAATAAATTAGTAAGCGTCGTTTTGCCAGTACCATTTTTACCAAATATAAAAGTTATATTTTTATCTATTGTGAAAGTATTGGTTTCAAATCTCTCTTCATTTGACAAATCCAACGTAATGTTTGACACAGTAATAACATCTCCTAAATTCTTATTGTAAGCAAGTGCGCAACTTATTTTATAATATATTTTATTTATATTTTTTTAGCTGTATTGTAATCATTATAGTCTATCAATGATTTACATGCCAATTATTTTGAATATAATATATTCAAATACCATTCAACTTATAATTACCTAAACTACAATTAAATTTTTCTTTATAAAACGCCCTAAATTCATTGCTTTCACATCGCTTATTAATTTTGTACATCTCTTTTATTTCTGGCATTATTATTTTTACCATCACAAAACAAAATACAAACATAGGATCGTTCATAATTACATTATTTGCCTGTGTTATTACAGAACACAAAATAGTGGTTTGGATAATACTTTATACAATAATAATGTTAATACTTCTTCGATCGTAGCCATTAAAAAGCCGCGATACATCTTCACCAAAAACTTTCTCGCGTCTTAAAGATATGTCAGATCCTTCCTGTTCAACTTTTCCTTTCTTTTTCATGACTATGTCCCCCTCAATTTTACTCATAAAAAAGGCCCATCGATGATATGATGGGTCTTAAAGTTTCCTGTAAGCCCATCATTCAGCCTTTAGCACCTTACCTTCAGCAGGTTGCTGTGTGGTCAGCAGGGCTGTCCCTCGCACACTCTTTATGGTGACTTCAGTATATTACAAGGTCTAACACAAATACCTCTGTATTTATTACTTACATCTATAGGCGATAATGGTAACTTTACCTTTTCCGGGATACTTTTTTATTTCATATTTTCTGGGGAATGCTTCTATTAGCTTCGGCAATTTAATAAACCCGAAAGTTCGCACATCAAAATCCGGTTTTACTCTTTTTATAAATTGTCCGGCTGAACTAACATTTACATAGCCTTCATCATCCTGGTACTTGTCAGATGCTATTTTTAATAAATTATGTATTACACTTATATCTTCTTTCGTAGAATCGACTGTAGCAGTTTCCAAGCATTCCTCTTCTATCTCTATTGCTTTTTCACTGCTTTCAGTTTTAGACTTTGCTGCTTTTATATTTTCGCCAAGGTTCTCCAGAAAAATAAATTCATCACAACTGTTTCTAAAAGCTTCCGGTGTTTTCTTTTCACCAACACCCATCACATATACTCCGGATTCATGCAAATTTATTGCCAAGGGAGTATAATCACTGTCGCTGGCAACGATAACAAATGCATCATAAATCCCTTTATGCAGCAAATTCATTGTATCGATTACCAACGCCATATCAGTTGTATTTTTACCAGAAACATAGTCAAACTGCTGCTCCGCTTTTATCGCTAAACGTTTCAGCTCATTTTCCCAGTTTTTTAATGTATCTTTTCTCCAATTACCATACGCTCTTTTTACAACGATACGGCCATGTGTAGATATTTCCTGTATAACATCCTCCAACTTTGCCAATTGAGTATTATCTGCATCAATTAAAAGCGCGATTCTTTGCAAATTTTCCATAAAACACCTTCTTTACTATTCTTGATATCTTATAACAGCATTAAAATAAATAAGTACTTCTGATATCCTTAGAAATCCCCTAAATCAGTGGGCAAATACAATCCTTTCAATAGTCTTCCTATTAGTAATCAAAATATAAACATTTTCTTTCCCTGCTACATCACTTAAACAGGTTATTCTTTTTTACAAACATAATAAAACTCTGATAGATATTTGCTGTTCTATCCACAATATCCTGCTCTGTATAATCCGTCATCGTATTTGCCATAGTAAGAAGCTCATTATCCTTTGTGGCATCCTTCTTTTTGCCGCTATCTGTAGTGAATCCTTTGTAATATTTAATCTTGTCCGAAAAACGGTAATCAGAAGCACGAATGTTAATTCCTTCTTCCAGAAGCACTTTATTCCCAAGCTTTTCGAGGTTATTTTTATCCTTAAGCGTCTTCTCGTTCTCTTGACGTTTGCGAGCAAATATATGCTCTATTTCAAGTTTCTGCGCACCGTCTATCAATACTTGGTCTTCATCTTGGTACATCCACCACGCAAGCATCGAACGAGTGATAGGTCGACCATTCGTAAACACGTAGTTTTCGATCGCTGCGGTTACTTCCTTCTCATCCAACAGATAATCTGTAAATGCAATATCTTTACCATTTACAATATTTATCATTTCCGGATACACTGGTGTTCTCAGAGCATTTACGCCTGGTCTGATAATTGCATACGCCCATATAAAGGCAATCATTTTATTTAAGAAATCATAAAGTTTTGTTTCTTCCAGATTACCATCAGCATCCCTATTTGTCATAAAATATACTGACAAGAAATATGTCCACATACCGTTAGGTGCATAATTCAGCACAAATAATAACTTTAAGTTTCTTTCTGAGAACGCAGTAGACTGTTTTACAATGGAATCCCAGAATGCTGCAAGTGACTCCAAATCCGACAGTGCGACATCACTCTTCAAAATCAAATAGTTATTTCGCTCATAGAATTTTCTTAAGGCTTCAGTAGTCGTCGATCTTATACCGTTCTTAGCACGAAGGAAATACATATACCTTGTAAATAATTCATCCATAGGAGAACCAGTAGTAGTACTAAAAATAGAATCACATATCAGTTCCAATGCTTTCCATCTGGAAATGAAATTATCTTTTTCTCCCTTTGTGGAGTAATACTTATATAACTGTGCTTTGAAAATGTCAGTATCAGCCAACGGCTTTCCTCTATCATTCAATGTTGAAAAGATACGCAGTGCAGTATCCTGTGATTCTGCTTCGATCGGTAACAAAATACAGTTGTTCAAAATTCTCGTTGGCAAATAGGCAAAATAGGAAGGATAATCACTCAAGAAATCATGAATTTTTATCTCGAAGAAACGATATGTATCTGCATATCTACTCTTCATTGAAGAATCAACTCTTCCACTTTTTAAAATATTTATAAACTCATCTTTATCATCGTCAGTAGATACCTCAGAATCAATTTTTAAACGATTCATATTAGGCTTACCAAATTCATCAGTCTTCCAAATACATTTCTCGATGATTTCTCTTGTACTTCTTGAATTTTCATCTTTCATATTCTCAAACTTAGAGTAAAACGCACGGATCAACAACATTAATGTGGTAAGCCTCTGCTGTCCATCAATTACTTCAAGCTTTGCATTCTCATTTTTGAAAGTTACGATAGGCCCCAAGAAATATTCGTCACTATCGCTGTCAAACTTTGAATAGTCGTTATCTGGAAAAGCAAATGTAAAGATGTCATCCCATAATGTCTGACACTCATTCTCGCCCCATGCATACGGTCTTTGATAATCCGGAATCAAAAAATCGGCTTTCTTATCAGAAAACAACTGTCTTATTGTCTGTTGGTCTATATTGAGTTTTGACATACTCCACGTCCTCTTTTCCTTTGTCTTTGTATGCAATAGAGCAACCCATGTGCTATTACATTGGTAAAGCCCTTAATCTTATACTTTTTAAATCGCTATGTAGCCTCTTTTCTAAATTTTGTAGCTACGGATGATTTAATTCTATATCCAAGAGAAATTATCATATCCAAATTATAAAATCGCAATTCAGCACATTGCAAATCTTCACAAGTGTCTCCACTCGCACATCTTCATTTCTCTCGAGTTTCGCCATTGCGTTAGTTGTAATCTTCGTCTTTTCGCAAAGCTGTGTTTTGTTAATCTTTTATCAATCATTAATTTCCAAAGTTTGTCGTAACAGACAGCTATATTTTCTGCCTCCTTCTTGCTCAGTTGTGGCATTGTTAACATTGTTTTCATTATACTATCTTCAAAGACGTCATTCAAGATAGAAAATCCATAAGAAAAGGTCTTATTGAACACTGTTGGTTCAATAAGACCTTTTCTTATGGATTTTGTCACTACACATATAAATGGCTTATCTTGTGCTATACAAATTATTTTTTCAAGTATTATCAAGGTTTTTCGGGACTCAAAAGCCTATTTTAATTTATTCCCACTCGATAGTGGCGTTCGGTTTGGGCGACAAATCATAGCAGACGCGGTTGACGTTTTTGACTTCAGCCAAGATCCTGTTGGTGATTTTGTGCAGGATCGGCCAGTCCAGTTCTTCGATAGTTGCAGTCATAGCGTCAACGGTATTGATCGCACGGATGATCACCGGATACTCGAAGGTTCTGGTGTTATCGCGTACACCGACGGATTTAAAATCAGGTACAACGGTAAAATACTGCCATACTTTTTTATCTAATCCGGCATTGGCGAATTCTTCACGCAAAATAGCGTCAGCTTCACGCACTGCTTCCAGACGCTCTTTAGTTATAGCGCCCAGGCATCTTACGCCAAGTCCCGGTCCGGGGAACGGCTGACGGTAAACCATACTGTGCGGCAAACCCAGTTCGATACCGCAGGCACGTACCTCGTCTTTAAAAAGCTGATACAACGGTTCAACCAGCTTGAACTGCAGATCTTCAGGCAGTCCTCCGACATTATGATGGCTTTTAACGCTCTTGGCTGTTTTAGTGCCGGATTCTACTACGTCAGGATAAATAGTGCCCTGTCCCAGGAATTCGATACCGTCCAGTTTACGCGCTTCTTCTTCAAAAACACGGATAAATTCGGCGCCGATGATTTTTCTTTTCGCTTCCGGATCAGCTACGCCAGCCAGTTTAGAGAGGAAACGTTCGCTGGCATCAACATAGACAAGATTAGCTTTCAGTTCGTCTCTGAAGACTCTGACGACGCTTTCAGACTCATCCTTACGCATCAGGCCATGGTTAACATGCACGCAGGTCAGCTGCGAGCCGATAGCTTTGATCAAAAGCGCTGCTACAACAGAAGAATCGACACCGCCGGACAAAGCCAGCAGAACTTTTTTATCGCCGACCTGTTTTTTGATCAGTTCGATCTGATCATTGATGAAATTTTTCATATTCCAGTTGGCTGTGGCATGACACTCATCAAAAACAAATTTTTTGAGCACTTCCAGCATAGCTGTATGTTCCGGCCAGGCAGGCAGATTTTCTACTTTAGCCAAAGTATGGCCGACAGACATTACCGGCACGCCAAACTGATAAACGGCTGCTTCCACGTCGATCGGCAGACCGTCGATAATATTGTTTTCTCCCCCGTTGATGATGATACCTTTAACATTAGGCAGCTCTTTCAGTTCTGCTGCTGTGATATCATGGG
>OBAG01001020.1_pt1 | contig 19736 bp, 15 predicted proteins | sample 1517701 | NCBI WGS metagenome assembly OBAG01 (sample SAMN04571702, study PRJEB22368) | human gut metagenome | biome: human gut; material: stool | host: Homo sapiens | place: Luxembourg | collected 2012-09-07 | reverse complement strand
AGCGCCAGAACAGATTCTTGAAATTAGAATCTGTAATGTGCGAATGCTTTGTTTGCTTCTGCCATCTTGTGCATATCTTCTTTTTTCTTTACAGATGCTCCTGTATTGTTGGAAGCGTCAAGAAGTTCTTTTGCAAGACGTTCTTCCATTGTTCTTTCTCCTCTTTTACGTGAGAAAGTTGTGATCCAACGAAGCGCTAATGCCTGTCTTCTATCTGGTCTAACGTCGATAGGCACCTGATATGTTGCTCCACCGATACGTCTAGCTTTTACTTCAAGAACTGGCATGATGTTGTTCATAGCTTCTTCGAATACTTCTAAAGCTGGTTTTCCAGCTTCTTCTTCGATACGGGCAAATGCTCCGTATACGATTTTCTGAGCAACTCCTTTTTTACCATCTAACATAATGTTGTTGATTAATTTTGTCACAACCTTATTGTTGTAAATAGGATCTGCTAATACGTCTCTTTTCGCAATATGTCCTTTACGTGGCACGGTTCTTCCCTCCTTAATAATCATTAATTCATCGGTACTCATACTTAGTTATTGCATGTTCGTGCAGGACTTTTATATCTCCTGTAACCTTTGTAGGAAACAATAAAGTTCCGGCACAACTATACAAGGTAGCGTTTAATTACGCTGCTTTGTACCAATTTAGTTTTGTTTTATTTTTTCTTAGGTCTTTTAGCTCCATATTTGGAACGAGCCTGCATTCTGTTAGCTACACCTGCTGTATCAAGTGTACCTCTAACGATATGGTAACGAGTACCTGGTAAGTCCTTAACACGACCACCACGAATCAGAACAACACTATGTTCCTGTAAGTTATGTCCTTCACCTGGGATATAACTTGTTACTTCGATTCCGTTAGAAAGACGAACTCTGGCGATCTTACGTAAAGCAGAGTTAGGCTTTTTAGGAGTTGCAGTTTTAACAGCTGTACATACACCTCTCTTCTGTGGTGAGCTTGTGTCTGTAGCTTTCTTCTTTAAAGAGTTAAATCCTTTCTGAAGTGCTGGTGCTGTAGATTTCTTTACAGATGTTTTTCTCCCTTTTCTAACTAATTGGTTAAAAGTTGGCATTGATTTCACCTCCATACATGTTTTCTACTGTGGTTACTTAAATTCACCTTGTGACTATACATGCACTTCTTGGTTTTGCTCCCCAAAAAGGCATGCTAGGCTATTATAAAATGCCTGCATGCCTTTGTCAAGACCTTTTCCCAAGATTTTTATTAATTTCTATATATTTTTATCTTTTTGGAAATCTCATTCTATGGATCTTATTCGAAATCTTTTCTTATCCCACTGTCTTCAGAAATGCTTTCTCGTCACATCTCTGATATCGACCCTGACAGCTTCTATTCTGATTTCTTTTCTTGATCTCAATGTTTCGATTTCTTTGTTATATGGCTTCTTTACGCCATTTTCTTAATATATAAAAATCAATCTCTTATTCTTGAGAAAATATTCAGTTAATAAGTTCCAAATTATTTTGTTAACGGGTTACACTTTGCTTTAGTTACCAGTTACAAATTTTTTAAATGCTCCACCGGTCAGCTGATCGAATGTTTGTTGATCTCTTATCTGAATCTTTCTTGTTTTGATTCCTCGTCTCTTGGAATCTTTCTTGTTTGGATTCTTTTTCTTTGATCATCTTCTGATCTTATCTTAAGATCTTGTTCATTCTCTCTATTCTTCGTATTATCTTTATGAGGTTGACTCCTTTACCGTTCTATCCGCTTCTAGGACTCTTATGTTCTCTCCCGAGATCATAATATCCTGTTGAGTCAGTCTCATGATTCCCAATCATCTTAATACTTCTGATCCATCAGCTGCCGGTTTTAAAAGCCTTTCCGTTAGCCTTATGGAGCAACTTGGGCGATTCTCCTTTCTTTTAAAACTTATCTTTCATTTGTTGATTTTATTATATCAATATCTGTTTACTTTGTCAATTAAATAGTTTTTTCAGATTTCTTAAGGATTTTACATACAATAAACAGATTATAGTTTGATAGACTGAAGTTGGTGGAATATTATAAAAATGGTTATCTGTCTGCGACGCGCTTTCGCTCGACTCACACGTAACTGTACTAAGCTCCTGAATGGTCATCCGACCATCCACTCGCTAAGTGCAGACGTGTTCCTACGGTCGCCAACAGATAACCATTTTTATAATATTCAATAATTTCAGTTATCGAAACCACTATGAGATATGTATGTTGAACGGTATTGGCTTGCGCTCTGGGTATCGATAAATGAAGATAAAATATTTTACGTATGCACCAAATACTGTAATTGTCCACACTATAGACTTCTGGTATATGATAAAAAATAAATAAAAAACCACAAACGCAGCATTGGAATTTTGCCATATTTTGAATAAATTCGCAGCCCAATTGGACGATTGTCTGAGCTTCAGAGACTCTTGTCTTAGATAAACTTCAGAGCGAGTTATCGTAGGAAATTGGGCGGATAAGCGATTTGTTCAAAATATGAGCAAAAATTCCACCGCTGCGTTTGTGGTTTTTTATTTATTTTTTATCATATACTCAAAGCCTACAGTTGGCCAACTACAAATTCAAATTATTCTTCAATATCAAATTCTTCATCCTCGAAATCGATTTCATCTCCGATCGTGAAATCATTTTCATCTGTGCTGATCTTGACATCTCTGTAACGTCTCATACCTGTTCCAGCTGGGATCAATTTACCAAGGATTACGTTTTCTTTTAATCCTACTAATGGATCGACTTTTCCTTTGATTGCTGCATCTGTAAGAACTTTTGTTGTCTCCTGGAAAGAAGCTGCTGATAAGAAGGAATCTGTTGCCAAAGATGCTTTTGTGATACCAAGCATAATCTGGTCTGCTATTGCAGTCTGAAGACCCTGTTCTTCCATCTCTTTGTTTCTCTTCTCAAGTTCTAATACATCAACCATTGCTCCTGGTAAGTATCCTGTGTCTCCACCGTCTTCGATACGTACTTTCTTAAGCATCTGACGTACGATAACCTCAACGTGCTTGTCGTTGATATCTACACCTTGTAAACGGTATACTCTCTGTACTTCGCGGATCATGTAATCCTGTACTGCACGGATTCCCTTGATTCTTAATAAATCGTGAGGGTTGATAGAACCTTCTGTAAGTTCATCTCCGGCTTCAAGGATCTGTCCTTCCTGTACTTTCAGACGAGATCCGTAAGGGATCAGATATGTCTTCACATCGCCAGTTTCTCTGTTTGTGATGATGACTTCACGTTTCTTCTTTGTATCTTTTAACTGCACTTCTCCACCAAATTCTGCGATGATCGCAAGTCCTTTTGGTTTACGTGCTTCAAATAACTCTTCGACACGAGGAAGACCCTGTGTGATATCATCACCGGCTACTCCACCGGCATGGAATGTTCTCATTGTAAGCTGTGTACCTGGCTCACCGATTGACTGTGCTGCGATGATTCCGACAGCTTCTCCAACCTGTACGGCCTGACCTGTTGCCATGTTGGATCCATAACACTTCGCACAAGCTCCAACTCCGGATTTACATGTTAACATCGTACGGATCTTAACAGATGTATATCCTGCATCACAAACGGCTTTCGCACGTTTTGGTGTGATCATGTGGTTTGCTTTTACAATGACTTCACCAGTTTCTTTATTCACAAGCTCTTCTGCTGCGTATCTTCCTGTGATACGTTCTTCTAAGCTTTCGATAACTTCCTGTCCATCCATGAATGCTTCTACATACATTCCTGGAATTTCCTCTCCAGTACCTTCACAGCAATCCTGTTCACGAATGATCAGATCCTGTGATACGTCTACCAGACGACGTGTTAAGTATCCTGAATCGGCTGTACGAAGGGCTGTATCGGACAGACCTTTACGAGCTCCATGCGCTGAAATGAAGTATTCCAGTACGTCAAGACCTTCACGGAAGTTAGACTTGATTGGTAATTCGATCGTACGTCCTGATGTATCGGCCATCAGTCCACGCATACCTGCTAACTGTTTGATCTGCTGGTTAGAACCACGGGCTCCGGAATCGGCCATCATGAAGATGTTGTTTAATCGGTCTAATCCGCTGATCAGTTTATCTGTTAAAACGTCATCGGCATCGAACCATGTCTTAACAACAGCTTTATAACGCTCTTCTTCAGTCATCAGACCACGTTTATACTGTTCTGTGATAAATTCTACCTGTTTCTGTGCATCTCCTAAGATCTGAGGTTTCTCAGGTGGCACTGTCATATCAGAAATGGATACTGTTAAAGCTCCTCTTGTAGAGAATTTGTATCCGATTGCTTTAATATCATCTAAGACTTCTGCAGTCTTTGTTGCTCCATGAATATTGATACATCTGTCAAGGATCTGTTTTAACTGTTTCTTTCCTACATGGAAATCAATCTCATATGCTAAGGCATTTTCTGGTTTGCTTCTGTCTACAAATCCTAAATCCTGTAAGATGATCTCATTAAACAGGATACGTCCAAGTGTACAATCTACGATCTGGGAAATAGGATTTCCATCTTTGTCCACACCTGTACGTCTTACTTTGATCTTAGAATGAAGTGTGATTACCTTATTTTCATAAGCTAAGTATGCTTCGTTCTCAGATTTGAAGTATTTACCTTCACCTTTGTCTCCATCTTTCTCTAATGTCAGATAGTAGATACCAAGTACCATATCCTGAGAAGGAACAGCTACTGGACCACCATCAGATGGTTTTAACAGGTTGTTTGGTGATAACAGAAGGAATCTACACTCTGCCTGTGCTTCCACAGATAATGGAAGATGGACAGCCATCTGGTCACCATCGAAGTCGGCATTATACGCTGTACATACCAATGGGTGCAGACGAATCGCTTTACCCTCTACCAGGATAGGCTCGAATGCCTGAATTCCCAGTCTATGCAGTGTCGGTGCACGGTTTAACATAACAGGATGTTCTTTAATGACGTCTTCTAAGACATCCCATACTTCTGGCTGAAGTTTTTCAACCATTTTCTTAGCTGATTTAATGTTGTGAGCTAATTTACGCTCTACTAATTCTTTCATAACGAATGGCTTGAATAATTCGATCGCCATTTCTTTTGGAAGACCACACTGATAAATCTTTAAGTCTGGTCCTACTACGATAACGGAACGTCCAGAATAGTCTACACGTTTTCCTAACAGGTTCTGACGGAAACGTCCCTGTTTACCTTTTAACATATCTGATAATGATTTTAATGCACGGTTTCCTGGTCCTGTGACTGGACGTCCACGTCTACCATTATCGATCAGGGCATCAACTGCTTCCTGTAACATTCTCTTTTCGTTTCTTACGATGATATCTGGAGCTCCAAGCTCTAATAATCTCTTCAGACGGTTATTTCTGTTAATGATACGTCTGTAAAGATCATTTAAGTCAGATGTGGCAAAACGTCCACCATCTAACTGCACCATTGGACGGATATCTGGTGGAATAACTGGAACTGCATCCAGGATCATCCATTCTGGTTTGTTGTCTGAGTTTAAAAATGCCTCTACAACTTCCAGTCTCTTAACGATTCTGGCTCTCTTCTGACCTGTAGCAGTTTTGAATTCATCCTGTAAGGATTTTGCTTCTGCCTCAAGATCAATGGCCTGAAGCAGTTCTTTCACTGCTTCAGCACCCATTCCTACGCGGAATGTATCTCCGTATTTTTCATACGCTTCTCTATATTCTTTTTCTGTTAATACTTGTTTATATGCAAGATCTGTATCTCCAGCATCTAAAACGATATAGCATGCGAAATATAAAACCTTTTCCAGTGTTCTTGGTGAAATATCAAGAATCAGACCCATACGGCTAGGAATTCCTTTGAAATACCAGATATGGGATACTGGAGCTGCTAATTCGATATGTCCCATTCTCTCACGACGGACACTTGCTTTTGTTACTTCAACACCGCATCGGTCGCAGACAACACCTTTATAGCGAACTTTTTTGTACTTTCCGCAGTGACACTCCCAGTCCTTTGTAGGCCCGAAGATCTTCTCGCAGAAAAGCCCATCTTTTTCAGGTTTTAATGTTCGATAGTTGATCGTCTCAGGTTTCTTTACTTCTCCTCTAGACCACTCACGGATCTTTTCTGGGGAAGCCAACCCGATTTTAATTGCATCAAATGAAATTTTATTGCTTTGATATTCATTGCTTGATTCCATCATTTAAGGCTGCTCCTTCCTAAATTGCTCGCCAATCTACATGATTGTGTTATCTTCACCTTCTGATAAGTCTCCGTGTTTATATCCTAAAGCACCGAGTTCAGATTCGCTTTCTTCATAATTGTTGAAGACACCGTCTCCTTCGATCATTGGTGCAAGATCCTGATTTGCATCTCCACCATCAACATCTTCTCTTAATTCAACTTCTTCAGCATTCTCGTCAAGAATTTTAACATCTAATGCCAGTGACTGGAATTCTTTTAATAATACTTTGAAAGATTCTGGAACACCTGGTTCAGGGATGTTATCACCTTTGATGATCGCTTCGTATGCTTTCACACGACCTACAACGTCATCGGACTTGAATGTCAGGATCTCCTGAAGTGTGTATGCTGCACCATAAGCTTCCAGTGCCCATACCTCCATCTCTCCAAAACGCTGTCCACCGAACTGAGCTTTACCACCCAGTGGCTGCTGAGTTACTAATGAGTAAGGACCAGTAGAACGTGCATGGATCTTGTCATCTACCAGATGATGCAGTTTCAGGTAATGCATGAATCCGATTGTTACAGGGCTGTCAAATTCTTCTCCTGTACGACCGTCTCTTAATCTTACTTTACCAGTTGTATCGATTGGTACGCCTTTCCATTCTTTTCTGTGGTCTCTGTTTTCGTATAAATAATCCATTACATCATCGTTAACTTTATCACGCCATTTTGCGTCAAATTCTTCCCATGATGTATTGGCATAATCATTTGCCATTCTTAATGTATCTGCGATATCGTTCTCATCTGCACCATTGAATACTGGTGTAGCAACATTAAATCCAAGAACTTTTGCTGCTAAGGACAGATGGATCTCTAACACCTGTCCGATATTCATACGTGAAGGCACACCTAATGGGTTCAGCACGATATCTAACGGACGTCCGTTTGGTAAGTATGGCATATCTTCTACTGGCAGAATACGGGAAATTACACCCTTGTTACCATGACGACCAGCCATCTTATCTCCTACAGAAATCTTTCTCTTCTGAGCAATGTATACACGAACGCTCTTGTTTACTCCAGGAGGAAGTTCGTCTCCATTCTCTCTTGTGAAGATCTTCGTATCCATAACAACTCCGTAAGCACCATGTGGCACTCTTAAAGATGTATCACGGACTTCTCTTGCTTTCTCACCGAAAATCGCACGTAACAGTCTCTCTTCAGCTGTTAATTCTGTTTCTCCCTTAGGAGTAACTTTTCCTACCAGGATGTCACCGGCACGTACTTCTGCACCGATACGGATGATACCGTTATCATCTAAGTCTTTTAAGACATCTTCACTTAATCCTGCAAGATCTCTTGTGATTTCTTCCTGACCAAGCTTAGTATCTCTGGCTTCTGCTTCATATTCTTCGATATGAACAGATGTGTAAACGTCATCCTGTACCAGACGCTCACTTAACAGTACCGCATCCTCGTAGTTATATCCTTCCCATGTCATGAAACCGATCAATGGGTTCTTACCAAGAGCCATCTCTCCGTTGCTTGTTGACGCACCATCTGCTAAGATGTCTCCCTTTTCTACTCTGTCTCCTACAAATACGATCGGACGCTGATTCATACAGTTACCCTGGTTGCTTCGTGCAAACTTGATAACATTGTACTCATCTCTCTGACCGTCATCATTACGAACTACGATCTTTGTACTTGTAGATCTTTCTACGACTCCGCCATTTCTTGCTGTGATGCAGACTCCAGAGTCATATGCAGCCTTGGATTCCATACCTGTTCCAACAACAGGAGCTTCTGTAGAAAGAAGTGGTACTGCCTGACGCTGCATGTTGGATCCCATCAGCGCACGGTTGGCATCATCGTTCTCCAGGAAAGGAATCATGGATGTAGCTACTGAGAATACCATCTTTGGAGATACGTCCATTAAGTCAAGGTTTACTTTATCAAATTCTGATGTATCCTCACGGAAACGTCCGGATACATGAGTATTTACGAAATGTCCATCTTCGTCAACAGGTTCGTTCGCCTGTGCTACTACATAATTATCTTCTTCATCAGCTGTTAAATAAACAACTTTGTCTGTAACAACTGGATTCTCAGGATCTGATTTATCCAGTACACGATATGGAGCTTCGATAAATCCATACTCGTTAATTCTCGCATAAGTAGCAAGAGAGTTGATCAGACCGATGTTAGGTCCTTCAGGTGTCTCGATCGGACACATTCTTCCGTAATGTGTATAATGTACGTCACGGACTTCGAATCCGGCACGATCACGAGACAGACCACCTGGTCCTAATGCAGATAAACGTCTCTTATGTGTTAACTCAGACAGTGGGTTGTTGTGGTCCATGAACTGAGATAACTGAGAACTTCCAAAGAACTCTTTCACTGCTGCTGTTACTGGTTTGATATTGATCAATGACTGTGGTGAGATAGATTCAATATCCTGAGTTGTCATTCTTTCACGAACAACTCTTTCCAATCTTGAAAGACCGATACGATACTGGTTCTGAAGCAGCTCACCTACAGCACGGATACGACGGTTTCCTAAGTGGTCAATATCATCATCATGTCCAATTCCATACTCTAAATGGATATTGTAGTTGATGGATGCTAAGATATCTTCTTTTGTAATATGTTTTGGAATCAATTCATGAATATTCTTCTTCAGAGCTTCTTTTAATTCTTCTCCTTCATATCCTTCTTCTAAGATTTTCTCTAATACAGGATAGAAAACATCTTCATGAACACCGATCTCTTCTGGATTGAAATCTACATATTCAGCAAGATTTACTTCCATGTTGGAAAGTACTTTTGTAGCACCTTCTTCTGTCTGGATCATAACACTTGCTACGGCTGCGTTCTGGATCTTATCTGCAAGTTCCATGTCCACATTCGTTCCAGCTTCTGCTAATACTTCCCCAGTTGTTGGATCTAAAACATCTTCTGCTAAGATAAATCCACTGATACGATTTCTTAATGCTAATTTTTTATTGAATTTGTAACGTCCTACTTTAGCAAGATCATATCTTCTTGGATCGAAGAACATGCTGTTGATCAAGCTTTCCGCACTATCTACAGATAATGGTTCTCCCGGACGGATCTTCTTATATAATTCTAACAGACCATCTTCATAGTTATCAGATGGGTCTTTTTCAATACTTGCAAGGATCTTTGGTTCTTCACCAAATAATTCTTTGATCTCTGCGTTTGTTCCAATACCTAATGCACGGATCAAAACTGTGATAGGCACTTTTCTTGTACGGTCTACACGTACATAGAATACATCATTGGAATCTGTTTCATATTCAAGCCAAGCACCACGGTTTGGAATAACTGTGGAAGAGTATAACTCTTTACCAATCTTGTCATGAGCAATTCCATAATAAATTCCAGGGGAACGCACTAACTGACTGACGATAACACGTTCAGCTCCGTTGATGATAAATGTTCCTGTTGCTGTCATTAAAGGAAGATCGCCCATAAAAATCTCATGCTGCTTGATTTCATCAGTCTCTTTATTATGAAGTCTTACTTTCACTTTTAAAGGTGCAGCGTATGTTGCATCTCTTTCTTTACATTCTTCAATTGAATATTTGACGTCATCTTTACATAATTGATAGTCAACAAATTCCAAGCTTAACTGATCGCTGTAATCTTCGATTGGGGAGATATCTTCAAATACCTCTGCTAATCCTTCTCTTAAAAACCAATCATAGGAATCCTTTTGAATTTCGATCAGATTTGGTACTTCAAGGACGTCATCCTGTCTGGCATAGCTGATTCGCATCCCTGTACCTGATTTTATTGGCTGTATTCTGTTCTTTTCCATGGACGTTTTTCACCTCTTGATCTAAACCTGGTTTATATACTACATCAACTGTAAGAAACCCTCTATCTTACTATATCTTTCTTACAATCTTATTCTTAATTTTACATAGAGTGTGGGCAGACAAACCCACATTAAGACATTTTCTTATATTACCATATAGAATTTATCATGTCAATAACTATTTTTAAATACATGAAAAAAGCACCTGAAAATGTTTCTCATCTGCCTTTTTCATTAAATTCTTCACTTCTTTTCACTCTTATCTTGTAATAAAAAGATTTTGTATGTTACACTAGTCATAAACAAAGGCGTTGTAAACAGATATATGTTTATAGCGCCTTTTGCATTTATTAAGAAAGGAAATCTTAACGTGGGAATCACTTTAAAACACAACAAACTACTTTTTGCCGCCCCATGTGCTGCATTTATTGCTGGATTGATCTGGGATAAAGTATCCTCAAGAGTTGCCGTTGCATCTATCTTTATCGGTATGATCTGTGGAATCATTGCTTACTTTATGATTCCTGATGATAATATCAACTATTTTGTAGGTAATGTATTTTCTCTTTGTGTTCCGATCGTTGTTATCATGATCGCCTCTCTATTCGAGAAAGAACATTTTGATTTTGAACAATTAAAAGCATATCAACCAGATCATCTGGTCCATGCTTCTAAAGAATAGGAGGTTCTTATGATCAGTTTTACAGCATTTAAATTATTTATTCTAATTGTCTATGTATGGTTTGCCGTTGGAATTGCAGTAATCAGTGTATTTGCAATTCGAGAATTGTTTAGCTGGTTCAAGGTTCCAAACGAGCATATATCACAAAGCATTCAGAAAGGACCGAGAAAAAATTATGAAATGAAATGTAATGTTGTTTGTATACAAACTTATCCAAAAATGAATCAGAAAGAGGAAAATCTTTCTCATATGGAAACGCTTCTTCGCAAAGCTATGGAATCTCATCCAGATACTCAACTCATCGTTTTCCCTGAGCTTGCTGTTACTGGTTATCAATGTGGTGAAAATTTTAAAGATTTGGCAGAAACTGCCATGATTGACTCTACATCCATAAAAAAGATGAATGCTTTAGCTAAGGAATTTCATGTTCATATCGTCTATGGAATGGCTGAAAAAAGAAGAAGATATCCTTTATAATTCTCAGTTTTTCCTTGATGACACTGGTGTTCTTCTTGGAACTTATCGCAAAGTTCATTTATTTGATTCCGAGAAAAATTATTTTACACCTGGGGATCAATTTAAAGTATTTGATACAAAGATCGGTCGTATCGGCTTGTTTATCTGTTATGACGCATTCTTTCCAGAAGCTGCCAGAATTCTTGATCCATTAGGAAGGATTCTCGCATCGATCAATGATGAAAAAGATGGAATTATCCATGCATCTCTGGATTATGATATAGCAAAACAAATGAAGCATGACTATTACACAATGTTGACAGAACGTCGTCCAGATGTTTATATTGCATGAATGAATATTGTGTCCTATCTTCTCTTTTTACGAGAAAGTTTTTATAAAAAAATAGACAGCGCTCTTTTTCATAAGAACGCTGTCTATTTTTTATTTACTTATTTCCCATAATATATTCTATAAGTTTATCTGAAAATTCCTTCACCACTGTATCTGCCTGATGGAGATCTTGTTTGATTGCTCCTTCTGGTGCATATCCAATGCATTTCATTTTGGCAGATTTGGCTGCCTTTACTCCTGCTTCGGAATCTTCGACCACGATACAATTTTCCGCCTTCTGTCCAATTGCCTCAGCCGCCTTTTGAAAGATTTCTGGATCCGGCTTTCCGTTTTCACATTCGGAACCGCTTATAAATGCTTCAAAGCAGTCTGTAATTCCAAACGTATTCATATTTGTCATGATATCTTCTTTCAATGAAGACGATGCAACTGCCAGATGAAATCCTTTTTCCTTTAATATACGGATCAGATCAACAACCCCCGGCATCGGCTTTAGTCCTTCCTGGTTGATCAACTCTTTTCTGGTTTTAACCCACTGATCTATATAATATGAAACTTCTTTATCAAGACTTTCAAATTCTTTCTTCATCTCTGTCCACATATATTCATGTGTCGTACCCAAAAACTTATCATGATAATGCCAGTCAACTTCAATACCTGCTTGTTTTAAGATGAGATGCTTTGCTTTGACATTAAAATATTCTGAATCAGCGATCACACCGTCCATATCAAAAATCACTGCTGTAATCATACTTTCCTCCTAATAAAACAGAAACGCACAAAATGTTAAGTAGTCATCTGTGCGTCTCTATATCTTCTGTATTAAACTGTAATAAATCCTAATCCTTCAAGTACTGAGAACACTAAGATCGCAACAATGCAGATTGGTGCAATATACTTAACCATAATAAGGAATAGTGATTTTCTCTTAAATTTCCCAGAGCTTTCAACTTCATCAACAATTACTTTTGGCTTGATGATATAACCGACAAATAAACATGTTAAGAATGCTGCGATCGGCATTAATACACTGTTACTGATGAAATCAAAGAAATCAAGGAAGTCAAATCCTAAAATCGTAATATTGCTCCATGCTCCAAATCCTAAAGATGATGGAACTGCTAGTAACAGAGCAATGATAAACATTGTAATACATGCAGTTCCTCGTTTCATATGGAACTTATCCATCAGAACTGCTACGAGTGTCTCAAGCAGCGAAATGGAAGAGGTAAGTGCTGCAAGTAACACTAAAATAAAGAATACTGCTGCAATAACACTTGAAAAAGCCATACTGTCAAATACTTTTGGAAGCATCACAAACATCAAAGATGGGCCTTTTGCAAGCATGGATGAATCTCCGTTTGAGAATACAAACACAGCTGGTACGATCATAAGTCCTGCAAGGAAAGCAACCCCTGTATCAAAAATCTCAACCTGTGTGACTGATTTCTCAAGGTCAGCTTTCTTTGGCATATATGATCCGAATGTGATCATAATACCCATAGCAAGGGACATCGAATAAAATAACTGTCCAAGTGCAGCTAAGATCGTTGTCGGACCAAATCCTTTTAAACTTGGTTTTAAATAATATGCAACTCCAGCCATCGCCCCTGGTCTTGTGATACAGAATAAAGAAACTCCGATCAACAAGACGATCAAAACTGGCATCATGATCGTGCTGACACGTTCTACTCCGCCTTTGACTCCTCCTGCAACAACCACTGTTGTAGCGATCAGGAAAACAAGAACACAGATCATAGGTTCTGCTGATTTGCTGATAAACCCTGTAAAGAATGTATCAGAGGCGGCATTATGAATCCCTCCCTGAAGCGATACCAGTGCATATTTTGTAACCCATCCACCGATAACACAGTAGTACGGGAAGATAATAAACGGAATAATCGTTGTAAGATATCCGATAAATGTATGCTTCTTGCTAAAGTGTCCAAATGCACGGATCGCACTGGTTCCTGCCTTTCTTCCAAGGGCAACTTCTGTGATCATCAGTGAAAATCCAAATGTTAATGTAAGGATCAGATAAGTTAATAAAAATGTTCCTCCGCCATACTTGGCTGCAAGATATGGAAATCTCCAGATGTTTCCAAGACCTACGGCAGACCCAGCCGTTGCAAGAACGAATCCTAAACGGCTCGAGAATCCACTTCTTTCATTACTCATAATATTAAGTACCTTCTTTCATATATATTCAGATACGTAAGGATATGTATCTGGCTCTGCCGGAGATCTTAGATATGAATCCTGCATGGCAGGATTCCCAGCCTGGATGCTGAATTCTATTTAGATGACGTCCACATCTTCTCCGGCAAGGACGGCATTCATATTACGTACAGAACACATCTTTCCACACATTGTACATGTATCTTCTCTCTCTGGTGTTGATTCTGCACGGTATCTTCTTGCCTTTTCAGGATCAAGAGCAAGTTCGAACTGTTTCTCCCAGTCAAGTTTCTGTCTCGCAGCTGCCATCTGGTTATCCCAATCCATAGCGCCTTTTACACCTTTGGCAATATCTGCTGCATGTGCTGCGATCTTGGAAGCCATGATTCCTTCTTTCACATCATCGACATTTGGAAGACGCAGATGTTCTGCTGGTGTTACATAACATAAGAAGCTTGCTCCAGAAGCTGCAGCGATCGCTCCACCAATTGCAGATGTGATATGGTCATATCCAGGTGCAATATCTGTTACCAGAGGTCCAAGAACATAAAATGGTGCTCCATGACAGATCGTCTGCTGGATCTTCATATTCGCCTGAATCTGATCCATTGGCATATGTCCAGGTCCTTCGATCATAACCTGTACATCCTTCTTCCATGCACGTGCTGTTAATTCTCCTAATGTTACTAATTCTTCGATCTGTGAAATGTCACTTGCATCAGCAAGGCATCCTGGACGACATGCATCGCCAAGGCTTAGCGTTACATCATATTCGTTACAGATATCAAGGATTTCATCATAGTATTCGAAGAATGGATTCTCATTGCCTGTTGCTTCCATCCATGCAAAGATCAGAGAACCACCACGAGACACAATGTTCATCTTACGTTTCATTGCCTTAAAACGTTCCGCTGTGTTTCGGTTGATCCCACAATGGATCGTCATAAAATCTACACCATCTTCTGCATGCATCTTAAAAACATCGATCCATTCACGAGACGTGATATCCTTTAATGCTTTATTGTAATAAACAATCGCATCGTAAATAGGCACGGTACCAAGGATTGCTGGACATTCATCGACAAGTTTCTTACGAAATACATGAGTATGTCCAAAAGAAGAAAGATCCATGATAGCTTCTGCACCCATCTCTACGGCTTTATTAACTTTCTCCATCTCAACATCTAAGTTTAGACAATCTCTGGATGTTCCAAGGTTTACATTGATCTTTGTCTTCAAAGAATTCCCGATTCCAAATGGCTTTAAACACTTGTGGTTCTTGTTTGCAGGGATGACAATAGTTCCAGCCGCAACTTCTGCCATAAGGTCTTTCACGTCAATTCCTTCATAGGCAGCAACTGCTTCCATCTCTTTCGTTACAATTCCCTGTCTTGCTGCGTTCATCTGTGTTGTGTACTTCATGATTGAAAACCTCCAAAATATAAGATTTTGGGAGACTCTTATTCGGTTTTGTTTATTTTATCATCATTCTGTCTTGTTGAGATAAAAAAAGACAAACTTTAAAAAGCCTGTGATGCTGCTTTACAGTTCGTCTTGTATTCATAGCATCCAAATCCCTACGACGGCATTATCCGTATCAGGTCCATGGTCGAAACTCTCGTTTCCTCTCAGCTAAGGTATCACCTTTTAAGCTCCCATTTCAGTTACACCAATATTGTACCATCCTAAAAGGCAGATAGCAAGAATTTTGTATCCTTGTTATCTGCCTTTTGTACTTCTTTATCTTTATATTTTTCTTTTATTTTACTGGTCTGGCGATCGCTGCAACTTTGCGGTACCATGGATAGCTGTAAGACACACTGCTTCCATCTGCATGTACGATCGTGTCATTTCCAACATACATGGCGATATGGTCGATATTTTTATATCTTCCATTCTTTCCACTTCGTTTACGGTAAAAGATTAGATCTCCCGGAAGTAATCTGTCTGATTTTCCGTTATATGTAGAAAGTTTTAATAATTTCTTCTTTTTTCCACACCATTTAGCAATATCTGCAGCTGTTGGTGCATAGCTCTTACTTCCAAAATTCACACCATATGGTTTATAAGATTTCCACACAAAAGAACTGCAGTCTACATAACCTTTCCGCATTCGTTTTGCCTGACTGTATCTTGGTCTTGTCTTACAGATCGCTTGAGCTTTACTGACTCCTTTGTATACTTTGGATTTTAAGATATAAATATTAAAAGATACACTCGCATTATCAGCACTGATCGTTAAGGTTGTCCTTCCGTATTTTTTTCCTTTTGTTAATCCATTTGATGATACAGATGCATATTTTGTATTTCCAACTTTATATGTAACTGGTGTATATCCGCTGGCTCCTGATACTTTGTAAGATACTTTTTGCCCTTTTTTCAGAATACAACTGGCTCTATATTGTGGATCTGTGCACTTTACAGTTGCTTCCAGACAAATTCCATCTACATATACGTATATCTTTCTGGTTTGTTTTGCATATCCGTAAAATGTCCCATCATCCGATACATAAAAATTATAGTTATTATCTGCTCGATAGATAATGCGTTCTTGTCCATTCGTCGAGTTGCCTTCTAATTCAACTTTCCCTTCGTTATAAAGAACCGTTGCAAGTTTGTTATTCTTTAATCTCGGATTGGAAATCTGGATATGCATTTCTTTTGTTTCAATACTTTGATATTCTGTTCCTTCATCTGTTATGATATTTAATCGGACTGTTGCATCTCCTATGGATTTTCCTGTAATCCTTGCAGTCTTCTGATCTGCTGATACCTCCATCGCAATATGATCATTTCCATTGACGATCTGCCAGTTATATTTCAGATTATCTCCATAATCATAAGAATCGTTATATTTTAATGAAATATTTCCGCCAACAGCAACACCTGCATTGATGCCAGAATCATAGAAATCAATGTCATATGTTGCTGCTTCTTCCGGTGAATCGTATCCGCCCCATAAATTATATCCTGCTTTGTTTATCTTATTCGTTATCTTTCCCATGCCAGTCTTACTTGCTGCTGATACGTGCATGCTCTGAATCGATAACATTCCTATAACAGCTGAAAGCGTACATACGCACAGCTTTTTCATCACTTTTTTCACTTTATTTCTCCCCATTTATCTTGTTTCTCTTAATGTATATTCGACTATTTATAAAATTTAATTCATTACATTGACTGGTTTTCCTTCCATCCAACATTTCACATTATCAAAATCAATGATCGCACGTTTTACCAATGCTTCTTTTGTTGCAAATGCAACGTGTGGTGTCGCGATCAGATTCTTTGCATGTAAGAGTGGATGATCTTTTGATACCGGCGGTTCATTCTCAAAGACATCAACGGCTGCTCCTGCAATCTTACCGTTATTGAGTGCTTCAGCTAATGCTTCACTATCAACAATCGGACCTCTTGCCGTGTTGATCAAAACTGCATCTGGTTTCATCAATGCGATTTCATCTTTACCAATCAAACCTTTTGTTGATTCATTTAAAGGTACATGCAATGAAATGATATCACAATTATATAAAAGTTCTTCTAACCCTACAAATTGAATTCTTGGAAGATCTTTTACTGTCCTTGAATATGCGTAAACTTCACATCCAAATGCCTGGGCGATCTTCGCAACTCTGGTTCCGATCGCTCCGGTTCCGATCACACCGAATTTCTTTCCTTCCAATTCAAAGCCAACCAGACCATCCTTGGTTCCTTCTTCTCGGACTACCTGATCGCAAGAAATGATATTTCGATACAGTGAGATCAAAAGTCCAAAGACAAGATCTGAAACTGCAGCATTTGAATAGCCTGCACAGTTGCATACTGTAATCCCCTGTTCTTTGCATGCATCCATAGCAATATGATCGATTCCTGTAAATGCTACCGCCAGCATCTTAAGGTTTTTGCAGCCTTTGATGACTTCAGCATTCAATGGCAGGTTTGCAACCATAATAATGTCCGCATCCTTTCCACGTTCGATCAGGCTTTCTGTGTCAGTTACTTTGGTCTGGTAAGATACGATCTCGACAGAATCTGGCAATGCTTTATGTGCGATTTCCATCAATTTCTCTTCTTCCACACCTAGTGGTTCAATAATTACTAATTTCATAATTGTCGAATACTCCTTTCGTATGATTTTACTCTCCTATTCTATCATCAAATATACGATTATAAAAGCTTAGAAATATTTTATTTCATAGAGGATTCCATCGAAGTTTCTTATGATCCATATAAAGTAAAAAAACTGCCACACTAGTTTCCACCAATGTGACAGTTTCATATACTTTATAGAAAATCTACTGGAGTAAATCTCTTAATTATTTAAGAGTTACTTTAGCTCCCTGTTCTTCTAATTTAGCTTTGATGTCTTCAGCTTCTGCTTTAGATGCACCTTCTTTAATTACTTTAGGAGCTCCATCAACTAATTCTTTAGCTTCTTTTAATCCTAATCCTGTTACTTCACGAACAGCTTTGATGACTTTAACTTTAGCTCCACCAACTTCTGTTAATTCTACGTCGAATTCGTCTTTTTCTTCTGCTCCACCTTCAGCTCCAGCTGCTGCTACTACAACACCTGCTGCTGCAGATACTCCAAATTCTTCTTCACAAGCTTTTACTAAATCGTTTAATTCTAATACTGATAAACCTTTGATAACTTCAATAATTTCCTGAGTTATCATTATAATTTCCTCCTAATATTTTAAATTTACTGATAACTGATCTTACTCAGCTGCAGCCCCTTCTCCGTCTTTTTCAGCGATCTGCTTAATAACACGAGCAAAGTTTGTAATTGGGGACTGAATGCTTCCAAGGAATTTCGCAAGTAATTCGTCTCTTGATGGGATGCTTGCGATAACCTGGATACCATCTTTGTCATAGAATGTTCCTTCTACAACACCAGATTTCATTTCTAATACTTAGCGTGTTTTGCAAGGATTCTTGCAGGAGCTGTAGCATCTGTTTTAGAAACAGCGATTGCTGTAGGTCCTTTTAAATCATCAGCTAATGCTTCAAATTCTGTTCCCTGGATTGCAAAACGAATCATTGTATTCTTATATACTTTGTATTCTACATCAGCTTCTCTTAATTCTTTACGCATTGCTGTATCCTGTTCTACAGTGATTCCGCGGTAAGAAACTAATACTGCTGACTGAGCATCTGTAAGTAATTCTTTAATTTCGTTTACTACTGGTTGTTTTAACTCAACTTTTGCCATTGAAATGGTGCACCTCCTTGATTTATTTTGTGTACCACCGCACATATAAAAAGAAAACTCTATATCCGCACAGACATAGAGTGTTAATTAGCATATTCACTAATACTCTCCTCGGCAGGTTGTTCTACGTTGCGCCTTGCGGCACCTGCTGTCTTCGGCAGTAATACTTTACATATAATACACGACATTTATATATATGTCAAATGTTTTTTTACTTTTTTTGAAATGTTTTTATTTTTATGCAATTCCCATATGGCAACATAGGATTTTGCATAAATCTGGGGTCAGACTACATGAGACTGACCCCGCTTAAAGTTAAATATTAAGCAAATTTTGTTGTATCAATTTTCACTCCAGGTCCCATTGTAGAAGTAATTGTTACGTTTCTAAAATACTGACCTTTTGCTGCTGCAGGTTTTGCTTTTACGATTGCATCGATTAACGTCTGGAAGTTGTCCGCTAACTGTTCTTCTGTGAAAGAAGCTTTTCCAACTGGTACATGAATGATGTTGGATTTATCTAATCTATATTCGATCTTACCTGCTTTGATTTCTTTAATGGCATTCGCAACGTCCATTGTTACAGTTCCGGCTTTAGGGTTAGGCATTAAACCTTTAGGTCCTAAGTCACGTCCTAAACGACCTACTACACCCATCATGTCTGGAGTAGCTACTACTACGTCGAAGTCATACCAGTTTTCTTTCTGAATCTTAGGAATTAATTCTTCTGCTCCTACGAATTCTGCTCCTGCTGCTTTCGCTTCTTCAGCTTTTGCATCTTTAGCGAATACAAGAACTTTAACTTCTTTACCAGTTCCGTGTGGAAGTACAACTGCTCC
>OBAG01000938.1_pt1 | contig 21029 bp, 19 predicted proteins | sample 1517701 | NCBI WGS metagenome assembly OBAG01 (sample SAMN04571702, study PRJEB22368) | human gut metagenome | biome: human gut; material: stool | host: Homo sapiens | place: Luxembourg | collected 2012-09-07 | reverse complement strand
GAAAATGCTGACCGCAATCGAGGCAGGGTATATCTCGGCGGTGTTTGTCAAAGACCTGTCCAGGCTGGGGCGCAACTATATTGAGGTCGGCAAGCTGACCGAGGAATTTTTCCCGCTTCACGATATACGGCTGGTGGCCGTTTCCGACGGCGTAGACAGCGATGAAGGCGAGGATGATTTCACCCCGTTCAAAAATATTATGAACGAGTATTATGCGAAAGACATTTCCAAGAAGCGCCGGATCGTGAATAAGATGAAAGGCAACGCAGGCGTTCCGCTCTCTCCGCCGCCCTACGGTTACATCAAAAACCCGGACGATCCCCGCTTTTGGATAGTGGAGCCGGAGGCCTCCGAGGTGGTGCGCCGGATCTACCGTATGGCGCTGGAGGGGTACGGGCTGGCGGAAACGGCAGCACAGCTTGCCGCCGATGGCGTGGTCAATCCCACCTACTACTGGCGCAGCCGTGGGACGAGCCGGGGCGGGTCGAAAAGCACCGTGGAGCCTACCAAGTGGGGGCATACCACCGTCAAGAAGATCCTCACCTTGCAGGAATACTGCGGCGATGTGATCAACTTCAAAAGCTACTCAAAGTCCTACAAGATGAAAAAGCGGATCGAAAACCCGGAGGAAAACCGGGCGATCTTCCTCAATGTCCATGAGGCTATCATTGACCGCCAGACTTGGGAAAAGGTGCAGGCGCTCCAAAAAGGGACACGCCGCAAAAAGCCCACGGTCACGCAGGCACCCAGCGTATTCTCCGGCTTGCTGAAATGCCCGGAGTGCGGCGGCAACCTCAATTTCCACTTCAATCAGAACAACCACGACATCAAATTTTTCAGTTGCCAAAATCACAACTCCGGCTATCGCAAGTGCAGCAAGACGCATTATATCCGGCTGGACTTCTTGGAGCAGGTCATTTTATATGAGGTCAAGCGGCTGGCCTGCTTCGCCAGCGAATACGAAAATGACTTTATCAAGGCCATGATCGGACGCTCGGCAAAGGTGGCGGAAAACACCGCGCTCCGCAAGCAGCGGGAGCTGGACGCTTTGACTGCCCGTGACCGGGAGTTGGATATGCTCTTTGAACGGCTCTATGAGGACAATGTGGCGGGCAAGATCGACGATGTCCGGTTTGCCAAAATGTCCAAACGCTATGAACAGGAGCAGGGCGAGAACGCCAAGAAGATCAAGGCGCTGCGGCTGGAACTAAAAAAGGACGAGAGCAAGCGCATGGACATTGACGATTTTCTTGAAACGGTACGGCGATACACGGACGCGACCACCATTACAAAGCGGATGGTTGCAGAGCTGATCGACCATATTGAGGTGTACCACGCCGAAAAGCAGGATGGCATTACCAATCAGAGTGTCGTGATCTACTACAACTGCATCGGCGCTTTCGATGTGCCGGATCGCCGGAAGATCCCGGAGGCCGACATTATCATGGAAACGAGAAAAGGCGTAGCACTCAGCTACGCCCCGGAACAGGTTGCGGTATAGGAGGTACGACACGATGAAAGCCTATTTCTATTGCCGCGTCGCTCACGATGATAGCTTTTCTTTGGAACGGCAGGCCGAGGAGCTTCGCCGCTATGCGAAGCAAGCCGGGTACACCATCGTTGGTGCTGCCGCCGAGCATGGCTCTGGAATGACCCTTGACCGTCCGGCTTTGCAAGAGGTGATGGAGGCCGTTCTTGCCGGAAAGGTGGATGTGGTGCTGATAAGCAGCCTTGACCGTATAGGGCGGGACTGGGGCATGACAAAGCAGTACATCGCCCTGCTGACCGAGCATAAGGTCAAGCTGCTGTGCCTGCGGGAACGGGTGAGCAGCGACATCTCCGGCGTTTCACCATTCTCTACATAAAAAAGCAGAGTGTCCATTACAGGATACTCAGATCCTATAAGGACACTCTGCATGGTCCGAGTGGCGAGACTTGAACTCACGACCCCTTGACCCCCAGTCAAGTGCGCTACCAACTGCGCTACACCCGGATACGAGGTTGACTTCTTGAAGTCAGCTTATGTATAATAACATAGCTTTCCGCAAAAAGCAACCCTTTTTTCAAAAATCTTGAAAAATATTTTTGCAGGCCGTCAGACCTCTTCCGAGACCCCACCGATCCACTGGAAACGGGGGCCATGATAGCCGTCCCGGTCTACCGGCTCGCTCCACATGGCGGCAGGACGCACCCACACGCCCCGCTCTCCATACAAAGCCCGGTAGACCACCATCGGCTCCAGAGTCTCTGAGTGGCGGGCCACATACAGCAACTCATATTCGTTGTCCTTAAAATGCCGGTAGCGGCCCGGGCGAAGTGCAAAAAGCTCCTCCATGCTTCCTCCCGTTTCAGCGCAGCGCATCCAGGCAGGACAGTTCCAGTCCTGCACCGCCACGGGTCCGGATCAGCTCCAGCACCTCCGGCAGTGTGGGCAGGGACGGCATTGCTCCCAACCGCGAGACCGTGATGGCCGCAGTGTGGCTGGCAAAGGTCAGCGCCGCATCCTCGGGCAGGCCCACAGCCAGCGCGGTGGACAGCGCGCCCACAAAGGAATCGCCGGCAGCCGTGGGATCTGCCACATGCTCCATATGGACACAGGGAACATACCGGGGGCCGCCGGTCTCCGCCACAGCGGAGCCGTAGCTGCCCAGCGTGATGATCACATGCTCCACGCCCTTACCTTGCAGCGTATCGGCAATGTTTCTCAGATCTTCATCCCAAGGGCCGGACTTATCAAAGCGCAGGGGCAGATGGGTCTCCTGAGATGCCTCCTGCTCGTTGGGGATCAGGTAGGAGACCAGACTCAGCAGCTCATCGTCCAGTTCCGTGGCGGGGGCCGGGTTCAGGATCACAGGCACACCGGCCTCTCTGGCCCAGCGGGCCACGGCCCGGTTCACCTCGATGGGGACCTCCAATTGCAGCAGGACCATATCAAACCCGGAAACTGCCTGTTGGATCCAGGCCACTTCTTCCACCGTCAAGGTCCGGTTAGCGCCGGGGATCACTACGATGCGGTTCTGGGCGCTGTGTTCCGTGACTTCCAACACCACGTGTCCCACGCCGGAGTGAATTCCCTTTCGGACCACCACATGACTGACATCCATTCCAGCTTCCCGCAGAGGCTCCAGAAGCTGCTGTCCAAACAGATCGTCACCCACGCAGCCTACCATGGTCACTTCCGCGCCCAGACGGGCGCATTGAAGGGCCTGATTAGCGCCTTTTCCGCCGGGTGCCATGTGGAAGGACTTGCCGTAAACCGTCTGTCCAGCACCGGGGATCTGCTCTGTTGTTGCGATCACATCCATAACAAAGCTGCCAACAACTAAAATACGAGGTTTTCTATGTAACATGCTATGCTCCTGATCCGCAGAAACGGCCATGCCGTTCCTGATGTATTTAATCGTTTATATTATACAACTTTACAGGTTCAGATACAAGAGATTTGGGATAAGTTTCAGCAAATCGTTTACTCAACTTTTTAGGATGGGCCGGCAAAAAAAGAGACAGCTTCAAAAGCTGTCTCTTTTAATATCTTAGCCCCGCTGGTTGCCGTTGGTGGTGTCCTTCAGCAGAACGTCATGGGCGCCGCCCTCGACAATGGAGGTTGCGGAGACCAGCGTCAGCTTGGCCTTCTCACGCAGCTCCGGGATCGTCAGCGCACCGCAGTTGCACATGGTGGAACGGACCTTAGCCAGCGTGGTGGCCATGCCGTCTGCCAGAGCGCCAGCATAGGGCACATAGGAGTCCACGCCCTCCTCAAAGCTCAGCTTTGCGGCGCCGCCCAGATCGTAGCGCTGCCAGTTCCGGGCGCGGGCGCTGCCCTCACCCCAATATTCCTTCATATAGCTGCCGCCCACAAGGATCTTGCTGGTGGGAGACTCGTCAAACCGGGAGAAATACCGGCCCAGCATGCAGAAGTCAGCGCCCATGGCCAGCGCCAGCGTGATGTGATAGTCCTGCACGATGCCGCCGTCGGCGCAGATGGGCACATAGATGCCGGTCTCCTCAAAATACTTATCCCGCTCGGCGGCCACGTCGATGACTGCGGTGGCCTGACCCCGGCCGATACCCTTGGTCTCACGGGTGATGCAGATGGAACCGCCGCCGATGCCGATCTTCACGAAGTCAGCTCCGGCATCGGCCAGGAAGCGGAAGCCCTCGCCGTCCACCACGTTGCCGGCGCCCACCTTCACGGTATCGCCGTACTTGGCGCGGATCCACTCCAGGCAGTGCTTCTGCCAATAGGAATAGCCCTCGGAGGAGTCCATCACCAGCACGTCCACACCGGCCTCCACCAGTGCGGGGACACGCTCCTCGTAGTCACGAGTGTTGATGCCCGCGCCCACCACATAGCGCTTCTGGCTGTCCAGCAGCTCCAGAGGGTTGCCCTTGTGGGAATCATAGTCCTTGCGGAACACGAAGCTCACCAGATGGCCGTCCTCGGAAATAATGGGCAGGGCGTTGAGCTTGTGATCCCAGATGATGTCATTGGCCGTTTTCAGGCTGGTGCCCTCCGGTGCGTAGATGAGCTTCTCCACCGGTGTCATGAAATCCGCCACCTTGGCGTCGGGATCCATACGGCTGACCCGGTAATCACGGCTGGTGACCAGGCCCAGCAGCTTGCCGGTGCCGGTGCCGTCATCCGTGACAGCCATGGTGGAGTGGCCGGTGCGCTGCTTCAGAGCCAGCACATCCGCCAGAGTATCCGTCACCCGGAGGTTGGAGTCGCTGATGACGAAGCCCGCTTTGTAGTTCTTCACCCGGCGGACCATGGCCGCCTGAGACTCAATGGACTGGGAAACATAGATAAAAGCAATGCCGCCCTCCTTGGCCAGCGCAATGCCCATCTGCTCGCCGGACACGGCCTGCATGACGGCGGAGACCATGGGGACGTTCATGGTCAGGGGGCATTCCTCTCCCTTCTTGAAGCGGACCACCGGCGTCTTCAAAGACACGTTGGCGGGGATGCAGTGCTCAGAGGAATAACCGGGCACCAGCAGATATTCGCTGAAGGTATGGGAAGGCTCCTGGAAAAAATAGGCCATAGTAAGATACCCCTTTCTCATCGTTCGTTTATCGTTTTACTTATTATAAATATTATTTTTAATAATATCGCAAATGTGCGGTACGGTCAAGCGGCGATGACCTGATTTTCAAAATGGACCGCCACGCTCACGTTGGGCTGACAGGCCGCAGGTCACAGCTTTTTCCGCAGGACCGTATGGTGGAAGATGCCGTCGGCAAAATACTCGTTGGAGGCAAACACCGGCGCGCCCTCAATATCGTAGTCCACCTCGTCCATGTTCAGCAGCGGCGTTCCCTGTGGCACCTGAAAAACATCAGCCAGAGCAGCGTCCGCAGCCACAGGCCGCAGGTCCGTCAGGTCCAGATAGGACGAAATTCCGCAGACATTCTGGAGGAAATCGAAAATGGGCTGGCGCAGTTCTTCCGCTGTATAGGGCCGCTGGAGCTTTGCCTTTTCCACCACGTCCTCGCAGTAGATGGCAGGACGGCCGTCGGCGGTGCAGAGCCGGGAGATCCGAAGAATCGGCGTTCCGGTGGGGATGCCCAACTGGGCGGCCACCTTACTATCCGCCTTGTCATCGGCAGCCCGGACAAAGGCCACGCCGGGAGTGTGTCCGCTCTGGCGGATCATATCCAGAAACTCCACTTCAATGTCCATTCTGGCCGGTGCGCCTAAGACATGGCGGTTGATAATGGTGCCAACTCCATGACGCCGGGTAATAAAGCCCTCCCGGTCCAGAGAAGCCAGAATGTCCCGCAGCTGTGTGCGGCTGATGCCCAGCATTTCCGACAATACGCTTTCCCGGGGAAGCCGGTCACAATGGGCATACTCCCCCACCTGCATAGCGGTGAGCAGCTGCGCCCGGATGCTTTTGGACTGTCTTGGATTCTGACTCATTTCGGTCCTCCCTTCCGTTTCACCGCTTGTTTCGATTATGAAGCGGCCCTAAATAGGTATTACCATTTTTAGACATTGTACCGAATGGCCCGCCGTTTGACAATGCGCATATTTAACAGATTTCGACCGTGATTTTCGGGTGCGTCTTGTCCGCCCTGTCATGAAAGGTCGATCTTTCTTTGTCGAATTTTTTGTGTATTTTTGCTATGTACATTTGTCCGTGTATCGCGTATGATAAAAACACTTTTACCATGGAGGCTCTGCCTATGAAAAATATTGTATTGATCGGTATGCCCGGCACAGGGAAAAGCACCGTCGGAAAGGCGCTGGCGGAGAGGTTTGGTTACGAATTTGTGGACGCGGACGATCTCATCGTCCAGACCACCGGCAAAACACTGCCGGAGATCCTACGGCAGGACGGGCTGGAGGCCTTTTACAAAATTGAAAATAAAGTAGGTACGGATCTAAATCGGACCCACACCGTCATTGCCACCGGCGGCAGTATGGTGCTCTACCCGGAGGCCATGGCTCACTTAAAGGAAGGCAGCACGGTGATCTGGCTCCAGACGCCCTTTTCTCAGCTGGAAAAGCGGATGCCGGCGGATCTGTATGACCGGGGCATCGCCGTGCCGGTAGGAACGCCGCTGCGGGAGATCTATGAGGAGCGCTGCGTTCTCTACGCCCGGTATGCCGACCTCATCGTGGTCAGCCAAGACGGTGAGTCCGACACCGCCCGATTGGTAGAGGACGTGATGCGGACTGTGGGTCTGGAAGCCTGATTGAACCTGATCGGACAAGAGGGCCGCGGGCAAGTCCGCAGCCTCAGCGTGTCGAAAAGTCTTTTCTCCCCGCTGAGCCAGTTTTCAGAGCTTTATAAAAGTTCTGAAAACTAATGATTTCAATAGCGAAGAAATACGTTGCCGACCTAACCGTTTTCCGGGCGCAAGACGCCCGAAAAACGGGAGTCTTCCTCGAAACAGCCCTCGCTTCATCCGCCACTGGCGGCGCTTCGCCTGTTTCCCCTTCTTGGGTTATCTCCGCGCTAAGAGCCGCCTTGCGGCGGTTGCGCTCCGAAACGCGCCTGCGGGCGCAGTCCCGCGCACACCCTTTACCCGCAAGGGGTATGCAGCATCCGTAAAGCGGCAAAGCCGCTAACGGCTGCCCTACCTTACCGTCGCGGAGAATTTACTACTTTATCGACAGCCTCTTTCCTTTTCATTCAGCCCTTATTCTACACGAAATCTTCCCCTACGGCAAGAGGGCCGTCAGCGAGTTGTAAACTTTTTCGATTTCCCACGATTTTTGTGGAACACCTGCGGCCTTTGTGCTATACTGGATGCTGTAATATTGTGTATTGCGTCCCAACGCAGGACATATATAAAAAAGGAGGATGCGCAAATGGCAAACCGTGTTGTCATCACCATCTGTGGAGAGGAATACACCCTGGTAGCGGACGAAACCTCCGCCTACATGCAGAAGGTAGGAAGCTGTGTCAGCGACAAAATGACTGAGGTCATGAACGATGCCAAGGTGGGCCGCACCGACGCCGCCGTGCTCACTGCCGTCAACCTGACGGATGAGCTGTTCAAATCTCAGGCTGCCGCCGAGCAGCTTCGGAGCCAGATCAAAGGCTATCTGGACGAGGCTTCCAAGGCCCAGGCTGAGGTCAGTGAGCTGAAACGGGAGATTTTCCGTCTTCAGCAGCGTCTGGACAACCGCAAGTAATGGCTCTGGAACTGCTCTCCCCCGCCGGGTCTCCGGAAGCCCTCCGGGCCGCCGTCCAGAGCGGCTGCGGCGCCGTCTATCTGGGTTGGGGGAGCTTCAACGCCCGCCGGAGCGCCAAAAATTTTTCTGACGAAGAATTCGCCGATGCCATCCGGTACTGCCATCTCCGGGGCGTCCGGGTCTTTCTGACCCTGAACACCCTGCTGACGGACCGGGAGCTGCCTCTGGCCTTAGATGCCGCCCGGACGGCCTGCCGTCTTGGGGTGGACTCCGTGCTGGTGCAGGACTGGGGCCTATTTGCCCTGCTGCGGGAGGCCTTGCCGGACCTCCCCCTTCACGCCAGCACTCAGATGAGCGTCTTTACCGCCGGCGGCGCCAACGAGGTCTATGGGGACGGCTGCGAGCGAGTGGTCATTGCCCGGGAGTGCTCCCGGGAGGACACCGCCGCCATCTGCAAGGCCTGTCCCGCCGAGATCGAGATCTTCGGCCATGGTGCTCTCTGCATGTGCTACTCCGGCCAGTGCGAAATGAGCGCCCTCATTGGCGGACGCAGCGGCAACCGGGGCACCTGCGCCCAGCCCTGCCGCCTGCCCTATGGCTTCAACGGCCCCGCCAAAAACACCTATCCCCTCAGTCTGAAGGACAGCTGCCTTGCCGACCGCATTTCCGATATGGAGCGAATGGATGTCAGCTGCCTGAAACTGGAAGGCCGCATGAAGCGCCCGGAATATGTGGCGGTCATCACGGACATTTACGCCCGTCTGCTCCGGGAGGGCCGGAAGCCCACCGCCGCCGAAAAAGCGGATCTGGAGCTGGCCTTCTCCCGCTCCGGCTTTACAGCGGACTACTGGCAGGGTCGCCACGGCCCCGCCATGTTCGGCACCCGCCCTGAAAACACCCCGGAGCCGAAGGAATTGTTTGCCGCCGCCCGAGCCAAATACGAAAAGGATGACGCCCGCACCGTTCCCATCCATTTCTCCTGCTCCTGTCAGGCCGGACAGCCGGTTTCCCTGACAGTTTGGGACGATGACGGCCATGTGGCCGCCGCCGAAGGCCCCATCCCGGAGCCGGCTCAGAACAAGGCACTGACGGCTACCGATCTGGAATCCCGTCTGCAAAAGACAGGCGGCACCGCCTTCCACTGCACGGATGGCTCCGCCGATGTAGCAGACGGCCTGTTCCTCTCCGCCGGGGCGGTAAACGCCCTGCGCCGGGATGCGCTGGCCGCCTTGGAGAACGCCCGTTGTGCCGTTCCGGTCCGCCGGGAACAGGACTTCTCCCCCCTGCCGAATCTGGACTGCACCGCCGATACCCCGGCCCTGACCGTTTCCGTCACAACCTGGGCGCAGGCGGAAGCGCTGCTGCCCCTGTCCCCCGCCCACATCGACCTCCCCTTGGAGCTGCTGGCGGAGCGGGACGCGCTGCCGGACTTTGCCGGGGAGTGGTGCGCCATTCTTCCCCGTGTCTGGCGGGACCGAAATGAACCTCAACTCCGCGGGTGGCTGGCCCACGCTAAAAAACTGGGTGTCACCTCCGCTCTGGCTGGGAATATCGGCCATCTGCCCCTTTTGCGGGACGCCGGACTGACTATCCGCGGTGACTTCGGCCTCAACGTGTTCAACAGCCGCTCTCTGGACTATCTCCGGCGCAAGGAGCTCTCCTCCGCCTGCCTGTCCTTCGAGCTGCGGTTCCCACAGATGCGGGACATCCAAAAGCTGATCCCAGCAGAGGCCATCGTCTACGGCCGACTGCCCCTGATGATCACGGAAAACTGTCTGGTGCAGAATGAAACCGGCTGTCACCTGTCCGAAGCGGGTGACGCCGTCCCCCAGCAGGCTCCCTGCCGCAAGCCAAACGATCTTCAGGACCGCACCGGGGCAAAGTTCCCGCTGCTCCCGGCCTACGGCCACCGGACGGAGATCCAGAACAGTGCGCCGGTGTGGCTGGCGGACAAGCCCGAGTGGAAGCGCTGCGGTCTGACCTATGCCCGCCTGCGGTTCACCACGGAAGCACCTGCGGAATGTGCGGACATTTTCCGGGCCTACCAGACCGGTGCCCCCGCCTCCGGCCCCTTCACCCGGGGACTCTACTACCGCGGTGTGGATTGACCCGACGGCAGAATCTCACCGGGAATCCCCCGCTTTTTCAGGCGATTTTCAGTTCTATTTGTATAATAGAAGCCATATAATACAATTTGTTTTTAATTTTGGAGTTTTACATGGAAGAGATCAAGGTAAAATATTTTGTGGACGGCATCGATGAGCTATGCTATGTGGCAGGCAAATCCGACTGGATCGACCTCCACGCCGCCGAGGATGTGGACATGAAGGCCGGAGAATTCCGCCTGATCCCCTTGGGCGTCGCCATCGAGCTGCCGGAGGGCTATGAGGCCCATGTGGTGCCCCGCAGCTCCACCTTTAAGAACTACGGTCTGCTGCAAGCCAACTCCATGGGTGTGGTGGACTACACCTACCGGGGAGACAATGACCAGTGGCGCGTTCCCATGTACGCCACACGGGATGTCCACATCGACAAGAACACCCGCATTTCCCAGTTCCGCATTATGAAGAACCAGCCCCCTCTCGTCTTTACCCGTGTGGAGCACCTCACCGGTCCCGACCGGGGCGGCTTCGGCTCCACCGGCAAGTAAGGAGGATCGCCATGTCTCGCATCGTTTTGGCCTCCGGGTCTCCCCGGCGGCAGGAATTATTGAACCGCATCGGCATCACGGATTTTGACATCCGGGTGCCCCAGACGGACGAGCACTACCCGGCGGGTCTCACCCCGGCGCAGATCGTGGAATACATCTCCCGGGAAAAGGCGGATGCCGCCGCCAAGCTCTGCACCCCGGAGGAGATCGTCATCACCGCCGACACCATGGTGTTTCTGGATGACCAGCGTCTGGGCAAGCCTCTGGATGAGGCCGACGCGCTTCGGATGCTCACCGCGCTGCAGGGCCGCCGCCACACTGTCTGCACCGGCGTCACCGTCCGTCAGGGAGACCGCGTACTGACGGAGAGCGAAGCCACCGGCGTGGTGTTCCGCCCCGCTGAGGAATCCGAGCTGCGGGCCTACATTGCCACCGGCGAGCCTATGGACAAAGCCGGGTCCTACGGTGTTCAGGGCAAGGGCGCGTTGCTGGTGGAGCGTCTGGAGGGCGACTTCTTCAATGTCATGGGCCTGCCTGTCCTGCGTCTGAGCCGGATGCTGGCTCAGTTTGGCATTAAGCTATTGTAATCGATTGCGTTTTAACTTTTTAGAAGGAGAACTTCCTTGAAGGATTTTCTGAAGAATCACGGATTATGGATCCTCTTCGCCGGGGCGGTGATCGCCGTGGCGCTGGCTCTGCTGTCCTATTTCAGCACCAACGCCTCCCCGCTGGTGGATCTGGCCAACACCATTACCAGTCCTTTTCGGGCAGTCTGCACCTCCGTATCCGGCTGGTTCACCGACAAGCAGAATTACTATGAGGACGTCACCGCCCTGAAAGCGGAAAATGAGGCCCTGAAAAAGCAGATCGCGGAAATGGAGGCCACCGTCCGTCAAGGCGAGGCCGCCAGTCAGGAAAATGTATTTCTCCGGGACCTGCTGGACCTGCGTCAGCAGCGCCGGGACCTCAGCGACTTCGAGACCGCCACCGTCACGGAGCGGGGTGTCACCAACTGGACCGCCTCCCTGACGCTGAACAAGGGTGCCGTCCACGGCGTGGAGGTGGGCGACTGCGTCATCGACGGAAACGGCAACCTGGTGGGCCGCATCAGCAAAGCGGGCTACGACTGGTCCACGGTTTTGACCGTGATCGACACTGACACCTCCTTGGGCGCCCGTGTCTACCGGACCAAGGACATCGGCATTGCCGGCGGCGATTTCGCCCTGATGGGTGACGGCAAGCTGAAGCTGGATTCCCTCCCCGCCTCCTGCCAGCTGTTGGAGGGCGACCTGGTAGTTACCTCCGGTCTGGGCGGCTATCTGCCCCCGGATCTGGTCATCGGCTCTGTCTCCGAGCTTCGGGCTGACGATTCCGACACCTCCAACTACGCCATCCTCACCCCCGCCGCCGACCTGAACGGTCTCACGGAGGTGTGCATCATCAAATCCTTTGAGATCGTAAGCTGACCGCTTACCGTTCATTCACCATTACAGAAGGGAGGGATTCCCCTTGCTGGCCCGCAGCGCCACGATTTTTAAATGGACTCTGTACACTTTGGCCGGGCTGGTCTGGGCCGTTGTTCAGGCCGCCTTTCTCCAGCGTGTAACCATCTGGGGCGTCATTCCCTTTCTCTATCCCCTGATTGCCGCCCTCCCCGCCACCTTTGAGGGCCCCGCCGCCGGCACGGTCTACGCCCTTGCCTGTGGCGTTTTCTGCGACCTGCTGCTCCCCTCCTCCATTCCCTGCTTTTACACCTTGATTCTCCCCCTTGTGGGCCTCGCCGCCGGACTGCTGTCCCAGAGTCTGATCCCAGCCGGGTATCTCTGCTCTGCCGCCGCGGCTCTGCCCGCCTATCTGCTGACAGGCATCTTCCACTGCATTGTCCTTTGGGCTCAGGGTCATCCCGCATGGGGTGCGGCCATGTCCGTGACCCTGCGGGAGCTGTGCGTCTCCCTGCTGTGGAGCCTGCCTATGACCTGGCTGTTCCGCCGGGTCTATCTCCGCGTTCATGTTGACGATTAAGGACTTTCCACGGAGGTAATCATGAACCAACGCCCCTCCCAACTCACCAGATTCCGCGTCATGGCTGCCATGGCGCTGGCAGTGCTGGCCATTTATCTGGTGGTCCTTTTCAATACCCAGGTTGTTCACCACGAGGAATATCTGGCCAAATCCATTCAGACCATCACCCGCATGGAAAATGTGGAGGCCTCCCGGGGCATCATCACTGACCGCTCCGGCCGGACCCTTGTGACCAACCAATCCACTTACAGCCTGACCTTTGACGCCTCTCTTTTGAAGCCCGGTGAAAACCAGAATGACGCCATCCTCCGTCTGGTCACCCTCTGCCGGGATCAAGGGGTCGCTTGGGAGGATAACCTCCCCCTCTCCCTGGACGGCGCGGCCCATTTCACCGTAGATACCCTTACCGACACGCAGAAGAGCCGCTTTTTCTCCTACCTTCGGGACCTGAAGCCCACCCGGGAGCTGCTGGCCGCCTATGTCCGCCAGCACCCGGAGCTGCTGAAGCCCCCCAAGGAGGGTGAAACTGCTCTGGACCCGGCCACCGCCAAGGACACAGAGCTTTTGAAGCAGACCAACAGCGCCGCGCTGACCAATTCCCTCCTGCTGAACGCCGGCGTCACACCCGCCAAGCTCTTCGACTGGATGCGGGAGGATATGAAGCTCTCCGACGATTATTCCGACAGCGACGCCCGCTTGATCTTGGGTGTCCGGTACGAATTGAAGCTGCGGAAGCTGGGTGCCAACAACAACGCCTACGTTCTGGCGCAGAACGTGGATGTAGCCTTCTGCTCCCTCATCAGCGACGGCCAGTTTCAGGGGGCCAAGATCATCCGCTCCTCCGCCCGGCAGTACGCCACCACCTACGCCACCCATATTTTAGGCACCGTGGGCCGTATCCCCGACTATACCGATGAATGGGAAGATCGGGGCTATCTAATGGATGACACCATCGGCCTCTCTGGTGCAGAAGCCGCCTTTGAGGACTACCTCCGGGGTACGGACGGCAAGCGGATGATCTCTGTCAACAGCGACGGAAAGATCACCGGTGAATATTATAGTGTAGAGCCCCGCTCCGGCTATACCGTGGAGCTGACGGTGGATCTCAAGCTCCAGCAGGCGGTGGAGGACACTTTGGCCGCTAAAGTAGCCCAGTTGAACCAAAAAGACCATCTGGACAGCCGGGGTGCCGCCGCCGCTGTGGTCAAAGTCGGTACAGGCGAAATTCTGGCACTGGCCTCCTGCCCTTCCTATGACCTCTCCACCTGGCGGAAGGACTTTGCGGAGCTGCGGGACGATCCCGCCAAGCCCCTGACCAACCGCGCCACCAACAGCCCCTACGCCCCCGGCTCCACCTTAAAGCCCGCTACCGCTGTGGCGGCACTGGAATCCGGTGTCACCACCACCACCGAGACCATTTTTGACCCCGGCTACTGGAAATACCCCAGTGCCACTTGGGAAAACAACACGAATTGCTGGAAGCGCAGCGGACACGGCAAAATGAACGTCACCAGCGCCATCACCAATTCCTGCAACACCTATTTCATGGAAATGGGTTACCGCATGGGACTGGACACACTGAACGAATACTATTCCGCTCTGGGCCTCGGTGAGCCCACCGGCATCGAGATCGGTGAAAGCACAGGCCGGCAGGCCGTCAATGAAAGCGGCCAGGATCAGGCCCCGTGGGCAGCTTTCGGCCAGGCCAATCAGGAATATACCCCGTTGCAGCTTGCCAACTACATTGCTACTCTTGTCTCCGGCGGCAAGCATTACCCCGCCCATCTTCTGAAAAGTGTCAAATCCTATGACAACTCTGAGATCATCGCCACTGGCGACACAGAACCCCTCAACACCCTGAACATCAGCGATTCCACCCTGCAAGCTGTGAAAAAGGGTATGCTTGGCTACACCACCAACGGCGGCTCTGTGGCCGGTCCCTTCCAGAACTGCGTGGTCTCCGCCGGTGCGAAAACCGGTACCGCCCAGATCGGCGGCTCCATGAAAAACGGCGTGTTCGTAGCCTTCGCGCCCTATGACGAGCCGGAGATCGCCGTGGCTCTGGTATTGGAAAAGGCTGACGCCGGCGCGGTTCTGGCCACCACCGCTGTGGACATTATCAACGCTTACTTTGACCGGGAGGACACTGCGTCCATTCTCCCGGAAAATCAACTGATTCCTTGATTCGGAGGTCTCTCCCATGCGTGATCCCTTTGTGTTCGACTCCCGCAGTGAGTTCTGTAAAAAGCCCTTTGGCGCTGTCCCTTGCGGCAGCGATGTTGTGTTTCATGTCCGTCCCCTCACCCGGGATGGCTATTCCCGCTGTGTCCTGGTGGCACGGCGGGAATTTTCCGGTGAAGAGATCCAGATGGAGCTTCTGCCAGAGGCTGTGGACGGTGAGCGTACCCGCTTCACCGGCGTCCTCACCGCCCCCTCAGAACCGGAGTTGCTCTGGTATCATTTCCGCCTGATCCGCTCCGATGGCTCCACGGCCCTGTTGGATCAATCCGGCTGGCAGGAGACCGGGGAGATCCAAAGCTGGCAGCTCACCGTCTACGAGAAAACGGCCACCCCTCTGTGGTTTGGCGGCGGTGTGGTCTATCAGATCTTCCCGGACCGCTTCTGCCGTCTTTCCCTCCCGGACCCCACCGGTCTGGTGGGAAACCGTTGGGTCCATGAGAATTGGAACGACCAGCCCGTTTGGGCGCCGGACCCAGACGGCGAGGTACGAAACCGGGACTTTTTCGGCGGCTCTCTCAATGGTATCACCGCCAAGCTGGATGATCTGGCCGCTCTGGGCGTCACCGTGCTGTACCTGAATCCTATTTTTGAATCCGCCTCCAACCACCGCTACAACACAGCCGACTACCTTCACATCGACCCCATGCTGGGTACTGAGGAGGACTTTCGCCGCCTTTGCCGGGAGGCCAAGGAGCGAGGCATCCGGGTGATTTTGGATGGCGTGTTCAACCACACCGGCTCCCAGAGCCGCTACTTCAACGCCGACGGCTTCTATCCCGGCGCAGGCGCGGCCCAAAGCACCGATTCCCCTTATTTCAACTGGTTTTCCTTCCATCCCTGGCCTACGGATTATGACGCCTGGTGGGGGATCATGACGCTGCCTGCTGTTCAGGAGAACGAGCCGGACTACCGGGACTTCATCATCCGGGGACAGGACTCCGTGGTGCGTCACTGGCTCCGGGCCGGGGCCTCCGGTTGGCGGCTGGACGTAGCCGATGAGCTGCCGGATGACTTTATTGCCGAAATTCGTACCGCTATGGAGGAAACCGCCCCGGACAGCTTCCTTTTGGGTGAAGTCTGGGAGGACGCCACCACCAAGGTGGCCTATTCCCAGCGGCGGCGCTATCTGCTTGGCCACGAGCTGCACGGCGTGATGAACTACCCCTTCCGCACGGCGCTCATCGCTTACCTGCGGGGTGGAGACGCTGACGATTTCCGGGAAACGCTGGAAACCCTCCGGGAAAACTACCCGCCGGAGGCATTCCTCTCCCTGATGAACTTCCTTGGTACCCACGATACCCCTCGCATCCTTACCGTTTTAGGCGCTGACAACGTACCGGACAACAAGGCAGACCGGGCAGCGTACCGCCTCTCCCCCGCCCAGCGCCAGATTGGCCTGGAGCGGCTGCGGCTGGCGGCACTGATCCTCTTTACCTTCCCCGGCGCGCCCACCGTCTATTACGGAGATGAAGCTGCTATGGAGGGTTGGGAAGATCCCTTTAACCGGGCCGGCTATCCTTGGGCACAGGAAGATACTGATCTCAAAGCGCACTTTGCGGAACTGGCCCGGTTCCGGCGCTCCTTCCCGGCATTGCAAGCTGGCGTTCTTCATTGGATCTGGACCTCCGGTCCCCTGTTGATCTTTGCACGGGAGCTGGATGGTCAGCTTCTGACCACCGTGGTCAATGCCGCTGATGTGTCTCAGGCCTTATCGCTGCCCTGGTCTGCTCCGCCTGCCCGGGATCTGCTTACCGGTCAGCGCTTCATCCCAACTGACAATGCAATTTCCTTGACATTGCCGCCCCGCAGCGGATTGCTGCTGCAAACCGATCTGCCGTGAAGCGCTCTCGCTTCTGCTTCATGTTTCACGTGAAACAACTCCGCTGACTTTTGTCAGCGGAGTTTCCTTTACATCCGCCGCCAACAAAATGTTTCACGTGAAACCAGTAGAATCTGAGTTTCCCAAAAATTGTTTTTATAAAAAATACTGCAAAACCGCATTTTTTTACAGGAACGCCTTGAAACACCGCAGGCTCCTTGTTATAATACTATTTGCTGAGTCATTGCACCGCAATGCTCCACGGCACTTATGCCGTGCATCAAACAGGGCTGTGGCCCGGAAAGCAGGTGGCCTGTGGCAAAAATCATTTCCATCGTAAACCAAAAAGGCGGCGTGGGCAAAACCACCACCTGTGTCAATCTGGCAGCAGCACTGGCGGAGCAGGGCAAGCGCGTCTTGCTTTGCGACTTTGACCCACAGGCCAATTCCACTTCCGGCATGGGCGTGGACAAAACCGTTTCCAAAGGCATTTACGAGGTGCTGGTCTCCGATGTGCCCGCCGCTGACGCGGTGGTGCACACCCGATACGGAGACGTGCTCCCCTCCAACAAGGCACTGGCCGGCGCTGGCATCGAGCTCATCGGCATGGACCGCCGCGAATTTCTTCTGAAGGACGCGCTGGACCAGCTGGCGGCGGAATATGACTTCATTTTCATTGACTGCCCGCCGTCTTTGGAGCTTTTGACGCTGAACGCCCTCTGTGCTGCTGACAGCATTTTGGTTCCGGTTCAGGGCGAGTATTTCGCTCTGGAAGGTCTCAGCGACCTGATGAACACGGTTCGCATTGTGCGGCGCTCTTTGAACCCGAAGCTGGCGCTGGAAGGCGTTCTGCTGACCATGTTCGACGGGCGCACCAATCTGGCCATGCAGGTGGCGGAAGAGGTCAAGCACTACTTCCCCGGCAAGGTCTACGCCACAGTGATCCCCCGGAACGTCCGGCTCTCTGAGGCGCCCAGCCACGGAAAGCCCATCACGGCCTATGACCGCACCTCCCGCGGTGCGGAGGCCTATCAGGCACTCGCAGTTGAGTTCCTGAAAAAACAGTAGAAAGGAGCGTTTCTATGGCATCAAAAAAGCCCTCTGGTCTCGGCAGAGGACTCGGCGCCCTTTTAGGCGACGACGTGATGAAAACCGAGTCCAGCGGCAGTCTGTCACTTCCCATTTCACAGGTGGAGACCTGCTCATCACAGCCCCGGAAGCGCTTTGATGATGAATCTCTCCAGGAACTGGCGGATTCCATTTCACAGCACGGCATCATTCAGCCGTTAACCGTGCGAAAGCTGTCATCCGGCTACTATCAGATCATTGCCGGAGAACGTCGCTGGCGGGCAGCCCGGCTGGCTGGCTTACAGGAGGTTCCGGTCATCGTGATCGAGGCCGATGACCGCAAGGCGGCCGAGCTGGCCATGATCGAAAACCTCCAGCGAGAGGACCTGAATCCCATGGAGGAAGCCGCCGGTTTTCAGTCATTGATCGAATCCTACCACATGACGCAGGAGGAAGCCGCCCAGCGGGTAGGCAAATCCCGCAGCGCCGTGACCAATGCCCTGCGGCTGCTGGGACTGACGCCCTCCGTCCGAAAGCTGGTGGAGGAGGGCAAACTTTCCGCCGGTCACGCCCGGGCTTTGGTTCCCCTCTCCCCTTCCCTGCAGGAAAGCGCGGCCAACGCCATTGTCAGCGGCGGACTCTCCGTCCGGCAGACAGAGGCTCTGGTCAAACGGCTTTCCGCCGAGAAGAAAGAGGCGCAGGACAAAGATCCTGACGAGGTGGATTATCTGGCAGAGGCCCAAAATGAGTTGAAGGCCCGGCTGTGCCGCGGTGTGAAGATCGTTCCCGGCCGTAAAAAAGGTCGGATTGAGCTGGAATATTACGGCATGGACGATCTGAATGACCTGCTGGACGCTTTGGCCGTCATCAAGGTCTCACAATTAAAGAAAGGACCTCAGGTATGAAATTTGAAAAACGAGCTGACGGAGGCGAGGTGACGCCCGCATCCTCAGAAACGCCGGAAACCGGCAAGAAGCCCGTTATCATCTATATTCTGATCCTGTTCCTGGCGGCATTTCTGCTGATGTTTCTCTCCATGCTGTCCCATCAGCGAAGCAACACGGAGGCACTGGGACAATTGCAGAATTCCGTCTCCGCCATTCAGGAGATCCAGGCAACACAGGAGCAGATCATCGAGCTGCAGAAGCGGCTGGATAAAACAGAAACAGAACGGGATGAGGCCAAGGAGGAGCTGAAGGTCATTTCCGACAGCATCTCCGATCTGGAGAAAACGTCTCAGGCGCTGCTGGCTCTCTACAATCTTCAGCAGGAGTATCTCACCGGAAATCTGGACGGCTGCCTCCTGACCCTTCAGGAGATCAGCGACCAGCATCTGGACGAGCTTCTGCCCAGCACCAATACGGAAGGCGTTACGCCTCCGGCCCAGCGGTATCAGGAATTAAAAGAAGCGATCTTGAACAAGTAAACATTATCATTACAATTATTTCGATCAAATCGATCAAGGAGAATGAACTATGCTCGACATTAAGTTTATCCGGGAAAATCCCGACATTGTGAAGGAAAACATCAAGAAGAAGTTCCAGGACGAGAAGCTGCCCCTGGTGGATGAGGTCATAGAGCTGGACAGCCAGCGCCGGGCCAACATTCAGGAGGCAGACCAGCTCCGTTCCGACCGCAACCGCCTGAGCAAGCAGGTCGGTATGCTGATGGGTCAGGCCAAGAAGGACCCCAGCAAGCTGGCTGAGGCCGAGGCTGTGAAGAAGCAGGTCACCGATGAGGCTGAGCGGCTGGCCGCTCTGGAAAAGCTGGAAGCTGAGCTGGACGAGAAGGTCCACCACATCATGCTCCAGATCCCCCAGATCATTGACCCCTCCGTGCCCATCGGCCCGGACGATTCCGCCAACGTAGAGGTCCAGCGCTTCGGCGAGGCCAAGGTGCCTGACTTCCCCATCCCCTATCACACGGACATTATGGAGAGCTTTGACGGCATTGATATGGACGCCGCCGGCCGTGTCTCCGGCTCCGGCTTCTACTACCTGCTGGGTGACATTGCCCGTCTCCACGAGGCTGTGCTGGCTTATGGCCGGGACTTCATGATCTCCAAGGGCTTCACCTACTGCATCCCCCCCTTCATGATCCACGGCAACGTGGTGGAGGGCGTTATGAGCCAGACGGATATGGACGCCATGATGTATAAGATCGAGGGCGAGGACCTGTACCTGATCGGCACCAGCGAGCACTCCATGATCGGCCGGTTCATCGACCAGATCATTCCCTCCGACAAACTGCCCCAGACGCTGACCTCCTACTCCCCCTGCTTCCGCAAGGAGAAGGGTTCTCATGGTATTGAGGAACGCGGCGTGTACCGCATCCACCAGTTTGAGAAGCAGGAGATGATCGTGGTCTGCAAGCCCGAGGACTCCAAGGCGTGGTACGATAAGCTGTGGAACTTCTCCGTAGAGCTGTTCCGTTCCATGGACATCCCCGTGCGGCAGTTGGAGTGCTGCTCCGGCGATCTGGCCGACCTGAAGGTGAAGTCCTGCGACATTGAGGCCTGGTCCCCCCGTCAGCAGAAGTACTTTGAGGTGTGCTCCTGCTCCAACCTGGGTGACGCCCAGGCCCGCCGTCTGCGCATCCGCTACAAGGATGAAAACGGCAAGATGCAGCTGTGCCACACGCTGAACAACACCTGCGTGGCACCTCCCCGTATGCTGATCGCCTTCCTGGAAAACAACCTTCAGGCGGACGGCACCGTGAAGATTCCCGAGGTCCTGTGGCCCTACATGGGCGGCACCAAGGTTCTGGTCCCGACCAAGAAGTAAATTCTTCACGCAGCCCTGTAAAAACAAGAAATCGGCCAAAAGCTACGAATTGTATTATTTGAACGGAATAGTACAATTCGTAGCGGGCCGATACAGCTCATAACAGACCGTGGAGACCATGTGGGGATTATTTTAGGTCCCGAAAACGTCTCCATTCCGGTCTGTGTTCTGAAACCCTTGCGGCGCAACGGTTTCAGCTTTCAAGATTTTTTGACCAAAAGGAGGTGCTTCCTATGTCCGCACCCGAAAAGAAAAAAAGCTTCATGGGGGAGTTTAAAACCTTTATCGCCCGAGGCAATGTGATGGATATGGCCGTCGGCGTCATCATCGGCGGTGCGTTCGGTAAGATCTCCACTTCCCTTGTGAATGACGTCATCATGCCCCTGATCTCCGTACTCACCGGCGGCGTTGATTTTTCCAACTGGAAGATCGTACTGAAGGCCGCTGTCGCCGGAGCCGACGGGGTGATCGATCCCGCTACGGAGGTTGCCATCAAATATGGCAGCTTCCTGGCCACGATTCTGAATTTTCTCATCATCGCCTTTGCGGTGTTCCTGATGATCAAGACCATCAACGGCTTCCATGGCAAGCTGAAAAAGCAGGAGGAAACCCCTGCCAAAGAACCCGCCCCACCGGAGCCTTCCAACGAGGAAAAGCTGCTGACGGAGATCCGGGATCTGCTGAAAGAGAAATGATGGAAGCACATCTGCGAAAAGGCCTGGCGGAATTGGGGCTGGGCTATGACGCCGCCCCCTCCCTGCTGCGGTTCGGAGAACTGCTGCTGGAAAAAAACAAGGT
>OBAG01000930.1_pt1 | contig 21247 bp, 17 predicted proteins | sample 1517701 | NCBI WGS metagenome assembly OBAG01 (sample SAMN04571702, study PRJEB22368) | human gut metagenome | biome: human gut; material: stool | host: Homo sapiens | place: Luxembourg | collected 2012-09-07 | reverse complement strand
CAACCGTATGTGACTTTAACTAGAACAAAATGGGATATATAATAAAAAATATTAATTTTAAGAAAAATAAGAACTATATTAAAAAGTAAATCTTTTTACTTATTTTTATTTCATATTTGACTTAATATTTAATCTAATATAAATATAAAATTCCGGTTAAAGGTCTCGGCGGAAATGTTAAAGGAATGCAGACCGCTATGCTAGCTTTAGAAAGAGTTATGAATAATCTTGAAGCTAAGTTATATATTATTGATAAACCTGATGCTCTAACCTTTGAAGGATTAAAGGATAATATTTCTTTTGAAAATGTACCATTTGAATACAAAAAAGGTGTACCCGTTTTAAAACACATTAGTTTTGTAGTAAACAAGGATGAAACAATGGCACTTGTCGGAAATTCAGGCGGCGGAAAGTCAACAATAGTAAATCTTATTCGTTTTTATAAAATAAAACAAGGAAAAATAAAGATTGACGGCATTGATATTGCCGATTATAAAATAGAATCGCTTAGAAATAATATTTCTATTGTTCTTCAAGATAATTTTTTATTTGCAGGTACTATCAAAGAAAATATTTTAATGGGTAAGCCAAACGCAACAGATAAAGAATTAAATACTGCTATTCAAAATGCCTGCCTAGAAGAATTTATCTCAACTCTTGATGATGGTATTGAAACCTATATCGGAGAAAGAGGAGTGATGCTTTCAGGTGGTCAAAAACAAAGAATTGCTATTGCGAGAGCATTTATCAAAAACGCACCTATAGTAATACTTGACGAAGCAACATCCGCATTAGATAATAAGTCTGAGGCCATTGTCCAACAGGCTATTGATAATTTAATGAAAGATAAAACCGTATTTGTCATCGCTCACAGACTTTCAACAATAAGAAATGCCGACAAAATTGCAGTTATAAATGAAGGTCAGCTTGTAGAACTTGGAAATCATGACGAATTAATGTCGATCAAAAACGGACAATACAAGGCTCTTTATGAGATGCAATTTAAAAAACAGGAAGTGAATGTATAAATGGAATTAATATATTTATGGATAGATGGATATAAAAATCTTAAAAATTTTGAAGTTAATTTAAATCCGGCATATATAGGAAGCATAAGCAAAGAAAAAAACGAAAGTAAAAATTTTAAGATTACTCTTAAAGAAAAAACGAACTATTTAAATATTTTTGGGAACAATTTAAATATCATGACTCTTATAGGTCAAAACGGGAGTGGTAAAAGCAACATTGTTAATGCATTAAGCGCCATTTTGCGCAATCTTTCACTTTGTCATAATGCAAAAATTTATGATGAAAATGAATATGATGATAATAATATCCCTAAAAACTGTAAATTTTGCTTAGTAATAAAGTCAAATGGAAAATTTTCAGCATATTGTTCAGATAATTGTATAAATAACATTGAAATTGCTTTAACGACAAAAGAAAAGGAAATTCTTAATGCAGAATATCACGATGTACTTAAATCTCCATGCTTATTTAGAAAAAGAAAGCTTAATCAATCTGAAATCAAAATCAATGCTGCAAAATTTCAACCCTTTTACAGAAAAGATGATTCTACACCTGTTGATTTTACTCGGTGGAACGGAATTGATGATATTTCAAAAATAAAATTGAATAATTATTTTTATTATGATAGGTTTAGGCTCTATGATACTGTAAGAAATTTAATTGAGTTATACAAATTTAATAAAAAAAATAATTTAAAAATTTTTAAAGAGGAAAAGAGACTTTTATTTAATAAATACAGTCCTTATTTAGATATATATGAGGCTTTAGGTTGGGCTTATGATAGAATTAAAAATAAAACTCCCATAGATGGAACTTATCCTATTATATCTTTACTGGGCGAAAATATTGAAAATATAAAAACTAAAATTAGAAATAATTCTTATTTAAAAAAAACAATAGACAGCTTATTAGAAGATGTATTGCCCATACTTTTCATTACATATACTCTTGGTGAAATATTCAATTTGATTGAAAATTATGAACTTGATGAAAATTGGAAATATATAATAAAGTCTGTTATAGGAATAAAATCAAATAGCGAAACAAATAATTTTGAAATAAAAAAAATAACGAAAGAAATAAGATTATCGATTTATACAAAATTAAATGAAAAACTTTTTGGCACAAGACCCGTTGAACACGGGTTATTTGTGGAAACTTCAGCTAAATTTCCAAATAACTACGATAGCGAACGTCTTAAGAGTATGTTGTCGGAATATATAAATTATGAAGTAGAAACAACCAAAAAGGACTTTTTGCGTGATAATTACTGTTTATTAAATGGAAAAATTATACAATTAAAAGAACCTGTAAATTTTGAGGATATAAATAAACCTCCTATTGCAGAAATAGAGGCTTTAAAGGGAATAAGCAAAAATCTATATATGAATGATAACACAAATTTTTATGATTTTATGAGTTTGAGTACAGGAGAACAAAGAATTTTGAGATTTTTTGCCGATGTATATTACTGTGCGGCTGAGTTGAAAGATGAATACGAAACAAATGTTTTTCTGTTTGATGAAGTAGATTTAAGTTGGCATCCTGAATGGCAAAGAAGAATGATATATTACATAAAAGATATTTTTGATAATATAATCCCATCAAATCCCAAAAGAAAAGTAAATTTAATATTTACAACGCATTCGCCTTTTATTTTATCTGATATGCCACTAGAAAATGTAATTTTGTTAGCTAGAAATAAAAATACAGGATTTTGCGAAATAAAAGAATCATACACAAAAACATTTGGTTCTAATATTCATACACTATTTGCGAACTCCTTTTTTATGAAAAGTACAATTGGAGAGTTTGTAGAGAAAAAAATAAAAGAAGCTGCAAAATTTTTAAAAGGCAATGACAGTGAGTTTATAGATGTGAAAGATATTGAACAGTTTATTCAATTAATAGATAAAGATAATATTTTAGGTAAGATACTATCTTCTATGTATGACATAAAAAGTAGGTAGTAAATGAAGCAAATTGTTAATTACGAGGAATCTTTAAAAGTCTTTAAAGATTATATTTCAAATAATATAAGCGATAATTCAATAAATGAACTTATACAAGCATTCCAACACATTCAAGATTTGGAATTAGAAATGTTTAAAATTGAAAATAGCAACGATATAAACGACATTTTTCTTATGCCCCCTGATAAAATAAGAGAATTAGCAAATGACTTGAAAAAGAATAATCAGTATATAACAGCACTAAAAGTTGCTAAAGAATATGCAAAATTAAAAAAAGAAGAAGATAAACAAAATTTCAATTTCCAGAATTTTCAAAAAGATATAATTGATAATTTAAGCATAATAATTAAAAATTTTGAAACTTTTTATAATAATTTTATTTCATCAGATAACAAAAACATTGTTTATTCAATAATAGACAAATTTGGAGTAAGAGCTTGTCCATATTGTAATTTAAATTATATTGATGTTATAAAAACAGAAAGGAAGAATGTCTTACGTCCTGCACTAGACCATTTTTATCCAAAAAGTAAATATCCTTTTTTTGCATTATCATTTTTTAATTTAGTACCTACTTGTTATGAGTGTAATTCTTCTTTAAAACGAACAAAAGATGAAAAAGAGTTATTAAATCCTTTTGAAAGGGATTTTGATGAATTAGCAAATTTTACTATTTATTTGTCCGGTGAAGGACAATTAAACCATGTTCTTTCTGATACTTCATCATTTGATATTAAAATAAACAGCCGGGAAAGCCTCAATAGAGATATTGTGAATAATCAAAATGAATGTTTTGCATTAGATATTCGCTATGAATATAGAAAAGAAGAAGCCAGTGAGATTTTTTCAAAATGCATTCTCGACACCACGGAATTTCGTAAGGAAATAAAAAAAGCATTTCCAACAATAAGCACGAAATATATAGAAAAATTGATATATGGCAATTCGCTTTCTTGTGATGATATAAACAAACGTCCCCTAGCAAAAATGACTTGTGATTTAGTCAATTTTTATAAAACAAATTATAAATAGTTACGACTCTTAAAATAATAATATTATTATGTGTATGCTCCTCACATCTTACATAAAATTATAACTATTCCTTATCTTAAACTTCTTTATTAAGAGGTCTGTTTGTATCTTTTTTAAAGATAAACTATTTAGATACGTTATTCGCTGATCACACCGTAACCTTTATAAAATCTATAAAGGTGTACACCAAGAACTAATGTAACATTACACGTAACTTGAAATGATACTATTCTAATATTACATTTTCTAGTTTCAAATCTTTGTTATTAGTTTTATGCAATTTTTGCTTTTCCTACCACTTGACATTGTGTTAATCTAAGAGCAAGCCTTTTTCTATTGAGAAAAATGCTAAGGATTTTTTTGAGAAGAAATAAAGTCGCTTTTATAAATTTTTAAAGCTAAGTTGCCCAAAATAATCAAACCATCTGTAACAAATAATCAAACCATGTGTTCTTTTACAACGGGCTCAGGAAAGTATATGCAGTGGTGAAATTTGGCTGAAGTATGAACCTGTCACGTAATTTCCAGTTGTAAGCGAGCTTTAATGCAGTACCGGCTGTCACAATAGCATAATCATCTTTTCCGGAATTATATTTTGATTCAACACCAAGTCCGCCTCCGTTGATTGTCCAGCCTGCATAAAAATCTTTTTTGTAGGCACTAAGCAAAAGTCCGCCGTAACCGCCGTTTTGATACATATCGGAATCAACGTACTGCTGGCTTGACCCAATATAAGCTCCATATATTGTAGGGAAGAGTTTCCAGTCATTTTTGGTTTCAATCATAGGAAAGTCAAACCCGAACATAGTACCATATGATTGGTTATTAACAGTACCGGAAGCACCTGAAAGATGAAAGGATTCAATGTTGACGTAAGGCCGCATCCAAAATGCAGAGCCATCCGCATAATACTGATCCACATACATGCCGGCAGGAGTTATAGATGCGTATGAATTCAGCTTTCTTGCTGCAAGTTTCTGTTCTCTTAAATTTGTATATATTTCATCTGTTCTATATAAGGAGTAATCATAACTGAGCATCTGGTTCATGAAAGCCGCAGCAGTTGCCCCCTGAAACCTTTGTATATTAGGGTTAAAACCGCCTATTTCAGTTAACGTTAATTTTGGTGTTAACGACCATTTGTATTGTTTTAAAGCACCATAAACTATTGAATTTTGCAATTCATCAGATAATGCTAAATCCGTTCCGTATTTATCATGGTCAAATATATCAAAAATAGTAACCGATTGAATAGGATCACTAATTACATTTACCTCTCTAATGATAAATTGGGTAATATTTGCCGGATCTCCTGTCAAAGTTATATAATCACATGTTAAAGCTGCCGGATCAACATCCAGCGAAAGAGAATTACCGCCTCCGGAAGCATCCAAATTTAAAGATACGTTATTTAAATAACCGTTCATAAAATTAAAGTTTGTATTTTTGGCAAATATATTAGCATTTGCAAGATTGGATTCTTTATTATAAAAATACAGGTTAATATCTTCAGCAGTTACATCACCTTTGAAATTTTCGTTTTCCGAGCCTAAACAAACATAATCATTATAAGATGATGTGCCCTTGATATTTAACTTAGTACCTGCCAAACCTGAAAAATTATCATCAATAATAATTTTTGCTCCGTTAGAAACATTTAAATTTACAGTTCCAACTTCATCCGGTTTAGCGCCGGCTGCAATATCAATATGAAAAGCATTTGTTCCGGTAGAATCTGTGTTCCCTGAAAATATAACCGATTTATCCGGATTGTTTGCATTAATATTAACTGTTCCCTGAGCAAGGATACCACCTCCAAGACCATCTGTAGATTTATTGTTTAAGAAACTTGCTGTCCCGTTAATATTTGTAACTGACTGTGTGGTAGTATATAAAGCCCCTCCGTTGTATTTTGCTTTATTATCAGTAAATACATTTGAATTGTTAAAATCTATTGTTCCATAAAGATTTACAATTGCTCCGCCGCTGTCAAAACCGGTATAATTTCCTGAAAATGTACAGTCCGAAATTTTTGCATCACTTGTAACTATTGCACCGCCAAAACCGCTCTGCGGGTCATTAGGATCCTCAACAATACCAGAGCCATTATTCTCAAAAATACTATTACTTATTGTTAAATTATCATGTATTATTGCTCCTGCAATACTATGTGTAGATTTGTTATTTGAAAATTTAGAATTTGAAATTGTAAGACTTCCGGAGCCAGTTATTGCTCCGCCATCATTTTTGGCTAAATTATTATCAAATAGAGCATTATCTATAACCAATGTACCATTAAAATTATCAATGGCGCCGCCGGAGCCGGTTACTACCTTATTATTTGTAAAAGAGGAGCCTCCTTGAATTGTCACATTACCTGCAGTATAAATAGCGCCTCCGTTTGCAGCATCACTAACAGAATTATTATCAAACACAGTATTATCTATAACGACAGTAGCACTGTTATCTACATATAGACCTCCTCCCTGAGACTGTGCAATATTATTTTTTATGTTTGAATCTGTTAAATTTAAGCTTCCTCCACTTATATATGCAGCACCGCCTTTGGAGGAAGCATAATTATTTAAAAAGTCTGAATTGTAAATATCTGCACTACCGCTTGTTATATATAAAGCACTGCCGTTACTTGCAGAGTTATTTAGAAAATCTGTATTTGATACATATAAACTACCGCCGCCCTTATTGTTGATAGCTCCCCCTTCAAAAACATTTTTATAATTTTGGAAATCTGAATCTGTTATTACTAACTTACCTCCTACATTAGAGAGAAAACTATTTCTATTTGATGATAAATCTCCTGAAAAATGAGTATTATCAACAGTGAAAGTTTGATTATTTACGTTAATTCCGCTGCCTGCTGCATTTGATATAATATTTAAATCCGAAATTTTAGAACTTTTACCAGCACCATCATAAGTAAAAGTATTGCCGTTTAGTACAAAATTATAAAAAGCCTCATTATTACTTCCTGCCAGTTCAAGGCTTACAGCTTCTTTAATTGAAGAGTCTAAAACTATATCTCCATTAATATTAATTTTATGGCTGGAAGACGGATCCGCTTCCGCCTCTGCTATTGCTCTGTGGAAACTTGATATATCATCAGCGTTAAATTCACTCGCTTGTGACGCCTGAGTAATTGATATTATAGATAGTATAACCACTACAGCATTAATTAATATTTGTGACCTCATAATATTATCTCCTCTTATGAAAGCTGATATAAAATAATATTCATCTTTTAAAAAAAAGTATTGTATTACCTAAGAGGCTTTACATATTACTAAATTTTTAATAAGCTGTGATATATATTCGGGTAATAAGTTATAATTTAAGTAATGAAAAAAACATTTTTTATAATATCAATAATTTTTTTATTTATCTGTTTACTTGTAACTTACACAAATACATTAAGCTTTAAACTCCGCAGGTATACATGGCAAAAAGATTACCGTATTGGTATAGCTGTGTTAAAAAATGACAAAATCTGGACAATCGGGACTCAAAAACAACCGTTTCTTAGCGTATTCAAGTATTTTATAGCAGTAGAAGTCCTGAATAAACTAAATAAGCAAAAAATAGATTTAAATACAAAATTAACTATAAAAGAAACCATGATTAATAAAAATCTTTACAGCCCCATGCTGAAAAAGTACAAAAGTTTTCCAATTGGCATAACAATCGCAGAACTTTTAGAGTATACAATTTCAGAAAGCGACAACAATGCCAGCGACATATTGCTTGAATATATAGGCGGAGCAAGGAAACTTGATAAAGTATTAAAAGACACAGGGTTTTCCGGAATTGAAATTTCAGTAAACGAAAAAGAAATGAATTCGGATATAAACAAACAATATTTGAATCAGGCAACACCAAAAGATGTTGCAAAGTACATGAAAACAGTTCGAGAAACAGATATACTCACAGTTGAACATAAAAACTTTTTAGATAAAATTATGGAAAAAACAGTTACGGGAGAAGATAAAATAAAAAAAGGTTTACCTCCAGGAACAGTATTTGGACATAAAACAGGTTCTTCTTCGCGAGATGAAAATACAGGTCTAAAAATTGCGGATAATGATGCCGGATATGTAATTTTACCAAACGGAGAAACATACTATATAGCAGTATTTATATCAAACTCAAAACTCTCTGACAAAGAAAATGCAGAAATAATTGCGAACATATCAAAAACAGTATATAAGCATATAGTTTGTCGTTCAATATATTGTGATTAGTAAAAAACAGCTTCGAAAAAAAATCTCAAACAACAATATATTAAAAAAGCGGGCTACCCCCCGCTTATATTATATATTTACCTGGGTACAACCCGTCCTGGATTTCAACACGTTCCTAAAGTTTCGCTTATCGGACTTTGTCCGAGTAAGCTCAATTTACCCGCTATCCGTATTAACTCACTACGTTCGCGCCCTCCGTCCGCAAATTCGCTGCAACTTTCTCGCGACTTTGCAACAACAAGCGGCTAAAAATAAAAAATCAGCCTTTTACAAAAGCGGCTGAAATTCAATTATATCTTATAAAAAGAAAATACCCTGGATGCGATTCGAACGCATGACCTACCGCTTAGAAGGCGGTTGCTCTATCCAGCTGAGCTACCAGGGCTTGGATCCAGAGGAATTTTCCAGACGTTTGGTTTCTGTGGGGTATCTGTATTCATTCCTCATAGTTTTTATATTAGCATAAACATTTTTTCACGCAAGTCGTTTTTTATTTCTTGCTTTTTATTTTTACAATTGGAATTATTCCGAAAAGCATATATTTCTTTGTATTTGGATAATAATAAAACGTTTTTAATATTGTTACTCCCAAAAACCTGAATTTTTCACGCTTCACCAATTTTAATCCTTCAAGTACAGGCAGATGCTTTTCTTCCGCAAATTCTATCATTTCTTTTTCAGATTCCATTGCATCAGATACGTGTTTTGCAGATTTTGTGGAAACAATTGAATACTCATTCCTACGATAATAATATGCACATTCAGGCACAGTTACAAGCCCATTCAAATAATATAAAATTTTGATTGACCAGCACATATCTTCATAATATCTGCCATATGGAAATGTTATATTTAAATTTTGCAAGCTTGTACGTTTATAAATTTTATTCCATACATAATTATATTTAGGAATTTTTGTAGCCTTTAATTTTTCTACGTTATCTGTTATAAATTGTTCATTTTCAAATTTTAACTTATATTTTGTAATTCTATTACCACATCTGATAATATTTCCACAGGCAACCTCTGCATTATGTTTCTTTGCAGCATTATAAAGCTTTTCATAAAAATTTAAATCAACCCAGTCATCAGAATCAACAAAACCAATGTATTCACCTGTTGCTACATTCAAACCATCATTACGGGCAGCTGAGAGTCCTTCATTATGTTTATCAATAATTTTTATTCTTTCATCATTGAGAGCATATTTCTTGAGTATATCCGGCGAGCTGTCTTTTGAACCATCATTAATACAGATTATTTCAATATCTTTAAGTGTCTGGCTAATTAGAGTTTCCAAGCAGTTTTCAAGATACTTCTCTACATTATACACAGGTACTATTACAGATACCTTTGGAAATCCAGCCATTTATAACCCTTTCTTAATTTTCCATTTACCTTTTGCTATAATAATTTTAGCCTTTATACTTATATAACTATCGTTTCTATTTAATTTATAATACTTCCACCAGCCGGAAGAATATGTTTCATCAATATATTCCTTTAATTCCATCAGCTTATTAAAATATTCCGGCTTAAAATCCTTACTGCATTTGCCATACCAGGATAGCGCTTTTGAAAAATACTTATCTGTAACCTGATTAATATATTTATTACTAAGACGAATTCTGTTAAGAAGTTTTTCTGCAGCATAAAAATTTAGAATAGGAGATACAGATGTTTTGGTATTATCAGCTGTTATAGCACCGACCCTGTTTTTTACGTAATAGTATAAGTTCTCGTCTATAATATACACACTTTTTGCTGCAAGCATAGTGTGCAAATAAAAAATCTGATCCTCACCATCTTTAATTTCCTGGAACTTTATGTTATTTTCATCAACAAAATTTTTACGGTAAAGCTTACACCAGGCAGTTGGCGGAAAACGGAAAAGGTTGTCTTCGTAGTCCTTTAAAGTTAAAATGCTTTCTTTAAATTTTTGGGGAATTCTGTTTACGCTGTACATTCCTTTAGAAATATTATTTCCCTTAACAGAATATGCACCGAAAATAACAGCATCGGCATTAGTTTCGCGAATCTTATCTACAGTTTTTTCAACAAGTTTCTCGTCTATCCAGTCATCAGAATCTACAAACAGCAAATATTCACCAACTGCAGCAGCTATACCGACATGACGTGCAGAAAAAAGACCACCGTTAGGTTTTGTTATAATTTTAATTCTGTCATCTTTATTGGCATATTCGGTCAGAATTTGAAGTGAATTATCAGTAGAACCATCGTTTACACAGATAATTTCAATATCTTTATAGGTTTGAGAAATAACACTGTCAAGACATTTGGATAAATATTTCTCAACATTGTATACCGGAATTATTATCGAAACTTTAGCCATAACAAATTAATTTTATAATCATAGTTACATAAAGTCAACAAATTGTAATATAATAGCAAAAATTTTTCTTTTTTATTTATAATAGACATAATTTAAAATTATAAGGAGTTTATGAATGAAAATTTCAGGGGTTTGTACAAATTTAGCAGCTCGTTTTAATCCTGTAAAACTAAATCCTCAATATAACATTTCTAATCAAACACAAGAATATGACAGATTTGAAGGCAGAAAAAATTTTTATAATACCATATCTTTTACCGGTGTTGACGGAAAAGGAAAAGTAAAACAGCGTGGAATGATGTTCCACATTACAAGCCTTCCTGCAACACGTTCATATTGCGGACAGTTCCTTGATCCGGAAACAGACAAGTTTATAAACTTTCTGTCAGAAGCAAAGCAGACACACTGGATAATGAACCCGCTGTTTGCTCTTGGAAACGATTTATGTCCTTATAATGCGTCCGGAAGATTTAGCAAAAATAAATATCTGGTAAATCTTAATGAGTTAACAAAAGAAAAGTACGGTAAACTTCTAAAGATGTCCGAGCTCCCTGATGATGTTACCTCTCCAGTCTTTACTCTTGATATGTTGAAAACACAAAAAGATCCGCGTTTCAAGCTAGCTTTTGAAAGATTTAAAGAGCTGCCTTCATCACATCCAATCAAAGCTGAATATAAGAATTTTGAAAAAGAAAACGGGAAATTATGGCTGGATACATACTCTGCACATTCTGCAATAACCAAGGTATATGGAGATAACTGGAAAGAATGGCCGGATGAATTAAAATCCCTTCCTGAAGATGCAAAAAAGAATAACACTTCATTAAAAAATCAGCTGAAAATATATTTAAGTGAAAATTCACAAGATAAAACATCTTCCAAACAAATACTTGAGGATATTGATTTATATAAATTTGAACAGTTCTTATATGACAAGCAGTTTAATGAATTTAAAGACCAGCTTGCAGCCAAAGGTATAAGATTAATCCTTGACCTTGCAATCGGTGTAAGTCCGAATGGGGTTGATACCTGGGCAAACAAAGGTATATTCCTGATGGATGAAAATAACACACCGACAAAAGTCAGCGGTGCACCGCCGGAAAGTGCTTACCCGTATACACAGGTATGGGGGCATGCTTTATATAACTATGACTCACCGGAATTTTGGGATTATCAGGAAAATTCGTTAAGAAAACTCCTGCGTGAAGGTGATCTTAGGCTGGACCACTTTGCCGGCTACATCAATCGTGCAGAAATTCCGACCAGTTATACAACCGAAGACGGAAGAATTCTGAAAGGAGATGAAATATTCAAACCCAAAGAACAGGGAGGAATGGGAAAAGATTTCTTTGAACCGGATTGGATTGTAAGAATTGATAAAAAACACAATTCACGCGGAGAAAATATGTTTGAACTATTCAAACGCGTGGCAAAAGATGAAGGTCTTGTTCCTGAAGATTGTTATATACTGGAAGATTTCGGACCGCTTGCAGAAACAGAAGCTTATAAACAATTCAGGGAAAAATACGGCAAAAACTTTATCAGCCAGAGAGTTCCTGTTGCAATGGGCATAGGTGAAAGTATTGAAAAAGCGCACGAAAAAAATTCAAGCTCTCCGGAAGCAATAAAACTGCAAAAAAATATTGCACTGTTAACAGGAAACCATGACCTGCCGCCGTTAAAAGATTATATTGACAAACTTCTGGACGAAAACCCTGAAGAATTTGGTGACGGGAAAAATTCTCCGGCACTTTTTAGAGATTTCTGTAAAGAGGAATTAAAACTCTCAGAAGATGAAATGAAAGATCGTGACCTGATAGCAAAAGAGGTCATGAAATGGTACTACACGCGGGATGCCAAACAGGTTCAGACAACATTGCAGGATGCTCTGGGACTTTACTACCGTCCGAATATTCCCGGCTTCTGGAATGGTATGCAGGATAAATACCTTATGAAAACTACACCGGAAGCACTTCTTCCATTTTGGAGCAGAGTATTCCCTAAAGGATTTCTGGAAAGAACAGATAAAAGCGGGATAAATCCGGGTTATAAAGACCTTGCAGACAATTTCATAAAAATGATGAACGAACTCTTTAGTAATAATAAAACTGACAAAAATTAAATAATTTTATAATCATAACAAAGTCAAGAATTTGTAATATTATTAGATTCTTTGTTATACTTCATTGACATAAATAAGTTATAAAAAATCTGAGTTAAGGTGCGGTCTTTTTCCATAGCATCATTAAGTTCCCTAATCATGCATTCATTTGAGAGTGGTTTAAAATAGTAAAATTCCCAGATATTAACCTGTAAAGTCAATGCAAGTTTTTGTAGAGTTTCAACAGAAGGCGCAAATTTGCCTGTTTCAATATAACTCAAACTTGGCGGTTCAATGCCAACAAGTTCAGCAAGCTGTTCCTGCGTATAGCCTTTTGCCTTCCTGATAGCTTTTATTCTGCTTCCAATCTCTTTTTTTATATCCATTAATTTGCTCCAGTTTTTTTTATTATTTGATAAATTCAAAGGGCAAAACATAAAGTTTTTATTTAAAATTATATTGTTTTTTAAAGTTAAACATGATATTATATAAATAGATACTTTAAATTATTGGAGGGAATATAATGTTAAAGATTAAATTAAAAGGATTTACATGTACCAGAAGCCTTGATGTAGAAATAGCAAGTTTCAGCCAAAAAGCGTTTACCCTTGCAGAAGTTCTTATAACCCTTGGTATTATCGGTGTGGTTGCTGCAATGACTCTCCCGACAGTTATTAATAACACAAAGAATAAAGAGCTTGAAACCGCTTTTAAAAAGACATATTCACAACTCGGACAAGCAATACAGAGTATCTTCTTACAAGAATACGGAGGCAGCGGATTTAATATCGGAACCACATCCGATATGAAGGGCGAGTTTACAAAATTTATAAACTATATGCAAAAGCAATATAAACAGTCCTCAATTTGCATTGATGGTCAGAAAAACTGTCCGCTGTCAATATTTCCACTAAAAAACTACTCAGGAACAGATGGTACAACTTTCATAATGAACAATTACAAAAGTTATAATGCGAAATCTGCTAACGCAGGCGGATATTGCAATGATGGAATTATGTCAATAACAGACGGGAGTTTTATCTTCTTTGATACGAGTGACAGCAGTCAAGATACAGCCGGAAAATTCTTTATCTGTATTGACGTAAACGGCTGGAAAAAACGCCCTAACAGATTTGGACATGATTTCTTTATGTTTGAAATTAATCAGAATACAGGCAAACTTCTTCCAATGGGCGTGGAAGGTTCTATATTTCCTGAAGATGAATACTGTTCTGACACCAGTACTTCAGTTAAAAACGGACTTGGCTGCACAGCAAAAGCTCTAACCGAAAAGGATTATTTCAACAATCTGCCTAAATAAATTTTCTTTGCATAACATCTTTGTTTAATATATTATTTTATCAGATATATTAAATGAAAGAGGAAAAAGAATTATGCTAACCGGAAATGAAATAAGAAAGTTATATTTAGATTATTTTAAAAATAAACACCAGCATACTGTTGTTGAAAGCTCAAGCCTTGTGCCTGATAACCCGACAGTATTGTTGACAACAGCAGGAATGCTTCAATTTTTGCCTATATTTTTGGGAATTGTTAAATCCCCGTACGACCCTGCACGTGCAACTTCCTGCCAGAAATGCGCAAGAGCCGGCGGAAAAGATTCGGATATAGAAAATGTAGGCCGCACTCCGCGCCACCACACTTTCTTTGAAATGTTAGGCAACTTCTCTTTCGGTGATTATTATAAAAAAGAAATTATTCCATGGGCGTGGGAATTTGTTACAGAAGTTCTCAAACTGGATAAAGACCGCCTGTGGATAACAATTTTTGAAACAGACGATGAAGCTTACGAAATCTGGAGAAGCGTAGGCGTTCCGGCTGAAAGAATTAAGAGAAAAGGTAAAAAAGATAACTTCTGGGGACCTCCTGGAGCGTCAGGTTCCTGCGGTCCTTGTTCTGAAATTCATTACGACTTGGGTGAACAATACAAATGCTATGACCCGAATTGCGGAATTGATACCTGTGAATGCGACAGATGGGTTGAGATTTGGAACCTTGTGTTTACAGAACTCTATCAGGATGAAGAAGGCAACCAGTCCCCTTTAGAAAGCAAAAACGTTGATACTGGAATGGGATTGGAACGTATTACAATGGTTTGTCAGGGGGTTGCTTCCACATTTGAAACAGACCTTTTAAAACCTATTCTGGATAAAGTTTCAGAAATGAGCGGAGTACCTTACAAAAAATCAGAAAAAACCGACGTGTCACTGAGAATTATCACAGACCACGCAAGATGTGTTTCATTCCTGATTTCTGACGGTGTAATTCCGGGCAACGAAGGCAGAAGCTATGTACTCAGAATGATTTTACGCCGTGCATTACGCCATGGTAAAATCCTTGGTATGGATTTGCCGTTCCTCTACAAACTTGTTGATGTTGTTGTAGAAAATTACGGCGAAGCTTATCCTGATTTGATTAAAAATAAACAAAAGATTATTGACACAATCAAAAAAGAAGAAGAAAGATTTGCAAAAACACTCGACCGCGGTTATAAAATGCTCGATGAATTCATTGCAGATAAAAAAGATATTGACGGAGAAAGTGCATTCAAATTATACGATACATTCGGTTTCCCGCTTGAGCTTACAAAAGAAATTGCAGAAGAAAACGGTCTGAAAGTTGATGAAGACGGTTACAAAAAAGCCATGCAGGAGCAAAAAGACCGCGCAAAAGCAGCAACTGCAAAAATCAGTGTTACAGGCGATATGAAATACGCAAAACTTGAAGATGAAGTAGGCTCAACAGAATTCGTCGGCTATGAGAAGAATGAAGCTGATGCAAAAATTCTTGCCACAATTGAAGGCGAAGGCTACGTTGATATTGTACTTGATAAAACACCTTTCTACGCAGAATGCGGCGGTCAGGTAGGCGACTGCGGATATATCGAAAATGATAACCTTAAAGCTGAAGTTTTAACTACATTCAAAGTGAACAACCTCTTTGTACACCGTTCAAAAGTTATCAACGGTGAAATTACAATAGGCGAAACAGTTAAGGCAAAAATAGATCTTCCGCGCCGTGAAGAAATCAGACTTCACCACACATCAGCCCACTTATTGCAGGCTGCATTGATTAAGGTTCTCGGAGATGAAGTTCATCAGGCAGGCTCTCAGGTTGAACCTGACAGAATGCGTTTTGACTTCACATTCTCACGCGCAATGACACCGGATGAAATTTTCAAAGTTGAAGAAATCCTTAACAACTGGGTTGCAAAAGGTCTGAACGTTCATACTGATGTTATGGATATTGAACAGGCAAAACTCACCGGCGCAACTGCATTATTCGGCGAAAAATACGACGAAGTTGTAAGGGTTGTTTCAATCGGGAACGAAACCTGCATATCAAAAGAATTCTGCGCAGGTACACACGCAAGAAATACCCGTGACCTCAGACTTATCAAAATCGTTTCAGAAGGTGCAATAGCCGCAGGTACAAGACGTATTGAAGTAGTAGTTTCAAAAGCTGCATTTGAATTTATGAATGCAAAAGTCAGAGAAATGGATAAGCTTTCCCTGATGTTCAAAACACACTACAACGAAATTGTTGAACGTGTCGAAAAACTTCAGGAAGAAAACAAAGAGCTTCAAAAAGAACTGGCTTCCGCTAAGGAAGAAAATGCACGTGCAAAATTTGCAACATTCCTTTCAAAGGCAGAGGACATTGACGGCGGAAAATTGTTCATTTCAAAAATTGAAAATATTGACGGAAATGCTCTAAAAACCGGAATTGAATTTATGTCGCAGAAACTCGGCGAAAGCATTATTGTTCTTGCATCAGAAAGAACTGTTGCAGTAAAAGTATCTGATGATTTTGTTAAAAAGGGCGTAAATGCCGGTAAAATCGTTGGTGAAATTGCAAGAGCAACAGGCGCTAACGGAGGCGGCAGACCAAACTTTGCACAAGGCGGAGTAAAAGATGCGTCAAAGCTAAATGAAATTCTCGAAAAAGTTGAAAGTGATTTAAAACATTATCAACTCGTTTAGAGAAGCTATATTAAAAACTTTACATAAACGGTCAAGCTGATTGAAAGAAATTTTTTCCGCCTGACCGTTTTCTAATTCAAAAGCAGATCTCCGCTGCTTACGCCCCGCCTACGCGAGCCGTGCGCAGCTGCGCTGTCTAATACGCCACTCTAAAATTCTGCTCATGTTCCTTATCGCAGAATTTTTTCGGACATTGCAAAATCCAAGCCGGTTCTGAATTTATCATTAATGCAAGCTGTTCAACTGACAGACCGCGCCTGAGCCTGAGGTTGCGCAAATTTTCACCGGTCTTTTTCATTTTTTCTTCATAATTGTGCATTGCCGTTAGCCTTTACAAGTTGCGTTATAAAAAATACTTTTGCGTCATATATAACGTATATTATATATTATTTTTACACTTGTGTCAAATTAAGTATAATTTTTAATATGGAAATAAATACCGATATAAAAACTAAACTAAAAATTTTGATGGCGCTCAGGCAAATGTCACTGCAGGATTTAGCTTGTAAGCTGACCGAAGCCACCGGAAGACCATACAGCCGCCACAAAATTTATGGTAAGATAAAAAGGGATACAATTTCATTCACAGAAATTGAAACTATCGCAAAAATTTTAGGTTACAGAATAGAATTTGTAGAAGAGAAGTTATGACAGTATTGAAAATAGAACGATTGGCACACAACAGGTTTGTACCTGAATATAAAACAGAAGGCGCGGCTGGTATGGACTTATGCGCAGCAATTTCTGAGCCGATTACTTTAAAACCGCTGGAAAGAGCATTGTTGCCTACCGGATTGAAAATAGAACTTGAACATGGGTATGAGGCGCAGGTGCGCCCCCGCTCAGGACTTTCAATAAAGCATGGTATAACTCTAATCAATTGTGTTGGAACTATTGATGAGGATTATCGCGGAGAAGTCTGTATTCCGGTCGTAAACCTCTCGAACGAAACTTACACAATCCAGCCGGATGAAAGAATTGCTCAAATGATTATAGCAAAAGTTGAACAGGCTGAAATTGAAGTCGTTACAGAACTCACAGAAACCCTCAGAGGGGCTGGCGGATTTGGTTCTACAGGTAAATAATTAATTTTTATTACTTATTTCAGATAACCGGGCAATTTTATTTTATCAGGGTTTTTACATATAATAACCTTAAACAAGGAGAATTATATGGCTGTAAACCGTATCGAAAATAACAATTCGCAAGGCAAATTTGTCCGGACCTCAATTGCCGGCGGGTTCATTGCCGGCGGGGCAGCAGGTTATCTGAAATCGGTTATTAAAAACGGTGAACCGTCTGACAGTTTTATAAAGGAAATCTCCTACACTCTTAAGAATGAAGATAACAAGCATATTATAAAAACCGGAGAAATTCTTGATGCCCTGGATAATTTACCAGACGAAGAACTAACCCCGGCAGAACTTGCACAAGCAAGCTCAGCGGGTATAAATCCGGCTGAAACAGCCTCTAAAAAAGCTGCTTTTGCAAAAGAAGAAATTATAGATTTTATTACAATGCACTCAGATGAGATTGGAATAATTCCGCAGGAAAATCAGACACTTGAAGAGGCAGTAGAGAACTTTATCGGCAGCAAAAATGTTAAGGAAATAAAAGATGCTGTTGAAAAAGAAATGTCAGACCAAATAACTAACCGTCCGACAATGGATTATGACGAACTGGCGAAAGATTATTTTAATAACGTTTACGACAAAACAGCAAAAAAATATAAATCAGTTAGTGATGAATTACCAAAAGAACAGATAGAGTTTATTAAAAAAGCTGCAAGAAACACTAAATTAAAAACAGGTGCTCTTTACGGAATTGTAACCGCAGCAGCAGCCGGTGTTCTTACTTTTATAGCAACATCTCTGACGAAAAAGAAATCTAATCTTTAAGTTTTGGAGAAAAAACTGAAATCTTTTTCAGGCTTTCTACATCAAAATTAGTTTTTATAAGGTTATCAAAAAGGTTTTCCGGTTTTTCAGCAGATTTCTGCGGCTGCCAGTAGTCTTTGTCCAGCTGCGGTAAACCTTTGGGATTAGATATGTCACTATTAAAATCTACCATTTTAATATTCCTTATCTTTGAATTATATAACGGTCATCAAAAGAAAAACTTTAGCTAATAACGGGACATTTTTTACAATATTTAACATGTAAAAATTTAATCTCTCTTTATGTTTAAGAGCATTTCGTTTGGAATAAATAAGTCACTTACCCCTCCTGCTGCTATAACAAATACAAACTCAAGGCTTTCTCCAACATCAATATCCAAACAGTTGAAAGGCACTCTTAAATCAATTACTTTATCAAAGACAGCAAGAATTTCTTTTGAATTCTGTACTGACCAAAGATTGTTAGGAATAGCTTTAATTAGTCTTATTAAACGCAGACGTCCGTCAGCAACGGTAATCTGGAGCTCATTATGAAATTTCTCCTTTGATACAGGCAGAATATTCTCGGTCTTGTTTATAAGTCTTATCGGAGAAAGAGAATGTTTACGTTTGGAACTTCTTGTATAAACATACATCTGGTATGTATTCTTAAGCAGTTCCGGATTACTCTGCATAAATTCACTGATATAAAAGCGCAGATATAAATTATCCTTATCATAGCCAAAACAGATTCTGTCAAAGAATTTATTTTCCTTTATCACAGGACCATCCGGAATACCGATACATCCTGCATTCAGCCAGGAATCATCATTTTGTCTGTCAATGCCGTCCAGGGAAGGATTTATTTCGCCCTTAGGATAGCGGGATGGTTTGGTTATTGCCGACAGAAGCGGAATATCAAGATAATCCGGAGTTTCAATGCCAAGATAAATATAAATATTTTTTAAATGTTCTCTGAAAATATAATCGAAAATATTGTCGCGTCCGGAATCATTCGGAGCACCATACCACCAGAACCAGTCGCTGCCCTCGCAGATAAAGAGTTCTCTCCTTGCAAGCTCAATATTCGGATTGTAAGGGTTCTTCTTAACATAATCAGAAAAATCATCCCGCACCTGTTTTAAATAATTCCAGGCAAGATTTTTCATCGGTTCATCAATCCAGAGCTTAAAATTCCGGTTAATCCATGAGCCTGAAACAATTTTATTCAAAGGTTTGACAGCTTTGTCATTTTCAATGTAATCACTTAATAAAACAGTTTCCAGCGAGTCATCCTCATCAATCAGCTCGTATAAAGTTTTCAGGAATGTAATACCATCCTGCGGATAATTTTCCCAGCAATTTTCTCCGTCCATTGCAATTGTAAGAAGGTGATTTTCGTCAGGCGATGTCAAAAGTTTGCTCTGCATAACCTTTATACGGTCATACAAATCATTTGCCGCAAGCTTTGAGTCGTAATTTGGATATTCAAAACCTATCAAGTTTGATACAAGAGAATCTCTGAAAACCATCTTTAAGCCGTTTTTATATTCGTAGGTTTTCAAAAGATGATAAGGTTCTTCCAGATACCCTTTAAAATCGCGTACAAATTCAAAATTAATAGAATCTGCAAGAATACCGTCATCGGAAATAGTCCATTCAATACCCAAATCTTTAAATAAATCCAATTCTTTCGGGCTGACGCAATGCTCAGAAGGCCAGATACCGCGAGGACGCACGCCGGTTAATTCTTCTATACGGTTCAGAGCGTTTATTGTCTGCATTTTTGCATCAAGCGGCATCTTTAAATTGGCAGGAAGCCCATCTGTGTTAGAAACTTTTATACTTTTAATATCAAGCAGTATCGGAAGTATAGGATGGTAATATGGGCTTGTGGTAATTTCAATTTTTCCCTCTGATGCATATTTTCTATATGCCGGAATAATTCTTCTGATAATATCCCTTTGAATTTCAATAATTTTGCATCTGTCTTCAAAAGTATAGCCTTTACCTTTTTTAAACAGTTTTTTTAATTCAATATATTCATTCTTATAAACCGGATCAAACCATGCAAGGTTAAACAAAGCCATCAGATCGGAGTATTCTTGTTCCGTAAACGCAGTAATATCAGCCTCAGCCATCTGCTGCCGTTTCTGGAATAATCTGTTGTACTCCTCATATGGAAAAATCATAGTCTGGTAATTTGAATCAAAAAAATTATTTAAAATAAACTCTTTATCATCAGAGTTTAAATCTTCCACCGGAGTAACAGTAAGCCTTGAATGCAAATCATGCAGCCCTTTTTCGCCATAGTCAATAAACGCATCCAAAAGCACAGGCACAACATTAAAATTCAGCTTAATATTTTTAAAATTGTCAAGGATAGTAACCATATCAAGGTAATCTTTGACTGCATGAAGCCTCACCCATGGCATAAGATAATCACCTTCGGGCGATAGCTGGTAAACAGGCTGGTGCATATGCCAGTAGAATGCTATAGAAACTTTTTTATTTTGACTCATCATGGAAAAATTTCTTAACTCCGATTACACAAAAATTATACCATTGAAATGGCAAAATTAAAACATTATAACTTTTCTTAAATTACTCCAGTATACCTTTT
>OBAG01000922.1_pt1 | contig 21347 bp, 20 predicted proteins | sample 1517701 | NCBI WGS metagenome assembly OBAG01 (sample SAMN04571702, study PRJEB22368) | human gut metagenome | biome: human gut; material: stool | host: Homo sapiens | place: Luxembourg | collected 2012-09-07 | reverse complement strand
GGCCGCGATGGCAGGCACGCCGTTGGCGGCACAGGCGGCAAACAGCGCTTCCTTGCTTTCCACCACATTCACAAACCCCACCGGCACGGCGATGACCAGAGCAGGCCGCAGCCCGGCCTCGATCTCTTCCGCAATGGTCAGCAGGGCGGTGGGGGCATTGCCCACCGCAAGAATGGCCCCGGGGTGCTCCTGCGCCGCGCGGTGCATGGAGGCCACTGCCCGGGTGGTTCCGGTCTCGGCTGCGATCCGCGCCACCTCAGGGTCCGCCATATAGCAGAGGGCACTGCCGCCCAGCCGGGCAAGGGCAGGCTTGGAAATGCCCGAAAGCGCCATGTTGGTATCGGTGATGATAGGGGTCCCGGCCCGCAGGGCGGCCACACCTGCTGCCACAGCCCCCGGCGTAAAGCGCAGATTTTTTGCATAGTCAAAGTCGGCGGTGGTGTGGATGACCCGCTTGACCACAGCGGCAGTCTCGGGCGGCGGGGTCAGGCCCTGCGCTTCCAGCTCTGCCGTGATGATGGAAAGGCTTGTCCGCTCAATGTCGGCGGGCAAATGATGTTGTGGGTTCATTGTGCATTCCTCCGCGGGTTCTCCAACCCCATGGCCGCGTAAACGGCATCCAGATCCAGCGCGCCGCGCACGCCATCGGCCAGCAGGTCAAACTGCTGCTGGCGGTACTGCTCCATCGGGATGAGGGCCGCGCTGTCCGGCGCAATGCCCTTGCGCCGGCAGAGCAGGGCCACCAGCTTCTCGGTAAGCTCCCCGGTATCAAACAGGCCGTGCAGGTAGGTGCCAAACACATTGTCCTGCACGCAGCCCTCGGGTGTGCCGTCTGCCAGTGTGCAGAAGGGCACACCCTGCACCTCGGTGCGGCCGGTGTGGATCTGATATCCGGTCAGGGCCGCGCCCGCAAAGGGAGCTGCGGTCACGGCGGCAGTGTCCTGGGTGCGGTGCTTCTGGCCGGTAAAGACCGTGTTGGTGGGCAGCAGCCCCAGCCCCCGCACGGTCTGCGCCGTACCGCTCTCCGTGCCCTCAGGGTCGGCCAGTGTCTCGCCCAGCATCTGATACCCGCCGCAGACCCCCAGCACCGGCGTGCCGTTGGCCGCCAGCTTCAACAGGGCTGCTTCCAGCCCGGACTGCCGCAGCCAGAGCAGGTCATCCACCGTGTTCTTGGTGCCGGGCAGGATGATGAGATCCGGTGTGCCCAGCTGGCGGGTATTCTGCACATACCGCACGCCCAGCAGCGGGTGCTGCTCCAGCGGCATGAAATCGGTAAAGTTGGAGATGTGCGGCAGGCGGAGGATGGCCGCATCCAGCGGGTGGACCGTTTTGCCCGCATCCAGCCGGGTGGAAAGGGAATCCTCGTCCTCAATGTCCACCTTCAGGTAGGGCACGACCCCCAGCACCGGCAGCTGTGTTTTTTCTTCCAGCATCGCAAGGCCGGGGCGCAGGATCTCCACATCGCCGCGGAATTTATTGATGAGCAGCCCCTTGATGCGGGCGCGCTCCTCCGGCTCCAACAGCGCCACCGTGCCGTACAGCTGGGCAAACACACCGCCCCGGTCGATGTCTCCCGCCAGCAGAACGGGGGCATCCACCAGCCGGGCAAGGCCCATGTTGACGATATCGTCTGCCTTCAGGTTGATCTCCGCCGGGCTTCCGGCCCCCTCAATGACGATGATGTCCACGGTTTCGGCCAGACTGTTGTAGGCCGAGAGGATCTCCGGGATGAGCGCTCTTTTCATTTTGAAATAGGCGGCGGCGGACATCTGGCCCCGCACCTCACCGTTCACGATGACCTGACTGCCCACGTCACTGCTGGGCTTGAGCAGGATGGGGTTCATCCGCACATCCGGCTCGATGCCTGCGGCCTGCGCCTGCACCACCTGTGCCCGGCCCATTTCCAGCCCATCCCGGGTGACAAAGCTGTTCAGCGCCATGTTCTGACTTTTGAAGGGAGCCACGCGGTAACCGTCCTGCGCAAAAATGCGGCAGAGGGCGGCGCACAGCAGGCTTTTGCCTGCACCGCTCATGGTTCCCTGCACCATGATGCACTTTGCCTTGCTCATTCCAGCACCTCCGCAAGAAGTTTCAAAAGCTGTTCGTTTTCAGGCCCGGTGCGCACGGCAGTGCGGTACCAGCCGGGGCCCAGCCCGGGGTAGTTCGCACAGCTGCGCAGCACAGCGCCCCTTTGCCGCAGAGCTTCTCCCAGCGTCTCCGGGGCCTGAAACAGCAGGTAATTTGCTCTGCTGTCCAGCACCCGCAGGCCCAGCGCCCGCAGCCCGGCCGTCAGGCGGGGCCGCTGTTCGGCAATGATGGCCCGGACCTTTTCCACATACGCCGTCTCCTCCAGCGCGGCAAGGCCTGCCGCCTGCGCCAGACTGGACACACCCCAAGGCTGGCCGCAGGCCTGCATCTGTTCCAGCAGCGCCGTGTCGGCACTCAGGGCATAACCCAGCCGCACGCCCGCCATGCCGTAAAGCTTGGTGAAGGCTTTCAGGATGACCAGATCTCCCTCCCCCAGCAGACCTTTTGCCGTGTGCAGGGCATGGTCGGGCAGGAAATCGAGGAAGCATTCGTCCACCACCAGCAGGGTGCCGCACGCCGCGCAGCGATGGAGGATCTGCTCCACCAGCGGCAGGGCCGTCAGCTGGCCGGTAGGGTTGTTGGGCTGGCAGAGAAACACCATGTCCACCCCCGGGCGGATGGCCGCACAAAACGCATCCGTGACCGCAAAGTCCTCCTGCTCCCGCAAAAAGAAGCGTTCCACCGTGCAGCCGACACTTTCCAATGCAGTGGCATACTCCGCAAAGGTGGGGGCGGTGACCAGCGCCCGGCGGGGCTTTTGGGCCCAGACCAACCGGAAGATAAGGTCGGCTGCCCCATTGCCGCAGAGGATCTGCTCCGCCGGCACGCCCTCATGGAGCGCCAGCCTTGCCCGCAGCTCCCGGCACAGGGGGTCGGGGTAGCGGTCGGCCGTGGGCAATGCCGCCGTGATGGCCTGGGCCACCCCTTCCGGCAGGCCCAGCGGGCTGACGTTGGCCGAAAAATCCAGCGCATCCCGCCCGAACTCGGCCCGGTAACCGGCCCAATCGCCGCCGTGTACTAGTTGCATCTTCGTTCTCCTTTTCCTGGATGGTTCTGGATTCCAGTTCTTGGCTCCCCCTTTGGGGGAGCTGTCATGCAAGGCATGACTGAGAGGGCGAGGTCGTTACAAAATAGCCCGTATTGCCACGCCCCACGCCAGTGCAAAGGCGCTTGCCACGTACATCATCCGGTTGGCACGCAGGATATCCTCCGGTTCAATGGGGCGCAGCGGATCGCCGATGGTGGGCTTGGCGTAGTATTCGCCAAAGTAATAGGCGGGCCCGGCCAGCTGCACCCCCAGCGCACCGGCGCAGGCGCTCTCGGTCTGGGCGCTGTTGGGGCTGGCGTGGTTGCGGCGGTCCCTCCGCCAGATCTTCCACGCCCCTTTTGCGTCATTGTGCGTAAAGGCCGCGGCAGCCACCCACAGCAGGGCGGCAAGGCGGCTGGGAAGGTAATTTGCCGCATCGTCCAGCTTGGCCGGGATGCGGCCAAAGTAGAGGTATTTTTCGTTTTTGTAGCCCAGCATACTGTCCATCGTGTTGATGGCCTTGTAGGTCAGGGCCAGCGGTGCCCCGCCGATGAGCATATAGAGCAGGGGCGCGATCACGCCGTCGCTGGCGTTTTCGGCCACCGTCTCCACAGCGGCCCTGGTCACACCTTCCAGCGTCAGATCCTGGGTGTCCCGCCCCACGATGCGGCTGACCGCCCTGCGGGCGGCAGGCAGGTCGGGCTTGACCAGTTCCCGGTAAACATTGGTGCTCTCCTGCGCCAGCCCCTTTGCGGCCAGTGCCTGCCCGCACCAGAACATCTGGACGGCCAGCCCCAGCCACGGGCTGATGCGGGCAGCTCCCAGGCAGACAAGGCTCGTCAGCAGAAAGGTGCCCACCGGCAGGCAGAAGGCCACAATGGCACCGCCCAGCAGTTCCCCCTGGGGCGTTTTGGGCAGGCGGGCCCGCAGGCGCTTTTCCAGCGCCGAGATGGCCTTGCCCATGTACACCACCGGGTGGGGCAGCCAGGCCGGGTCGCCAAAGAGGCAGTCCAGCACAAAACCGCCGAGTACTGCGTATTCGATCATCGGGCATCCTCCTTTGTGTACTGCACAGTTTTCAGCAGGTGCAGCACCCGCTGCTCCGCCCAATCTCCTGCATCCAGAACGTAGCCGCCCGCGTTGGGGGCGCACCAGTGGTAATAATCCGCATGGGGCAGGGCGTAGCGCTCCATGGCAGCCATCTGGGTGCCGCCGTGGGCCAGAATGACCAGTGTCTCTTCCCCTTCGGCAAGGGCCCTGTCTACCAGTGCGGCAAAGGCCCTGCACACCCGCTCCGAAAAGACAGCCTTGGTCTCGCCGTCCGGGCAGGGGCTTTCGCAGTTGGCGTTCACCCAGGCCAGATAATCCGGGTCGTGCTCCATCTCAATGAAATTGCGGCCCTCAAAGCTGCCGAAGCACATCTCCTGCAGGTCTTTCACCTCCACGAGCCTTGCACCCGGGAAGAGCACCTCCGCGGTCTGCCGGGTGCGGCAGAGCGGGGTGATATAGACTGTTTCCGGCCGGAGGTCAGCCTGCCGCAGCTGGGCGCGGCCCGCAGGGCACAGGGGGATATCCCGCTGGCCCTGATAGCGCTTTTCGGCATTGTAGGCCGTCAGGCCGTGGCGCAGAAGATAGATCAGCATGGGGGCAGTTCTCCTTTTAATACTGTGGGGATACCGCAGAACATCTGCACCACGCACCCGGCCCGGGCCGCCAGCAGGCAGGCCAGCCGCCCGGCGGCTTCCCGCGCGGCCCGCTCCCCTGCGTCCACGGGCACCACGCCGCCGCCCACCTCGGTGGCCATCACGATATCATAAGCGGAGAGCTCCTCCGCAAGCTTTTCCAGATCCTCAGCCTCTGCGGCCAGGGCCTGCACCTCCGCAATGCGGGTGCCGGGCAGGCGCTGGGCAAAGGTGCGCTTGCCGCTGTACAGCGGCCCGGTGATAAAGATCATAACAGTCCTCCCCACTGGCAGGCACACAGCGCCGCCAGCATCCACAGCTCGGCTTTCTGCAAGAACCACCCGGCCAGATCGCCGGTGATGCCGCCAAACTGCTTGTCCGAAACAACATGATAGCGTGCAAACACCAGCAACGCCGCCAGCACCAGCGCCCAGCCGCCCAGTGCCAGCAGGGCGGCGCTGAGCAGAGCGGCCAGCACCATCAGCACCCGGCGGACAGTAGTTCGATCCGCCGCCGTGGCAAAGGTGTGGGCAAGGCCGGTGTTCTTTGCCATCGGGAACGATGCCACGGCCAGGCCCGAGAGGGCCCGTTCCAGCACAAGGGCCAGTGTCCAGCACAGGCCCACCCGGGGCGTAAAGTCCACGCAGGCGCAAAGGGCAAGGTAGGCCGCAAAATAACTGCACAGCCGGATCACTGCAAAGGCACCGCAGTGGGGGTCTTTGAGGATCTCCAGCTTCTTTTCCCGGTCGCCATAGCTGGAAAGGGCATCGCAGGTGTCGGCATAGCCATCCAGGTGGATGCCGCCCGTGACCCAGACCGGGATCAGGCAGAACCCCGCCGCCTTTGCGGGCATCGGCAGGGGCAGAGCGCCGCACAGGCACCACAGCCCGCCAATGACCACCCCGATGAGCGGGAAGGCGCACATGGCATACCGCATGTTTTTCTGGTTCCACGCGAACTGCGGCACCGGCAGGGCCGAAAACATGGCAAAGGCCACTGCAATGGTCTGCAATCCAATCATTTTTCCACTCCTTTATAATAGACCGGGATGCCGCACACCACCCGCACCACATGGTCAGCCCGGGCGGCAAGGGCATTGTTCACCTGCGCCAGCGCTTTCAGGTAGCGCCCGGTGTCGCCTGCGTAGTCGGCACCGCCGCTGAACACCTCGTTGGAGACCACGATGAGGTGTGCGCATTGTCCGGCCAATTGGTCCAGTCCTTCCAAAATGGCCGAAGCCGCATTTTCTCCCGCCCCGGCGGGGTCGTAGAGCTCGTTGGCGGTCAGGTTGCCCAGATCCTCCAACAGCGCGGTTCCCCGGGCAGGCAGACGGATGTTCTCCAGATGCAGGGGACACTCCACGGTCTCAAACTGCTTTGCCGCCCGCATCTTCCGGTGCTTTTCCACCCGGGCGGCACACTCGTCATCCCACACCTGCATGGTGGCGATGTAATAGCGCGGAAGCGCGGTTTTCAACACCAGGCTCTCGGCATACCCGCTCTTGCCGCTGGCGGCACCGCCCAATACCAGCGTCAGCATTGGGGGGTGTACGGCGTGATGCCGCCCTCCGTGAAGGAATAGCAATCGCGGTAAACGGCCAGTGCCATATCCCACAGCGGGATGCTTGCCACTGCTCCGGTGCCCTCGCCGAGATGGAGCCCGGCGGTGAGCAGGGGCGCTTTGCCCAGCGCTTCCAGCACCAGCCTTGCTGCCGGTTCGGTGGAGCAGTGGCTGGCAAACACGGCCTTTTCCGCGGCGGGGCAGAGCCGCACCGCGCACAGCGCCGCCACCCCGCTGATGAAGCCATCCATCAGCACGGGCAGGCCTTCCAGCGCACCGCCCAGAAAAACACCGCACAGCCCGGCGATGTCGAACCCGCCCAGCTTGGAAAGCACATCCAGAGGGTCGGCGGCATCGGGCCGATTCCGCGCAATGCCCCGCCGGATGGCATCCAGCTTGCGGGCAAGCCCTGCGTCGGAAAGGCCCGCGCCCCGGCCTGTCATCCGCTCCACGGGCTGACCCAGCAGAACCGCAGCCACGGCGCTGGAGGTGGTGGTGTTGCCAATGCCCATCTCCCCCGTGGCCAGCAGCTGCACCCCCGCCGCCTTCTGCGCCCGGACAAGCCCGATGCCCGCCGCAATGGCATCCACCGCCTGCTGGCGGGTCATGGCAGGGCCGGTGGTGAAATCCGCCGTCCCGGCGGCAATGCGGCAGTTCTGCACCCCGGGCACCGGCTCCCCGGCCATGCCAAGGTCCACAGGCACCACTTCACAGCGGGCCGTTTTTGCCATCTGGCAGACACTGGTGCGCCGGGCGGCAAGGTTCTCGGCCACGGCCCGGGTCACGCTCTGGTCCGTCTGGCTCACGCCCTGCGCCACCACGCCGTTGTCGGCGCAGAGCACCAGCACGGCCCGGCGGGAAAACGCCAGCTCTGCCGTGCCGGTCAGGGCGGCGGCATCCTCCAGCATGGTCTCCAGCCTGCCCAGCCCGCCCAGCGGCTTGGCCAGGCTGGCCCAGTGAGCATGGGCGGCGGTGCGTGCGGTCTCGTCCGGCCGGGTGATCCTGAAAAGAAGCTGTTTCAGTTCAAGCTCTGTCATTGGTCCTGTTCCTCTTGATGATAGTGTGCGGCGGCATCCACGAACCGCCGGGGCAGGGCCGTGCCCGCCCAATACAAATGCGGGAAGCCCGCATAGAAATGCTCATTTGCAAAGCCGCAGTCCCATTGCTTCCCGTTGGGCTTTGCGGCGGTAAAGCCGGTGCCGTTGTCTGTGGAATCCCAGTGGTGGAACTCGTGCACGGGCAGACGCTCCCCGGCGCGGAACAGCATACTGTCGGCGTGGGCAGTCAATGCCGCGTATCCAAACCGCACCAGCCGCCCCACCCGGAAGCCCTGCCCCGGCAGAACGCCTGCCATGGGCCAGCGTTCCCCGCTGGCATCCTCCAGGCTCTGGCCCAGATAGAGAAAGCCCCCGCACTCGGCCACCGTGGGCAGACCGCGCTCCACAGCCCGGCGTACAGAGGCCAGCATGGAGCGATTCGCGCTCAACTGCCCGGCATACAGCTCCGGGTAGCCGCCGGGCAGATAGAGCCCGCCGATCTGCTCCGGCAGGGCGGAGTCCTGCAGGGGGCTGAACCAGCAGAGCTCCGCCCCCGCCCGCTCCAGTGCTTCCAGCGTTTCGGCGTAGGTGAAGCAAAACGCCGCATCCCTTGCAACGGCAATGGGAACGCGGGGGCGCTGTTCCTCTGCTCCCTGGGGCGGCAGCTCTCCCGCAGGGGGGAGCCGATCTGCATGCTCCAAAGGCGCTGCGCCTTCGGTCAGGGCAAAAAGCTTTTCCCAATCCATCACCAGCGCATCGGCCATCCGGCTGATCTTCTGCTGTAAGTCCGCGATCTCCCCGGCAGTTTTCAGCCCTAAGTGGCGGCTTTCAAGGGCGGCATCCGGCAGGTGGGGCAGATAGCCCAGCACCGGCAGGCCGGTCTCCCGTTCCAGCATGGGAGCCAGCAGAGCATATAAATGGGGGGCGCAGTCATTGAGCAGGATGCCCGCCAGATGGCTGGGGGTGCGGAACTGCTTCAGCCCGTTGATCTGGGCCGCCAGTGTCAGGCTGGCCCCTCTGGGCTGGACCACCAGCAGCACCGGCAGGCCCAGCGTATCGGCCAGATGCCAGGCACTGGCGGTATCACTCACGCCGCCCAGTCCATCGTAAAAGCCCATGGCACCCTCGCACACGGCTGCCCCGTGCCCGGCTGCGGCCTGCGCATAGAGAGCGCGCACCGTCTCCGGTGCGGAGAAAAAAAGGTCGAGGTTGTGGCTCTCCACCCCCAGCACGGCCCGGTGAAACATGGGGTCGATATAGTCCGGCCCGCTCTTGAAGGAGCAGGGGTCCTGCCCCCGCCGCTTGAGCGCCGCCAGCAGAGCGCAGGTCAGTGTGGTTTTGCCGCTGCCGGAACAGGGCGCGGCCACAAGAAATTGGATCATTTGCGTTCTCCTGTGATAAGGAAAATGGGGTTATTGGCCATCAGCAGGTGGAGCCTGCCCGCAGGCCGGGTACGGCTGACCGCGATCTGCGTCACCTCCGCAGCAAGGCCGTGGGCAGTCAGTGCGGCCACGGCGGCGCTCAGCGTTTCCAGCGCAATGGCAGAGATGCAGATGCGGGCGTTCAGATTCCGGGCAAGCACCGTGTCCACCACAGCCTCCATGCCCCCCTTGGTCCCGCCGATGAACACGGCATCCGGGGCGGGCAGGTCAGCCAGCGCAGCGGGGGCGCGGCCCTCCACCAGTGTCAGGTTGCAGGCGTGGAACGTTTCCCGGTTCTGCCGGATGAGCCCGCAGGCCTCCGGGTCACACTCCACGGCATACACATGCCCCCGGGGTGCGGCCAGCGCCAGCTCCACGCTCACGCTGCCGGTGCCCGCCCCCACATCCCACAGGGTATCGCCGGGCTGCACGGCCAGCTTGGCCAGCGCCGCCGCCCGCACCTCCTGCTTGGTCATGGGCACCTCTCCCCTGTGGAAGGCTTCATCCGGGAAGCCGGGCACCCGCCGGGGCGGTTGGGGAAGATGCTCCACAAGCAGAACGCTCAGGCTTGCAAACTGCTTTTGCGCAAATTCCTGCGCCGTGCCGAACAGGATCTTCTCCTCTGCCCGGCCCAGCTCTTCCCCCACCAGCACATGGGCATCGCCCAGCCCGGCAGCAGCCAATCGGCCGCAGAGGGAGGCGGGCGTTTCGGCCCCGCCGGTCAGGAAAAACACGGGCTTTCCCCCGGCTGTCAGGCACTCGGCCACCGGGTCGCAGGCACAGCCGTGGGCCGAGACCAGCTTCCACTCCTGCCAGGAGCGGCCCACCGCAGCGGCCAGCAGCTGAACGCTGGAAAGCCCCGGCAGCACCCGGCAGGAGATGCCAAAGGCCCGCAGCATCGGCAGCAGCTGGGCCGCACCGGAATAAAACCCGGTGTCGCCGCTGTACACAAGGGCAGCATCCACCTCCGGGTCAGCCGCCAGCGCGGCAAGGACATCCTCAGGCTGATACAGGGCCTTCCGGTGTTCCGTGCAGCCCTGCGGCAGCTGTTCCAGCAGGCGCTTCGCCCCCAGGATCAGTCCGGCGTTCTGCAGGGCGGCAAGGCCCTGCGCGGTCAGGCTTTCCGGCGTGCCCGCCCCCATCCCGATGAGTGTGATCATTGCAGCATCTCCTTACAATGTGTCAGGATCTGTTCCGCCGTTTCGCCCTGCTCGGCCGGGCGGCGGATGACGATGAGCTGTGCCCCGGTGTCCTGCGCTGCCCGGGCTTTTTCTTCAAAGCCGCCCGCCGCGCCGCCGTCTTTGGTAACGAGGAAGCGGATGGTAAACTGCTCCATCAGTGCCCGGTTCAGCGCATAGGAGAACGGCCCCTGCATGGCGATGATGTTCTTATGGGGGATATCTGCCCCCTCGCAGGCGGCAATGCCCTCCCGGGTAGGCAGGACACGGGGAAAGAGCCGTGCCGGTTCCAGCACAGCAAAGGCAGAAAGCTCCTTGGCCCCGGTGGCAAGCAGGACATTTCCCTGCGTCCGGGCCAGAAATCCCGCCGCATGGGCCGCAGAGGCAAACACCATGCTCCCGGCAGGCAGTGGGCTTTCGGGCCGGAGCAGGCGGCGGTACTCCGTGCCCGCTGTTTTACAGGCTGCCCGGATGTTCCGGGTGGCCTCCACCGCATACGGATGGGTCGCATCCACACAGAGGTCCGCCCCCTGCAGCAGGGCGGTCATCTCCTCCGGGGTCAGCCGCCCGCAGTGGACGGTGATGCCGGACCTTTCGCCCTGTTCCTCGGCCCCCAGCGGGGTGGCCACGCTGACCAGTACCTCGGCCCCCAGTGCGGCCAGCTGCTTTGAAAACACACGGCCCTCGGTGGTGCCGCTGAATACCACGGCCCTCATGCGCGGTACCCCCGCGGCGTGACCATCCGCCCGCTCAGCTGGCGGGTCTGGGCGTTGCCGACAAACACGGTGGTGAACATATCCACCGGGGTGGTTTCCAGCGCAGCCAGCGTCAGAACACGGCTTTCCTGCCCCTCCCGGCCAATGTTCCGCACGATGCCGCAGACCGTTCCGGGTGCTTTGCCGTTTGCCAGCAGGATGCGCACCGCCCGCGCCAGATAGTCCGGCCGCCCCTTGGAGGAGGGGTTGTACAGCGCGATGCAGAAATCCCCCATGGCTGCTGCCGCCAGCCGCCGCTCAATGACCTCCCACGGCGTAAGCCGGTCAGAGAGGGAGAGCACGCAGAAATCGTGGGCCAGCGGAGCACCCAGCACCGCACCGCCGCTCAGGGCGGCGGTCAGGCCGGGCACCACCTCCACCGTCACGTCCGGCAAGCCCTCTGCCAGCTCCAGCAGAGGGCTTGCCATACCGTAGACCCCGGCATCTCCTGAGCAGACCAGCGCCACCGTCTTGCCGCTCCGGGCTGTTTCCAGCGCCCAACGGCAGCGATCGATCTCCTTGGTCATGCCGGTGGAATAATAGATCTTGTCCGGGAAGTAAGGGCGCACCAGATCCAGATAGACCGTATAGCCGCACAGCACCTCGGCTTGCGTTAAGGCGCTCTGCGCCTGTGCGGTCAGAAACCGGGGATCCCCGGGCCCAAGCCCGACAACAAAAACAACATTAGGCATCCTGCCACCTCCAATCCGGGGCAAAGGGACGAAGCGCCAGCGCAAAGGTCACGCCGTTGCCCGCCTGTTTGGGAAGAATGATCGTGCCGCCTGCCGCCAGCACCGCCGCCCGCTCGCAGACATTGTCCACACCGGTCACGCTCCGGACAAAGGCCGAAGGTGTGAACTGCCCGGGGGCGTTCTGCAGCTGTGCGGCAGAATAGAACTGCACCGGCCAGCCGTGGGCTCTGCAAAATTCCAGCAGGCCCGGCTCGTCAGCTTTCAGGTCGATGCTGGCCGCCGCCGTGATGCACACTGCTGCAAGGCCGTGGGCCGCGCAGAACTGCGCAAAGGCCGCTTCCAGCTGTGCGGCGCTGGTCCCCCGCCTGCACCCGATGCCCAGCACACCGATCTTCGGGATCAGGTGCAGCGCACCGTCCGCCGGGAAAAGGGTCAGGGCAAAGTCGGCGCGCTCTCCCTCCCCCGCCGGGATTACCCCGGCAGGGGCCTGCCCGGCGATGGGGAATTCCGACCGGTACCGCACCGGCCCGCCTGCCAGCAGTCTGCTGCTGACGCGCTTGATGCGCTCCGGCTCCAGCACGGCGCAGTTCTGGTGCCTGGCCCACGCATCCACGGCAAACACACCGTTGGCATCGGTGGCCGTGGTAATGACCGGCACCGCACCGCAGACCGCCGCCAGCGCCCGGGCCAGATCGTTGGCCCCGCCCAGATGGCCCGAAAGGATCGGCACCGTAAAATGGCCGCACTCGTCCAGCACCACCACGGCAGGGTCCACCGCCTTGCTCCGGCAGTGGGGCGCAATGGCCCGCACCGCAATGCCCACAGCCCCCACAAAGATCAGGGCATCCGCATGGGCGAACTGCTCCGCAGCCCAATCGGCAAGGCTAGGCCCACCATGGCCGCAGCGGTCTACGGTGCCGGGCAGGACACTGGCCAGCTTTTGGGCCAACGCCAGCCCTTTTTCCGTAAAGGCGAGATAGGCGCGGGTCACTGGTCTGCCCCCTTGCGGAACTCCGTCGTAAATGTTGGGTCGTAGAGCTTGCTCCGCTCATACCGGGTGCCCAGAAACTCCCCCACCACGATGAGCGCCGTCTTGGTGATGCCGTTGGCGCGGGTGCTCCCGGCCAGCGTGCCCACGGTGCAGCGCACCACCTTCTGCTCCGGCCAGCTGGCCTTGTAGACCACGGCGGCAGGAGTCTCCGGCGTGTAGGCTCCGCCTGCCAGCAGGGCCTGCTGCACCTTGTCGATGAGGCCGATGGAGAGGAAGATCACCATGGTCGCCCCATGGGCGGCAAGGCTGGCCAGCTGCTCCTTTTCCGGCACCGGGGTGCGCCCCTCCATCCGGGTGATGATCACGGTCTGGCTGATGGTGGGCAGGGTGTACTCGGCGTTCAGCGCCGCCGCCGCCCCGCAAAAGCTGGACACGCCGGGGGTATCATCGTAGGGGATGCCGTCCGCATCCAGTGCGTCCATCTGCTCCCGGATGGCCCCATACAGGCAGGGGTCGCCGGTGTGGAGCCGCACGGTGGTCCCTCCTGCGGCTTCCACCCGGCGCATCACGTCCAGCACCTGTTCCAGCGTCATCTCGGCGCTGTTGTAAACGGCGCACTCCGGCTTCGCCAGCCCCAGCAGAGCCGGGTTGACCAGACTGCCCGCATAAATGATGCAGTCGGCTTCCTGCAGCAGGGCCGCGCCCCGCCGGGTGATGAGGTCAGGTGCGCCGGGGCCTGCGCCTACAAAATGTACCATCTCAATGCTCCTTCCATTCGTTCAGCAGTTGTGCGGCAGTGTCGGTGGCTCCCAGCGGGCCATGCTGGTTGGAAAACAGCACCGCCCCCACCCGGAACGCCCCGCAGGCCCGCCGGTCAAGGTGGAGCTGGACTGCCCGCAGCAGGCTTTCCAGCACCGGAGCCCGCAGGCCGACGCTGTCCAGGAGTTCCAGACAGGCATCGGTGGTGGCAGCGTTCATCAGGGCGGCGCAGACTTCCCGGGAAGCGCCGCAGAGCGCCGCATGGGTGCAGAACAGCTCGGTGCGGCAGTCGGCAGTGTGGGAATGGGTGTTCATAATACCGCCCGCCACCTTGACCAGCTTGCCCACATGGCCCACCAGAAGCACCTCTTCAAAGCGGGCCGCTGCGGCCATATCCAGCGTATCACCGATAAAGTTTGAGGTCTTTACCACCGGGACAGCGTGAAACTCCGGGTATCTTTCGTGCAGATAGTCCAGTCCGTAATTGCCGGGTGCCAGGATGAGCCGCCTGGGGCTGCCCGCCCGGAGAGCAGCCTGATTCATTTCCAGCTGGATGGTGTCTAGGATCGCCTGCTGGCTCATGGGCTCCACAATGCCGCTGGTTCCCAGCACCGAAAGCCCGCCCTCGACCCCGATGTGGGGGTTGAAGGTGCGCTTTGCCACCTCTTCCCCGCCCTCGATGGAGATGGTCACGGCAAAGCCGCCGGTGTAGCAGGCGCTCTCGGCTTCCCTTTGCAGAGCCTCGGCGATCATCTGCCGGGGCACATGGTTGATGGCAGCTTCCCCCACCGGCTGGTCCAGCCCACCCGGCCCACGCCCTTGCCGCCGGAGATGCGGATCCCGGTGGTATCGGGCAGCAATTCTACGGCGGCGATCACGGGCAGGCCGGTGGTCACATCCACATCATCCCCGCCGTCCTTCTCAATGGCGCATTCGGCACCGGCTCCGGCAGGGCGGCAGTACAGCGGGGCCACCTCCACCACGATGCCCTTCGGCGTGCGCAGGGCAACGCTCTCCGGAGCATGGCCGGTGAGCAGGAGCCGCGCGGCCCCCGCCGCACCCAGCGCCGCGCAGGTGCCGGTGGTGTACCCGCAGCGGAGCAGCTTCTGCCCACTGCGGACGTAATGTTCAAACTTTGGCCCGGCAGGCTTTTCCGGGCCGAACACGGCCTCGTACTGCTCCTTGGTCAGGCTGTACAGCGCCCGGATGTTCTCCGGGGCAAAAGCCTCCTTCGGGGTCAGCGCCCCCGAAACACTGTGCGGGAACACGCAGACCACCGCATCCGCGATCTTCTGCGCCATGTCCAGCTCGTGCAGGCTGACGATCACGGCCAGCCCCTGCTCATGGGCCAGCTTCTGCAGGATGGTCAGCAGCTCGATCTTGCCCTTGACATCCAGAAAAGAAGTCGGTTCGTCCAGCAGCAGAACTCCGGGCTGCTGGCAGATGGCGCGGGCCAGCAGAACGCGCTGGCGCTGGCCGTCGCTGATGCAGTTGAAATCCCGGTCTGCCAGAGGGGCAGCCCCCACCAGCTCCAGCGCGTCCCGCACGGCCTGCCGGTCGGCATCGGACAGGATGCCCAGCCGCCCGGTATAGGGGATGCGACCGGCGGCGGCAAACTCAAAGCAGGAAGTCAGCTCGGTGCGGCGGGTATGGGGCAGCATCAGGGCCAGCTTCCGGGCCCGGGCTGTGCCGGTGTAATCGGTCAGGCTGCGGCCATCCAGCAGGACAGCCCCGCCCAGGGGGGCCAGCTGGCCCGCCAGCGTTTTGAGCAGGGTGGATTTGCCTGCGCCGTTGGGCCCGATGAGGGCCAGGATCTGCCCCGGCACCGCCCCCAGCGTGATGCCGGAAGCAAGGGGCGCACTGCCATAGCCGATGGCCAGTTCTTTCGTTTCACAGAGATATTTCATCGCACACCCTCCTGACCCCGGCGCACCAGCAGCCAGATGACCACCGGTGCGCCAAATACTGCCGTTACGGCGCTGATCGAAAGCTCGGTGGGGGCAAACATACTGCGGGCGATGAGGTCACACAGCAGGCAGAAGGTCGCCCCGCCCAGGCAGCACCCGGGCAGCACCACCAGCGGCCTTGCACTGCCGAACAGCTGCTTGACCAGATGGGGCACCGCGATGCCCACAAAGGAGATGGGCCCCGCAAAGGCCGTGACACAGGCGGCCAGCAGGCTGGAAAGCAGCACCAGCAGCCGGGAAAAGGCTCTGACATTGATGCCCACGCTCCGGGCGTAGGCCTCCCCCATCTGGTAGGCGGCCATGGGCTTGGAAAGGCAGAACGCTGCCGCCAGAGCGGGCAGCACCACCAGCGCCGCCGCCCGCACATTGCCCCAGGTCATACCGGAAAAGCTGCCCTGAGACCAGTTATGGAGGTTGACGATGTTGCTGTCCTGGGCAAAGGCCACCACAAACTCCGTGACGGCCGAGCAGATATAGCCGATCATCACACCGCAGATGACAAGGATGCTCATCCGCTGCACCCGCCGGGAGACCGCCAGCACAAAGGCCATGGAGGCCATGGCCCCCGCAAAGGCGGCAGTGATCAGGGTAAGGGAGCTGGTGAGCAGGCCGTGGTTCAGAAAAGCCACCATGACCAGCGCCACGGCCAGCTTGGCCCCGCTGGAAATGCCCATGACAAAGGGGCCTGCAATGGGGTTGGCGAAAAAGGTCTGCAGCAGGTAGCCTGCCGCCGAGAGCGCCGCCCCCAGCAGCACCACCATCACGGCCCGGGGCAGGCGCAGCTGGGATGATGCCCACGCTCAAAGCGTCCTGCCCGCGGCCGGTCAGGGCCGCCAGCACTGCCCCCGGTGTCAGGGACACACTGCCCCAGAACAGGCTGGCGGCAAACAGCACCGCCAGCAGCAGGGCAAGGATGCCGTAAGAAAGGATCAGGCGCTTTTTGCTGGTCATAGGTTACTCTACTTTCCTCAGAAATTGCAGGTCGGCGGGGTCGTTCTCCGTAAAGACACGGTGCAGATCGAGCACAAAATCCACCAGCGCCGTACTCTGCTGGAAAAAGCTCTGGGTGGTGCACCAGACACTGCCGCTCTGCACAGCCTTGAACTCGGCCAGCAGGGGGCATTTTGCCACCAGTTCCTCTGTGGTATGCACCATGCCCTCGATGGTGCTGTTGTAAAGGAGCACATCCGCATCCTTTGCACCGGCATAAAAATCCTCCAGCGGCAGGTTCATGGTGGAAAGGTTGTTGCCGTTGTCGGTCAGGTCCGCAAACACATAGTCACCGCCCGCCATCTCGATCATCTGGGCCACATAGTCGCCGCCCTTGCGCACATTGGCAAGGTTGTTGGCTGTGATGGAGAAAAAGGCACAGCGCTTGCCGGTGGGAGCCTGCCCGGCCAGCGGTGCAAGGCGCTCCACCTGCCGGGCGAATTCCTGTTCCGCCAGCTCCTCTTTCCCCAGCAGGATGCCCCAGAACTTGAGCCATTCCAGCCGGGCCAGCGGGCCGCTCTCATAGCTGGAGCGCTCCACCAGCACCGGGATGCCGAACCGTTCCAGCTGCTCCTTGACCTCCGGGGTGTGGTAGATCATGGTGTTCTCGATGGCAAGGCCACAGTTGGCCGCAAGGATCTTTTCGTAGTCCGGGGCGCTGTACTTGCCCGCATAGGCAATGCGCCCGGCCTCCATGGCGGCTCTGGCCTCATCCAGATACCAGCCCTCCGCCTGGGTGCCGGAAAGGGTCACGCTGTCCAGCCCATCCAGCGCGAGGAACAGGTCCATCACCGAGGTGGAGACAAGGTAGATGTTCCGGATGGGCTGACGCAGCACCGTCACGCTCTCGGGCAGGCCTTCCACCGCAGCGGCATCCTCCGGGGTCACAAGGAACTGCTCCCCCGATTCGGTCAGGGTCAGCATGGTATAGCCGCCCTCATAGCAGTCGGCAGTAAACTGTGTGGCGTAATCCAGCGGGCAGGCATGGTCAAAGACCAGTTCTTCTGTGCTGGCGGGAGCCGTTTCGGAGGCGGCGCAACCCGACAGGGCCAGTACTGTAACAGGCAGAACGCGCAGGAATTGTTGTCTCGTCAGTTTCATCCGTTCAGCGCAAAGGTCAGCGTATACTCGATCTCATGGGGGGTGCTCATGGCTACGGTATCGGCAGTGACAGTCAGCGGGGTGCCCAGTGCAGAAACAGGGATCTCAAAGGTGGAGTTGCCCTCGGTGTTGGTGGGCAGATACTTCTCGCCGTCCACGATCATGTAATCATAATTGGGGCTGCTCCACAGGATGACAGCGGTCATTTTGCCGTCTGCCACGGTCAGGGCGGCAGGGCTTTCCACGGTGGCACGGCCAGAGCCGCCCTCCAGGGTCACATTCACGCTGTATTCACCGTCCGCAGGGGTCTCGGCAGCTTCTTCCGTCTTGGGCTGTGCATTGCGGATGCTCACGGTGTGGTCATACCACTTGCCCTTGGTCCCGAGGAGTGCCAGCTGGAAGTCCTGGTCCACAGCGGCCACGGGGATATCATAGCCGTAGACCTCCTCCGAGGTGCCATCAGAGTAGGTGACGGTGTCGGTGGTAGGCAGCAGCCAGTCTGCCTTGTTGGCCTCGGCATCGGCGGCCATGCCAACGTACAGGTTGACGATCTTCTTGGAGGCCAGACTGACATGGAAGGTCATCTGCCCGTTCTCCACGGTCAGGGTTCCCATGCCATCGCAGGCTTCGTTGGCGTGGAACATACCGCTGTCGGTGTCGAACTCAGCCGTGTACACGCCGTCCGGCAGGGCGGCTTCGGCAGGCTCGGATGCGGCAGCACTCACGGCAGAAGCGGCTTCCGAGCTAGCGGCAGAGGAAGCAGTGGAAGAAGCCCCGCCGCAGCCGGTGAGGACGGCAGCCAGCATCAGAGAAGCAACGGACAGGGAAACAAGCTGTTTGCAGTGCATAAACAAAATACCTCAAAAATTCAGAATTTGAAATGGGAGTGTTTCTCCTCATGCGGGGAAGCTCTCCATAAAAAATGCCCGAAAAGATCTCTCCCTTCGGGCATTGGAATGCGGAATATTAGCCGTTCAGGGAATCGATGGCGGCTTTGGTGTGCTCAATGTAGCGCTGCTGGATATCCTCGATCTCACCCAGACCGGCGATCTGGCACTCCACGGACGCGAAGTCACCGGAGGCCTGGAACTGGCTCAGCCAGGAATCGTCATCCGCACCGGCCATATCGTTGTTGGCGTGGTCACCGGCAACGACCATCAGGGGACGCAGGATGACCTTGGTGTAACCGGCGGCCTTGACAGCCTCGATGACGTTCTCGCAGGCGGTCTCCTCGGGCTCACCCTCCACCGTGCCGATGAACACGTTGCTGTAGCCCAGGGTCTGCATGGCGGTCTGCATCTGGCTGTAGCTCACCTTTGCGGTGTGGGAGGTGCCGTGGCCCATAAAGACGAAGGCGACCTTCTCCTCAGCGGCGGCCTCCAGGCTGTCGAAACCGGCATCCTTCACAGCAGCAGCGGTAACGGCCTTGGCAACAGCTTCCTTGTCGGCGTTGATGACCGCAGCGTCGGCACCGACCTCGCCCAGCAGGGGCTCAGCAACGGCGACACTCTCGAACTTGTCCTTGTACTCGTCGATCATCTCCATCATCTCGTCGTACTCTGCACCGTGCATCAGGTGGGTGGGCTGGACGACCAGGTTCTTCACGCCGTTGGCCACAGCGCGGTCCAGAGCCTGCTGCATGTTGTCGATCTTCTCGCCGTCGCGGGCCTGAACATGGTTGATGATGATCTGTGCGGTGAAGGCGCGGCGGACAGACCAATCAGGATAAGCGGCCTGCAGCGCATCCTCGATGCCCTTGATATCCTTCACTCGGCTGTCGTTGAAGGAGGTGCCGAAGGAGACCACCAGCAGCTCATTCTCGCCGATGTCGTCCTGATTGCGGCTGTCGTCCTTGGAAGCATCGCCGGTGTCGCGGCCAAAGTAGTCAGGGTCAGCCTCTTCGCCCTCAACCAGCTCCTTCTGGGCATCGGTCAGGGCATCCCATGCGGCCTTGGCGGCCTCACACTGGGCATCGGTGTCATCGGTGCGCTCCTGCACATAGATGGCATCGATCAGGTCTGCAACGTTCTTTGCGGCCAATTCGTCAGCCTCCTCGCCGGAAACCTCGCTGCTGGCAGCAGATCCTGCCGTGCTGGAAGCAGTGGTGCTGCTTGCGGCACCGCCGCAGCCGGTCAGTACACCGGCGCAGAGGGCCAGAGCGGTCAGAGCGGCCGCTGCTTTGTGGATGGTGCGTTTTCTCATTTTTGTTCGTTCCTTTCCTGTTTTTGAACATGATTTTTGCTGAACAGAAGGTACAGGAAAGAGTGCCCGGCAAAACAAAAGGGGCCTTTCTGCTTGCGGGACGGCAAAGCAAAAAGGCCCTTTTCAGTTTTTTCAGGCTTTTTGGGTACAACCAATTCCTCGTGATCTGGGGCTTGCGCCCCCGTACCAACAGCGGGCAGGTTTCCTGGCTGAAAGCTCAACATCCACCGCCGCCTTCCCGGAACATGGGCTCCAGTGACCGGTGCAGCTGCACCCTAGCGGTAAACTCCCTTATCACAGTGACGAGATCGTGCGGGATTTGCACCCGCTTCCCTTTTAACGTGCCTGCCCCCGGCCAGAGCCGCGGGCGGTACGCACCTGCTGTTTTCTATTCAGTTCGCTGTTCAGTATAACATACTCAACGGAGGAATGCAATCACCACTCCGGGGAAACTTCCGGGCTCACAGGCGGTGTTTTTTCCCCGATTAGGGCCACCGCCACATCGTTGACATTGGTGCCCGTTGCCCCGGTGATGATCAGGCCATCCACTGCTTTCAGGGCGTGGTAGGAATCGTTGTTCTGCAAAGCAGCGTATCCGCTCCAGCCCCCGGCCTCCAGCGCGGCAAGGGTATCCCCATCCACATAGCCGCCGGCGGCATCGGTGGGGCCGTCTGTGCCATCACTGCCCACAGAGAACACCGCCGCGTTCAGCCCGACAATGGCGGGCGCGGCCGCAAGGGCCAGCTCCTGATTTCTTCCGCCAAGCCCTTTTCCGGTCAGGTGAACGATGGTCTCGCCGCCCGCGATGTAGGCCAACTTTTTCCCCTGCCCTGCCTGGGTGCGGACAATGGAGCCAAGAAAGCTGCCTGCTTCCCGTGCTTCGCAGCAGAGTTGGTCGGTCAGGAGAACCGGTTCATATCCCAGATTCCGGCAGGCGCTGGCCGCGGCACGGCAAAGCTCCCGCACGCTGCCGGTGATCCGGGTGGTCACATTGTCCAGCGTTTTGGGCGTTTCCTGCGCCAGCAGGGCCCGGGCCTGTGCTGAGAGTGCCAGATGATACTTTTCGGCAACGGCAAGCGCCTGGGCGCAGGTGGAGGTATCCGGCACCGCCGGGCCGCTGGCGATCATATCCAGCGGGTCCCCCAGAATGTCGCTCAGCACGATGCTGAACACCTGCGCAGGGGCACAGCGCTGCGCGAACCGCCCGCCCTTCACACCGGAGAGCCGCTTGCGGATGGTATTCATCTCCACAATGTCGGCCCCGCTGGCCAGCAGCTGGCTCGTGATGTCCTGCAGCTCTGCCCCGGGAACGAGCGGCTGCTCGAACAGCGCACTGCCGCCGCCGGAAAGCAGGAACAGCACCGTATCCCCGGCGGTCAGCCCCTGCACCAGCTCCAGCGCCTTTTGGGTGGCCGCAAAACCGTTTTCATCCGGCACCGGGTGGCCCGCCTCATAGCAAGCCACCCCGGGGATCTCACCTTTCACATGGCCGTACTTGGTCACGACCACGCCGCCATCCACCCGGCCCAGCGTTTCAACCGCCGCGTGTGCCATCTGCCAGGCCGCCTTGCCCGCCGCCACCAGAAGCACCCGGCCCTTCCCGGGCCGGAGATCCCGCAGCGCGCGGCGCACCGCCTCATCCGGCAGAACAGCGTTCAGGCTGGAACGAAGGATCACATCCGCATCCCGGCGCAGTGCAGCATTCATAGACTCGCCCTCCTTGCAGCGGTGCCCGCCCCTCCGGGACAGCGCACCGAAAACAGCCGAATAAAAAATCAAGACCGACGATCTCTTTTGAAATCGTCGGTCTTGTTTCAATCCGAGTGGCGAGAATCGAACTCACGGCCTCTTGAACCCCATTCAAGCGCGCTACCAAAACTGCGCTACACCCGGATAT
>OBAG01000905.1_pt1 | contig 21593 bp, 18 predicted proteins | sample 1517701 | NCBI WGS metagenome assembly OBAG01 (sample SAMN04571702, study PRJEB22368) | human gut metagenome | biome: human gut; material: stool | host: Homo sapiens | place: Luxembourg | collected 2012-09-07 | reverse complement strand
CTTCACTAACCATGACAAAATCATGATTAAGAAGTCACTTAGAGCATATATCACCACTGGCCAGCTTGTATTTGGCATATTGGCGCACAGCGAAGTGCTGGGGATTGCGCTTTGCAAGGCCGTCAAACATATAGTCCACAGCGTTTTTGAAGCTCTCGTCATCCTCCCGGACTTCCATGCTGTTTATCATTTCCACCAGCGTATTCATGTTCCGTTCTTCCTCCGGCCCCTCAAAGACGATATAGGCCACAAGAGCACAGTATCCCGGACGCTGGACACCATAGCCTTCATTTCCTCGTCATTACGGACTTGGAAGGGATGATTTTTGAAGGCGTGGAGCTCGGACAGCTTGATATAAACAATCTGTTCCTCTTTGCCCGGGCGGGGAGCCTCGGCAGGAGCCGCAGGCGTTTCGGCCTGAACGGGAGCCTTTACCTCGGGCGTAGCCTTGGCGGGCTTGGGAGCCTTGGGGGCTTTCTCCGGTTTCTTGGCGGGAGCGGGTTTCTGTGCCGCCTTGCCCGGGCGGGGAGCCTCTTTCTGTCTGGGAGAAGCAGTTTTTTCCTTGTCTGCCTTGGGTGGACGGCCCCGGCGTTTCGGGGACTGGGACTGTTCCTCCTGCTTCGGCCCGGCCTCCTTGGAAGGAACGGGAGAAGCCGCTTTTTCCGGGGCTTTTGCCTCCTGCTGGGCGGCGGCTCGCTCCGTGGCCTTCTTCTCGGCCATGATTTCAGAGAAGTTAAAGACCGACACGCTGGCGGCCTTTTCCTTGGGAGCGTCTGCGGCCTTGTCCTGTGAAGCTGGGGCCTCCTGTGCGGGAGCTTCGGCCTTATCTGGGGCGGAAACTTCGGGAGCGGGCTGCTCCTGCTTGGGAGCCTGTGCGGCTGCTTCGGGCTGGGCCGGGGCAGGGCCAGAACCCGGCTCTGTTGCGTCAGTTACGATTTTTGCTTTTTCATCGGCCATTCGCATTTCCTCCTTCTTAATTTGATGGCATGAAAAAAGGGCCTGACCTCTTACAGTCAAGCCCCGCTTGTAGGGATACCTCCTTTCTCTGCCTATGAAAAAACCGCCCTGTGTCTCATTAGGGCGGTGATTTCAGTAGGTTGGCAGTCCATATTTGGTTGTTTTATTGTGTATCCCTTTGTCCACCGACGCAAGGAATCGGTCATTAAAGATTTTCTCGCATACCGAAACTGCGGTTTCTGTTTTGACTCCGTATTTCAATCTTCTTTGTAGAAGGAGCAAATTGGGCAATGGATTAACTAAGTCCTCGTCATTGATTTCGATGATATCCATGACGTTCCCCACAAAGAAACTTAATTCGTAAGAAATGAACTTGCTGCAGATATCTTCAAGATCCGCTATCGGCAAGGATGTACGCTCATGCATTTCAACAAATGAACAGCCTTCAAGCCACATTTGGCAAATATCCGCAAAGCAGTCTATTTCTTTCTTGAGCGTATGGGTTTCCTGGAAAAAAGATATTAGCATCTTAACCAGTTGTTCATCTGTATAATTCTGCTGGGTAAGGTGGTTTTCGGCTATCCACTTTTCAATTTGTAACGAAAGCTTAATGCCGACCATAGTTCTGGCGTAGTTCTTAATCTGTGATTGCTCAAGTTCACTTATCTTCGATGTGATGACATCAAAGATTCTTTCTAACAAGGCTTTTTCATTATCATTTGCCATGAAGTATGCCAGAGTTCCTTTGCAAATATCAGCCGCTACCGCCTGCTTATCAGCATCCTCACCGATTGAAAATACAAAACACAGGTGGTTTTCGATGGCCTCCACAATGCTTTTTCGTGCCATCATTGATTCCACAATGCTGTTGGCACTTTTTTGTGGATGTGCCTTGTGAAGAGCTGCAGTAAGTTTGCTGACACACTGTCCGAAACAATCTGTTTCAGCATAGTGGTCAATAATGTATTGAGCAACTTTGGCACCGATAACTCTGGTTTCATAGTCAATTCGGATGTCCTGAACAAGCGACAGGATTGAACTTCCACAAGGCTCCGCAGCGCTACTGTCAAACATCTTAATACAATCTTTCCATTTGTAATTGCCGCCATTTCTTCGGTTGTTCTTATTATCGAACAGCTGAGGGTCTGTAACGATAACACTTCCCTCGGTATACATTCCAGATCGCGCAGTTCGTCCCATCAAATTCTGAAGACTACGAATTTGCATACTGTTTCGTGCGACCATAAAACTGGTCATAAACAGATACTTTATTGGAATGTTTACTCCTTGTGCAAGAGTAGATGTACAGACAACCAGACGCACAGCTTTGTTTCTAAAGGCATACTCTACAGCAAGACGCAGTCCATTAGGCAAGTTAGAATAATGCGGGAGAACTCCTAAATGGCAGGCAATCGTATATGGATGCTGTTCCCCATAATAGTCGGACATCAACTGTGCCAGTCGACTCATTTCTTTGCCATCGCTGTTTCCTTTAATCTCAGCGAGGAGGCATCCCCGATCCCTTAATTCAATAATTCTGTTGATTGCAGTCAGCACGGTACTGGTTCGATTAGCAAAAATGGCAGCTCCACCATTTTTGCATAGCTTATTTGCGTAATATATCGCAATGTCTTTGGCATCTGTTAACTCTGGGAAATAGCGCTGCTTTTTCTCGCGGGGACGCTTTTGTAATGCAATAACCTCTATACTGCGGGGAACGTAAAAATCTTCCTGCGCTGAATCATCAGAATAATAGTGGATATCTTTTGTTTGCGAGGCAAACCCGATTGTTTTGGGTGTCGCTTTAATTTTGGAATCTGACGCTAAAACACCAGCTTCACCCAAGAGCCATTTTTGAATCTGCTCGGCATTAGAAAGTACCGCAGAAAGAAGAATGATTTGCTCTTTCCCTGATATGTGGCTCCGGATTTCAGAAATCAACAATTCGTAAATAGCCCCTCGACTTCCGTCATCAAACATGTGGCCTTCATCAAATATATACAAACCAATTTCATCCAGGAAATCAGCTTGATGATGAATAATATAACTGAGCTTCTCAGGGGTACAGATCAGTATTTTTGACTTGAAGGACAAGAACAACTCAAGGGAAAAGTCTTCCTCGAGAACATCAGAAAACTGGTTGACTAAAACCTCATCCCCGAATGCCGAAATCATATCATTTGCTATTTCGTTGCACAGAGCACGGAGCGGAGCAACTATTATTGCTGTGGTTGCTCTGCCTGAGGCAAAAGACGAGCGAATCACCAGCTCAATACTTTTAGTTTTTCCTACTCCAGTTGGCAACTGTACTATCGCGCTCTGACCCCTTAAAACTCCCTTTTCGCCAATAAGCTGTTGCGCAGGCCACAGCATTCTTGGCGCCTTGGGGCTTTTAAGGTAATCTGACCATAGGGACTGATCTAACTCAGAATACCTGGGCAGAAGGATCCACGATGACTTGGACAAGGCCACCATAACAATGGCACACAATATATCGACATAGTATATTTCCATCGGAGCGTCATTTTCATAAATCGCTTTTCTATACTCCGATAATAGGCTCCGTATTTCCTCTACCCCTTCTCCTGTGTTGTAATAGACCAGCAATAAATGGCAGACTTTTTCTCCATTAGGAGTATCTACACTTATATGAAAGTCTCGATTCAGCAGAAGATACCCGAGTAAGTTACCCGTGATTTTTTGAGGCTCGTTGATTTCCGGATTTATCCGTACAAAAAAATCAGAACATAAAACTTTTGCACTTCCAAAATCATCAGAGAGAAAATAAGCCGCAGTTCCAGACAGTAAAAAATCAGCATCATATTCCTCACGATCATTGGCCCCTACAGCCGCATCAAAGTATTGTGAAGCAGCCACCAAATGCGGTGAAAATTCTTCCATGTCAGCTACGTTGTTTTCGATGACACTTTCGGCATATCGAGAAAGTATGTAAACAACAGGATAGGATAGTTCATTCGAATTTAATGGAAACTTAGGATAATCCTTTTGCGGAATGTCATACTCTACAAGTTTTGCTTTGGCTTTTTGGTATTTGAGCATATAATTTGAAGTATTTGAGAAAATCATTTAGTACACCTTTCGAATACTTGATGTGTCAGGGACATCAAATCTGCTCCGTGGACATAAAAAACGGACTGATCTGTTTTCAGTTCCAAATCTGCTCCCATAATACCGACAATGACTTTCTTTTCGACAGCTGGCAAGCTTGAAATGGCAGCCCCTACAAAGGATGTTCTATAAGGGTATTCGGTTTTTTGTTGAAACCTTGCTACATCCGCTGCTTCTGTTGACTTTCCCATAAAGCGGAGCTTTTTTCGGTAGTAATTCAAAGTATGAGAAACTCTATCCTCGTCTTTTTTTGAATCGGTAACTGCATCTTTAATTACTTTACCGGCCTCATTTGAAGAAAGAAGCGCTTTTACCTCTATTGCCACAAGCTCATCGTTTTTATGCGGGGCTTTTCCCTCAGCGAAGAACCTGTATGCAATTATATCTGTGCCATGCTCAGATTCATTTTTACCGGAACGGTTGTGCTGCTTACACCGTGGAACTTCATAGTTCAGGATGAATTCAAATAAATCCGCAAACAGAATTTCGCTAATATCATTTGACCGTGCCGTCGGTCCAAATGGTTCTCCTTTTTGCGGGATAATATATTGGCGCAAGTATTCCTCTACCGTCAACTTGTTCAACGCGGCATCTTCTTCCAATTCCCCATCTGGAACATACTGCTTTCTAATGTGAAGTGCCCAGTCATCGAGGATAGCGTCATCTCTGACATAGGATAGCCTGTAACAGTTCAATGGCTGCTGGTCTTCAAAAACCACTCCGTCCTCTCGAACAATCCAATTTACATATTGAGGTCTATCCATACTAAGCATCCTCTCGTTATTTTCCTGGCATACGATGGCACTCGTCTAAATACTTATGTGCAAACGATATTAACGTAAGTATATCAAGTACCTTCGTTTCATCAGTCTTCCAATTAACTTTGGGTGTGTGCGCTGCTGGATTTCTAACCAAGTGGAAGATTGCCTCAAGCAGTTCCTTCAAGCCTGTAAATTCGCTGCGCTCGCTATCGGTCTTCATTGCGTTAAAGAAGATATAGGGATCGTTCTTGGAAAACACAGTTTGAAAAAGTGTTCCACCATCTGTAGTCAAGCCGGAAATCTGCCGGACACGTTCAGCCAATCCTTTTGACGCTTCAAACACAGCATCATAATAGTCTGCTCTCAAATAGTCTTCAACACAGTACTTCTGTACCTCAGAATGTATGGCACGGTCATATAGAGCTTTTTTCAAGTGGTTGACTCGCTGGTCAACTTCAGAAAGTGTTTCAGCTTGCGAAACCGCTACCAATCGCCCACTTTGGTCAATCGATAACCCGGCAAAGAGAAGGACTTTGTTTGTTTCCTCGAATAAGTACCTGTATTTTTGCCTGCTATCAGCACTCGTGTATGCGGCAGGATTCAGCACTGCCTGCAAAAACGAAAAGACCTTACTAAACGATTGGCTCTTGTTTATCTCCGCTACCAGACAATTGTAAAGCCAGTCTCTTTTGTTTAAGCCTATGGTATATCCCAACTGATTACGGGAGGAGCCGTCATCAACAGAACAAATTCTGCATTGACCCAAAAGTGTTGTTAATTCGCTTTTAGTCAATCCTTCAGACGTATGAGCCACGATACCGCAGAGGGATTTCAATTGCTGCTGATCTAATTTCTGAATAATTTGACTCATATGGACACCTCATACACTGAGTTTACTCTAACACAAGATAATCTTAGCACAGGAAGATTAGTTTGTCTATTGAAAATCCATTATTTAGATTTGCAATGTCCTTTCCAGACGAGAGATTTTGAATTATAAACTGGCAAAGGGTAACCGCAGGAATGCTTTTTTGCTCCCCTGCGGTTATTTCATTGTTTATGCGGCGCAATTTTTGTGGTCAGCCCATGGTGCCGATTTTGTTGCCGTTCTCGTACATATCCTCGGCATACTCGACATGATTGGGGCCTTCGCTTTGTATCCAGCCAAAGCCGGGGACATAGACCATATCCGCCAGTTCGTTATCATTAGCTATTGACTCCGGTGCCGTTTTTGGTTCAAGTTGCGCGGGCTGTACCGGAGTGGGATCTGTCTGCGTAGGAGGTGCAGATTTCTGTTCTGCCACGGGTTCATCTTCTATTTCCGGTGCAGGGACGGGTAGCTCCTCAGTGGTTGTTTCCGGGGCTGATTTAGTTTCCGGCATTTCCGTTTCTTTCTTTTCTGTTACCACTGGCAGCACCGGTTTCTCTGCTTCCGGAAGCGTCGGCTGTGGAGCGATCACGGCGGTCGTTTCGCTCGGTGTGGGTGTTTCCCCGACCGTTTCGGCCTGCGGCCACACGGCGGCACACAGGGCGAGACAGGCGGCGAATGTAGCAGTGATGATGATTCTATTTTTCATTTTGTTTCCTCCTCTTTGAGTGTAAAATGATTGATTTCTGTGGACAACTCACCTTTTGAGGAATAGCTATCAGAACTTCAGAAGATTATCCAGAATATTTGCCGCCTGCTGCAGCTCACTCTGCGTAGCTTCCTTTGGCATATCCGCATCCTTTTTTGCCGTGTACAGCAGATAAGGTTCATAGTTCTGCCGGGTGATCGTGGGGCGGTAGTGCCCAAGCATCTGCGCCAGTTCCTTGGTATCCATGCCGTTCTTCAGAGCAAGGATGGCGCAGGTATGGCGGAGATCCACATACCGGATATGGTCGATTCCCGCTTCCTTTATGATCTCATTGTGCATCCGGCGCACCATCTGCGGCGAGTAGGGTTTCAGCGTGGCCGGATGCATAAACATGAGCGGGCTGCTGGGGTGCTTGTCGTGTTCCCTGATTAGGAGGTCGATTACCTCTGGTGTCAGTGCTATCGTCCTCGTCTGGCTACCGTGCTCCACCAGCTCTCGCCGTACCACGGCACGGTTTTCCGCGATGGTCAGCGTCCGACTTTCAATATCAAGATCACTCCATTTCAGGGCGATGAGCTCGCCTTGGCGTAGGCCTGTCGTCAGCGCCAGCATGAACATGGGGAGGTAGCCCAATTGCTCGGCGGCATCCAGATAATCCTCCATCTCCAGAGGCGTCATGATATTCGCTTTCACCGTTGTGGACTTGCGGTAGCGGAATGCCTTGGCAGGATTCTCCGTCAGGAGACCGTCCCGTATGGCTTGGTCCAAGCATTGCTGGAGCAGGCGGTGGATGTGCCGCATGGTTTCTTCTCCCAAGCCAGAGCTGCCGGGTCGATGATTGCCGAAGCGCCGCCGCTCCTCCAGAAATTCTCCGACCATCTCTGATGTCAATTCAGAGAGAGGTATATCGCCCAAGCCGGGGAGGATATGGTTTTTGAACACATAGTTGTGTGCCGCATAGGTGGTCGGCCTGCTTTGGTGGCTGTCGTAGGTTTCCTGCCAGAAGATGATATATTCCCGAAGCGTCATATTCCCACCTCCATACACTGACGCTGTAAGTCTCGAAAGGCTACCCATGGGAGCCTTGCCTGTTTCAGAATCTTCTTGTGCAGATAGTAGAACTCGTGGAGCTTGTACGGCGCTTCGGTTTTTGGATTGAGAAACACATAGGGCGAGCCGGTTTCCGGTATCTGCTCCAGAAGATGTGCCGTCTTTTCATTGAGTATCAGCAGGCGCTGTCCTCTGAGGATGTACTTGTAGCGGACATGAAAACCGGCCCACGACAAGGTGATCAGTTCACATTGCCGCAGGCCGCTTGATAGTCCTGTATAGATGAGGGGGAGTACGCCGAGCTGCTCCGCCGCGTTCAGGTAACGCTGGAGTTGCCCCAGGCGCAAAGGGGCTGTTTTGTATTCCTCTGCCTTGGGCTCCTGGCAGAGCCGTACCGGGTTGTAGGGAATGAGCTGGTCCTGTGCCGCTTCGTCCATACACCGGCGCAGGAGCAGGTGGACACACCAGACGCTTCTGGCTCCGAGTCCTTGACTTCGCAGACTGTCGTAGAAATTGATGATTGTCTGCTTTGTCAGGCCAGACAGCACCACGCCTCCGATGCTGGGGATGATGTGGCTGTAAATCAGATTGCGGTATCCGCCCTCGGTGTTGCTATTCCATTTGTGGCGGTTAGCGGTGAACCAGTGGTCGCACCATTGCCCGGCCGTGAGATTATTTTCTTTCTGCATATCATCGCCTCCTTTTGGCAAACGAACAATATCACAGAAAGCAGGAAATAGCTACTGAAAGAACAGAATATTTGCAGAACGAAACTATTCCGAATAATGTCGTTATTGTTCGGAATAATATAGTTGATTTTGCTCGGAACAGTAGTTATAATGTTCTTGACGAACTGCAATGGAGGTGTTCCAATATGACGATCAAAGAAGCGGCTGCTGCTTGGGGCATTACTGAACGGCGGGTCAATGAGCTTTGCAAGGCCGGACGTATCTCCGGCGCATATAAGGAGGGCAGGCAGTGGTTTATCCCGGACGGTACTCAAAAGCCGATGGATAAGCGTGGTCATCGGAGTGAGGTAAAGCCCGCAGCATCATCTGCGCGCAAGCCGTTGCCCATTGGCGTATCTGATTACCGGGACGCCTGCAAAAACTACTACTATGTGGACAAGACCTTAATGATCAAGGAGTTTCTGGACGAGCGCCCCAAAGTATCCCTATTTACCCGCCCCAGACGCTTTGGCAAAACGTTGAACATGGATATGCTCCGCACTTTCTTCGAAAAGACGACCGAGGACACATCCGTTTACTTCAGAGACAAGAAAATCTGGTTTTGCGGGGAATCCTACCGTGCCCATCACAGAAAGTATCCTGTGATTTTCCTGTCTTTTAAGGACGTGAAATATACTTCTTGGGAAGAAACCTATCAGACGCTCCAAAAGCTGATCGCGCAGGAATTCCGCCGTCACGATGAATTGGCCTCCAGTTCTGCGCTCAGTAATTACGAAAAAGAGGAATACTCCATTCTCGCAACAGAAGCTGCTGATGAAGTGGATTATCAAATGTCCCTGCGGACATTGACGCTGCTGCTTCATAAGCACCATGATGTTGCCCCCATCGTCATCATTGACGAATACGATACTCCCATCCAGCAGGGACATGTGAACGGTTTCTATGATACTGTCATTGGATTTATGCGCAATCTGTTCTCCGGTGGCCTGAAGGACAATCCGCATCTGAGCTATGGTTTCCTGACCGGCATCCTGCGTGTTGCAAAGGAGAGTATCTTCAGCGGCCTGAACAACCTGAAAATCAACTCCATCTTGGATGAACGTTATAGCGAGTATTTCGGTTTCACCTCGGACGAAGTGCGTGAAATGGCAGAATACTACAGCGCATCTGATAAGTATCAGGAGCTCTGCGATTGGTATGATGGGTACCGCTTCGGTAATACCGAGATTTTTAATCCCTGGTCTGTCATTGGATACTTCAATAATAACTGCCGTCCCAAAGCATTCTGGCAGTCTACCGGAAGCAATGACATCATCCGCGAGGTGCTGGCTTCTGCAACGCCGGATATTATGGAGCGTCTGGAGCTGTTGATGAAGGGCGAATCCTTCGTTACGCACATTGACACCGGTGTCATTTATCCGCAGATCCAGAATGATCCGTCCTCTGTATACAGCTTCCTGCTGGTGGCAGGTTATTTGAAGGCTGTGAGCTGCGACCAGTCTTACGGCGAGGATTATATGTGCGAAGTGGCTCTGCCCAACAAAGAGATTTCTTTCGTCTACAGCAAGGAGATCCTCTCTCAGCTTGAGAATATTATTCCTCGTTCCGTTGCTATTTCTATTCAGGAAGCTATCTACAAGGCAGATATCGACTCACTGCAAAAAACCTTGGAGAAGTTTCTGCTCCAAACAATAAGTTTCCACGATGCTGCCGACGAAACATTTTACCATGGTCTGATATTGGGTATGTGCGCTGTGATGGACAACAGCTATCGCATTACCTCCAATCGCGAAGCTGGTGATGGACGATTTGATATTCAGATGCTTCCTTTGAATAAGCGGCTGCCTGGTATTCTGATTGAATTAAAGGCCGGGAAAGACCGCTCTGAAACACAGCTTGAAGACCTTGCTAATGTTGCCTTGCAACAGATTAACGACCGTGCATACAGCGTTGATTTGCAGGCAATGAATGTTACGTCAATTATAAAAATCGGCATTGCATTCTCTGGTAAAAGAACACGCATTGCTGCTGAAAGGCAAAACATCGAATAAGCATCTTCGCTCAGCAGGCTGGCTATCATCCAAGTCAGCCTGCTGTTTCTTTGTCATCGCGCTTATTTCTTTGTTTATGCGGCGCAATTTCTGAGCTGCTCTCTGCGGCAAAAACACCCGCTGTCGGAGGTAAATCTGGTCGGAAGCACTTTTAATATACAGAATTCAATCCCACACAAATCCCAAAAGACGAAAGTGGTGCCTGAAACGAACAGGGCAAAAGAGTTCCAAAGAGGAACCGAAGGAGTGCCGGAAAGCGCCAAAGAGGGCGCAACAGGGCTTCCCGAAGGTTCAGACATAGGTTTGGGAGTGCCGTGGCGGTATCCGGGATAGGGTGAGGCGAAACGACGCAAAGCCTTGCAGCGCCTGCGTTTGCTGGTTTTTCTCTGGTCGCCGAAACCGGCACAAAAGCGGTTTTGACCACAGGAATGACCACAGACAGAAAAATCTTTATTTTTACCCCTCGCCGTGGTATCATGGCAGAAAAGTGAATATCCGGGTGTGGCTCAACTGGTAGGGCGCGACATTTGGGATGTCGAGGTTGGGTGTTCAAGTCACCTCACTCGGACCAAAATCCCTCTGAAATCATTGATTTCAGAGGGATTTTCTTATTCTTTGTCTATTGCGGCGCAGGATTTGAGGGATTTACATAACTATCTCCAGTAAGCGACATCTTTTTTCGAAAAACGGAGAAGGAGATATTGTCAAAATCACCAAATTCAGATATAATAGATAAAATATATTTTCGTAATATATACTCATGCCAGCGCAAAATCTATTGGTACAAGGTGAAAGTCATGGAAACTATAAACGCAGTTTGGGAACATTCATACGGAGAGGATTGTATTCCAAATTTTTCCGCCAATATGGAACAACCCAGACATCGTTGGTATGAATTCAAAGAAGGTTTTAGTTTAACTCTGGTTGAACGTGCTATACGAGAGACCAAGAAGGATAATAAATCAACTTCCTTCACTGTTCTGGATCCCTTTTCTGGCTCCGGAACAAGTCCACTCACAGCATTGCAAAGTCGTTGTAATGCTATAGGCTATGAAGTAAACCCGTTTATGAGCTTTGTTGGAAAAACAAAATGCCAACAACGTACAAAATCGATTCATGACTATACGAAAGAGTTAAATCGCATCTTAGTTCAACGTCCATTCAGATTGAAGAGTCCTTTAGAAGGGGTCTCTACATTTACTGGTTCCGGAGAGAACGGGAAGTGGCTGTTTAATTTAGATGTACTCAGGGCATACGAAGCCCTATACCAGCACATTTCTCTTTCTGAATATAAAGACTTCTTCCTTCTGGCTCTAATCACATCGGCTATGCAATGTTGTAACGCAAAAAAGGATGGAAAATGTCTACGGTATTTAAAGAATTGGAAAGCACTCAACTATACTGGCGCGAACTTGCGAGATACTTTTAAGGCAAACGCATTGCAAATGATATCCGATTTAGAAAGAAGTCCGCTATTAGAGGGCACAAGAGATATTACGCAGGGGGATACCCGGAAACTGCTACAAGCGTCAGAACACGATTCGGCTGATTTGATTATATTTTCTCCGCCATATTTAAACTCATTCGACTACTCTGATATATACCGCCCAGAACTCTTCTTAGGGAAATTCGTTAAAGATAATAGCGAACTAATGCAACTCAGAAAGCAAACTCTGCGTTCGCATGTGCAATGCAAATGGGATAGAAAGGATAGCTCAACTTCGCCTTGGGTAACAGGTATTGTACAAAAACTCACAGCCAAACAAGATACCTTGTGGAATGCCAATATACCTCAAATGGTTTCTTCCTACTTTTATGATATGGAAGAAGTATTAAAGCAATCATATAGAATTGCAAAACAAAATTCTCAACTCTGGTTTGTCGTAAGCACCTCTGCCTATTCAGGAGTTGAAATTCCTGTTGACTTGATATTGGCAGATATTGCAACTACCCACGGTTGGGAATTAGATAGCGTCAATGCACTTAGGAAGTTGAGAACATCCAGCCAATGTGTAGATGAAAACCAGCAGAAAGTACGACTTAGAGAGTCTCTCATTATCTGCAGAAAGTAGGTAACCTTATGCCTGATATCTATTTGCCCAATATTATAAAATTGGAGCTCACAAATTTCTCTCTGTACTGTGAGCAATCTGTTGTTATGGATTTCTCTAAACCCGTATCATGTCTTATGGGAGCTAATGGCATTGGCAAATCCACTTTATTGAACTGTGTTAACTTTGCTATTACCGGCAGAATAAATCCGACAAATAAAAAGTTGAAATCTATCGACACCCTTGATCGAGGAAATAATTACTATTTACAATATTTTGACGGTAGAATTTCTGAAGTAGACAAAGATTATGCGTCAACGCGAATTGTTTTTATGCTTGGAAATAAAAGAATTGAAGTGGTGCGCAACTTCTTTCCCGATAATAGCATACTTGAATACAAACTTGACAATGAGACTCAAGATCCTCGTAACTACGAAGACGATGTGGTTCGGCTCGCTAATTTGAATAACTATGCGCAGTTTGTATTTCTGCAGCTGAAGGTCTTAACTTTTGATGAAAGTCGAGACTGTCTATTCTGGAATCCATCCATTCTTACTCCCACGATTTTCTTGTGCTTAGGTGAAAGCGTTGACAATGCAGAAAGAGCCGACGAACTTGCACGTGAAATTCAAAAGGTCAATTCGAGAATTCGAAATGTGCAGTGGGAGATATCAAAGCAATCTGCACGTCTGACTACTTTAATTGAAGAAAAATCCAAGACCGAAGAAGCACGCCCTCATTACGCAAGTGAAGATGAAGCGAGTGCTCAAAATGAATATGAAGAAATAATCAAAGAACTTGAAGAAGGCGAGTCCTATCATCAGGGTTATACAAAGGAACGGCAACAGATATATGCCAGAATCACAGAGCTAACAGTTGAAAAGGTTCGCTTAAGAAAAGAGTATGAAGAACATTACGCCGAGCTTTACGCCGGAAATGGGCACCTTTATAGAAATCCAATTATTATGGCATTGACATCAGATGGGTGCCCAATTTGTCATACTGCTCATCAAAAACTTCCTGAACACATCGAACAAGCTCTCAATCAAAATGTCTGTCCACTGTGTGGAGAGCATATTCCTGAGACAGCTTCAGAGCAAACAGAGATTATCGCTAAATTGGCAAAAATTGACAATAACTTATCGAAGATTGAGCACGAGCTTGAAGAATTGATTCTTCGTCAGCAAACAGTCGAAGAACAACTCGATAATTTGAAAAAGAAAATTGAAGAGTTGAAAAAACGCAAAGAAGATATCGAAAAGAAATGTTATAGTTTCCTGCTCGATGATGCGACAGATGATTCCTGGAGCAGCCGTATCAAGGCCCTGCAGGATTCGATAAGTACGGTTGAGAGAGAAAAATTCAAACATATCGAAGATCGAGATCAGCTGAAGATGGAATACGACAATCTATGTGTAAGCTTAGAGAAAATCTATCGCAGAGTTCAAGTAGACTTTCTGCCCATTTTCAAAAAGTTTGCCAAAGAATTCACTGGATTAGACCTGGATATGACTTTAGTTTCTGTTACTGACGATGGCAGAAAAATGTTCAAATTCATTCTTCAAATCGATGATACGAATAGAGACAATGAGTTCGAGTTGTCCGAGTCCCAGCGATTTTTTATTGACATTGCATTGAGGATGGCCATTGTTACTTTTGTTTGTAGCAAAACAACCGCCTCAACCTCCATGTTAATAGATACCCCTGAAGGCTCTCTGGACATTGCGTATGAAACAAATGCTGGCTCAATGTTTTATGAGTATATTGCGGCAAATCAGAAGATGATTATTACTGCTAATTTGAATTCTTCTGGCCTGATTCAAACCCTTGCCGGCAAAACTAAGTTTGAGAAATTCGAATTGATAAGCATGTTAAAATGGGCAAAACTATCGTCTGTTCAAAATACACATTTCGAACTTTTCGAAAGGTCTATTTCAACAATTGAAAGTAAATTGGAGGGATAGGTGTGAATATTTGTGCAAACTTTGATATTCTGTTTTATCTCTCTCACCCAAGAAATAAATACGCAGAACAAACGTTGTTTGAAATCAACACTATGCTTTACTTGGCCGAATTGCTCAGCATATATGACGGATGCAATGCTCAAAAATGGGGATACGGATTTGCACGAAATAAATATGGCGCTCCTGTGAGTATTGAGCTTATGGAAGAAGTAGAGTTCTTATGCGCAAAAGGTTATCTCTCAAAAGATAGTTCCGGATACTATCGAATTTCAGATACAGCATCTCTCAATTCGATTTTATCAATATCAAAATCCGGCATTCTGGGGTGGCGTTCCAAATATATCGAGGTGGTGTTTGACTCATTATTGACCAAATCTTTTCCAAGAGTTGTGCGTGCTGTGCAAAATGAGCCGGGTATTAGCCTTTTAGAGAGCATAAATCGAACAAGCACATTACTGGAATCGAGCTTAATAAATGCCCTTTATGAAGACTTTGGCGTATTGAAAGAAATAATCGGAGATCCACAAATCGACCTGGTTGTTCCGGCTTCTTTGTGGATTGATTATCTGTCTGTTCAAAAGCAATAGGAGAATATCAATGTTAGATAGAGAGACCGTAGAGCGGTTATTGCAAAATAATTTGGATGCAAAACTGAATAGCGAACTTTCAAAGTATGGATATCAGCTGGATGCCGCTCATAAACTCTTTCGTTTTATTACCAGCATTTTTGAGCGGACTCCTCCTGAACTCATTACATGGAAGTTTAAAGTTATTATGCCGGTTGGAGACTGGGACTTCAGTCAAAAAATCATCCTAAACTTTCATCGAATGAATGAAGTCTTTACATCTGAATGTGCATTTATAATTGTAGATAGCAATTTGTATCTGATTGAACCTTACGAGGCGGATTACTCTGGTCGTGATCATATTTGTTATCAATATAACGCCCCTCAAAATGAGTCCCTAACCATAAAGGACAAGCAGTTTCAGTTATCTGAATACTACGACTCTGCTATAACCAGTATTTTTGCTCAACCTACATATAAAGAACTGGACGAAGCAATGGACTATTACAATACCAGATATGTACGAGATTCCTCGTGCGCAGTGCTTTCACAAATATGGACAGACGAGGCTAAAAGAGAATTTGTTCAAAAACCAGAACATTTCATGCGAGACTCTTTATGGCAGTGCCTACAGAATATTTTACGGAACCATACTGTCAAGCGGGAGCAAATTGTTGATGCAACACATCCCGTTGACATTAAAGTAACTTGGCCCGCAATAAATAATGTTGCATTAATTGAAGTGAAATGGCTGGGCGATTCTGGCCAAACACAATATCGTGATGCACGAGCAAACGAAGGCGCAAAGCAATTAATTGATTATCTGGCGTCATCCGTCCAAGAGGAACCAGACAAACATTTCGTAGGATATCTAACGGTATTTGATGGGCGTCGCGGAAAGACAAGCAATCAATACGAGCGGCAAGAAATAAACTATAGATCAGAGTATTCTTCTCATCCGAGCATGAACTACAGAAGATTTTATATGGCGGAAAGTGTGTGATCGTTGTTTGATTTTCCGTTACTATAGCAAACAGAAACTCACCGACATGAGTGCCAATGACTCAGCACCCATGTCGGTGAGTTTTTTACTTGTTCTCCTTCGTTTTCTTCGGCCCCTTCTTCCCCTCCGGAGCCTGTGGCGGAAGTGTACCTTCCGCCTTCTGGCGCTTCAGCTCCGCGAGTTCAGTTTTCATCTCGATGATCAGTACCTTCAGCTTCTCCTCGCACTCCTCGCGGGTACGGGCGTAGACATTGCGGGCGTGCTTTTTGCCGTCGGGCCATTTGGGGGAGTAGCGGCCTTCAAACAGATGGTCGTTGATCTCGCTGACACAGCCGGTACCGGATCTGCGCTTGCGGCCCACGTAGGGCTTGAAATCGGTCATACTCGGCTTTTCCGCCTGGGCCGGGGCAGTTTCCTGCCCCGGCTCTGAAGTGTCCTCCTGCAGCGCTGCTTTGCCGATGCCGCGGTCGATGTTGGCGGCGGCCGTGAGCCGCATGTCGTCGGTGATGTGGGTATAGATGTCCAGCGTGGTGGCCGCCGACACATGCCCCAGCATGGCAGAGAGCGTTTTTACATCCATGCCGTTTTCCAGTGCCAGCGTTGCGAAGGTGTGGCGCAGATCATGAAATCTAACATGTTTGCATCCTGCGTGCTCCAAGATGAACTGCAGTCTGCGGCGTACCACGCCGGGTGTAATGGGACAGTCCTCCTTTACTGGCGAAGGGAACATCCAGCGGGAGTCCACCGCCTCTTTGTACTCCTGCAGCACCGCCACCACCGCAGGCGGCAGGACGATCTTGCGGACGGAGTTCTTCGTCTTGGGCGTGCTGATTTGAAGCTGGCCGCGCACATCGTAGACCTGCTTGTTCACGTTTAGTACGCCGGTTTTGAAGTTCAGGTCATCCCACTGCAGCGCCATGAGCTCGCCACGGCGCAGGCCGGTGGCTAAGTCCAGAAGGAACACTTCGTAGTAGCCCTCAAACTTCGCTTGAATGAGGAATCGCTGCAACTCTTCTCGTGTCAGCACCTGCATCTCCCGCGCCTTCTTCGGCGGCAGCTTGCAGCCGAGGGCCGGGTTCACACGGATCAGCCCATCCTGCACCGCTTTCTCCAGCGCCGAGCGGCAGGTGGCGTGGCACATACGCACCATTCGGTCGGACAGCCCTTCGCCGTACTTGTCGGTGAACCGCTTCCGGCCGCTTTTCTTGAGTCGGCCATAGAACTGTTGCAAGTCATTCTGCGTCAGCTTGTTCAGTGGAATGTCCCCAATCTCCGGGATGATGTGCAGTCGGATACGGCTCTCGTAGGTCTCCTGCGTAGTGGGACGGATCTTGGGCTTGGAGTGATTCTCGTACCAGTATGTCAGCCAGTCCCCGAACGGCATTTCAGGTCGAACCTTCTCCGGCTTCAGTCCGCCGCATTCTTCCTTAAGCTTTTGGAGCTTCTCGACGCACTCCTTCTTGGTTTTGGCGAGGACATTTTTCGTCTTGGGATAGCCGTTGTCATCGTAGCCGATGACGATGCGTCCCTCCCAGCGCCCATCTTTGCGCTGTCTTACGGTTCCGTCTCCGGCTTTTCGCTTTCTTGCCACGGTTTCAACTCCTTTCCGAAGATGTCCTCCATGAAGCCGCCCACGATGCCAGAGGCTGTCTTCTGCATATCGGTTGTGACATGGGTGTAGGTGTCCAGCGTGAAGGAGGCGTTGGTATGGCCCAGGATACCGGACAGCGTTTTGGCGTCCACGCCACTTGTGAGGGCATGTGTGGCAAAGGTATGACGCAGATCATGGAAGCGAATGCTTGGCAGCCCTGCGTGGTGGAGTAAGGTTTTCATGTGGGTGTAAGCACTGCTGGGGGTGACGGGATCCTCCGGCCTCACCGGATTAGGGAATATCCACGGACCGATGGCATCCATCTTGCGTTGCCGCAGGATGGATGCCACGCTTTTCGGCAGGATGATGGTGCGCATGCCATGATTTGTCTTCGTCTCACCGACGGTATACTCACCCTTCCTCTGACTGTGGAGGGTGCGGCATACCTTCAGCGTACCAGTGTCCTCGTCGAAGTCGTTCCATTGTAGACCGCAAATCTCACCGCGGCGCAGGCCGGTCATCAGCTCCGTCTGGAAGAAGTCCCGCCACACCTCATCCTGCTCCACCACTTCAAGGAAAGCATCCAGCTCCGCACGGGTGAGGATGCGCTTGGGCCTGTAGTTTGGCTTGGGTGCGGTCGCCCCCTCGGTCGGATTTCTGGGAATGACATGCGCCTGCACCGCGTCTTTCAGTGCGGCGTGAAGCGCGGAGTGGATGTGGCAGACCATGGAGTCAGAGAGTTGATGATTCATTTCGGGATGCTCATGAATGCGTCCCTCTGTTTTCAGGCGGCGGTACATCCGCTGGATGTCCTGCTGAGAGATGAGGGAGATTTGCTTGCCGCCGAGCTGCGGCTTGATGTAGTTTTCGATGCAGCTTCGATACCCCGCAAGGGTGCCGGGGCGGACGGTGTTCTCCTTATAAAGAGAATCATATGTATCCTCATCATCGCTGGGAATGGGAAACGAAACCATTGTACCATCTTCAAAAATGGGACTGACGATGCCGCCATTCGCAGAGTCAAAACCTTTTCGGCTGAGTATAATTTTCATTCCTCACGCTCCCAGCAAGCTCTGGTCAAAGGCGAACAGCGCCTCGTTGATCTCGAAGATGTCGTACTTCTTCTGCCTGATGAAATACTCAATAAAATCGAACGGGTAAATAAGGGGCAAAAGCCTCCGAAACGGGGCATGGCCGGGAGGGAAACACCCATCCCAAAAGGCGCAGTTTTCCATCGTCGGAGCGGTATTCACCGGGCGCTTTCACACATCGCTCACAAAAGCCGCAACGCTCGCTTCAAAGGGCTTTGGCGGGTACACACGCCACCCCGTCCCCGAACCGCGCACACAGCGGCTCACGTGCCGAAACACGGCGGGTTCTCAGGGTCGATGGTGACGATGTTCTCGGTAGTGAGATCATCGACACCATCGGCCCTTTTCAGGCAGATCAGACGGTCGCCGTTGCTCTTGCGGAAGGACACCGTGATGCCGTTTCTCCTTAGAGCGTCAACGCTTTTGCGGATTCGGTGGGAGAAGCTGTTGGGGGTCAGTCCCTCCGCACCGGCAGGGTCGATCTTTTCCAACAGCGCCTTGGCAGGGGCGCTGATCTCCGGCTGCCGGCGCAGCAATTCAGAGAGAAGGAAAAGAATCCGTTCGGTGGGCTGCTCCGTCTGTTCGCAGTCATCTGACAGCAGTTTCCAGACGTGATCCTCGCCATCGAACTCCAGTGCCAGTTCCCGGTAGGGGATGTCCCGCCCGGTGCAGTAGAGCGTGGCTGTGTTCTCTCTGCGCTTGCTCTTGCGGAGGACGAAGTTGCTGTCGGTGGCACCGCTGAGTCCGGTGGTGCCGGAGATCATGTTCATGGGATCATCGTCATTCATCTTCCGCAGGTGATGCACCAGCAGAATGGCGATGCGGTGCTTGTCCGCCAGCGCTTTCAGAACGCCGATGTCCCGGTAGTCGCTGGCATACGGATTTGCGTCATTGCCCGCTGTGCGGATGCGCTGGAGCGTGTCGATGACGATGAGCCTGGTCTGCGGATGCTCCTTCAAAAATTGCTCGATCTGTTCCACCAGCCCGTTGTGGAGCTGCTGGGACATGACGGCGAAGTGCAGCGTGGGCGGCGCGTCCTCCGTGAGATCAAAGAGGCGGCTCTGGATACGCTGGAAGCTGTCCTCCAGACAGAGGTACAGCACCTCGCATGGGTGCGTGGCGAACGTCCAGAGCGGTTTGCCCTGCGCGGCGCAGAGACACAGCCACAGCGCCAGCCACGATTTGCCGATCTTCGGCGCGCCTGCCAGTAGGTGCAGCCCCTGGGGCGGCAGATCGTCGACCACGAAGGAGGCCGGTTCGTAAGCGGTGCTTTGCAGCGTGTCCGCGTCAATGGTTTGCAGTCGGTTGATTTGAGACATAAAAAACCTCCGGATAAAAGGATAAGGGCAGAGACCTCGCTGCAGTCGAGGCTCTAACCCTTTCACTTGATTATTCTGTGTTTTTTGATAGAATGAGAATATCGCAGGACAGATGCAAAACAGATATGGGACAGGGGGGCGATGCTATGCCGCTGGGGACACAGCAGAACAATGATTTTGCTCAGGTCACAATTGACGTTTGGAATGACAAAGTTTTTTATCAGGAGCAGGAGTTCCCTGCGGGATTTATGGCTGCGTCCATTTTGAACATTTCCGAAGATGATTTTAAGGAACTGATACGGGCTGGCGGAGCGCCCACCTTTCTTTTTCCGGTAGTCATACAGGGCAGTGATCTGGAAGCGGCTCAGGTGCTCCCTGTGCTGCGGGAGCGAATGATTTATCTGGCAAGAGAAATTTGGAGGTATCCGCCCTTTTGCTATGGCAACCTCGAAAAAGAACTGCGCCGCATCGACATCCTGTTTGATGACAATGCGCTTTCCAAAATACTCACACCGAACTCGGAGTTTCAACAGGAATTCTTGATATTCTGCGCCGCGATCACGCGCATCCCGATGGCGATCCTGCACTTCATCGCGGCTGGCCGATTCTTTGAACTGGACTATCTGCGGCACCTCAAAAAGCGGAACGAAACTTATTTCGCCGTGGCCGCGCATGACTGCTTCAGCAGTAAAGAATTTTGGGATGAACTGCAGGGACTGCAAAGCTGGGACATAGAGCCGTTCTCTGTGCATCCGGAATTGACTTCCACCTATGTGCTCGCCCGCAGCCCGAAAAGCGAAAAAGAAATGGTGTTTGTGGAACGGGTATCTTTCCTGCGGCTCACAGATTTCTACACCTACGATCTTTTGAACGGATTGCACCACGGCCACGCGCCCAGCCAATGCCAAGGCTGTGGGAAATACTTTCTGACCACCAACGGCCACATCCCCAAATACTGCGACGGTGTCGCCCCGCAGGACGATCGCTATACCTGCCGGCAGTACGGCGCGATGATGCACCAGAAGGAGCAGAACAAACAGCACCCGGTCTACCGGCTGTTCAATACCCGAACCGGGACGATCCGCAAGCATCACCAGAGAGGAAAAATCTCCGATGACCTGCGGCGAGAGGCACTGTATCTGGCGGAGAGTTATCGGGACAAGGCGCTGCTGGACAACGACTATGCCGCTGACGGATATGTGCGGGACATGGAATTGGAGCACATTTACGCGGAGGCAGAAAAGCGGCTGAAATGAGGAAGGGGGGCGTTCCTGTGACGAGAAATATGTACACCGTTGCCGGGGACGGCCCCTGCAATGAAGAGCTGGCTTTGCGGATTCAAGCCGGAGACAAAAACGCCGCGGAGCGGCTTATCGCACAGAACGAGGGCTACCTCGCCGAACTGGCGCGGGCGTACACACCATGGTGTGAGCTGGAGGACTTGAAGCAGGGGGCGGCGCTGGCGCTGCTGAACGCGGCAGGGCACTTTGACCCCGCCTACGGAACGAAGCTGCTGACCTATGCGACGCCAGCGATGGAAGCGGCGATGATGGACTACGCCGCACAGTATTTTTCCGCTCTGTCCATCCCCGTCAGTCGGTACAATCAACTGCGCAGGGTGGCATACCTCTGTGCCGAGGGATGGGACTCATCTGATGCTGAGTTGGTCAAGGTGGTGTGCGGAGAACTGAATGTATCTGCCAAGGTAGCTGGGGCGTTGATAAAAGAATACCGGACGCTGCTGATGCAGCGGATGGAGGAGGTGCTGACGCCCAGAGAGCTGAATCTGGTGCG
>OBAG01000891.1_pt1 | contig 21903 bp, 16 predicted proteins | sample 1517701 | NCBI WGS metagenome assembly OBAG01 (sample SAMN04571702, study PRJEB22368) | human gut metagenome | biome: human gut; material: stool | host: Homo sapiens | place: Luxembourg | collected 2012-09-07 | reverse complement strand
GCCCTCCCGGCAGGGAACGCACTTGCCGCAGCTTTCACGCTGAGTGAAGCTCATGAAGAACCGGGCCACCTCCACCATGCAGGTGTCCTCATCCATGACCACCATGCCGCCGGAGCCGATCATGGCGCCGATCTTGGTGAGGGAGTCAAAGTCCATGTGGCGGTCCAGATCCTTTTCGGACAGGCAGCCGCCGGAGGGGCCGCCGATCTGCACGGCCTTGAATTTCTTTCCGTTGGGGATGCCGCCGCCTACGTCAAACACGATGTCCCGCAGAGGCGTGCCCATGGGGACCTCGATCAGACCGGTGTTGCACACGTTGCCGGTAAGGGCGAACGCCTTGGTGCCGGGGCTTTCCGGCGTACCGATCCCCCGGTACCACTCCGCGCCGCGCTGAATGATCATGGGCACGTTGGCGTAGGTCTCCACGTTGTTGAGGACCGTGGGCTTCTCCCACAGGCCGTGCTCCACAGTGCGGGGCGGCTTGACGCGGGGCATACCTCGCTTGCCCTCGATGGAGGCGGTCAATGCGCTGCCCTCGCCGCAGACAAAGGCGCCGGCGCCCCGGTTGATATGCAGACGGAAGCAGAAGTCCGTACCCAGAATGTTGTCACCCAGGAATCCGGCTTCCTCCGCCTGCGCAATGGCCAGCTTCAGGCGTTCAATGGCCAGAGGATACTCTGCACGGACATAGATATAGCCCTCCTGCGCGCCTACGGCATAGGCCGCGATCAGCATGCCCTCGATCATCCGATGGGGATCGCCCTCCATAATGCTGCGGTCCATAAACGCGCCGGGGTCGCCCTCATCGCCGTTGCAGACCACATAGCGGACGGTCTCCTTCTGGGCAGCCACCTGGCTCCATTTTTTGCCGGCGGGGAAGCCCGCGCCGCCGCGGCCCCGGAGCTTGGAGTCGGTAATAGCCTGAATGACGGCCTTGGGCGTCATTTCAAAGAGGGCTTTTTCAAGGCCCTCGTAAGCGCCGGCAGCAATGGCCGCCTCAATGCGCTCCGCGTCGATATGGCCGCAGTTCTTCAGCACCAGGCGGGTCTGCTTGGCGTAGAAGGGGATCTCCTCCTCAGAGGGATAGACCTTGTTATCCTGACGGAACATCAGCCGCTCCACCGGCTGACCCCGGAGGACCGTTTTTTCAAAGATCTCGCCGCAGTCGCTCTCCTGCACCTTTAAGTAGAGATAGCCGTAAGGCTCGATCCGCATCAGGGGGCCCATTTCGCAGAAGCCGTGGCAGCCGCTCTTGTGGACGCCGATATGGGCGATCTCCGGACCGATCTCCACCTGAACGTTTTCATGCTCCGCAGCCAACTCCTTCATGTGTTCATAGAGCTTGGCGGAGCCGCCGGCCAGACAGCCCGTGCCGCCGCAGATCAGCACCCGGCACTTTTCCTGCTTGGTCTCAGCCTGGCATTCCGCCCGGACCTGCTTGAGCTGGAACCGGTTTTCAATTCTGATCATCGTTCCGCCCCTCCTCTTCCTTGGCCCGAAGTTCCTTGAGCAGCTCCGCCGCCTTTTCCGGCGTCATTTTGGGATGGACCTGCTCGTTGACCATCATGGCCGGGGCCAGACCGCAGGCGCCCAGGCAGGACACCACTTCCACCGTGAACATCCGGTCATCGGTGGTCTGCTTGGTCTCACTGAGTCCCAGCTCCTGACGCAGGTACTGCAGCACCGGCGTGGATTTGCGGACATGGCAGGCCGTTCCGTCGCAGATCTTGAGCACATACTTTCCCTTCTGTTCAAAGGAGAAGTTCTCATAGAAGCTGGCCACGCTGTAAGCCTTGGTCTCTGTAATGCCGATCTTTTTGGCCACATAGTCCAAAAGATCCGGCGGGAGATACCGGTAGGTCGCCTGGATGTCCTGAATAATGGGGATCAGGGATTTTTCCTCCAGAGGGTACCGGCTGATAATTTCGTTGGCAGTTTCGTAATAACTCTGATCCAACATCGTCGGTTTCACACCTTTCCTTCGCTTCTTCCTATCTTCGTCATTTTGCACTTGCAAAACAATCATTATTATATATTTTTTAGTCACTAAACTCAAGTTAAGAATTTCGCAAGGAATCAATTCGGCATAATTGACAAATTTCAGACAATTTGGTGGTGAGAACCGCCTTCCTCTCCCGTCCTTTTGCCGAGGCTTTACAAATCAGACTTTTATCTGTTATACTATCTGTTATACGAAAGGTTATCAGCCGGTCGGATCGGCCGCGTGAAAGGAACGTGAATGTCATGCAGAAACTGGAAAAGCAATTTCATATTCACTGCGTCCCCGGCGACGTAGGCCGGTATTGCATCCTCCCCGGAGATCCGGGCCGGGTGCCCGCCATCGCCGCCCTGTTTGATGACGCCCATCAGGTGGCCTACAACCGGGAGTTCAACGTCTGGACCGGCACGCTGCTGGGTGAAAAAGTCACCGCCTGCTCCACCGGCATCGGCGGCCCCTCCGCCGCTATCGCCATGGAGGAACTGCACAAGTGCGGCGCGGACACCTTCATCCGCACCGGCACCTGCGGCGGCATCGACCTGAACGTGCAGTCCGGCGACATTGTGGTGGCCACCGGCGCCATCCGCTTCGAGCACACCAGTCTGGAATACGCCCCCATCGAATTCCCCGCCGTGGCGGACTGGGAGATCACCAACGCATTGGTAGACGCTACCAAGGCGATGGGTTATCCCCTCCACATCGGCGTGGTCCAGTGCAAGGACAGCTTTTACGGCCAGCACAGCCCCGACGCCTCCCCCGTCAGCTATGAGCTGAAGGCCAAGTGGGAGAGCTGGAAGCGGCTGGGCGTCAAGGCCAGCGAGATGGAATCCGCCGCTCTGTTCGTGGAGGCCGCCGCGCTGGGCTGCCGCTGCGGAAGCTGCTTCCATGTGATCTGGAATCAGGAGCGGGAGGCCGCAGGTCTGGACCAGAAAATGAGCGAGGACACCTCTGCCTCCGTAAAGGTGGCCGTGGAGGGTCTGAAGCGGCTCATTGAGGCCGACCGGAAGGCCGGACGGTAACGGAGATACGATTGCATGAATATTAAGCAAATTCTGAACACCGCCGTAGGGGGATACAGTCTCAGCAAGATCCTCTCCGCTCTGGTGACACTGCTGGTCTGCCTCATCGCCGTGCGGCTCATCATGAAGGTCGTCACCCGTCTGCTGAGCCGGATGCAGAAGGTCAACGAGCGGCTGCAAAAGGTCATTCGCACCAGCGTAAAGGTGCTCCTCTATGTGCTGACGGTCATCATCACTGCGGAAGCACTGGGCATCAACACCTCCTCCCTGACGGCGCTGCTGTCCGTCCTGACCCTTGGCATCACCCTTGCGGCGGAGGACATTTTAGGCAACGTGGCTGGGGGACTGGTGATCCTCTCCTCCCACCCCTTCGCTCTGGGGGACTTCATCGAAGCCGGCGGCACCTCCGGTACTGTCCGCGAAATCGGTCTGAACCACACGAAGCTGGAGACCGCCAACGGTCAGATGATCCTGATGCCCAACAAGGACCTCTCCTCCTCCAAGATCATCAATTATACCGTTCTGGGCCGACGCCGGATCGTCCGGACCGTCACTGCCTCCTATGACGCGCCCACGGAAACCGTCATGACCGCTTGTATGGAGGCCGTGGAAGCCACCGCCAACATCCTGCCGGACCCGGCCCCGGCGGTGCATCTTACCGACTACGGCGCAAGCTCCATCGAATACACCATTTACTGCTGGTGCACCGTGGAGAACTACTGGCCCGCCTACCACTCCATCAATGAGAAGCTGCGGGACACCTTCGCCAAGCACAATGTTGAAATGACCTACGATCACCTCAACGTCCACATACTTGACAAATAAAATCGCAACTATCAAAAAAAGCGTTGGGAACATATTGTTCCCAACGCTTTTTTGATTCGATTCGGGTCAGTCCTGCTGCTCCATCCGTTCCTTGACGGCCTTGCCGGTAGGCGTGGCAGCCAGACCGCCCAAAGCGGTCTCCCGCATCTCCATGGGCATCCGGCGGCCTACCTCACCCATGCAGTCGATGACCTCGTCCACAGGGATCCGGCTTTCCACGCCGGCCAGCGCCATATCCGCGCAGCTGACGGCGTTGACAGAGCCTACCACATTCCGCTTCACGCAGGGGACCTCCACCAGACCCGCCACCGGGTCGCACACCAAACCCATCAGGTTTTTCAGGGCCATAGCCGCCGCGTGGCCGATCTGCTGAGGATCGCCGCCCCGCAGGGAGGTCAGCGCGCCAGCCGCCATAGCGGAAGCCGTGCCGATCTCCGCCTGACAGCCGCCGGAAGCACCGGCGATACAGGCCCGGAAGCTGACCACCGCGCCGATGCCGGAAGCGGTATACAGAGCCTGCAAAATCTCTTCCTCGGTGGCGCGGCCCATCTGGTACAGAGGCACCAGTACCGCAGGCAGTACACCGCAGGCGCCTGCGGTTGGTGCCGCCACGATCTTCCGCATGCAGGCGTTGGACTCGCCTACGCTGAGGGCCGTAGCAATGACCTCCTGCACATAGGGACCGCTGTATGTAGTATCCGCCGCGGCGTAACGCCGCATCTGGGCACCGTCTCCGCCCACAAGGCCGCTGCGGGAGCGCTGGTCGCCCTGATAACTGATGACAGATTCCAGCATAGCATGCCAGGCAGCCCGCATTTTTTCCATGGACTGCTCTTCCGTTACCTGCCGCTCCTCCATATCGGTTTCCAGAACCACCCGCCAGAAGGGGATGGACCGGGAAGCCGCCTTTTCAAAGATCTCCTGCATGGAATTCAAGGCCATATCAGTCATCCTCCTTCTCGTAATAGATCACGCCAAGCACCTGTGGTACTGCCTTCAGCTGCTCCAGCTCCGCCGCGGGCACCGGCTGGTCGATCTCAAAAATCGTCATAACGCTGCCGCCCCGGCGGTCACGCACCAGACTCATATTTGCGATGTTGATGCCGCCGTCAGAGAGCACCTTGGTCAGGGTCGCCAGCTCGCCGGGCACGTCCATGTGACGGACGATCAGGGTGTTGAAGATACCGGTGAAGTCCACCGCCACGCCATCCAGCTGATCCACCCGGATCCGGCCGCCGCCGATGGACGCTGCCTGCACTTTGGTCTTTTTTCCGCTGGCACCCTCCACCGTCAGCACTGCCGTGTTGGGGTGAGCCTCCCGCAGCTCGGCGGGATGGAACACAAAGGACAGTCCCTGCTCCTTTGCCACGGAGAAGCTCTCCGGGATTCGCAGATCATCGGGCTTCATACCCAGCAGCCCTGCCACCAGCGCCCGGTCCGTACCGTGGCCCCGGCCGGTCTCCGCAAAGGAACCGTACAATCCAATGTCCGCCTTCACCGGCGGTTCTCCCAAAAGGGTCCGGGCCATCCGCCCGATGCGCACAGCTCCCGCCGTGTGGGAACTGGAGGGACCTACCATAATTGGTCCAAGGATCTCAAAAATATCCAGCATGAGCGCTCCTCCTTTGTTACATTTCTCTAATTTTAAGAGTATCACAGTCTTTTCTGTTTTGCAAGCATTTTCCGCCATTTTGTCTATGATAGAAAGACACCCTGCCGAGGCGGGTGTCTGTTTCTGGTATTCTGCTTTTGGTCAGTCCAGCACCTGAACGGCAGCGCCCAGCACGCCGTCTCCGATGTAGACGCTGAGGGTGCCGTCGATCTCGCCGTCCCACAGGTGGTCGCTGTTGGGCAGTGCCTCTGTCAGCATCTGCCGCACGGTCTCCATCTCCTCCGGTGCGCCGCCATGAGCCACCGCCAGATTGTACCGCTTGTGTTCGCCGCAGCGGTCCACAGCCATATCCACCAGCTTCCGCATCACCTGATGCCGTCCCCGGACCTTGGCCACAGATTGCAGCTGTCCGTCCGGCGCAAAGGTGATGATGGGCTTGATCTGGAGCATGGTGCCGGCCATAGCCGTGACCTTGCCGATCCGGCCGCCCTTCACCAGATACTCCAGCGTATCCACAGAAAAGAAGGGATAGGTGTTGGCGATGAGCTGCGGAGCCCGGCGCTCCGTCAGTTCTTCCCAGTCCATGCCGTTTTTGATGTCCTCAGCCAGCTGCAGCACCGTCATGCCCTGACCCAAAGCGCCGCTGACAGAGTCAAACACCTTCATGGCATAGCCCTGCTCCGCACATTCTCCCGCCAGGATCCGGGCCAGATTATAGGTCCCGGACAGGCCGCTGGACAGCATGACGGCGATCACGCCGTCATATCCCAGATCAAAGATCTCCCGGAGCTTCGCGCTGAAGTCCTCCACACGGGGCAGGGAGGTCTGGGGCAGTTCACCGTTATGAAGCCGCTGATAAATATCCGGGCCGGTGATGTTGACGCCGTCCAGATATTCGCCGTCCTCGCACAGGATCCGCAGCGGGACAAAAAAGATATTGTTTTCCCTGACCTGATCCCAACGCAGGTCGGCGCTGGAATCCGTCAGCAGGGCAATTTTCTTTGGGGTCATTTTTTCTGCTCCTTTTTACCCAAAAGCTTAATGGTTCAGAGGATATTATGTCACAAACTTACCCAAAGGGCAAGTCCTACCCGTTTTCTTTCTTCTCATTTTTCTGCATCCGCTGAAAGCCCTCCCGCTCCGGCAGATCATCCGCCATGCGGCCAGCCGCTTCTGCGGCCTTTTCCTCAGGCGTGGGGCGGTGGGTATGCCAGTTAGACATATTGATGGGCTGATCTGCCTCAAAGAGGTCATAGTAATCCGCATCCCGGAGCTTCGGCCGGCGATGGCGGATAATGGCCGTCAGGGTCGGATAGAGCACAATGGCGATAAGGCCGCCGGAAAAGCCGTTGTTGTAGAGGTTCAATCCCGCCACCGGGCCGCCGGTCTGCAGCACCAGCGCCGAGTGGATGAACCCCGCCAGTATGCCGCATACCGGGCCGAAGTGGCCGGCAACGGGGGCCAGCGTGGTCCCAAACAGGCCCGCCAGCTGGAGCGCCGGGTAATTGGGTTCGTAGTGCATACCGTAGGCCCCCAGCCACACGCCGAACATCACGGGGATGATGTTCCGGGGATGCTTTCCGAAGGCGGAAAAACCCATGATGGTGAAAATACCGCCCAGGGTGGGACCGTTGAGGTCGCCCCCTACCAACAGCACATAGGCAATGCCGATCAGACCGTTGATGCCGATATTCACCATTACCGGCCCGGCGCCGAACATACGCAGATAATCGTTGGGCGCCCGGCCTGTGGTGCTCAGCAGGCGCCGGTATCCGGCCCACACGGCCCATGTGGGATCGCCGCAGCCGAAGGTGCCGATGAGGATGAACACAACGCACAGCGCGCCGCAGGCAAGGCTCAGTTCAAAATTGAGACCCGTGGACCAGTAGAGCACGGAGTCCGGCTTGTCACCGAAGGCCGTCAGGATCGGCACCACCATCATGGCGAACAGACCGCAGGCAAAGCCCATGTTGTAGAGGTTCATGCCGTTTTGTATTTTATAGGTGTAGGCCGACAGGGATGGCAGCAGAAAGCCTACCAGAATACCGGTGAACACGCCCAGCGGCAGGCTGGCGTGAACGCTGCCCAGTGCCATATAGCTCACCAACGGGGCCAGCGCCGTCGCCAGCAGGGCCACGGAGGCATACTTGGAAAACGGCTCCTTCTGATACCGGGCATACAGCCATGTCCCTAAAATGATGGGCCAGATGTTGAACACATTTTTTCCAAACAGGGAGAAGCCCGCCATCAGCCCCATCTCCACAATGGTAAAGCCGTTGAAGGGGTCCTTGGCCAGCTTGATGATGAGAATGGAAATGATGGTCACCAGTCCCGCATTGACAAAAGCGGCGGCAGGGCCCGCAATGTGGATATAGTCTGTGATCAGAAGGTCCTGCATGGTGACGATCTTCCAAAGCCCCGACAGGAGCTGTTCCGGATGGCCCATGCTGAGACCAATGAGCATCAGCACAACGGAAAACGCAATGGTCCCCGGAAAAATATACTGATAATAGCGGCTCGTGTTCACGGGTCTCCTCCTGCTTCTTAACGATTTCTTAATACGCCAAATTTATTATACTGTGGTTTTGCCTCGACGGCAACCCAATTCGTGAAATTTTTCACCAGTTCAAAAAAAGTTTACACTTGCTTTTTGATTTCAGACAGTCTATGCTGATTTTATACCATTCACGATTCTCCACATCCGGGAGGTGCTTATATGGACCGTTTTGCCATCGTCACAGGAGACATTACCGCGTCCGATGCGGAAGCCATCGTCAATGCCGCCAACCGCACTCTGCTGGGGGGCAGCGGCGTGGACGGCGCCATCCATGCCGCCGCAGGCCCGGAGCTGTTAGCAGAATGCCGGACCCTTCACGGCTGCGAGACGGGTCGAGCCAAGCTGACACGGGGGTATCGGTTAAAGGCCCGGTATGTCCTTCACACCGTAGGGCCCATCTGGCAGGACGGCGGTCACGGCGAGGCGGCGGCGCTGGCCGCCTGCTACCGGAGCTGTCTGGACCTTGCCCGCGCACACGGCATTGATTCCGTGGACTTTCCCTCCATCTCCACCGGGGTCTACGGATATCCCATGGCGCAGGCGGCCTCCGTGGCGCTGAAAGCCATCATGGAGGATCTTCGGACCCATGACCATCCCTGCCGGGTGCGGATGGTCTGCCACACGGAGGATGCCGCAAGCATCTACCGCCAGACCTATAATCTCTGGTACGCGGAAACGAAAGAAGACCGGCTGTGACCATTTCACGCCAAATCAAAAAGGAGCGGCAAAAGTTATCCACGCACAAGGACAACATTTCAAATTACCGTTCAAGTAGCATTGAAAAAGCCACTGACTCTGAATTATTCAGGGTCAGTGGCTTTTCGTTGAAAACGAGGCTGCATTCTGGTACAATCTATGTGTATAAAAGGAACTTCCCATAATTGCACCTTATCGGAAGTTGAAAGGAGGGGCACTGTGAGCGAACTTATGACGAAACACGAGATGACTGAGGAAGATATCAAGTTACAGTATATTACTCCAGCGATTGAGAGCGCAGGCTGGGATAAACTTAAGCAAATTAAAATGGAGTACAACTTCACGGACGGTCGTGTCATCGTCCGCGGAAATGTCACAGCCAGGGGAAAGAGAAAGCGCACAGACTATCTGCTTTACTACAAGCCCAATATTCCTTTGGCTATCGTCGAGGCAAAGGATAACAGACACAGTGTCGGAGCCGGAATGCAACAGGCCATCGAATATGCCGAGGTGCTGGACATCCCGTTTGTGTACAGCTCAAATGGCGACGGTTTCTTGGAACACGATATGAAATCCGGCAAAGAGCGTGAATTGATGTTGGAGCAGTTTCCCTCGCCGTATGATCTCTGGCAGCGGCACATCGGCGACGAGCATTTCACGCCGGAGCAGGAACAACTTATTACCGAGCCGTACTATTTCCAGCTGGGTGATAAGACCCCTCGCTACTATCAGCGCATCGCCATCAACCGCACCGTTGATGCGGTTGCCCGTGGGCAAGACCGCATTCTCCTCGTTATGGCGACCGGCACTGGCAAGACTTATACTGCGTTCCAGATTATTCATCGCCTTTGGAAATCCGGCCGAAAGAAAAAGATCCTGTTCCTTGCTGACCGCAACATTCTTGTCGACCAGACCATGCAACAGGACTTCAAGCCTTTTGCAAAGGTCATGACGAAAATCGAGGGCAAAAAGCTGGACAGCTCCTATGAGTTGTATCTGTCCCTTTATCAGCAGTTGGCCGGTGATGAGAATGAAGAGCCGTTCCGTGCATTCCAGCCGGATTTCTTCGACCTTATTGTCATCGATGAGTGTCACCGTGGCAGTGCCAAGGAGGATTCCCGCTGGCGCAGAATACTCGAATACTTCCACAGCGCCACCCAGATCGGCATGACGGCTACGCCGAAGGAAACGAAAGAGGTATCCAATATCTCTTACTTCGGCGAACCCATCTATACATACAGTCTGAAGCAAGGTATCGACGACGGTTTCCTTGCGCCGTACAAAGTTCTCCGTGTCGGTCTGGACAAAGATCTGGAAGGCTGGCGTCCCACAGCGGGACAGCGGGATATCTACGGCTATGAGATTGATGACCGTGAGTACAATACCAAGGACTACGACAAGAACCTCATCATTGATGAGCGTACCAATGCCGTTGCAAAACGTATTACTCGCTTTTTGAAGGAGAACGACCGCTTTGCCAAGACCATCGTATTCTGTGTGGATATAGACCATGCAGAGCGTATGCGGCAGGCGCTCGTGAATGAGAACAGCGACCTTGTGGCGGAGAACGCCAAGTATGTCATGCGCATTACCGGTGACAACGCCGAGGGCAAGGCGCAGCTCGACTACTTCATCGCAGAGGATAGCAAATATCCCGTGATCGTTACGACTTCCAAACTGATGACAACTGGCGTGGACTGCAAAACATGCCGGCTCATCGTTTTGGACAACAACATAAACTCCATGACCGAGTTCAAACAGATCATCGGTCGTGGTACACGACTCAAGCCCGATTATGGCAAAGAGTATTTCACCATTATGGATTTCCGCAACGCCTGCCGACTTTTCGCAGACCCGGAATTCGATGGAGACCCGATCTCTATCATTGATGATGACGATGATCCCGGCGAAGAGCCGACCATCGATCCGCCGAAGCCGCCCGCCCCGACTCCCGGTCCCTGCGGGGACACCGACGATCCGCTTGAAAAGAAGCATAAATACCGGGTGCGTGGTGTCGAGGTCACGATTTTGAACGAGCGAGTCCAATACTACGACAAGGACGGTAAGCTCATCACGGAAAGCGTGACGGATTACTCCAAGAAGAACATTCTCGGTGAGTATGCCACCCTGGATTCGTTCCTCCGTGCCTGGAACTCCGAGGAGAAGAAACAGGCAATTATTGATGAACTCCAGGAGCGTGGCGTTCTGCTAGAGGCGCTGCGCGAGGCATCAGGCAATAAGGACATCGACGATTTTGACCTAATTTGCCACATTGCCTACGACAAGGCACCGCTGACGAAGGCAGAGCGGGCAAACAATGTCCGCAAGCGTGGATACCTCTACAAGTATTCCGGCTTGGCACAGGAAGTTCTGAGTGCGCTGTTGGACAAATACATGAACGAGGGCATTCAGGACATCGAGAACCTCGAAATCCTGTCCAATGACCCGTTCCGCAAATTCGGCACCCCCATGAAGATTGCAAAGCTGTTCGGCGGCAAAAACGGATACATTCAAGCCATCCGTGATTTGCAGAAGGAAATCTACGCTGCGTAAGGAGATATAAGCTATGAGTTTAAATAACCTGGTAAAACGACTGCAGGACATCATGCGCAATGACGCAGGCATCAACGGCGATGCCCAGCGTATCGAGCAGATGGTTTGGATTCTCTTTCTGAAGGTGTATGACGCCAAGGAAGAGATATGGGAGTTTTACGACGAGAATTACACCTCCATCATCCCTGAGGAGCTGCGCTGGCGCAATTGGGCCGTAGACCACAAGGATGGCAAGGCTCTCACCGGCGATGCGCTTCTGGACTTCGTGAACGGAAAGCTGTTCCCGACCCTCAAGGCCATCGCAATCGATGAGAATACACCCATGAGCCAGATCATCGTCCGCACCGCCTTCGAGGACAACAATAACTACATGAAGGACGGCATCCTGCTCCGCCAGGTTATCAATGTCATTGACGAGATCGACTTTGAAGAGTACGAGGACCGTCACGCCTTCGGCGAGATCTACGAAACGATTCTCCGCAGTTTGCAGAGCGCCGGTAACTCCGGTGAATTCTATACGCCCCGTGCGGTCACGGACTTCATGGTGCAGATGATCAAGCCGAAGCTCGGCGAGTCCATTGCGGACTTCGCATGCGGTACAGGCGGCTTCCTTACCTCTGCGCTGAAGGTGCTGGACGCCCAGGTGCAGACTGTCGAGGACAGAACGGTTTACAGCAACTCCATCTACGGTATCGAAAAGAAGGCGCTGCCATTCCTTCTGTGCGCCACAAATATGCTGCTCCACGACATCGACAATCCTCGCATCATCCACGGCAACAGTTTGGAAAAGAATGTGCGTGAGTACAAGGAGAGCGACCGCTTCGATGTCATTCTGATGAATCCTCCTTATGGCGGCAACGAAAAAGAGGGCGTGAAACAGAATTTCCCGGCTGACCTTCGTAGCAGCGAAACCGCAGACCTCTTTATGTCTGTCATCATGTATCGGCTGAAGCAGAACGGCCGGTGCGCCATTATTCTGCCGGACGGCTTCCTGTTCGGCACGGATAACGCAAAAATGGCGATCAAGGAAAAACTGCTGTCCGAGTTCAATCTCCATACGGTCATCCGTATGCCGCACAGCGTGTTTGCGCCGTACACCTCTATCACAACAAACATCCTTTTCTTCGACCGGACGCATCCCACGACGGAGACCTGGTTCTATCGTCTGGATATGCCGGAGGGATACAAGAACTTCTCCAAAACGAAGCCCATGAAGCTGGAGCACTTCGCCCCGACTGTTGAGTGGTGGGACAACCGTGAGGAAATCACTATCGACGGCTTCGACAAGGCGAAGAAGTACACCGTCGAGGAACTGAAAGCACGGAGCTATAACATTGACCTTTGCGGCTATCCTCACGAAGAGGAGGAGATCCTGCCGCCAAAAGAACTGATTCAGCAGTACCAGGAAAAGCGGGCCAGCTTGAACGCTGACATCGACCGCATCCTTGCCCAGATCACCGACATCCTTGGCATCGACATTACGGAGGAGAGCGACGAATGACTGCGCAGCAACTGAAAAACTCAATTCTCCAGATGGCTGTTCAAGGCAAGCTCGTGCCGCAGGACCCGAATGACGAGCCCGCCAGCGTTCTGCTGGAACGCATCCGTGCGGAGAAGGAGCGGCTCATCAAAGAAAAGAAAATCAAGCGTGAAAAGAACCCCTCCGTCATTTTCAAAGGTGCCGATAATACTCCTTATGAGAAAATCGGTGATGAAGTGCGGTCGCTGACGGATGAGGTACCGTTTGACATCCCTGATTCGTGGGAGTGGGTGCGGTTGGGAGAGTTGTTTCAGCACAACACAGGCAAAGCCCTAAATGCCGCAAATCGCACTGGACAGTTGAAACAGTACATCACAACATCGAATCTGTACTGGGATCGCTTCGAACTCGACAATTTGAAGGAAATGCATTTTTCCGAGAGTGAGGTTGAAAAGTGTACGGTCATCAAGGGAGACCTCTTAGTATGCGAGGGTGGTGACATAGGCAGAGCTGCAATTTGGCCTTTTGATTATCCTATGTGCATTCAAAACCACATTCACAGACTGAGAGCGTATGTGCCGATTTGCACTCGTTTTTTCTATTATCTGTTTGACCTATATAAACACGCTGGCTGGATTGGCGGAAAAGGAATAGGAATTCAGGGCTTGTCCTCAAATGCCATTCACTCACTTTTATTTCCGCTTCCTCCTTTGGCAGAGCAATATAGAATTGTAGATGCCATCGTTACACTACAGCCGTACACCGACGCTTATGCCGATGTTGAATCAACGCTGGACATCCTAAACACCGCCTTTCCAGAACGCCTTAAAAAGTCGATACTGCAAGAGGCAGTCCAGGGTAAGCTGGTACCACAAGACCCGTCTGACGAGCCTGCAGAGGCTCTGCTGGAGCGTATCCGGGTGGAGAAGCAGCGGCTCATCAAAGAGGGCAAAATCAAAAAGGACAAGCACGAATCCGTCATTTTCAGACGGGATAATTCTCATTATGAAAAGCGTGGCTCAGAAGAGGTCTGCATCGACGATGAGATCCCGTTTGAAATCCCCGAAAACTGGGTTTGGTGCCGTTTGGGTTCAATTTTGGAGAAACTAACGGATGGTGCTCACAGTACACCCAAATACACTGATAGCGGAGTACCATTTATCTCTGTTAAGGATGTAAGTTCTGGTGTTCTTTCATTTGATAGTGCCAAGCACATATCAGAAAGTGAGCATCGTGAGCTGTATAAACGGTGCGACCCCAAACGTGGTGATATTCTACTCACCAAGGTTGGAACAACCGGTATTCCTGTGATTGTCGATACAGATGAAGAATTCAGCCTGTTTGTGAGCGTAGCGCAGTTGAGGTTCTTACATTCGCTGCTTGACAAGAATTATCTGCTGCTCCTAATTCAGTCCCCGTTGGTACAACAGCAATGTACTGAGCACACCAGAGGCGTTGGTAATAAGAATTGGGTTATGAGGGATATTGCAAACACTCTCGTTGCTATACCTCCACTTGCAGAGCAGAAGAGAATTGTTGCGTTTTACACTTCCATTACGCCATTGATTCAATCCGTCGGCACTGTCTAATTCTCATTATGAGAAGTTGGACGGTGTGGAGCGCTGTATTGATAATGAATTGCCGTTTGAAATACCGGAATCTTGGGCTTGGGTGCGATGGGGATCAATCGCAGAATCCATCCAATATGGGTACAATGCACCAGCAAAGCAGGAGGGGCGCATCAGAATGGTTCGCATAAGCGATATCCATGAAAACACTGTAGCATGGAGCTCTGTTCCATTTTGTGATATTGACGATTCTGACATTCCTACATATCTGCTTCAGGCAAACGACATTCTATTTGCACGAACTGGCGGAACTGTAGGAAAATCATTCCTTGTTAGTGAAGTGCCGTGTGAATCCATCTATGCTGGATATCTGATCCGTACTCGCTATAGTTCGCTCCTTTGCCCGCAATACTTGAAGTATTTCATGGAATCGCCGCTATATTGGCAACAGTTAAAAAGCGGGACAACCGCTACTGCACAGCCGAACTGCAATGGACAGACATTGGCAAAGATGCTGCTTCCACTTCCTCCGGCGAATGAGCAATTACGGATTGTTGATAACCTTGCACGCACATTTACCATAATAGAGAAAATGTAACAACCAGGCATACGCCATAGCCGTGCGTATGCCTGGTTTCCTTTTACCAGTCTATGACCTCATCGACAATGGCTCGTTGTTCGGTCGAGGTTTTGCGGAGGTATATGCGGGTGGTTTCAATACTTTCATGCCCCATAAGGTCGGCGAGGAATGCGATGTCGTTGCAGCGCTCCAAGAAGCTCTTTGCAAAGCGGTGACGGAAGGAATGCGGGTAAATGACCACTGGGTCAATGCCATATCGTACTGCCAGCTTTTTTAGCTGTCCTGAGATGCCTCTGGTGGTGATTCTGTCCCCGTATTTGTTCAAAAAAATGAAGCCGCTTTCTTGGTGCTTATCGTTCAGCCAAGAAAGGGCTTCATTTTGCAGAGCCTTGGGTATGTATATTCGTCGGAGTTTACCTCCCTTCGAATATAAGTCCAAATGCCCCAGCTTGATGTGTTCCACCTTGATCTGTATGAGCTCGCTGACCCGTGCGCCGGTTGCCGCCAGAAAGCGTATTGCAAAATACCAGAACAGCTCGTCATCCCGCTTGAGGCAGTTTTTGAAATACTCATAATCTGCTTCGCTGATGACATTTTCCAGAAAGGCTTTCTGCTGCACTCGCACAAACGGCATTTTCCAGCTCTCTTTGCCGATGCTCTCCAAGTAGCAGTTGATTGCCCTCAGACGCAGGTTGACAGTCTTAGGCTTGTAGTTCTCTATCAACCACACCTTATACGCCCGCAGGGTCTTTTTCGTGATACCACCGTACTGCGAGCTGTATTGCCGAAGGGCAAAAAGGTACGAGGATATCGTGTTTTCCGAGAGGTTTGTGCCTCTCAAGTGTCTTTCGAATTCTTCTATCATAGTGAAAGACCTCCTTTCACTATGATATTATACCGCGTTCCTTTTACAGCCCTTTGACCAGAGGAAGTAATTCCTCAATTCGCTGGACGATGCGGTGCTGTTCGACGAGTGGCGGAACAGGGATCAGTTTAACCTGTAACATAGGCACTGTAAGCTGTTGAATACTCGTTCCTACCCCTTGTTCGAATAAAGCTGTGAAAACAAAATGCAGATACTGCAAATCAATTCCAGCGCACGGTACAACAGTAATTAAGCGCACTATTGGAACATAAGGCTCATTGCGAACACAGCTAAAGCCAATAGTTCCTCTGCCTGAAATTGTAACGCTTTTGTCGAACACCTTTGCCACATCCGTGTACCCAAATAGTCCGTCATCCTTTTCGCCATTTGAGTATACAGGTACAGAACACTCTTCTGTTTTCACTTTTGAAAAAACACTTGGCTTGTCGCCGCCAGCAGATATACTCAGTGAGATGGTTGGAATTCGTTGCCATGACCAGTTTTCCGGTATCTCAAATGGCAGTTCATCGTCGATACAGCGCTCTACACCATCCAACTTCTCATAATGAGAATTATCCCGTCTGAAAATGACGGATTCGTGCTTGTCCTTTTTGATTTTGCCCTCTTTGATGAGCCGCTGCTTCTCCACCCGGATACGCTCCAGCAGAGCCTCTGCAGGCTCGTCGGATGGGTCTTGCGGTACCAGCTTGCCCTGGACTGCCTCTTGCAGGATGGACTTTTTTAGGGCTTCTGGGAAAGAATCCTGTAGTTTTTGGAGAGCTGTTGCCTTAATTGCGTAATTCTCAATGACCAGTTCAGCTTCTTGGATACAAGCTACAATTCTTTCTTGCTCGGCAAGCGGCGGGACGGGAAGCAGTATCGTTCCCAGCTTGTCTCCTGAGATGTGAACGATTATGTCGCCGGTTGCTAAAGCTACTTTGCGGGCGATTATATACGGCGAAGCCATAATGTATGAAAGAAAAAGCGGGTTCATGCCATGCTGAGTCCAAAAAGCAAGGTCGCCGCTTGCGGCAATTGGCTCTGTTCCTAAATACGCTACAGCTTTAGCTATATCCGGCTTATTCTCGCCGGTAAGAGTCATGAGCACATCGCCATACGAAAAATGCTTACATTTCTCGTAGAGATCAGGGGCAATAAATGAAACAGCTGAAGTGAACAATGTCTGATAGGTTGTATAGAGCTCACCGTAGCGGACGCACGGGAGACCCTGTTGAACTGTTTCGTTCCGCTTTATGCCGCTACCGCGCACAATCTCTCCCAAGGAGCGAATACGCACCCACTCCCACGAATCGGGGATGTCGAACGGTACCTCATCCGCCAGCGACCGCACTTCATCGCCGATTTTCTCATAAGGAGTATTATCGGCACCTTTGAGATACCAACGCCGCCTGTGGCGGCATTGACGCAAGCATAGCGTTTGTATGACAAACGCGCTTGCTGGGGCTTGCCCCAGTCCCCAATGCCGCCTGCAGGCGGAAACTTTTCGGCAGAATTGCCGGAATGTAAGTATGTAAAATCGGGTTTGGCAAGGTTGCCGAACCCGGCCTTGAAAGGGACACTCATGAAAATGGAGGCAGCATGAAGCGAGGAAGGTGTGACAATATTGTCAACCCTTCCTCACCAAACTCAATGCTTCTTCCGACAATCTTGTCAAAAGCGGTTTATATGAAAAAACGGGTTCGGTGAATTCACCGAACCCGATGTTGCTTTTTAACAAGGTTGTCAGAAAGTAAGGTTTGGCAATCTTGCCAAACCTTATCGTCACACTACCATTTCTCTCACCACACGGATCAGGGACACCACCCAGGACAGTGCCACGAGGCCCACCAGTACAAAGAAAATGCCATCTGCCAATGCAGTGTGCGTCAGATACCACGGGCGAAACACCGTGATCACCAGTGCGCCGTACAGCAGCGGCACAGACAGCCGCAGAGCCTGTGCCAGACGGACGATCCCGCCCAGCAGTGTCATTGCCATCATCAAAAAAGCATGCATCATGTGCCATGCCTCCCTCTGTAATTTGTGGCATGTTACCATCAGCGGAGAGACTTTGCAATGGTCTGTCCGCCGATTTTTTGCACGGACTTTCTATGATGAGGGTGTCTGTCAGACACCCTCAATTTCGGCGGCAGGGGGTCAACGAAACACCCTGCACCATCAAAATTTTTCTAAAATTTTTTGATTTCTGGTTATTCACCACGCTGTTTTTTCGGGAGGGATAGTGAGGGGAACTGCGCAGAATACGAGAACCGCTTTTGGCAATATTGCCGAAAGCGGTCAGAGGGTGACTGCACGCCGTTGGCCCTGTGCCGCCCCGTGTGGCCTCCTTCCACCCCGACTGGCATCCTTGCCCGCCGATGGGTGAGAGCGCCCATGTGGGGCGGAAAACGCCGCCGGTTTCCCCTCGAATAAAAAGAAAGAGGTGCAGCCTATCACAAGTGAATCGCATAAGGATGAGTTTATCCGCACGGAACGCTTTCAGATCTCCTGCGGACGGGTGATCCGGGTGGTTTCTGTGTTTCCGAAACAGGAAACTGAAACCCCGGAGGACAAGCTGAAAGCATTGGCGGAACTGGAGTTTCAGCAGGGAAAGCTGTGTGCCTAAAGGGCTGGACATTTCAGACCGTTCAGGGTATTGTGGTGTCGCAATGCTCTGAACGGTTTGACCCAAAGGAGGGCAAGAGACGATGTCAAACCTGAAGAGAACCGCACTGTACTGCCGTCTTAGCCAGGATGACGGTCTGGAGGGCGATTCCAACAGCATTCAGAATCAGAAAAATATCCTGCAAAAGTTTGCCGAAGACCACCATTTCCCTAATCCCTGCTTCTATGTGGATGATGGTTTCTCCGGCGGCAATTTCCAAAGGCCCGCGTTCCAGCAGATGATTTCCGATATGGAGAACGGTGAAATCGGGATCATTATCACCAAGGATCTCAGCCGCCTCGGCAGAAATCAACTCCATACCGGCCTCTACATTGAGGAACGCTTCCCCATGTTCGGCGTTCGCTACATCGCCATCAATGACAATGTGGACACTGACAGCAGCGAGAGCAACGACCTCATGCCGTTCAAAAATTTGTTCAACGAGTGGTTTATTCGGGACACCAGCCGGAAAATCCGGGCGGTGCTGAAAGCCAAGGCGGAACGCGGAGAACGGCTGGGAACCAGAGCGCCCTACGGTTACATCAAGGACCAGAATACAAAGAAGTTGGCGGTAGATGAAGAAGCGGCGGCCATCGTCCGCAGGATCTTCGCCATGTGCGCCAGTGGCAACGGCCCCAGCCAGATCGCCAGAATCCTGAAAAAAGAACAGGTGCTGACACCCACCATGTACGCCTATACCAAGTACAGTATGACTCATACGGGATTGGATACCCAGCGCCCATATCACTGGTCTGGGGATACCGTAGCCGATATGCTGGAAAACGAAATCTATCTGGGCAACACCGTCAACATGAAATACAGCACCAAGTCCTACAAGGACAAACGGAGGGTGGAGCATTCCAGAGAAGAATGCCTGGTGTTTGAGAATACCCATCCCGCTCTCGTTACACAAGAAGTTTGGGACATTGTGCAGCGGGTACGAAAGAACAAGCGCCGAAGAACCAATATGGATGAGCAGAACAAGTACTCCGGCCTTGTGTTCTGCGCCGACTGCGGCTTCAATATGGTGTTGCACCGGGCACATACCATGTCTGCCAGCTACAACCACTTCACCTGCCGCACCTATAAAAAAGATGGCGAAGCCTGCACAGGCCACTACATTCGGGAGTGCGTTCTGGATGAGGTGGTGCTGGAGGACCTGCGGAGAGTAACGGCCATAGCGCGGGAACATCCGGAGGAATTTGCCACCTATATCGGCAGCAGGCAGTCCGCCGAGATTCGGCGGGAAATTCGCGGGCAGGAAAAAGAACTAACTGCCATGCGAAAGCGGAAAATGGAATTGGACGCCATCTTCAAGAAGCTGTATGAGGATAGCGTGCTGGGCCGTATCACCACGGAGCAGTTCCAGACGCTTTCCGGCAGCTATATGGAGGAGCAGAATCAAATCGCCGCAGGTATCCCGCAGAAAGAAGCGGACATCCAACGCCTGCGGGAAACGGTGAGCGGGACGGAGGACTTCCTCGATAAGGCAAAGCGTTATACGGACATTACGGAACTGACACCGGAACTGCTGCGGCTGTTTATTGAGAAGATCGTGGTACACGAAAAAGAGGTGAAGTGGTCTAAACACGCGCCTCAGACCGTGGAGATCTACTACAACGGCATCGGCTTCGTGGACAGCCAACAGCAAGATATGGAAAGCCTGCAACCCCGGAAAACAGAAGAACCCCGACAGGCATCGTAAACACGATAACCTGTCGGGGTATCCCCGGAATTAGTTGTTACCCCTGTCAGGGGGGAACAAAGCCGCTCCTTTTTTTTGATTGAATCCATTCTAACACAAACTCACTGTGCGTCGATTTTTTCCTTCAGCTCCGTGAGGTACATCCACCGCTCTGTTTTTTCCTCCAGAGCGGCTTCCAGCTCCGCCTGTTTGGCCTGCAATTCCTGAAGCTTCACATAATCGCTGCCGCAGGCCCCCTGGGCTTCCTCGCACTCCCGGATCTGCTGCTCCAACGCGGCCAGATCCTCGTCGATGGTCTCGAACTCCCGCTGCTCCTTGAAAGAGAATTTCAATTTCCGCTCCCGGGGCCGCTCCTGAGCCGCCTTGGGCTTTTCCGCCTTGGCGGGCGCTTCTTCCTCTTTCCGCTTGGCCTTCCAGTCAGACCAGTTGCCGCTGTAACGCAGCACCTCGCCGTCCCGCACCTCAAAGACCTGCTCTGCCAGCTTATCCAGCAGGAATCGGTCATGGGACACGATAAGGATAGGCCCCGGGAAGCCCTGCAGATAGTCCTCCAGAATGGAAAGGGTCATCACGTCCAGATCGTTGGTCGGCTCGTCCAGCAGCAGGACGTTGGGGGCTTCCATCAGAATGGACAGCAGGTACAGCCGCCGCCGTTCTCCGCCGCTGAGCCGTCCGATGGGGACTGACTGCAAATCGCTGGGGAACAGGAACCGCTCCATCATGGCCTTGGCGGTGAAGGTACCCTCGTCGGTGCGGACCTCGTCGCCGATGTCATGGATAAAATCGTAGACACGCTGGTTCAGATCCAGCTCCCGACCCTCCTGAGAAAAGTGGCCGATCTTCACAGTGGTGCCGATGTCCACCGTGCCGCTGTCCGGGGACAGCTCCCCCGCAAACAGCCGCAGCAGCGTGGATTTTCCGGCGCCATTGTGCCCCACGATGCCGATGCGGTCATTCCGCAGCAGATTGTAGGAGAAGTCGCGAATAACCGTGCGGCTCTCGTAGGTCTTGCTGACATCGTGCAGTTCGATCAGCTTTTTACCCAGACGGCTGGACGCCGCCGCCAGCTGCACGGTATCGTCCGTCTCCGGGGCCTCCTGATTTTTCAAGGCCTCATATCGCTCGATACGGTCTCGGCTCTTGGTGGCCCGGCAGCCCCGCATGATCCACTCCCGCTCCGTTCGCAGAATGGACTGCCGTTTCCGCTCGCTGGCTTCCGCCATTTCCGCCCTCTGTGCCTTCAGCTCCAGATATTTGGAATAGTTAGCCTCATAATGATACAGCTTGCCCCGGCTCAGCTCCGTGATGTGGTTCACCACCCGCTCCAGAAAATAGCGGTCATGGGTCACCATCACCAGTCCGCCCTTGAAACGGCGAAGCCAGTCCTCCAGCCAGGCAGTCATCTCCGCGTCCAGATGGTTGGTGGGTTCGTCCAGCACCAGCACATCCGCCGGGTGGATCAGCGCCGCCGCCAGCGCCACCCGCTTCCGCTGTCCGCCAGAGAGGGTACCCACCTTCTGCTCATAGTCCGGCAGGCCCAGCTTGTTGAGCATGGACTTGGCCTCATATTCATTCAGCTCCCGGAATTCCTTGGGGAAATGCAGGAATACCTGCTCCAAAACGGTGGCGTCATCCTCCATGGGGGGATTCTGCTCCAGCAGGCTTACCTGCACGTTGGGATTCCGGGAAATCGTTCCGGCGTCAGCCTCTAATTTCCCGGCCAGAACCTTCAAAAAGGTGGACTTGCCGGTGCCGTTGATGCCGATGACGCCTACCTTG
>OBAG01000874.1_pt1 | contig 22208 bp, 17 predicted proteins | sample 1517701 | NCBI WGS metagenome assembly OBAG01 (sample SAMN04571702, study PRJEB22368) | human gut metagenome | biome: human gut; material: stool | host: Homo sapiens | place: Luxembourg | collected 2012-09-07 | reverse complement strand
TTATGGTCCGCCCGCTCTTTTTCCGTCTCCGGAGAGTGTTCCGGAGGGCCCGACGGCCCCCTATTGGTAAGCCGCAAAAAATCGCTAACTTTGCGACGCGGAAAACCGCTTTCCGCAAAGGCGGTACCGCATACGAGAAACGGACATGGCAGACAACAACATACTGAACAGGCTCGACGGCCTGAAACTGAAATTCGAGGAGATAGGGCAGCAGATGACCGACCCCGAAGTGATAGGCGACATGAAGAAATTCGTGCAGCTCAACAAGGAGTACAAAGAGCTGAAGCCCATCATCGAGACGAGCGAACGGTACCGCACGGCGGTGAACAACCTGCGCGAGGCGAAGGACATCCTCGCCAACGAAAAGGATGAAGACCTGCGCGAAATGGCCCGCGAGGAGGTGGCGGAACTCGAACCCGCCATCGACCGGCTCGAAGAGGAAATCAAACTGCTGCTCATTCCCAAAGACCCGCAGGACGAGAAGAACGCTATCGTGGAGATACGCGGCGGCACGGGAGGCGACGAGGCGGCCCTCTTCGCCGGCGACCTGCTGCGCATGTACACCAAATATGCGGAAAGCAAAGGCTGGAAATACGAGATAAACAGCGCTTCGGAGGGAAGTTCGGGCGGTTACAAGGAGGTCGTGATGAAGGTCACGGGCGACAACGTTTACGGAACTCTCAAGTACGAATCGGGCGTACACCGCGTGCAGCGCGTGCCGCAGACCGAAACGCAGGGCCGCGTCCACACCTCGGCCGCATCGGTAGCGGTGCTGCCGGAGGCGGAGGAGTTCGACATCGAGCTGAACATGAACGACATCCGCAAGGACACGTTCTGCTCGTCGGGCCCCGGCGGCCAGTCGGTCAATACCACCTACTCGGCCATCCGCCTGACACACATCCCTACGGGCATCGTCGTACAGTGCCAGGACCAGAAGTCGCAGCTCAAGAACTTCGACAAGGCCCTCGAAGAGCTGCGCACGCGCATCTTCAACCTCGAATACCAGAAGTATCTCGACGAGATAGCAGGCAAGCGCAAAACGATGGTTTCGACGGGTGACCGAAGCGCCAAGATACGCACCTACAACTACCCGCAGGGCCGCGTCACCGACCACCGCATCAACTATACGATATACAACCTCTCGTCGTTCATGGACGGCGACATACAGGATGTCATCGACCACCTGATAGTGGCCGAAAATGCGGAGCGTCTGAAAGAGAGCGAACTCTGACGCTCCGGACAAAGGCGGGAACGGCATGACGGTAAAGCGGACGGCGGCGTCCGCTTTTTATCGTTCGGACAGCACGAAAGGGCAGGGCCGGCCGGGACATGCCCCGCCGAAGCCCGGCCAAAGCCGCCCGCAACGGTTTATTACCGCTTCGGGCACGCTAAAGCGGCACTCGGTACGTTATTTGATAAACTCCAGGCAATTCGCCACGCTATACTCTGGTATGGAATACACCGAAACAGCGACGATAACAACAGCAGTACAGGGAACGGAGAGGTATGCCGGCTTCCTCGACCTCCTCGGACGCACCTTCAACGAACAGAGCCGGCAGGCCGTCATGGAAGCGTTCGAGATGGCCCGCACCGCCCTCGACGGCATGGTGCGCTACGACGGAACTCCGCTGTTCGACCACTCGGTACGCACGGCCGAAATCGTCATCTCCGAAATAGGGCTCGGACGCAATTCCACCATCTCCACCCTGCTGCACGATGTGGCACGACTGGGACTGGCCGATGCCGACGAGATAGAGAAACGGTTCGGCAGTATCCCGGTCAGCATCCTTGAAGGGCTCAACCTCATCTCGAAGGTACACACCAAGGTGTCCATGTCGCAGGCCGACAACTTCCGCGACCTCATCGTCTCCTACTCCACCGACCCGCGCATCATCCTCATCAAGCTGGCCGACCGGCTGGAGGTCATGCGTTCGCTCGCCATGTTCCCCGAAGGGAAACAGCGGAAGAAGAGTTGGGAGAGCATGAACCTCTACGCACAGATAGCCCACAAACTGGGACTCTATTCCATCAAAAGCGAACTGGAGGACATCGCACTGAAATACCTCGAACCGGAAGATTACGCCTACATCAGCCGCAGGCTGGAAGAGACCGCGGCCGAACGCGACGAATTCATCGCAGGATTCGTCGCCCCGATACGGGAAAGGCTCGACGCGCAAGGTATCCAATACCACATCAAGGGACGCACCAAATCGGTCTACTCCATCTGGCGGAAGATGAAACGCACGGGAGTATCTTTCGACGAAGTGTACGACATCTTCGCCATCCGCATCATCGTGGAGTGTCCGACCGAGAGCGAAAAGCAGCTCTGCTGGAGCATCTACTCGATAGTCACGGACTTCTATACCCCCAATCCCGACCGGATGCGGGACTGGATATCCATCCCCAAATCGAACGGCTACGAATCGCTCCACACCACGGTTGTCACCAAAGACGGCCATTGGGTGGAGATACAGATACGCTCGGAACGCATGGACGAGGTGGCCGAACGGGGCATCGCAGCGCACTGGCGTTACAAAGGGGTGCACGGAAGCGGCAGCCGCAACGACGAATGGCTCGCCCGCCTGCGAGAAATCATGGAGGAAAGCACCAACAAAAGCCAGATAGCGAACAAAATCGACACGGAAAGCACCTCGGAGGAGGTCTTCGTCTTCACCCCTGCCGGCGACCTGCGCAAACTGCCCAAGGGAGCCACGGTGCTCGATTTCGCATTCGACATCCACACCCATGTGGGAGCCGCCTGTACCGGTGCGAAGATAGGCGGACGCAACGTCTCCATCAAGGAGGAGCTGCACAACGGCGACATCGTAAACATCATCACCGCCAAAACGCAGAAGCCCAAAGCCGATTGGCTCAATTACGTCGTGACGGCAAAGGCCCGCAACAAAATCAAGGCGTGCCTGCGCGAAGAGGAGGCCAAAGTGGCCCGGTTCGGACGCGAGGAGCTCGAACGCAAACTGAAAAACTGGAAACTCAGCATTCCGATTGACGATGCGGTCATCGCCCTGACCAAATACTACAAATACAAGACGGGAACGGAGTTCTACGGCGCAATAGCCGACGGGACGATAGACATCGCCGATACGAAAGAGGTCATCGCACGCTACCTCGCCGGGGAGCTTTTCGAACCCAAGGCCAAACCGGCACAGCCCGCAGCCAAACCCGCTCCCGAAAAGGAACAGGAGGGCGATGCGCTGGTCATCGACGAGTCCATCCAGGGGCTCGACTACAAACTGGCCAAGTGCTGCAACCCCATTTTCGGCGACGACATCTTCGGATTCACCACCGTCTCGTCCGGCATCACCATCCACCGCAGCGACTGCCCCAACGCCCGCCGGCTGAAGCAGCAGTATCCCTACCGCGTTCTCGAAGCGCGATGGCGGAGCACCGCCGGACGGAACAGTTTTCTGGCTTCGGTGCGCATCGTGGCAGAAGATACGACCGGCATGGTGAACCGGATTACGGAGGTCGTCTCGGGCGAACTGAAAATCAACATCCGCTCCATGAGTCTGAGCCCGATGCGGGACGGCAAGATTGGCGGGACGATAAACATCGAGGTACCCAGCACGGCCGTCGTCGATATGGTGGCGGCCAACCTGATGAGAATAAAAGGGGTAGAGAAGGCTTACCGCGTCACGCAACAGTGACCGCCCCGCCGAAAATCCCGGCATCTTCCCGTATGTTTCCATATCTACGGGAGAATGCTTATTTTTGTTTGCTGTACCGACAGCGTGCGGCAGAAACAAATTATTGAGAATACGGCAACGGTCCGACCGCTACCCGGCGAGGCATAACACTCCCCGGGTACGGACCGAAACGGCCGAAGACATGACATTAACTTTACCGAAACCGACATCGCCTTATGTGTGGAATAGTAGGATACGTGGGAAGCAAGGACGCTTACCCCATACTGATAAAGGGGCTCCACCGGCTCGAATACCGCGGGTACGACAGTGCCGGCATCGCACTGATAAATCCGGCGGGAAAGCTCAACGTCTACAAATCGAAAGGAAAGGTAACCGAACTCGAACACTTCGTGGAGGACAAGGATACTTCCGGTACGACAGGCATCGCCCATACGCGCTGGGCCACGCACGGAGAGCCCAACGACGTGAACGCCCATCCCCACTATTCGGAGAACGGCTCGATAGCGCTCATTCACAACGGCATCATCGAAAACTACGGGGTACTGAAAGCCATGCTCGCGGAGAAAGGCTACACCTTCCGCAGCGAAACCGACACCGAGGTACTCGTACAGTTCATCGAATACCTGCACACGGAGAACCGGTGCACGCTGTTCGAAGCGGTACAGGCGGCACTGAACCAGGTCATCGGAGCCTATGCCATCGCAGTGCTCGACCGCACCAACAACGATGAAATAATCGCGGCACGCAAGAGCAGCCCGCTCGTGGTAGGCATCGGCGAAGGCGAATACTTCCTCGCCTCGGACGCCACGCCGATTGTGGAGTACGTGAAGGACGTGGTGTATCTCAATGACGGCGAAATTGCGGTCATCAATCGCCACAAACCGCTCAAAGTAGTGAATCTCAACAATATCGAATCAAAAATCGATATCCGCAAGCTGGAGATGAACATCTCGGAGCTCGAAAAAGGCGGTTACCCGCACTTCATGCTCAAGGAAATCTTCGAACAGCCGCGTACCATTACCGACTGCATCCGGGGCCGCATCAACGTGGAGGGCACGAACGTGGTGCTGTCGGGCATCCTCGACAACAAGGAGCGGTTCCTCAATGCCCGGAGAATCATCTTCGTGGCGTGCGGTACGTCGTGGCACGCGGGCCTCATCGGCGAATACCTCTTCGAAGACCTCTGCGGCATCGAGGTAAAGGTCGAATATGCGTCGGAATTCCGCTACCGGAATCCGGTCATCCATTCCGACGACGTGGTGATAGCCATCTCGCAGTCCGGAGAAACGGCAGATACGCTGGCCGCCATCGAGCTGGCCAAAAGCAAGGGGGCTTTCGTCTACGGCATATGCAACGTGGTCGGCTCTTCGATAGCCCGTGCGACACACTCCGGAACCTACATCCACGTCGGACCGGAGATAGGCGTAGCCTCCACCAAAGCCTTTACCGGACAGGTCACCGTACTGGTCATGATGGCGATGATGCTGGCCAAGATGAAAGGACTCATCGACGAGGAGAAGTATCGGGAAGTGCTGCGCGGTCTGATAGCCATGCCCGACAATATCAAGGAGGTACTCGACCAGCACGAACACATCCAATCGGTGGCTTCGATATTCACCTATGCCCGTAACTTCCTCTACCTCGGTCGAGGCTGCAACTATCCCACGGCCATGGAGGGGGCACTGAAACTGAAGGAGATTTCCTACATCCATGCGGAGGGGTGCCCCGCCGCCGAGATGAAGCACGGCACCATCGCGCTCATCGACCAAGAGATGCCCACCATCGTCATCGCGACCAACGGCAGCGTGTACGAAAAGACCATCAGCAATATCCAAGAGATAAAGGCACGCGGCGGCAAGGTCATCGTTGTCGTCACCGAGGGCGACTGCATCGTGGCTGAGATGGCGGACTACTGCATCTGGATACCGAAAACCGCCGAATGCCTCACGCCGCTGCTCTCCTCGATACCGCTGCAACTCTTCGCCTACTACATCGCAGTAAACAAGGGGCGCAACGTAGACCAGCCGCGCAACCTGGCCAAATCCGTGACGGTAGAGTGACGACCGCTGCGGACAACCGAAAGAATCGACTATGGAAACAACCGGAAAAGAAGCGATACAGCCTGAACGGGCCGTCCTCGTGGCGGTCGTCCGGGAGAGGCAGGAGGTGAGCCAGAGCGAGGAGTACCTCGACGAGCTGGAGTTCCTCGCCGAAACGGCCGGCATCACCACCGTGAAACGTTTCATGCAGAAACTCCCCTCCCCCAATTCGCGTACCTACGTGGGTCCCGGCAAGCTGGAGGAGATAGCAGCCTGGACGGCGGAGAACGAAATCGACGTTGTCATCTTCGACGACGAACTGTCGCCCTCGCAGACGCACAACATCGAGAAGGCACTCGGCCGCCGCATCACCGACCGCACGCGGCTCATTCTGGACATCTTCGTCCAGCGGGCACAGACGGCCTATGCCAAGACACAGGTGAAGCTGGCACAGTACGAATACATGCTGCCACGCCTGACAGGCATGTGGACACACCTGGAACGGCAGCGAGGCGGTACCGGAACACGAGGCGGAGCGGGCGAACGCGAAATCGAGACCGACCGCCGTGTCATCCGCAACAACATCGCCAAACTGAAGGAAGACCTGAAGAAAATCGACCGCCAGATGGCCGTCCAGCGGAGCAACCGCGGCAGCCTGGTACGGGTTTCGCTCGTAGGATACACCAACGTCGGGAAATCCACGCTGATGAACCTGATAAGCAAAAGCGACGTATTCGCCGAGAACAAACTCTTCGCCACGCTCGACACGACCGTGCGCAAGGTGGTGCTCGACAACCTCCCTTTCCTGCTCTCCGACACGGTGGGCTTCATCCGCAAGCTGCCGACGCAACTGGTGGAGTCGTTCAAATCGACGCTGGACGAGGTACGCGAGGCCGACCTGCTGCTCCACGTGGTGGACATTTCACACCCTAATTTCGAAGAACAGATAGCGGTAGTACGGGAGACGCTGCGCGAAATAGGGGCCGGCGACAAACCGGTCTTCATGGTTTTCAACAAGGTAGACGCCTTCCGTTACAAACCGAAAGAGGAGGATGACCTCACGCCCGCCACCCGCGAAAACCTGTCGCTCGACGAGATTAAGCGCAGCTGGATGGCCAAGGGGGATACTCCGTGCATCTTCATCTCGGCCAAAGAGCGGCTCAACATCGACAAGCTGCGGACAGACCTCTACGGTATGGTAAGGGAAATCCATGCGGGACGCTATCCGTTCAACAACTTTTTGTATTAACTTTACCACGACGGTGTTCCGTTCCTGCCGGGACATGCAACACGCTCCGGCAGACGGAAGCCGGCACTTCATACTCCCGCTTAAAACAGAACGGCCATGGTACACATCCTTGACAGAGAGAACACGATACTCAACCGCTTCATCGCGGAGATACGCGATTCCCGCATCCAGAAAGACCGGATGCGGTTCCGCCGCAACCTCGAACGGTTCGGCGAAGTGATGGCTTACGAAATCAGCAAGAGTTTCCACTATTCGCCTCGGACGGTGGAGACGCCGCTCGGCGAAGCCGAAGTGATGCTGCCCGACGAGGAAATCGTACTCGCCACCATCCTCCGTGCCGGCATTCCCTTCCATCAGGGATTCCTCAACTATTTCGACGACGCCTCCTGCGCCTTCGTATCGGCCTACCGCCGGTACAGCAAAGACGGCACGTTCAACATCCGCGTGGAATACGTCTCGGCCGGCGACCTCACCGACAAGACGCTGCTGCTCGTAGACCCCATGCTGGCCACGGGGTCTTCGCTCGTGCTCGCCTACGAGGCGCTCGTGGAGCGCAAGGGAAGGCCGGCGAAACTGCACGTCGCCGCAGGGATAGCGAGCGAGGAGGGCGTCGAGTACGCTCTCAGACACTTGCCTGCCGCCGATACCACCATCTGGTGCGGGTCGGTAGACCAGGAACTCACGGTACACTCCTACATCGTACCGGGATTGGGCGATGCGGGCGACCTCGCATATGGAGCTAAACAGGATGAACTGCAATAGCGGCCTGCCGGTAGCCATCCGCCGGGCAAGACCCGAAGAGCTCGGACAAATCATGGAAATCGTGGCGGATGCCGCCGCTTTCATGCACGCCAACGGCAATCCCGGCCAATGGCGCGACGGCTATCCCGGCCGCGAACGAATCGCCGCCGACATCGCGGGAGGATACTCCCATGCAGCCATCGACGCGACAGGCACGATGGTCGCCACATTCTGTTTCATGCCCTCGCCGGAACCCAACTATGCGACCATCCGCGACGGCGCCTGGCAGGACGGAAGTCCCTACCATGTCATCCACCGCCTGGCCTGTGCGGTACGGGGCCAGGGCATCGCCGCCCGATGCATGGCATGGTGTCTGGAACAGGACCGTCACCTGCGTGCGGATACCCACCGCGACAACATCCCGATGCAGCGTCTGCTGCTTCGGTTCGGTTTCCGTCCGGTCGGCACCGTCTTCGTGGAGGACGGCACACCGCGCATCGCTTTCGAACACAGCGACAACTTCTCTACAAAACAGTAAACGACAGACGTTTCCGTCCTATTCACCGCCCTTTTCTTCTCCATCCGTGACGCCAGCGTCTCCGCAACCGTTGCGCTTTCCGGCACCGACCGACGCGTCGAAAGGTACCGGAGCAAATTCATCGCACTCCTTCCCCCGACAAGCGGACACGGAACGGCCGAGACAACGCGCCGTTGCCATTCTCTGCAATTTTATATAACTTTGTGGTTTCAAAGATTCGTAGCATATATGAGCAGCAGAAAATTCAACGAGTACAAGGGGCTCGACCTGCCGCAACTGGGCAGGGAAGTCCTCGAAGTGTGGGACAGAGAGAACACGTTCGGACGCAGCATCACCGAACGCGAAGGAGCACCGGCTTTTATCTTCTACGAAGGGCCGCCTTCGGCCAACGGACTCCCCGGCATCCACCACGTCCTCTCGCGTACCATCAAGGATACTATCTGCCGCTACAAAACCCAGCAGGGCTATCTCGTCCGCCGGAAGGCGGGATGGGATACCCACGGCCTGCCTGTCGAACTGGGCGTGGAGAAGAAGCTCGGCATCACGAAAGAGGACATCGGCCACAAGATATCCATCGAGGAGTACAACCGTACCTGCCGTGAAGCGGTGATGGAGTTCACCGGCGTCTGGGAGGAGCTCACCCGCAAAATGGGATATTGGGTAGACATGAAACACCCCTACATCACCTACGAAAACAAATATATCGAAACGCTGTGGTGGATGCTGAAACAGCTTTTCGATAAGGGCCTGCTCTACAAGGGATATACGATACAACCTTACTCGCCCGCCGCGGGTACGGGCCTCAGCAACCACGAGCTCAACCAGCCGGGATGCTACCGCGACGTGAAGGACACGACCTGCACGGCGCAGTTCGAAATCATCCGCGACGAGCGAAGCGAATTCCTGTTCGATGACGCACAGGGTACGCTCTACTTCCTCGCATGGACCACGACGCCCTGGACGCTGCCCTCCAACACGGCGCTCGCCGTGGGCGACAACATCGAATACGTGCGTGTGAAATGCCTCAATCCCTACACGCAGCAGCCCCAGACGGTCATTCTCGCCAAAGAACTGCTTCCAGCCTATTTCACTCCGAAGATGGAGGGAACGTACAGCATCGGGGAACGGATTTACAAGGGTTCGGAACTGGTCGGAATACGCTACCGGCAGCTTATCGACTGGGTGAAGCCGATGGGCGATGCCTTCCGCGTCATCTCCGGCGACTACGTGACCACGGTGGACGGTACGGGCATCGTGCACATCGCCCCCACCTTCGGCGCCGACGACGACCGCGTAGGTAAACAGGCGGGCATCGTGCCGATGTACGTCGTAGACAGGGCGGGCAAGAACCAGCCCATGGTGGACCGCCGCGGCCGTCTGTTCCGCATCGAGGACATGGACCCCGACTTCGTTGCGAAATACGTCGATGCGGAACGCTACCGCGAATGGGCCGGCCGTTTCGTGAAGAACGCCTACGACCCGTCCCTCGGTCCGGACGACCCCACGCTCGACATCGACATAGCCGTCATGCTCAAGGGCGAAGGCAAGGCGTTCAAGATAGAAAAACACACCCACTCCTATCCGCACTGCTGGCGCACGGACAAACCCGTGCTTTACTACCCGCTGGATTCGTGGTTCATCCGGACGACGGCCCTGCGGGAAAGGCTCATGGAGCTCAATGATACCATCGACTGGAAACCCGCCTCGACCGGGACGGGCCGTTTCGGGAAGTGGCTCCTCTCCCGTTCCCGCTTTTGGGGCACGCCGCTGCCGATATGGGCGACGGAAGACCGCTCCGAACTCAAGTGCATCGGTTCGGTGGCGGAGCTGCGCGCGGAAGCGGAGAAAGCCGTAGCCGCGGGAGTCATGAAAAGCAACCCGCTGGCGGCGTTCCGCGAAGGAGACTTCTCGGAGGAGAACTACAACATCTTCGACCTGCACCGCCCCTATGTGGACGACATCGTCCTTGTATCGGACAAGGGCGAACCCATGCGGCGCGAAAGCGACCTCATCGACGTCTGGTTCGACAGCGGCGCCATGCCCTATGCCCAGGTGCATTATCCGTTTGAAATCAGCCGCGAAGAGTTCCTGAAACGCTTCCCGGCGGACTTCATCGCCGAAGGAGTGGACCAGACGCGGGGATGGTTCTTCACGCTACATGCTCTGGCCGCCATGCTCTTCGATTCGGTCGCCTTCCGGAACATCATCTCCAACGGTCTGGTGCTCGACAAAAACGGCAACAAAATGAGCAAGCGGCTCGGCAACGCCGTAGACCCGTTCGACATAATGGATAAATACGGGCCGGACGCCGTGCGCTGGTACATGATATCCAATTCGCAGCCGTGGGACAATCTCAAGTTCGACCCGGAAGGGGTGGATGAAGTACGGCGCAAATTTTTCGGTACGCTCTACAACACCTACAGTTTCTTCGCCCTCTATGCCAACGTAGACGGCTTCAACGGTCAGGAACCGGAAATACCCGTGGCCGAACGCCCCGAAATTGACCGGTGGATAATCTCGCTGCTCAACACACTCGTGCGAGAGGTGAGCGACAGACTGGAGGATTTCGACCCCACGCCTGCAGCACGCCTCATTCAGGAGTTCGTCGGCGAGAACCTTTCCAACTGGTACGTACGACTGAACCGCAAACGCTTTTGGGGCGGCGGCATGAGCACCGACAAACTGGCCGCCTACCAGACGCTCTACACCTGCCTCGAAACCGTTACCCGGCTCATGGCACCCTTTGCGCCCTTCATGGCCGACCGGCTGTTCGGCGACCTGAATGCCGTGAGCGGAAAATACCGGGATTCCGTACACCTGTGCGCTTTCCCCACGGCCGACGCCTCCCTGATAGACGGGGAACTGGAGGATACGATGTCCATCGCCCAGCGCGTCTCCTCGATGGTGCTCGCCCTGCGCCGCAAGGTGAACATCAAGGTACGCCAGCCGCTGACCAAGATTCTGATACCGGTGCTCGACGAAAAGACGGGACGGCACATCGAGAAGGTCCGTAGCCTCATCATGAACGAGGTGAATGTCAAGGAAGTAGAGCTCATTACCAACACCATGGGCCTCATCACCAAACGCATCAAACCCAACTTCAAGACACTCGGCCCGCGTTACGGCAAGCAGATGAAACAGATAGCCGCACTCGTGGCATCATTTTCGCAGGAACGGATTGCAGCCATCGAGGCGAACGACAGCTTCTTCCTCGAAATAGACGGCCGGCAGTTGCCCGTGACGCGCGAAGACTTCGAGATAACCTCCGAGGATATGCCCGGATGGCTCGTGGCAACGGAAGGAAAGCTGACGGTGGCACTGGACGTAACCGTAACCGAAACGCTGCTCCGCGAAGGTATCGCCCGCGAACTCATCAACCGCATCCAGAACATCCGCAAAGAGAGCGGCTTCGAAGTGACGGACAAGATTCGCGCGGAGATAGGCCGATGCGACCTCGTAGAGGGGGCCGTCACGGATTTCGGCACCTACATCGCCTCGCAGACGCTCGCAGTGGAATTGAAACTAGCCGATACGCCGGCGGGCGACTTCGTTCACGACGTGGACATCGACGAGCATCCGGTCACGATAGCGGTTACGAAAGCCACCGCCTGACGGCCGGCACACAACGGCTTCTGCCGGATACCCGGTCGCGCGGAGGTGCGCTGCAATAATAATGCGATGCAGAAAAGCGTTATGGCAAGGATATAGGAGATAATTTCACGCACCGGCTTGCATTTATGCCCGGAAGTGGTTATCTTTATAATATCGGAATTAAAAACCAAATAAGATACGGATATGTCAGAAGTCGAAAAAACCAGATACTCGGACGAGGAACTTGCCGAATTCAAGGCCATCATCCTCGACAAGCTCGAAAAGGCGAAAGCCGACTACGAATTGTTGCGTTCGTCCATCACCCACACGATGAGCAACGATACGGAAGATACGTCGCCCACCTTTAAAGTGTTGGAAGAAGGGGCCGCTACCCTCTCGAAAGAGGAGTCGGGCAGGCTCGCCCAGCGACAGCTCAAATTCATACAGCATCTCGAAGCGGCTCTCGTGCGTATCGAGAACAAGACCTACGGAATATGCCGCGAAACGGGCAAACTGATTCCGAAAGAGAGACTCAAAATCGTACCGCACGCTACGCTGAGCATCGAGGCCAAAGAGAGCCACAACAAATAGGAGTGCAAACGCACGGGAACCGTGTACGCAGCTCGTTGCCCGACAGGAACAAGGGATGGAAAACAATCCCCTGTTCCTGTTTCCATCTGCAGCGACCGCCCGCCATAGGAAAGTATCGCTTCCGGGATGCCGCCGGAAACAAGACGCGGCATTCCACACGCATACCATACGAAACGCCTCATCCGAGGCTGGCCATACACAGGGAGAACCTCTCTGTTGTTTCCGAATATCCTCAACCGTTTTGCCCCGTTACACGAACGGAACAACCTCTCTTGCCCGAGCCTCCCGAAGGCGGGAAGAGAACGCCAAAACTCTCGGGACAATCCGCCCCACCCCCTTCGAGAGCAGAAACGCCTTGTCGCTCCCGCCCTTTCGCTTCCCTCTTTTTACGAGCAGGAAACGGGCCATGCACGGCAACGGCATTTTTATCGTATCTTTGCCGGACGACCGCAACAGGCGGAACGACGATTGACATGGCGAACAACAAGATAACCATCTATACCGACGGGGCGGCACAGGGCAATCCCGGCAGAGGAGGGTACGGTGTGGTACTGCTTTCTCCGCCCTATCGGAAAGAGCTCAGCGAAGGATTCCGTCTTACCACGAACAACCGCATGGAGCTGCTGGCCGTCATCAAAGGATTGGAGACCCTCAAATTCGACGGCTGCGAAGTCACCGTCTTTTCCGATTCCCGCTACGTGGTCGATGCCGTCACCAAAGGATGGGTGTTCGGCTGGGAAAAGAAAGGTTATAAAGACAAGAAGAATCCGGACCTGTGGCGGCGGTTCATGGTGCTTTACCGCAAACACCATGTACGGTTCGTATGGGTGAAGGGACACGACGGCAATCCGGAAAACGAACGCTGCGACCGGCTGGCCGTGGCAGCCGCCAACAGCGGCGACCTGAAAGAAGACGCAGGCTATACAGGGAAAGAGGAGAGATAGCAAACGGGGCGCTCCGCAGCCATCGCTCCGGTCCATCTTCCCGGCACTACATGCCGACAGGAAACACGGATAGGATACGGTTCCCGCCCCAGATAAAGCCGAGCATGGCTCCGGAGCCATGCTTCCCTGCGCTGCACCGGGACACAGATTATCCGCCACAAAACAAACGCGATTTTCGATGCCCTATCACCCCGGCTCTCTGAGAATGCCACAGAAGGCTCGGAAACGGCGAGCTCCAATCTAAACCGATGATTTCTCACCTGTTCGGCAGAATCACAGCCGAGCAACCAAATACCGCATCAAAGTTTAGCTCGCTCATGACAGAAAAACCCTACATGTTTTCTGTCCCTTCTCCCGGCCTCTACGGTTGTATTATACAAGCTTCTACCACAACATCCGAACGTTTCATCTTATAAGCGGCGAATGTTGTAGATCGTCCTTCTACATCAAACCACAACAAACAACAATGCGACGAAAATTACGAGTGAGTTGTATTGCATCCTCTTTCTACATCAAACCACAACATGTAATTATGATACTTACAATCCCTTGGGTTGTATTGCATCCTCTTTCTACATCAAACCACAACTGTCAAACGCTTACGTGTTGCTATTGACCGTTGTATTGCATCCTCTTTCTACATCAAACCACAACTAGCTCACCGCGCTATTGGAGCGTTCATATGTTGTATTGCATCCTCTTTCTACATCAAACCACAACTCGCTGTACACGCTGGTGTTATATCGGCGGTTGTATTGCATCCTCTTTCTACATCAAACCACAACAGAGCAAGCGATGCAAATACTTATCAATGGTTGTATTGCATCCTCTTTCTACATCAAACCACAACCGAGCGTCTCGGTGATTATGGAGCGGTCGCGTTGTATTGCATCCTCTTTCTACATCAAACCACAACCGCGCGGGCAGGTATTTTTCCGGGAGCGAAGTTGTATTGCATCCTCTTTCTACATCAAACCACAACAGATGCGCTATTTGATGTCGCGGACCGTCGTTGTATTGCATCCTCTTTCTACATCAAACCACAACGATTGGCGGGCCGGAGCGCAGACGCCGAGGGTTGTATTGCATCCTCTTTCTACATCAAACCACAACCCTCGGACGCCAGACACTTTGATTTTCGGGCACTTAACAGCCAGTAGACATGACACGAAACGAGGCGGCGTACACCGGGGAAGTCGGTTCGATGCAGTTTTCACATTTTCTACAAATATACGGAAAATTATATTCACTGAAATACGACGGTGCATGTCGGTCCAAAGGGCCGGTGCACGGTTACGAAGCGATTCGTCTGAAGCAAATATATAAAAATAGATTCATTGAACGTCGAGAGCATGCAAAGCATCCCTCGGGCGGCAGCTCAACTCGGCAATCGTACTGCGACTCGCCGGAAGCAAATATCCAGAATATCCGACAACTCCCGCAAGTAGCCGTCACGCACGTCCCGATTCTCTAAAAGCACAAGAAAAACGCCGCCCGAACGATACCCGGTCGGCGCTCCCTGCATTCACCCAAAATGCGGACAGTATCACGGAATACCCTCTCCACGAATCACATCGCAACAGCGACCTGCCCCGATGCACCCCGCATACGAAAAGGGCACGGAAAAAACTTTCCGCACCCCATTTTCGATGACAGCCCACCGGGCTTGCCGCAATGACTATTTCGCGTAACTTACCGAACGCGTTTCGCGTATCACGGTTATCTTCACCTGACCCGGATAGGTCATCTCGTCCTGTATCTTCTTGGCTATATCATGCGACAGCGCATCGGCCTCCTGGTCGGAAATCTTCTCACTCCCCACGATGACACGCAATTCGCGGCCGGCCTGTATCGCATAGGTCTTCATCACACCCGGATAGGCCATGGCGATATCCTCCATCTCCTTCAGTCGCTTGATATAGGACTCCACCACCTCCCGGCGAGCACCGGGACGTGCACCCGAAATGGCATCGCATACCTGCACAATCGGAGCTATCAGCGAAGTCATCTCCATCTCGTCATGGTGCGAACCGATGGCGTTGCAGACTTCGGGTTTCTCCTTGTATTTCTCCGCCAGCTTCATACCGATGATAGCGTGCGGCAGTTCCGGTTCGTCATCGGGCACCTTGCCAATGTCGTGCAGCAGACCGGCCCGCCGGGCGAGCTTCGGATTGAGACCGAGTTCGGCGGCCATGATACCGCAAAGGTTGGCCGTTTCGCGGGAGTGCTGCAAAAGGTTCTGTCCGTAGGACGAGCGGTATTTCATCTTGCCTATCAAGCGAATGAGTTCCGGATGCAGGCCATGGATGCCGAGGTCGATGGTGGTCCGTTTGCCCACCTCGACTATCTCTTCCTCTATCTGTTTCTGAACTTTGGCCACGACCTCTTCGATGCGGGCCGGATGAATACGACCGTCGGTAACGAGCTGGTGTAGCGCGAGCCGCGCTATCTCCCTGCGTACCGGGTCGAAACCGGAAAGAATAATCGCTTCCGGGGTATCGTCCACGATGATTTCGATTCCGGTCGCCGCTTCGAGAGCCCGGATATTGCGTCCCTCGCGCCCGATGATACGCCCTTTCACCTCGTCGCTCTCGATGTTGAACACCGTCACCGAATTCTCAATCGCAGTCTCGGTCGCCACCCGCTGGATGGTCTGCACGACAATCCGTTTCGCCTCCTTGTTGGCGCTCATCTTCGCCTCCTCGACGGTCTCGTTGATATAGGCCATGGCAGCTGTCTTCGCTTCGGAGCGCATATTCTCCATCAGGATATTCTTAGCCTCCTCACTGCTCATGCCGCTTATCTGCTCCAACCGGACATTCTGTTCCTTTATCATCCGGTCGGCCTCCTCCTTCCGCCGTTCCAGCACGGCAATGTGGCTCTCCATCTGCTCTTTGAGCTTGTCGTTCTCGCGCATCCGGCGTTCGAGTTCCTGCTGCTGCTGCCCCAGACTGCTCTCCTGCTGCTTGATACCCTGTTCGCGCTGATTGAGCTTCTGGTTGCGCTCATTCACCGCACGGTCGTGGTCGCTCTTGAGCTGAATGAACTTCTCCTTGGCCTGAAGTATCTTCTCCTTCTTGATGACCTCTCCTTCGGCCTCCGCCTCTTTGAGAATAGCCTCCCGTTTCTTTTTCAGGCTCTTCTTGAATATGACGTTCGTTACCAGAATGTAGACGCCTATGGCAGCCACCGCACTGATAACGCAGGCAAGTATTGTTGCTAACATGATTATATATATTTAAATAGGTTGAGTAATAAATAATTATTATGTCAAATCAACTTTCCGTCCGCATATGGACACAAAAAAAACCCGCACAGAATCCAAGTTTCGTTTGACGAAGCTCCTGTATCGTCATGTATGGGGCCTCCGATAAAAATCGCAAACGTCCAACGGCACCGTACCGCCCGCGAGCGGCAGAGGATGCACCTCCGAAAAGGTTAAGGCCTGTTTTTGAAAACTCGAGTTAAACCCCAAATAGTTTAAATGTTAAGTTTCGCAAAGCTAAATGGAATCCATGCGGGATAATTCCTTCTATGTAAAGAACCTGTCTGTATCGTGTAAGGCCCGCGTACCCCGCGTACCTGCATTATTACATGCAAATACGGTACCACACGGCTACCTGAGCCTGTTGAGATGTTCGTCCAGTCTGCGGTTCAACGCATCGAGCTCATCTATGTCCCGTCCGAGGCTGCGGCTCGCTTCGAGCTCCACGACCTTGACGGCAAGCTGTAACGCCACTACTGCGAGGTAATCCTCCCGGTCGGCCATATACTGCGACTCGACCGCGGCTGTCAGGCGATTGACCTCTTTCTCCGCCCGCCTGAATATCTCTTCCTTTTCGCGTTCTATGCCGAGTGCGTAGCTCTTGCCGGCTACATTCAACCTGATATTGAATTTCTGCATAAAACGTGCTCCTTGTCCCTACCTGTTCATCAGCGCAATGCAACGGTCAATCTCCCGCATAAGCCGATTGATACGCGCCTGCGCACGCCTGCTGTCCGTTCCGCCCGTCAGGCCCTCCTTCAGTTCGAGAACACCGATGCGCCTTTCAAGCTCCGCCACGGTCTGTTTCAGTTCCCTGTTCTCCGCCGCCAGACGTTCCCTGCGAAGTGCGAGCTCCCTGTTTTCGGCAAAGAGCCTGTCATTCTCCTCCATCAGGCGCCCCACCTTACCGGCAAGGGACTCTACAACGGCATTTCTGGCCATTTCTACAACATTTGGCGATAATCCGGCAACAACCGTTACGGTTTACAGCACTTCAAAGTTAAACAAATCTTCGCAATCTCCAAAATCATTTTGCAGCCCTCACGCGAGTCTGCCGTAAAGGTCGTACTCCTCGCATGCCGTGACGACCACCACCCGGAACTCTCCGGGGAGGAGCCGGCCTTCGGCAACCGGTATCAGTATCTCCTGGTCTACCTCCGGCGAATCGTATTCCGAACGGGCCACATAGTAATCGCCTTCCCGGCGGTCCACCACCACCCGGAGCTTCCTGCCTATCCTTGCAACGTTCGCCTCGTGCGAAATGTTGCGCTGCAGCTCCATGATACGCTCCACCCGGGCCTGCTTAACCTCTTCGGGCACATCGTCGGCCATCTCCGCCGAAGGCGTTCCCTCCTCGGCCGAATAGGGAAACACGCCGAGACGTTCGAACCGCTGGCGCTCCACGAAATCCGTGAGCTCCGCAAAATCTTCCTCGCTCTCACCCGGAAATCCCACGAGCAGCGTCGTCCGGATAGCAATGCCGGGCACCTCCCGCCGCAGCCGGGCGATGAGCTCCTCTGTGCCCCGTTTCGTGATGCCGCGCCGCATGGCCGAAAGCTGCCGGTCTGCGATATGCTGGAGCGGTATATCAATGTAACGGCATATCTTCGGCTCCTCCCGCATGGCGGCAAGCACATCGTCGGGGAAACCGGTCGGATAGGTATAGTGAAGTCTTACCCACTCCACGCCGGGTATGGCGGCCAAACGACGCAACAAACGGCCCAGACGGCGTTCTCCGTAAAGGTCCACACCGTAGTAGGTGGTATCCTGCGCCACCACTATCAGCTCCTTTACCCCGCGGCGCACCAATCTCCCGGCCTCTTCGAGCACCTGCTCCTCCGGAACGGATACATGGGGTCCGCGGATAAGAGGAATGGCACAATAGGCACACCGCCAATTGCACCCTTCCGAAATTTTCAGGTAGGCGTAGTGTCCTGGCGTCGTCAGCATCCGTTCCGTCGCAGGCGCCCCCCCTTCGCTGCCGGTCAAGGCCCGCACTACGCCGGAAAAGTCGCGTGCTCCGAAATAGGCGTCCACTTCGGGAATCTCGCGCCGCAGCTCCTCGGCATACCGCTCGCTCAGGCAGCCTATCACGAAAAGCCGGTCAATCGCTCCCTCCTCCTTGGCCCTCACGAAACCGAGAATGGTATTGATGGACTCCTCCTTGGCATCGCCTATGAACCCGCATGTATTGACCACCACCGTCCGTACCTCCGTTCCGTTGGAATCGAACACCACGTCATATCCCGCTGCAGCCAACTGCGCCATAACATGCTCGGAGTCCACCACGTTTTTGGAACAGCCGAGCGTAACGACATTTATCTTTTTTCCCTTTACTTTTCCCATCATCCAATCCTGATTCCGGATATCCGAAACGTTCCTCCGCGGCTACCGTCGGCCAACCACGGCCCGCCCTTTCGGCCGACAGGCGGAACGACAAATCTCCTTCTCTCCTCTATTCGCCGAACAGGGCGTTCACGAACTCCTGCCGGTCGAAAATCTTCAACTGGTCGATACCCTCCCCGATACCGATGTAGCGCACCGGAATCCTGAACTGGTCGCTGATGCCGATGATGACACCCCCCTTGGCCGTACCGTCGAGCTTCGTAACGGCGAGGGAGGTGACCTGCGTAGCATCGGTGAACTGCCGCGCCTGCTCGAAGGCATTCTGCCCCGTACTGCCGTCCAGCACGAGCATCACCTCGTGCGGAGCATCGGGGATAACCTTGGCCATCACGTTGCGTATCTTCGTCAGTTCATTCATCAGGCCGACCTTGTTGTGCAGCCGGCCGGCCGTATCTATCAATACGACATCCGCCCCGTTGGCAACGGCCGACTTGAGCGTATCGAAAGCTACGGAAGCGGGGTCCGCCCCCATCTCCTGTTTTATCATCGTCGCCCCCGCCCGGTCGGCCCATACCTGAAGCTGGTCGATGGCGGCCGCCCGGAACGTATCCGCCGCACCGATATAGACCTTCTTGCCCGCACGCACGAGCTGGGCTGCCAGCTTGCCTATCGTAGTGGTCTTGCCGACACCGTTCACCCCTACCACCATCACGACATAGGGAGCACCCTCCTTCACGTCCAGTCCGAAGCTGTCGCGGCGGCTGTCACTCTGCTGCAGCAGAGCACTTATCTCCTCGCGAAGAATGGACTTGAGCTCTCCGGAATTCATATATTTGTCGCGCGCCACGCGGGCCTCGATGTTGCGGATTATCTTCACGGTGGTATCTACCCCCACATCGGAGGTGATAAGCACCTCCTCCAAGTCGTCGAGCATCGCCTCGTCCACCTGAGACCTGCCGGCCACGGCACGGGCGAGCTTGCCGAAAATTCCCTCTTTGGTCTTTTTCAGCCCCTCGTTTAGCTCCTGCTGCCGGGAAACCTGCTCCTCGGGCCCGGCCTCCTCCTTTTTCTTCTTGAATATGTTGAACAGTGCCATATTACCGGTTATTTATGTTATCCATCCGCAAAGGTACGAAGAAAGCAACGAAGTTTCAATTTTTTTGACGTACCGTACTCTTCCTGCGGCAAGAAGCCGAGAACGCCCCCGACCGTTTCCCTGAACGGGAATTTTTTGGCATCTTTGTATCGGGCAGTTTCGGCTCTGCAGGGAATCGTTTTTCTCCGGAGAAAAAACGGGACGGTCTACGACATATGAAAAGAATTCTGGATTTCCTGCGCGAACTGCAGGAACACAACGACCGGGAGTGGTTCGAAACACACAGGACGGAATACCTCCGGGTAAAAGCCGCGACGGAAGAGTTCGCCGCACGGCTGATAGCGGGTATCGCCTCGTTCGACAGCACGGTCGGCGACCTCACTCCGAAAGAGTGTACTTACAGAATCTACCGCGACATCCGGTTCAGTTCCGACAAACGGCCCTACAAATCGCACATCGGCATCTTCATATCCCCGGGCGGCAAGAAATCGGGACATTCCGGCTACTATCTTCACATCGAACCGGAACATCCGGAGCGCTCCGACGGCGTGCCGTCGGGCGGTCCCATGCTCGTCACGGGACTCTACATGCCCGAACCGGCCGTCCTCAAAAGCGTCCGGGAAGAGATTCTGTTCAACGGCGAAGAGTTCGTCCGCAATATCGGACAGGCACAGGACTTCTCGCTCAACCGGGAGAATGCACTCAAACGGGTACCGGTCGGTTTTCCGACAGACTCCCCCTATGCCGAGTACCTCCGGCTGAAAGATTTCTGTCTGGAGAGGCCAGTCAGCGAAGCCTTCCTGCTCTCCCCCGCCCTGCTCGCAAGGGTGACAGCGAGTTTCGCCACCACCGCACCCTTCAACCGACAGCTCAACCGGGCGGTGGATTTCGCACTCGACGAAATGTAACCACCCGACCGGAAAACGGTTCCGCCGGAAAGGAATGCGACCGCACGGATGTGGCCAACGTATATCAGGCATCCAAAAATGACAGTCCGGGCCCAAAATACTTTCCCACCCACAACCTCCATATAACGAAAAGGCCGTGTCGGCTCGAACAAAGGATACAGTTCAATCCGATACGGCCTCTTCCAGTCTATGGAAACACAAAGCTGCAAAACATCAAGACACGGAATGAAAGGCGCTTGCTGCCGTAAATAACCGAATGCGCCTCCGCAAATAATAACGCAGCCATTCGCAATGATATCACATCCGCCCTTTCCGGCATCCGCAGCACCCGGTACCGTTCGCCCCGTTTTACAGCCGTTCTTTCTCTCTCCACACAAGGTCGTCCCCGACGACCGCCCTACGGCTGCCACCACCCGGAACATCTCCGCCAAAAAGACGGTGACCGATACCGCCCGCAGCCAGGCCTCAGTTCAGCAGCCTCCTGACAGCCTCGGATATCGCCCTGCCATCCGCCAGGCCGGCCAGCTTCTTGGTCGCCACTCCCATCACTTTCCCCATGTCGGCAGGCGATACGGCTCCCGTCTGGGCGATGATATCGCGGAGCGCCGCCTCCAACTCCGCGGCGGATAACTGTTTCGGAAGATACTCCTCGATAATACCCGCTTCGGCAAGCTCGTTTGCTGCAAGCTCGGCACGTCCGGCTGAGGTATAGAGCTCCGCAGACTCCCGCCGCTGCTTCACGAGCTTCTGCATGAGCTTCACCACATCGGCATCCGTCAGTTCGTGGGCCGTCCCCGAGGTCTTCTCCAGCAGGATAGCCGCCTTCACGGCCCGAAGTGCAGCGAGCCGCTCCGGCTGTTTCGCAAGCATCGCCTGCTTGATATCGTCATTAACGCGCTGTTCCAATGTCATATCCAAACTCCTTTCCCTATTAAACCGAAGGCCGCCCCGTTAGCGGGCGGCCTTGCAATGATTAACCTGTCTCGTTATCGTGTCATGCTATCCTGTAAAGCCTGTCCCTCAGAAGAAGCGCACCCGCATATCGGTCACATCGCTCTCTTCCGTCAACGCCTGCATCGTACGTTCGCCGACATAATTCAGCGCATTGGTATTGAGACGTACCCGTTCGCTCTCGTCGGTTGCCTCGCCGGAGGTCTGCACATCGGTCACGACGAACCGATATACGCCGCTTACCCCCTCTACCGGCAGCGAAAGTTCTCCGGCCGGAACCGCCG
>OBAG01000816.1_pt1 | contig 23427 bp, 25 predicted proteins | sample 1517701 | NCBI WGS metagenome assembly OBAG01 (sample SAMN04571702, study PRJEB22368) | human gut metagenome | biome: human gut; material: stool | host: Homo sapiens | place: Luxembourg | collected 2012-09-07 | reverse complement strand
TTCTCTCCGCCGTGTACGGCATTGAGCTGACCGACGAGGACGTAGGCCGCGCCGTGCAGCGCTGGCAGCGCAAACAGGCCATTGCAACAGGAGGCTTTTATTGATGCTTTGGACCAAAAGCGATGATTTTACCAAGGTCCGGCATTGTAGGGAACGGTCTCGACCGTTCCGAAAACCCCGCCGTATATGCCACAACAGGATTTACCGCAGGGCGACGGGCGCACAATGTGCGCTTCTACGGGATTGCGGCCCAATTTTCAACCCGTGCGTGAACGCGCACACCTTCAACTCCTCCCTTCTAACTCCTAACGAAACCCAACGGAGGTGTATACATGCATCAATCCTACCTCACTTTTTCAAGCGACACCGAGCGAAAGGACGGCTCCCTGCAGGATGCCCGCAACCTTTTGTCTCTTGCTCTATCCGGCCTGGCCGAAGCAGCCGATGAAACGACCCTGCAAACCGCCGGGGCTGCCGAATATTTTTGCCGTTACGATCTGCCGCAGTACCTCTCTGTCCTGCGCGCCGCCATGGATACGCTGGACAAGGTGCATCAGGGTGCGCAAGGGGCTGCTGCCGCAGATAAGGCATAAAAAATCCCCGCAGGGGTTAATCCTGCGGGGTGTCGGGAATGTATTCAAGAATATCGCCCGGTTGACAGTTGAGCAGCCAACAGATTGTTTCGATGTTTGACCACGACAACTGCCCATCCGTTCGGAGTTTTTGCAATGTGGACTGGCTTAAAAGAGCTTCTTGCCGGATTCGCGTTGTATTGTATCCGGCCTGCTTCAGCGCTTCCAGAATATTGACTTTGAATCTTAACGGCATTGTTTTTCTCTCCTTTTTCATCTTTTTTTTGAAAATAGTACTTGACTTTTCGTGTACACAACTATACAATAAGCGTGTACACAGAAAGTAAGGTGATGATATGTCGCCCCGTACAGGCAGACCAAAGTCTGAAAACCCAAAGGACATCCAGCTGAAAATCCGCGCTGACGAACAAACGATGCGTGATTTGAAATATTGCTGCGAAAAGCTCAATAAAACGCGCAGTGATATTATCCGGCTGGGAATCCAAAAGATTAAGGCTGAGGTTGAAAGCAAATAAGGCATCCGCTCCCACCTACCACAGCGAAGCGAATGCCTTATAAACCCCAGAGGTAAGCCATCTGGTAAATTTATTATACCATTTGGCCGCACCTCTTACAAGTTTTTTGAAATGTACCGTTGACTTTTGCCTAGGCGTATGTTATATTATGCCTAGGCAATATTGGAGGTGATGACATGTCGCCTAAAACCGGTCGGCCTATTGTGGGAGCTGAACCAAAAAACAAGCAGATTGCTTTAAGAGCAACCGAAAGCACTGTCCGAAAATTTCAAGAGTGTGCTGACATCACAGGAAAAACAAAGACTGACTTGCTTGAATGTATGGTTGATGAACTCCACAAAAAGCTGACAGAAAAATAAGAGTAGCCTGTCCCCTACGAAAAGTTCAGACTACTCTTTTAACCCCAAACCGTTATGATTTGGTAAATTTATTATACCACAGTCTTAGCGGTTTTACAAATGATTTGAGGTAAATATTATGCATAAACCCGCTGCCCACTGTGTGTAAAACTGCCATTATTATGGCTGAATATCAACCACGATGCAAATTTTGCACCGTGGTATTTTTATTCTCATTTCCGTACTTGTGTTTTACTCTCACATATTTTTTTGAAAATAATGCTTGACTTTTTGTCACGCAAATATTACATTAAATGCGTGACAGAAAGTGAGGTGAACTTATGAGCCCTCATATAGGGCGTCCAAAGGCTGACAATCCAAAAGATATTCGTTTCAGCATTAGACTTGATTCTGAAACATTCGCTCGATTGCAGCAACGGTGTGAAAGAGACTCTCTCACCGTTGCACAAGCAATTCGACAGGCAATCAATCAGTTTTTGGAGCAAAAGTAAAAATCCCCCGTACTGTAGCTTCTTGGCGGACGCGCAGTACAAGGGATTCAAACCCCAGAGGTAAGCCATCTGGTAAATATATTATACCATTTGGCTGCACCTCTTACAAGTGAATGAGAGGTAAATTTATCATGAGTCATCAATACCTGAACAAAAATCTGAACGCCTGCAATCTGGAATCGGCGCTGTATGAGTTGAAATGCGCCGCTAATATTGTGGATGCCATCCAAACTGCTATGGCAGAGGGATCCTGTGCCGCAGAGTGCTATGAAGACGCCCTGCATGGCGCTGCGCTCTACCTGGCCAATGTTTACCGCCAATTCGAGCAGCAGCTTTTTGTGGAGGGCAAGTAAAATGAAAAAAGCAAACGATTTTGGCCCTTCTGTTTTGGAGTGCCTGATGGCCGAAAAAGCATTTCTGAAAGAATACCAGCGCCTGGTGCCCTGCAACAGCCCTAACATTGCAATCAAATGCGGGCTTGCTGCTGTATGGGAAGCCGCACGGAAATATCAGGTCCAGCTGGAAGTACAGGAACGCACGAACAAAACACTTGCGGAGGTGGTAGCATGAACGAACTGCAGATTTTTAAGTACGAGAACAACGATGTGCGCACGGTAGAGATCAACGGCGAACCCTGGTTCGTGTTGAAGGACGTGTGTGGGGTGCTAGGTCTTAGCGATACTGGACGCACAGCAGAACGGCTTGATGCCGATGAGCTGACCCGAACCACACTCGTGTCAGGTGGTCAAAACCGAGAAATGATCTGCATCAGCGAATCCGGCCTGTACAACGTCATCCTGCGCAGCGATAAGCCCGAAGCCAAACCGTTCCGCAAATGGGTCACGGCCGAAGTGCTCCCCACCATCCGCAGGCACGGCGCATACATGACACCGGAAACCCTGCAGGCCGCCATCCTGAACCCCGATACCATGATCCAGCTGTGCCAGCAGCTGAAAGCTGAACAGGACAAAAACGCCGCCCTTTCCGCCGCCAACAGCCAGCTCATGGTGGATAAACAGATCATGCTGCCTAAAGCGGAATATTTCGATGAATTGGTGGATCGGAACCTGCTGACCAGCTTCCGCGAAACCGCCAAGCAGCTGGGCATTGGCGAAAAAGCCTTTATCGCCTTTTTGCTGGCAAAGAAATTCATCTACCGCGACAAAAAGGGTAAGCTGATGCCCTATGCCGACAAAAACACCGGCTTGTTTGAGGTCAAAGAATGCTTTAACGAGAAAACCAAATGGAGCGGCACCCAGACCCTGATCACCCCCAAAGGGCGTGAAGTATTCCGGCTGCTCTGCCTGAAAGCAGCCTGCTAACCAGTAAAAACCCTGTTCGGAAACGGACAGGGTTTTCTTATACCCTTTTGCAAAGAAGGAGATTCCACCCCCGTGACCACAACCGCAAAAATTGAAGAGCTCCAAAAATCCGTCATCAACGCCATCAACAACAGCTGCCTGCACCCCGCTGTGGTGCGGCTGGTGCTGCTGAACGTGATCTCGATGGTGGAAGCCAGCGAGAGAGAGGTAAACAAAAAGGAGGAAGAAGCCACAAGATGACAACACATACCATTACCCTTGCCCGCCACACTGCGCAGGTGGTTGGCCTGATGGGCGTGCTGGTGCTGGGCACCTGGGACAGTTACGGCACGGAACAGCTGCTGCTGCGCCACGGCCCGGAGTGGGAGGGCCTTGCGATTGATGCAACTTTCCACAACACGCCCAGCGATGAGGGCGTGACCATGCTGGTAGACGCAGACGGCCTTGTACCCGTCCCGCCGGAAGCCTGCATACGGCCGTCCAAATACGCCACCATCACATTCCGGGGCGTGCAAGACGGCGTGCAGCGCATCAGCTGCAATCTACCCTACATGGTGCTGGATCACGCGCAAGTGCCCGGTGCCAACAGCACCGCCACCCCCAGCGAGAATGCCCAGGCCCTTACCCAGATGCAGGACTTGCGGGACGGCGCTGTAGACGCCAAAAAACATGCAGAAGCCGCGCGGGATGATGCTGCCAACAGCGCAACCGCTGCTGCCGCGAGCGAGAAAAACGCCGCTGCCAGCGTCACTGCCGCCAAAACGGCACAGAGCGCGGCAGAGACGGCAAAAGCCGGTGCAGAAACGACACAAAAGGCCGCTGCATCCAGCGCCAGCAGTGCAAGTACATTCGCAAGCACTGCGACGACACAGGCAGCGGCGGCAAAATCCAGCGCCACAACAGCAAAAGCATCGGAGGCGGCGGCGGAAAAATCTGCCAAAGAGGCAGCCGCTAGCGCGGCAAATCTGGACAGTGCCGTGAACACGGCAACGCAGAAAGCGGCGGCAGCTAGTGCTTCGGCGGAAGCGGCAAAGGCAAGCGAGAGTGCGGCAGCAAGCAGTGAGGCGGCTGCTAGAAAGTATGCGAACAGCGCAGAATTGGCAGCCAAGACAGCAGGTGAAGCCGCAGCGGAAAAGCTGCAACAGATGCAGGCGATCCAGGACGACGTAACGGCCAAGCAGGCCCAGACGGCTACCGATGCGACGGTGGCAGAAAAGGCAAAAGTAGCCGCTGAAGCCGCACAGAATGGCGCTGCGGCCAGCAAGGCTGCTGCCGCAAACAGTGCCGCCGCTGCCAAGGCCAGTGAAGATGCAGCTGCAAAGAGCGCGGCAGATGCCGACAGCACTGCCAACAGCATCAATAATTCCATGATGCAGATTGCCGCGCTGCAGAAGCGCCAGAATGTGCTTGTTGGCAGTGAGACAGGAAACCCTATCGACGTTGACGACGCTTTTGCCGCCCCGCTGTGCGGCCTGACCGTGTACGGCAGAAGTACGCAGGACGGCACACCAACGCCGGATGCGCCTGTGCCTATCGTGAGCGCTGGTGACAGCGGGAGCGTGGCGGTGAAGGTAACAGGGAAGAATCTGTTTTACGAACAGGAATTTCAAGAATATTTTATCAATTCAGTAGCAAATACCGTTGGTTTAGCCGTCGGAAATGTATCATGTGTTTTGCAAGTGGTTACAGGAGCTAAATACTATGTTACGAGAAACAAAATTGGAACTAAATTCCGTGTTGCGGTCGTTGATAAGCTACCCACTTCAAGCCATCCGGTTACTCCGTCTAGCGGTATAAATGCAGATTCAAAACGACAAATAGAAATTTCTGCGACATCCAAGTACATGGTCATTCAATGTGAGGATGGAGCAGCTTTTAGTGAGTTGATGGTGTCGTTGGATTCATCCACAGCCTACTCCCCCTACCGTGAACAGCTCCTCACCCTGCCCACTCCCAACGGCTTGCCCGGCATCCCTGTCACGTCCGGTGGCAACTACACTGACCAAAACGGCCAGCAATGGTTGTGCGACGAGGTGGACTTGGAAAGAGGGGTGAAGGTGCAAAGGGTAAGCACCTATAAGCCGACAGAGGTAAATTTGTTACAATCCGTCAACAGTTATGGGATTGCTAACTTCACCGTTTCGCACGTTTTCTCTGATGCTCTCACGGTTTACAATTCAAAAGTTTTTTTAGTTAATCGTTTTTCTCTGCAAAAATCTCTAATTGCAATCACTCAAAATGAGGGGATGCTTATAAATTCAGCAGGAATTGGCTTTTTTCGCATCAAGCAAGAGACTGCTAATACAGTTGACAGTATGAATGCATGGCTTTCCCGCAACGACGTAATCGTTTATTACGTTCTCGCCACTCCAATCGAAACCCCGCTTACCCCTGCTGAAATTGCCGCTTACAAAGCGCTGATTACCTACGCGCCCGACACCGTGGTTCAAGCGAGCGACGGCGCGGGGTTGAAACTTGACTATCAAAGGGACGTTAACATCGTAATCAAAAATCTTGAGGACGCGATTGCGTCTATGACTACGACCTAAAGGAGGTACACATATGGCAATCAAAAGCAAAGCACGGCATGACCTGACCCTGCGCTCCATCAAGCGGGAAATCGCCGCAGGACGCGATGTGGCATACTGGCTTGACAAGGCTTACAGTCATCTGGACAGCGGCCTGCTGACGGAGGACGACATCACAGAAGTGGAGGCTCTGGCACAGGCGTACTACGACGCTCTGGACGCTGAGGACAAGGCGAACGCTGAGGAAATCACGCAGTAAGGAGAATATCATGTCAAGCACTGCATACGCACACGTACGTTTTCTTGATGGGACTTTGGCTGACTATCAAACAGAAAGGACAACAAATCATGAGACTTTCAAACGGTGACGTCCTGCTCCGCTGGCCCCTGGCCCAGCACATTATCACTGCGGGCTGGCTCTACAATGATGGCAGCCTGCACCGGGCGCTGGATTTCCGCGCGGCGGTGGGCACGCCGGTATACGCCGCAGAGGGTGGCACGGTGGAGACGGCCTACCGCTGGAACGGCAAGCGAACCCAGGGGGATACCAACAGCTATGGCAATATGCTCAAGCTGTGCCATGCGGATTACCGCGGCGGCCGGCTGGAGACGCTGTACGCCCATCTGAGCAAACTCTGCGTGGCCCAGGGGGAGACGGTATACGAGGGCCAGCTGATCGGCTACAGCGGGAATACCGGCAACTGTTACGGGGCACACCTGCATTTTGAGGTGCGGTACAAAAACCGCCGGGTCCACCCGCTGAACTGGCTGGATGCAGATTTTGCGGCGGCATCTACCGCGGTGCGGCTGGGCGGCTACCAGAGCGTTGCCCGCCCGGCAGCGGAAAAAACACAGCCGGTCCAAATGCAGACGGTAACGGTGGGGCCGATTTCCAACGGGGATGCTGCCCGGCTGTATGCCCTGTGCGGGGACCTTGGCCTGGTGGAATCGGGGCTGTACCACGCCGCCTATACGGAGGTGTGAGCATGGATGCTATCATCGTTGCCCTGATTACCGGGGGATGCTCCGTTGTTGGCGTGATTATTACAACTCTGACAACATCCCGCCGTACCGAACAGCGGATGGCCACCGCGCAGGCCGTGACCGATACCAAAATTGAAGAGCTGACCCGCGAAGTCCGCGCTCACAATAACTTTGCCCAGCGCGTGCCGGTACTGGAAGAACAAATCAAGGTTGCAAACCATCGGATCGCGGACCTGGAAAACAAAACTGCTTGAAAATCACACATAGAGACATAGGAGGAAAAATCATGGATTTTGCATCTTTTGGCATCGCATCCGTTGCCTGCATCACCGTTATCTGCTACCTTGCCGCAACGGCTGTCAAGCAAACCCCGCTGGCCAACAAATGGCTGCCGTCCATCTGCGGTGCCCTTGGCGGCCTGCTTGGCCTGGCCGCCATGTACATCAACGTGCCGGACTTCCCGGCCGCTGATCCCCTGACCGCGCTTGCAGTTGGTATTGTTTCCGGCCTTGCGGCTACCGGTGCGGATCAGGTTATCAAACAGATCGGCAAAGGCAACTGACGGGCAAGTTAAATAATCCATAACAAAATCGGCGGGCCTTCCCCTGAAAATAGGGGTAGCCCGCCGCTTATTTTGTTGTAATGGGTCTCTAATGATGTTCTATTTGTTCACAAATTAGACTTAATTTATTTCTATTTCAGGCCCGGAAACGGACAAAACAAAACGAACACATTACCTATCATCGTGATAAAAGTAGTGTGTTCGTCTTGATGGTTTATGGTGGAGCTGACGGGAGTCGAACCCGTGTCCGAAAAGAAAGCGGTTAGAGTATCTCCGGGCGCAGTGCATTTATTAAAATTCCCGCAGTGCGAGCGAATGCACACGCTTGACACATTGGTAGCTTCATAAATTCATGACAGGCGGCAAAGCTTAGGCCCGTGCACGTTCAGTACCTAATCGACGCCCTGACCCTGTGCGGTACTAAAACAGGCAGGACGGTCGTGCCTAATTAGGCAGCGACGGCAACAGTATAATCGTTGTCAGTTAATTTTGTTTGGCACTTTTATCGTGGTGCACCGCCACGGCCCGCTGCTCACGCCTCTCTCTCCCCGTCGAAACCATTACAGCCCCATATAAGCGCTATGCGGCAGAACCACACAGCGTGGGAAAACAAAAGTGTGTGCGCGAAAAAATTATCTTCTTGTTTTGATTGCGCGGTCAATATCGCGCTTGGCGTCCCGTGCGGCGGCATCAGCACGCTTATCGTACAGCTTTTTGCCTTTGCACAGGCCCAGTTCCACTTTTACACGCCCCTGCTTGAAATACAGTTGGAGCGGCACCAGTGTGTACCCCTGCAGTTTGATCTGCTGCTGCAAATGGCGAATCTCGCTTTTATGCGCCAGCAGGCGGCGGGGGCGGCGGGGATCTTTATTAAAGATATTCCCCTGCTCATATGGGCTGATGTGCATGCCTTTCAGGATGAGCTCACCATCATCAATATCTGCCCAGGAATCCTTCAGGTTGACCCCGCCGGCACGCAGGCTTTTGACCTCGGTGCCGACCAGTTCAACGCCGGTTTCCAGCGCTTCGATGACAAAATACTCGTGGCGCGCTTCACGGTTTTGGGCAATCACCTTTTTGCCGGGCTTTTCCTGTGCCATCAAGCGCACCTCCTTTCAAAGCCGTTATCCCCTGCAGCACGCAAGTCCATTCCGCTAAGGGGTATACAGTATAACGCAGTAAAATCGTTTTGTCAAGCCAAATCGGGCGTCACATTTCGCCGCGGCCTTCCATAGCGCGGTACAAAGTGGTTTCATCAGCGTATTCCAGGCTGGAACCAACCGGCAAGCCATAGGCAAGGCGGGTGGTTTTGATGCCCAGGGGCTTGATGAGCTTGGCCAGGTACATGGCGGTCGCCTCGCCTTCCACCGTAGGGCTGGTGGCCATGATGACTTCCTTTACGGTGCCGTCCAGGCGGGCCAGCAGTTCCTTTACGCAAAGCTGATCCGCGCCGATGCCGTCCATGGGGGAAATCAGGCCATGCAGCACATGGTACAGGCCGTTGAACTCATGGGTGCGCTCAATGGCTTTTACATCCCGCGGGGATTCCACCACGCAGATCACGGAGCGGTCCCGTTTGGGGGAAGCGCAGATGCTGCACACCTCGTTGGCGGTATAATCCTGGCAAAGGCGGCAGCGGTGCAGCTTGACCTTGGCGTTTTCAATCGCCTTGGCCAGCTCCATGGCCTGCTCATTGCTCATGGACATTACCTCATAGGCCATGCGCACGGCACCCTTGCGGCCAATGCCGGGGAACCGGGCAAACTGGTCCGCAAGGTTTTCAAGGGGTTCGGCGTTCTGCATGCAGCGGCCCCCGATCAGCCCAGGCCGGGGATATTCATGCCGCCGGTCATTTTAGCCATTTCTTCGTCAGAATCCTTATCCACTGCGGCAACCGCGCTGTTGACAGCTGCAGCGATCAGGTCTTCCAGCATTTCCAGATCATCCGGGTCTACGGCTTCGGGCTTGATCTTGATGGCGGTCACTTCGTGCTTACCGGTCATGGTAACGGTAACCATCTCGCCGCTGGCTGTGCCGGTGTATTCACGGGCTTCCAGCTCGTCCTGCTTTGCGCGGATCTCATCCTGCATTTTCTGGACCTGACGCATCATTGCCTGCGGGTCGGGGCGGCCATAGCCTTTGGGAAGTCTTGCTTTCATAGGTAATTCTCCTTATTATCCATATTGTTATCACCCGGCGCTGCCGCCGGGCGGCACACCGCAACACTGCGGTTGACAGCAACATTATTTATCTTCTACCACTACATCCACGCCAAGGTCTTTCATCTGGCGCAGGGTCTCTTCCACATCGGCCGCGGGGGCGTTGGATACAGCTGCAGCGGTTTTTTCATACGGGCCGATGCCGCATTTGATGTGGGTGACCTGGTAGATATATTGTTTGATGTTTTTGCTGGTTTCTTTGCTGCGGCGCATAAAATCGCGAAAATCATCACTGCACTCGATCAGCACGCGGCGGCCATCGTAATAAGCCTGGGTTCCGCGCAGGTAAGAGTTCAGCATGGGGTCGTTTTCCGCAATCAGCTCCAGCACCGCCTGCCACTGGGGGAACAGCTGCGGCTCTTTGGCCACGGTGCGCACCGGTTTGGGGATGGGCACATCCGCCGCGTACACCGGCTGCTGAGCCGGGGTGGGCTGCTGCACCGCCGGGGCGGCGGGGGCAAGCTCCGGCTCAAAGGGCGGGGTCTCCCCTGCTATGGGTGCGCTGAACGGCGGCTGTTCCACGGTAGGCGGAACCGGCTGGGCTGCCACAGGCGGCACGGGGGCCGATGCCATTTGCACCGGGGGCACCTGCTGCGGGGCGGCGGCAAAGGGGGCCGGACTGGCTGCTGTAACCACCGGACGGGCGGGCACGGCGGCAGGCAGCGCAACAGGCACCGCTTCCGGCTGGGTGAGCGAGAAAACCGCCAGTTCCAGCTCAATGCGCTGGTCCGTACCGCGGGCCATCTTTTCCAGCGCGGCGCCAAACGCATTGACGGCGCGTACCGCTTCCGCCTGGGGGAAATCTTTCCGCGCAGCGTAGGCAGCTTCCTCTTCGGGGGAAGTTCCCGTCAGCAGGTCGGTGCCGCCGGGCAGGGCACTGAGCATCAAATTGCGGTAATGCCCGGCCAGCTCCATACAAAGGCGGCGCATATCCACGCTTTGCTGGCGCAAAGCGGCAATCTCCTGCAAGGCTTTCACAGCGTCCCGCGCGGCAATGGCATCACTGATCTCAAACAGATATTTGCGGTCCGTCACGCCCGCCATGCGGCGCACCAGCGCTTCATCCACAGTGTTGGAAACACCGGCGCAGGTATCCAGGATAGACAGTGCATCACGCATGGCGCCATCGGCCAGGCGGCCGATCAGCTCGGCGGCGTTATGGTCCAGCTCAATGTTTTCCTGCCCGGCCACATATTCCAGCCGACCGGCAATTTTATCCGCCGTAATGCGCTGGAAGTCATAGCGCTGGCAGCGGCTGAGGATAGTAGCCGGAACCTTTTGCACTTCCGTTGTGGCAAGGATAAAGATCACATGCTCCGGCGGTTCCTCCATGGTTTTCAGCAGGGCATTGAACGCCGAGGTAGACAGCATGTGCACCTCGTCGATGATATATACCTTATACTTGCACACGGCAGGCAGATAGGCGGTTTCATCGCGCAGGTCACGGATGTCATCCACGCTGTTGTTGGAGGCGGCATCAATTTCCGATACATCCAGAATGGTGCCCTCATCAATGCCTTTGCAGACAGCACATTCACCGCAGGGGTCCGGGCTGGTGGTATCCAGGCAGTTGACCGCTTTGGCAAAAATTTTGGCGCAGGTGGTTTTGCCGGTGCCGCGGGTGCCGGTAAACAGGTAGGCATGGCCAATGCGCCCGGCGGCGATCTGGTTTTGCAGGGCCGTTACGATGGCTTCCTGGCCAACAACATCCGCAAACTTGCGCGGACGCCACTTGCGGTACAGCGCACGGTACAATGCAACCACCCCCTGTAAAATATTTTGCGGCATAGAAAAAGGGACAAGGCCCGCGCGGGGTGTGCCCCGCGGCTGCGCTGCTTTGCATACGAATGCGGACTGACCGCAGCACCAGGAGACCACCGCTTAATGCTGCTCGGTTCCCCGCCTGACATGGTTCACAGGGCTCCTGCGCACGGGGCCCACATCCGTATGCAAAACAGCGCAATATACAGCCCTGTCCGCTTTAAGTATTATACTATACCGTTTGGCAAATTGCAAGTAGCGGTTGGGGGCTGGGGCAGAAAGTTTTTGTTAAAAAGATTTGAATAAAAATCCAACACCGAATCCACCTTTTTGCTGCAGAACGTTGCCATTACCAAACCAGCGTGGACACCAGCGCCGCCGCCACAGCAGACAGCTGGAGTGATTATGAGGTAGAAAAGGCGTAACTCACTCTTTTATCTTCTTGATTTCTTCTTTCTTCAATTTTTCCAATTTCCTCATTTCTTATTTTCACACTCTTTTCGTTCCTATTTCGCCATTCCCCCTTTCCAAATAAAAACAGCAGCACACCGGCTTCCCTATTTTCCGGGAAACGGTGTGCTGCTGTTTTATTGCGTTATCGTATTTATTTTCTTATAGCAAAATACCAGCTGAAACGTGAAAGTCAAAACTTGATTCAATCAGCCAAAAATCTGTTTGGCGTAATCGGCACTGGCTTTGGCGTCCTTGGCATAAAAATCGGCACCGATCTGTTCGGCGTATGCCTTGGTCAGCACAGCGCCGCCCACCATGACCTTGCAGGGCAGGTTGGCCGCGTGCAGGGCTTCGATGGTGGCCTGCATGTTGGGCACGGTGGTGGTCATCAGGGCCGAAAGCCCCACCAGCGGCGCACCGGTCTGGCGCACGGCTTCCACCACGCGCTCCGGCGGCACATCGCGGCCCAGATCCAGCACGTCATAGCCATAGTTTTCCAAAATTACGCGCACAATGTTTTTGCCAATATCGTGTACGTCACCTTTTACGGTGGCGATCACAATACGGCCTTTGCTTTCACCCTGGCTGCCGCTGGCGGCAATGGCGGTTTTGATCACTTCAAAAGCAGCCTGGGTCGCCGTGGCGGATTGCAGCAGCTGCGGCAAAAAGATGGAGCCTTTTTCAAAGGCATCGCCCACCACATCCAGCGCGGGGATCAGCGTTTCGTTCACCACCTGCAAAGGCTCGCGGGTTTTCAGGGCTTCCCCTGCAGCGGCGCGGGCTTCGTTTTTCAGGCCGCGGCGCACGGCTTCAAACAGAGCATCGGTCCCTGCTGCACCGCCCGCCGGGGCGGCGGCATCAGTTTTTGCCACCTGGGAGGTCTGCACCTGCACATTGGCATAGGCGGCAACGTAATCATTGCACTTTTCGTCCTGGCTGGTCAGCACACGGTAGGCGCGCACGGCGGCCATCATTTCCGGCGTGTTGGGGTTCATGATGGCAAGGTCCAGCCCGGCCTGCATGGCCAACGTCAGGAAAGTGGTATTCATGTAGCCGCGGCAGGGCAAACCAAAGCTGATGTTGGAAACACCCAGCACGGTGCGCACGCCCAGTTTCTTTTTGCACATGGTAATGGCTTTCAGGGTTTCGGCAGCGGCGCTCTGCTCGGCAGAAACCGTCAGCGTCAGGCAGTCGATGTAAACATCCCCGCGGGGAATGCCGATAGCATCCGTTGCGGCCACAATGCGCTTGGCAACCTCAAAGCGGCCCTCTGCCGTTTTGGGAATGCCGTGTTCATCCAGTGCCAGACCAACCACGGCGGCGCCGTACTTTTTGCACAGGGGCAGAATACTGTCCAGCACCTTCTGCTCGCCGTTGACCGAGTTGACGATCGGCTTGCCGTTATAAATGCGCAGCGCGCGGGCCAAAGCATCTTTGTTGGAAGAATCCAGCTGCAATGGCAGGTCGGTGATGGATTGCAGCTCCCGCACCAGCATTTCCAGCGTGGCGGGTTCGTCAATATCCGGCAGACCGGCGTTCACGTCCAGCAGCTCGGCACCGGCTTCGGCCTGGGCTACGGCCTGGGCGCAGGCATAGGCGCTGTCGCCCTCCCGCAGGGCCTGCTGCAAGCGCTTTTTGCCGGTGGGGTTGATGCGCTCGCCCACCACGGTAATGCCGTTTACCTCCACGCAGCGCACGGGGGTACACAGGCGGCTGCGCACAATAGGGGTTTTGGCGGCGGGGGTTTTATCCTGGGTCAGCTCTTTCAGCAGGCGGATGGATTCCGGCTCAGAGCCGCAGCAGCCGCCCAGCATGGAAATTCCGGTGGGCAGGTAGGCGGCCATCTCAGCGGCAAACTCCGCCGGGGTGATATCATAGCTGCCGTCCAGGTTCGGCAGGCCCGCATTGGGCTTGACAAACACCGGCATACCGGCGGGCACCACACGGCAGAGCCGCTGAGCAAAGGGCAGGATTTCCTTGGGGCCCAGCGAGCAGTTGATGCCCACGGCGTCCGCACCAAGGCCGGCGGCGGTAATGCCGTAGCTTTCCACTGTGCAGCCGGTAAAGGTACGGCCACGGGCCTCAAAGCTCATCGAGGTAAACACCGGCAGGTCACAGTTTTCCTTTGCGGCCAGGATGGCGGCTTTCAGCTCATACAGGTCGGTCATTGTTTCCAGAAAGACGAGGTCTGCCCCGGCTGCGGCACCGGCACGCACCATCTCAGCAAACTGGGTGCAGGCATCCTCAAACGGCAGGGTACCTGCCGGGGCCAGCAGCTCGCCGATGGGGCCGATATCCAGTGCCACCAGGGCACCGGTTTCCTGCGCGGCGGTCCGGGCACATGCGATGGACGCTTCGATCACCCGCTGCACAGTATAGCCGGTTCCCTTCAATTTACGAGGGTTGGCGCCAAAGGTGTTTGCCAGCAGGATATCCGCCCCGGCGCGGGCATAGTCCCGGTGGACGGCAGTGAGCACATCCGGCATGATAAAGGCGGCCAGTTCCGGCTTTTGTTCTGTGGTCAGGCCGCGCAGCTGCAGCTGGGTGCCCATGGCGCCATCCAGCATAATAAAGCGGCGGCGGGCAAATACTTCCTCAATTTTCACAGGTGGTTCCCCTCTTTCTGTATTCGCACTTTTCGCGCAGCAGGCAGTGCCCGCACCCGGCGCGGGCCCCCGTTACCGGGTGGTCCGCCACGCCAAGGATGGCTGTTACGCTTTTGCGCGGGGTCAGCAGATTTTCCGGCGTGACCGCCATGCCAAGGCCGCGCACGGTATCCAGCGCAATGGCAAACGGCTGCTGCAAAGTCAGCGGGCAGTCCCCATAGCCGGGGGAAAAACGCCCCGTCAGGTAGTGCCCCTGCGCCTGCACGCTGGTGCGGATCTCGGCTTCCAGCGCATTGCACAGCTCTTCCATCACAGCGGAAGCCATCGCATCCACCACAGCGGCCAGGGCAATATCCGTCAGCTCCAGGCGGCGCATCAGGGTATCAGCCCCGCTGCCAAGGGTAACGGCCATCAGCACCATGGCATCGCAGCCGCGCAGGTGGCGGGCAATATCATTCCCGGCGTTCTGCAGCGGCAGGGCGGTCAGCGGCAGCTGTTTCCACACGCCGCGCGGGGTGGCGGCGGCGCGCAGGGCGTCCTCGGCTTTTTGCAGCAGCACCTGGGATGCAGCATCCGGCTGCCAGCCCCCTGCCCCAAGGTAGCGAAGGGTTTCGGCGCGGGTATCGTTTTGCGGGTAGGCTAATTGCACAGCGTTTCACTCCCCCTCTATGGGGCCAACAGGCCGATTACAACAGGTCCTTGATGCCCTCATACACAGCGGCGGCAACCTTGGCGTCATTCATGGCATACAGGTGCACACCGTCCGCGCCGCCCTCGATCAGATCTCGCAGCTGCTGCACGGCATAGTCAATACCGGCAGCATACAGGCTTTCGGGGTCGTCCTGGTAGCGGGAGATCATGCGGGTAAACTCCGAAGGCAGGCTGGCGCTGGAAAGTGCCACCGTGCGCTCGATCTGGCTGCGCTTAACGATGGGCATAACACCGGCAGACACCGGCAAAGTGATGCCTGCGCGGCGGGCCAGGTTCAAAAAGCGATAAAAGTGCATATTATCAAAGAACAGCTGGGTCAGCAGGTGGGTGGCACCGGCCTCCTGCTTAAAGCGCAGGTTGGCAACATCCTGGGCCAGGGTAGCGGCTTCGGGGTGGCCTTCGGGGTAGCAGGCAGCGTGGATATCAAATTCCGGCTGGGTCTGCCACACAAACTGGGCCAGGTCGCTTGCGTGGGCAAAGTCCGGGCTTTCGGGGCGGGTGGGGGTGCGGTCGCCGCGCAGGGTCAGCACGTTGCGCACACCGGCGGCATTCAGCTGGTCCAGCAGCTGGGCGGCCTTTGCCTTATCGCTGCCCATGCAGATCATGTGGGCCAGCGGCTCTACGTTCAGGTCGTTTTTCAGGAATTCGGCCACTTCCACAGTGGAAACGCCGCCCGTGGAGCCGCCTGCACCGTAAGTAACGCTGATAAAATCCGGGTTAAGGGTGCGCATGGTGCGCAGGGTGTCCTTCATTTTATCAAAGTTGGCGATCTGCTTCGGGGGGAAGCACTCGATGGAAAACACGCAAGGCTTGCGCTTGAACATCTGGGAGATCTGCATAGGATTCATCCTCCTGTATTTTTATTACTTTCCTCTATTTCTACCCAATTAACGTACGGGAACATTTTCCTGCCGACTTACTGGGGTCAGGCACACGGAGTCAGGCTGCCGGGTGTTACGCGGCGGGAGCCAGCTCTTCGTCCGGCTGTTTTTCCGTCTGCACAGTAAAGCTGCCGTCCGCCTGGGCGGTCACGGTCACCGTGCCGTACAGGTCGGTGCGGTAAAAGTCAATGCCCTCATCCTGCATTTCCTGGATGACCTCGCGGTGGGGGTGGCCGTAATCATTGTTCAGGCCGCAGCTGGCAACCACAAGCTGGGGCTGCACCTGCCACAGCAGTGTTTGGGTGTTGGATGTGGACGACCCATGGTGCCCGGCCTTGAACACGGTGGACCGCAAGCGGAACGGATATTGCTCCGCCAGGGCGGCTTCCTCGTTGCGCTCGGCATCGCCGGTATCCAAAAAGGTAAAGTTCCCGGCTTCAAACCGCAGGCAGAGCGACATATCATTTGTTGCATCGTCACTGCCCGCCGTAGCGGCATCCACACCGGGCAGCAGCACGGTCAATGTGCCGGTGCCGATGGTGTACTGCTGGCCGGCATAGGCAGTTTCCACCGGTACACCGCATTCCTGGGCGGTTTGCAGGGTGCGCTGGGTCTGGCCGGTCACGTCAGTTTCGCTCAGGTCGGGGGTCAGCAGGGTCTGCACATCAAAGTTCTGCAAAACGGCCTGCATGCCGCCCACATGGTCGGCATGGGGGTGGGTCATCACCAACAGGTCCAACTGGCTTACACCATAGCTGCGCAGGTCCTGCACAAGGTCCTGCCGGGCATCCTTGGGACCTGCATCAATCAGGCAAGCCGCACCGTTCTGCAAAATCAGCACGGCATCCCCCTGCCCCACATCCAGGAACACCACTTCGGTTTCCCCCTCCGGCAGCGGGGCTGTGGTTTCGCTCTGGCTGGGTTCCAGGCCAACCCATTGGTAAATCTGGTCCCAGCTGGGCACAAAACCGTTGCCGCCGTAATTTTCGACCACATACAAGGCAACGGCGATGAGAACAGCGGCCACAATGGTCCACACCTGGGGGCGGCGGCAGGAATGGCGGCAATACCTGCGCCGCCGGTATTTACTCACCCTGGCCCAGCTGGCGTTCCTGCCACTGGGCGCGGGTCAGCAAAACGGCACGGGGCTTGGCGCCCTCATAGGGGCCGATAATCTTTTCCTGTTCCATCTGGTCCATGATGCGGGCCGCACGGGCATAGCCCAGCTTGCAGCGGCGCTGCAAAAGGCTGGTGGATGCCTGCCCGGCTTCGATGACGCATTCCACCGCCTGTTCAAACATGGGGTCGCGGCTGCCGCTGTCATCGTCCGAATCGGAGCTGCTGCCCTTGCCGCCCTTTTCGGCCACGGCACGGCGCTCCATCTCGGCAATCATCTCTTCATCATACTGGGCGCTGGAAGTGGATTTGATAAAGTTCAGCACAGCGCTGATCTCTTCATCCGTCACAAAGGTACCCTGCACACGCACGGGCTTGGAAGCACCGACCGGCAGGAACAGCATATCGCCGTTGCCCAGCAGCTTTTCGGCGCCGCCGCTGTCCAGAATGGTGCGGGAGTCGATCTGGCTGGAAACTGCAAATGCAATACGGCTGGGGATGTTGGCTTTGATCAGGCCGGTGATAACGTCCACGCTGGGGCGCTGGGTTGCCACAATCAGGTGGATACCGGCCGCACGGGCTTTCTGGGCAATGCGGCAGATATAATCTTCCACCTCTTTGCCGGCAACCATCATCAGGTCGGCCAACTCGTCAATGATAATGGCGATATAAGGCAGGTGTTCCAGCACATCGGGGTGCTGCTTGGCCAGCTTGTTATAGCTCTTGATATCGCGCACATTGTTTTCGGCAAACAGCTTATAGCGGCGCTCCATCTCGGCCACACTGGCCCCCAAGGCACCGGCGGCCTTGCGCGGCTCGGTCACAACGGGCATTAACAGGTGGGGAATGCCGTTGTACTCAGCCAGTTCCACCACCTTGGGGTCGATCAGAATCAGTTTGACATCTTCCGGACCGGAGCGGAACAAAAAGCTGATGATGATCGAGTTGACGCAGACAGATTTACCGCTGCCGGTGGAGCCGGCGATCAGCAGGTGGGGCATTTTACACAGGTCCGCCACCTGGGCTGTACCGGCAATATCTTTGCCCAGCGCCATGGTCAGTGGGCTGCGCATGTTGATGTAGTTCTGGGATTCAAACACCCCGCGGATGCTGACGGTAGACCGGATCTTGTTGGGCACCTCGATACCGACGGCGGGTTTGCCGGGAATGGGGGCTTCGATACGCACACCGGCGGTGGCAAGGTTCAGGGCGATATCATCCGACAGGCTGGTGATACGGCTGACCTTGATGCCCGCCTGGGGCTGCAGCTCATACCGGGTCACGGAAGGGCCGCGGCAGATATCCAGGATATGGGTCTTAACGCCAAAGCTGTCCAGCGTGTTCACCAGGATATCGGCGTTTTTCTTCATCTCGGCGGCCGCGCCGCGTTCATCTTCCGGCTTGGCCGCATTGAAAAGGTTCAAAGATGGGTAAGTATACGGCGGGAACTCCTCTTTGGCCTGGGCGGCAAAGGCTGCCGTAGCTTCGCTGCTGGCCTCCTCGTCCGCTTCGCGGGCTGCACCGGCGGGTGCGGTGGCTGCCGGGGCGGCAGGGGCTTTCGCCATTGCTTTGGCCACGCTGGGCGGGCTGGAAATGGGAGCCGAAGCCGAATTGCCCATGCTGGAAGATACCCGCAGCCGGTTGGGGCTGCCGGGGCGGCGTTCATCCGTTACGCTGTATACTTTAGGCGCAGCGGCGGCAGGCTGGGCCGCGGGCTGCGGTGCCGGGGCCTGCACGCTGACCCGCCCGGTGAGCAGATCCGATACCGGAATTCCGGCGTTCCAGGCAGCCTTGGCTGCATCGAAACCGCCCTGGTCAAAGCTGCCGCCCAATGTGGGGATGGCTGTAACAGGGGCAGGCGCTGGCTGGGTGGGTTCCGGCACCAGCGGTGTTTCAAAATTATCCGCGCTTTCGCTGCTGCCAACGTCATCCGGTTCCGGCAATTTCTCTACCGGCTCCAGCGGGGTGGAAAAATCTTCCACCGAGGCGGCAGGTGCGTTATCATCCGGTTCCGGGGTCAGCGGGGTTTCAAAACTTTCCGCTTCATCCTCATCGGGCAGGCCCACATCGGCACCGGCCACGGGGGTATCCCGCCCGGTCACGGCGCGCTTGATCAGGTCATTCAGGCTGTCTTCCTCCACCGGGGCTTCCTCAGCCTGCTGGGCTTCCGGTTCCAGGTGCAGCTCAAAGCTTTCTTCCTGCGGCTGGGGCTGGGGTTCCGGCTGGGGCGCGGGGTACTTGCGATGGTTCAACTGCTCCAGCGGGTCAAGGCCAAAGGTGCCGCCGGGGCCGATATCAATTTTCTGCAGCGGGTCATGCTGCACGGCGTTCTGCAAAGCGCGCTGGGAAGCATCCGGCCCCAGGTCCACATCAAAGTCCGAACGCTGGGCGGGCGGGGCAAAGCTTTGGGTGTGCTGCACGCCTTGGGGCGCAGCCTGGGCACGCTGCATATCGGGGTATGTTGCGGTGCCGGGCTGCGTATACGCCTGCTGGGACTGGGCCGCCGGCTGGCCGGCCTGCGCTGCGGCGGCTGCCTGGTCGGCAGGGTTTGCCTGGGCCGCATTGCGGCGGGCGGCTTCCTCCTGTTCCAGATAGGGGGCCACATCAAAGGGGCGGCGGGTGCCAGACTGCGGCGTGGCCGGAGACTCGCCGGTCATGGGCGGCAGGCTGCCGGTCAGGTTTTCAAGGGATTCTTCCTCCGCTTCATGGCCAAACAGCTGGGTATCATAAGCGGTTTCTTCCTCCGCACGGGCGGCGCGGCGGGCTTTGAACTCCTGAATATAATAGCTGATGAACTGCACCACATCCACCGGGGTAACGGCAAAAAACACCATCAGCCCCATCAGGATGACAATAATCATGACGATATTGGCACCGGGACGGCCACAGACGGCCAGCAGCGATGCGCCGATGGGCACGCCCAGCACACCGCCGGTCCAGAACTTGCGCTGCCCCCAGGCAAACAGCATCTTGACGGTCTGCCAGGGGGTATCCCCTACCTTAAAGTCCGAGAAGATGACCGCCGTACCGGCCAGCAGCACCGCCAACAGCAGCACCTTGCCAATGAAAGTGCCCACATGGTAACCGGATGCCAGCAGATAGGCCAGATACAGCAAAAACGGGCCGACAAAATATGTAACCACGCCAAAGGTGCCAAACAGCCAGCTGCGCAGAACATTCCAGAAGCTCTGCCCCGGCACCAGCACCAGCGCAATGGCCAGAATGCCAAGCCCGGCCAGCACCACGCTGCGGATCAGGTTTTGCTGCTGGGCGCGGCGCTGTTCCAGCCTGGACATCCGCTTTTTGCTGCCGGAGGCCGAACTGTTGTGTCTGGCCCCGGAGCTGCCGCTTTTACTGCTTTTGCTGCCGGAGGCGCGGTATGTGTTTTTACTGTTTTTTCCGTTTTTGGCGGAACTTGAACGTGCCATGCTCTCCCTACCTCTTTACTATAATATGCGTATATTCAGGCTGCCCTGTTCAGCGGGCAGCCATTGTTGATTTGCTTTGGCGCGGCGAGCCCTGCCCCCGTTTTGAACGAAAGTTCTTTCGCCTTTTATCTGGCAGCGGGCGGCCATTAAACAGCATCCGGCGGCCCCGCATAAAGAGACTTTCCGCGCAGTGATTTTATCTGCCATCCGCCACGGCGGCTGTGCCGTGCTGTTTTGGGCAGGGGCATACTGCCCCTTATAGCATAAGGTATATTGTAGCATGAAAACGCCCGCTTGTAAAACCCCTTTCTCTTTCTATTTTCATCAAAGCCTTTCCGCCCACTGGCGGGCAGCGCCCCCTCAATATCCGGTTTTCCCGGCGTCGATTTCGGCATACAGGTAGCGCAGCGCATCGCCCAGGTTGCCGATGGCGTCGATCAGCCCCTCTTCCACAGCCTGTTCCCCGCCCAGCACGGTACCCATATCCATCACCAGCTCCCCGGTATTGTGCATCAGCTGGGTAAAGCGCCTGGCACTGATGCCGGAATGCCCCGCCACAAAGCTGACGATGCGCTCCTGCATCTGCTCAAAATAACGCAGGGTCTGGGGCACCCCCAGCACCATGCCGGAGTGGCGCACCGGATGCACCGTCATAGTGGCGGTGGGCACAATAAAGCTTTTGCGGGCCGAAACCGCCAGCGGGATGCCGATGGAATGCCCACCGCCCAGCACCAGCGTTGCGCTGGGCTTGCTGACGCCGGAGATCAGCTCCGCCAAAGCGAGCCCGGCTTCCACATCGCCGCCCACGGTATTCAGGATGACCAGCAGCCCCTCAATGGCGGGGTCCTCCTCAATATCCACCAGCTGGGGGATCACATGCTCATACTTGGTGCTTTTCTGGTTATCGGGGGCTAGGCTGTGGCCCTCAATGGTGCCGATCACCGTCAGGCAATAAATGGCATGGCGGCCCTTGGTGGCGGGCACAATGCCGCTGTCTGTGATCAGGTCATGTTCCAGCCGCATGCGCTCCACATCCTTGGCGTCCTTGGCAGCATGGGGGGCGGGCTGTTGTTTTGGGGTACGGTTTGGCATGGCGGGGGTCCTTTCCTTCCGACAGAATCGGTGTGCCGGGCAGTACAAAACCCGGCTATACCCTGACAGTATGCCCCGCTGGTACGCTTTTTTATGCACAGAGGGGCGCGACTGAGCAAAAAAAGCGCGGAAAAACTTAGATAAAAAATTGACAATCGGCACAAGATTGATTATACTTTTACTAGAATTTACATCGGAATTACACAAGAGGCAGGGTGTTCCCTTTACCCCTGCCCGGAGAACGGGAGATTAGTCTTTATGTCATCAACAATGCAAAACAAAGCATCGTTGCCCGTGATCAAGCGGCTGCCCAAATATTACCGCTACTTGAGCAACCTGCAGGCAGATGGGCGTGATAAAATTTCTTCCAGCGAGCTGGCCCGCATGATGGGCACCACCGCCAGCCAGGTGCGGCAGGATTTCAACTGTTTTGGCGGTTTTGGCCAGCAGGGCATCGGCTACAAGGTGGATGTGCTGCTTACCGAGATTGGCAAACTGCTGTTTGGCAACGGCGAGCTGCTGCCTACCGTGCTGATCGGCGCCGGCCGCCTGGGCACGGCGGTCTCCAGCTTTATCAGCCGCGATACCAACGGCTACAAGCTGATTGCCGCGTTTGATATCAACCCCGCCCTGGAGGGCAAGGAGATCAGCGGCGTAACCATCCGCCCGCTGTCCGAGCTGGAAAGCTTCTGTGCGGCGCACAAGCCGGTGGTCGCCGTGCTGTGCGTGCCGCGCCAGAGCGCCATGGACCTTTCGGACGAGCTGGTTCGGCTGGGTATTCAGGGCTTCTGGAACTTCAGCCACTATGATCTTTCGGTCGTTTATCCGCAGGTCACAGTGGAAAACGTCCATTTGGGCGACAGCCTGATGAGCCTTGGCTACCGGCTGCGCAGCCATGATGAATAAAAGCCGGGCACACAGCACATGACTGTTTCCGGCGGGGTGTACCCCAGCGCCTGCCCCGGCATGGGTGCAGGATCCTGTGGTACACCCCGATTTTCATGCTGTTTTTCACTTTATTTTAATAAGGAGCCAAACATGGCAAAGCTATATTACCGTTACGGCGCAATGAACAGCGGCAAAACCACGGCGCTTTTGCAGGTTGCTTTCAATTATAACGAACGCGGCATGCGGGTGCTGATTCTGAAAGCCAGCGTGGACACCAAAGGCGGCGATCATATTGTTTCCCGCCTGGGGGTCAGCCACAAGGTGGATGTGCTGGTCAGCCCGGACATGGACATCCTGGATATCGTCCGGGCCGATACCGCCGCCCATGGCAGCGCCCCTGCCTGTGTGCTGTGTGACGAAAGCCAGTTCTTTACCCCGGCGCAGGCCGAGCAGCTGTTTTTGGTCACGGTGGACCTGAACATTCCGGTCATCTGCTATGGGCTGCGGGCGGACTTTATGAACCGCGGTTTCCCCGGTTCCACCCGCCTTTTGGAGCTGGCCCACACGATCGAGGAGATGAAAACCATCTGTGCCTGCGGCCGCAAAGCCACCTGCAACGGCCGCAAGGTAAACGGCGAGTTCGTATTTGAGGGCGCCCAGGTTGCGATTGACACAGTGGATGCTGTAGAGTATCAGAGCCTTTGCCCCCAGTGCTGGTACCGGGAATACCGCGCTTTCCTGAAACGCCACCCCGCGCACCAGTGATCCATTCTTTTATTTCAATCTGTGTTTCGCCCTTTTATATAAGGCAACACCGCACAATTCCCGCCTTGCGGCTTAAGCACCGCTCCGGCAGCTGCGGCACGGCATCTGCGTTGCCAAAATGCTCGATAAGACATCCAGTATTATCTGCGCTTT
>OBAG01000791.1_pt1 | contig 23977 bp, 24 predicted proteins | sample 1517701 | NCBI WGS metagenome assembly OBAG01 (sample SAMN04571702, study PRJEB22368) | human gut metagenome | biome: human gut; material: stool | host: Homo sapiens | place: Luxembourg | collected 2012-09-07 | reverse complement strand
TTAATCAACCTGCTGAGCTTTGCTCAGTTTGAAGCGGAATGGCGCTCCGTTCCTCCGGAACGGATGCGCAGTTCTTGCGGAATATGCAGGGAAAGTTCAGGAAATCTCTCCACAAATTCCGATTTGCACTTCAAATCGTTTTCTTCATTCTATCACAGCATCTATTATTCCGCCATCAATCTTTCGAACCAGGTATCCATGACAATAATAAACTGGCTTGCCCCTTTCCACTCTTGCAGCATTTCATCCAGAGTTTTGTATAATTTCAAGCTTTTTGAAGAATATGGTGTGGTTTTATTAGTGTGTATTTACGACTATTGGTTCACCTATATTTCCACAGAAAATCCCGTATTTATGCGGATGAATCAACTTTAGTCGTAAATTTACTGGAAGTTCACATTTGGCTTCTTTCGCCAGTTCCTGAAACTTTGTCAGTCCAATGCTATAAAGCTCTGCCCCTTCTTGATAGCGTACAAATTTCTTTGCTATTTTCTTTGTTTTCTCTACATCTTTACGTGCATATCCCATACACGGCACCTCCTTTTTTGCATGAAAAAAGCAGCTAACCTATTTTCATAGACTAACTGCTCGTATTTTAGTTCCATATTCAGTTTTATTCTACAAATCCGACAGTGAAATTCGGTCGTATGCGCCATTTTTCTTATCTTCCGGATGTGGTTCCAGTCCGATAATTGTAATATCTTTCTGGTCTGGTCCATAAACCCAGTACATTCTCATTGCGCCACTGGTTTTATTTTCCAGATATGATTGCCACACTTTTATTCCATAACGTCTGGATAATGGCTCTATTTCATGGGTTTGAAGACTCGGATAACCCGGATCAGCCGACAACAGCTTTAAAGCCTTTCCCCATTTTTTATACAACTGTTCTTCCTTCTTTTTTATATTACCGGAACGATATTTCCCCTGCAGATCTAACCAAAGTTCCTGCATTTCAGGAATTCCCATTCGTATATTAAAATTCATCTCTTATTCCTTTTAAAAATCTGACAGGTCAATAGCTGGGGAAACATCGCCTCTCTTAAAGTTACTTACTGCACGATCCATATCTGCCAGAGTTCTGGCTGAAATGCTCTCTGGCACTGCCAGTTCCCGAGGTTCCAGAATAATGCAGCCATTTCCGTATTCTTTTACATTGTAATACTGATAAGCAGCTCCTCTGAGCGTAATTCTTTTTTTGTTATCCAGATGGGCAACATAATCTTTCATTGCTTCCATTACCAACACCTCCTACGCAAGCATTTGTGTGGGAAATCCCACCTCTTATTATTATAATACGCTTTTCTATATTATCTGTCAATCTACTTTTACTTACTCCTGATACTTGAGAGTATTCATGCACCGGCAGACGGCAGGTGGCAGATAGGGTATCTATAAAAATTTATATTTTCTTCAATGACTCTGCCACCCATCATTCTTTTAATCGAATACTGTTTTTCTGTTTTTCATTTACTCGATACTCCAACTCATTCTTCATTCGACTTCTCACATCACGCATTGTTCTTCCTGAAATTCCTTGTTCCTTTGCTTTTTCATCTAATTCCCTAATGGAAATTTCTTTTTTATCAGCAAGAAGTTCCCTGATTAACTTTGCCCCTCTCTCCAGCTTTGTTTCTGTTGCTTTTCCTTCTTTTCCATCTAACAATTCATCTGCTGAAATCTCATAGGCTCCCGCCCATCGGAAACCTTCTTCGTCTCCCAGTTTAAACGCCATTGTCTCCCCCGGTGGTGCTAGCGAGCTTTTTTCATGAATCAATACCCTTGTGGTTGGATCTTTTCTTACTTTTCCGATGAAAATCAAGCTTCGCACTGCTGCCATGATATCAATAGAACCAAGTCCTCGATAAGTGCTCTGTGTTCCGGAAGATTTGTTCAGATGTCCGATCAACACAATGGCACACCCGGTCTTCTCTGCAATCATTCCCAGTTTTCGAAACACCGGACGCACTTCATTTGCACGGTTCATATCCACATCGGCTCCAATAAACGCCTGTACCGGATCAATGATTACAAGCCTCACATGATTCTGCCTGACTGCCTTTTCAATTCGATCATCGGATAAAGTCAATGCTTCTTCCGTATCATCAATCACCATAACCCTGCTTAGATCAGCACCTGCTTCCACCAATCTTGACTTGATTGTATCACCCATGCCATCCTCCGCAGTCTGATAGATTACATTGAATGGTTCGATATCTTCCATATTCGGAAATAATTTTCTGTTGGTACAGGCTGCTGTCAGCATCATTGCAAAATAAGTTTTTCCTTCTCCCGGATTTCCCTGAATGATTGTCAGTTTTCCAAATGGAATATAAGGAAACCTCAGCCATTCCACACTGGTCTGTTCAATGTCTTCATAACACAACATTGGCACCAGATCTTCTGTTTCTGATACTTTAATTGTGAGTGTTTCTGCAATTGCTTTCTTTCTGTCAGCGTTTTTATCACAGAGAATTAATCAGTACCGTTCCATCTATTCTGTAAATCGCACCTGCATCACTTGCAAGTTCCAAAAGTTTCTTATGGGAGATACTGTAAATGATTTCTGCCTGTTGATAGCGCAGATACTGTCGGCGTAATTTTCTAAGCTGCTCTGATACTTCTTTCATACTTGTAATTGGTTTATAACTTTTACCCATGATGTTTTCCTCCAAAATTAGATTTACTGTTTTACAGAAGCTGACCGCTGGGATGTGACTTTCCAAGAACGAAAAAAGCACCTCTTAGATTAACTCTAAGAAGTGCTCTTACTTCATTGCCCAAACCTGTGCCCTTTCACCTGAAATTCGTCATGCTTCATAACGATTCATCATTCTCCCAAATTTTGTTGTCAAATTGTTGTCAAATGCGGTCTGACATCATGGTTTTAGACATTTTATATTTAATTTTAGTACAGCTTTGCACCAGCCGGGATGTGGTTATCAACCATCAGAAGATGGAGCTTTTCTTCTCCCTCTTCCTCATGGATTGCACTGAGGAGCATTCCACAGGATTCAATTCCCATCATGGCTCTCGGTGGCAGGTTAGTGATCGCAATTAAGGTCTTTCCAACCAGCTCTTCCGGCTCGTAATAAGCGTGAATACCGCTTAAAATCGTACGATTTGTGCCTGTTCCATCATCCAGAGTGAACTGTAACAGCTTCTTGGATTTCTTAACAGCTTCACACGCTTTAACCTTTACAGCTCTGAAATCTGACTTGCTGAAAGTATCGAAATCAACAAATTCCTCAAATAAAGGCTCTACCTTTACCTTGGAGAAGTCGATAACTTCTTCCTTCTCAGGTGCTGCTGTGGAAGTGCTGTTTTCTGACTTCGCAGACTTCTTGTCAGCGTCCAGGGACTTCATCGTCGGGAACAGCAGTACGTCTCTGATTGCCTGGCTGTCTGTAAGAAGCATAACCAGACGGTCGATTCCGTATCCGATACCACCTGTAGGCGGCATACCGATCTCCAGTGCGTTCAGGAAGTCTTCATCTGTGTGGTTTGCTTCCTCATCGCCTGCGTCAGCAAGGGCATCCTGTGCTTTGAAACGCTCTCTCTGATCGATCGGGTCGTTCAGCTCGGAGTATGCGTTGCACATTTCCCATGTGTTGATGAAAAGTTCGAAACGCTCTACCTTAGTAGGATCAGAAGGTTTCTTCTTTGTCAGCGGAGAAATCTCGATCGGGTGATCCATGATGAATGTCGGCTGGATCAGCTCTTTCTCACAGTATTCTTCGAAGAAGAGGTTGATGATATCACCTTTCTTATGACGCTCTTCATATTCAATATGATGCTCAGCAGCAAGTTTCTTAGCTGCTTCATCATCTGCTACTTCATCAAAATCGATTCCTGCATATTTCTTGATCGCATCGTTCATGGTCAGACGCTCAAACGGCTTGCCAAGGTCGATCTCGATACCATTGTAGGAAATCTTTGTGGAACCACAAACCTTCTCAGCCAGATAACGGAACATGGCCTCTGTCAGTTCCATCATTCCCTCATAATCTGTATATGCCTGATAAAGCTCCATCAGAGTGAATTCTGGGTTGTGACGGGTATCAACACCCTCATTACGGAATACACGGCCGATCTCATAAACTCTCTCAAGACCACCAACGATCAGTCTCTTGAGGTAGAGTTCCAGAGAAATACGAAGTTTAACATCTTCGTTCAGTGCATTGTAATGTGTCTCAAACGGTCTTGCAGCGGCACCACCTGCGTTGGAAACCAGCATTGGTGTCTCAACTTCCATGAAGTCGCGTCCTGCAAGGAAGTTACGGATCTCTTTCAGAATCTGGGAACGTTTGATAAATACTTTCTTGCTGTCCTGATTCATGATAAGGTCTACATATCTCTGACGATAACGTGTATCTGTATCTGTCAGTCCGTGGAATTTCTCCGGAAGGATCTGTAAACTCTTGGATAACAGAGTCATTTTCTCTGCGTGGATAGAGATCTCACCAGTTCTTGTTCTGAAAGCAAAACCTTCCAGTCCGAAGATATCACCGATATCAGATTTCTTGAAATCTGCATAAGATTCTTCTCCGATCGCATCTCTTGCTACATAGACCTGAATATTGCCCTGCAGGTCCTGGATATTACAGAAAGAAGCTTTACCCATGACACGCTTGAACATCATACGTCCGGCGATAGCTACATGGATCGGACTTGCATCCATGATCTCTCTTCTTTCTTCATAGTCCTTCTTGAGAACTTCTCTTGCCTGTGCTTCATCAAGACCTTCCACATCCGGAGTCTCGCGGTCCTTTAAGAGCTCTGCCTCATGTGCTTCGTAGAGTTCTTTTACCTCAAGTGAATGATGTGTCTGGTCAAATTTTGTGATCTGAAACGGGTCCTTGCCATTTGCCTGCAGGTCTGCAAGCTTTTCACGACGAACCTTCAGCAGCTGGTTTGTATCCTGCGTCTTCTGCTCTGCCACTTCTTTGGCCTCCTTCTGTCTTTTGCTTGGTTATTAGATGTTTCTCTGGATCTCCAGAACTTTGTATTTCATGATTCCCATTGGCATTTCTACTTCTACAACATCGCCTGTATGAGCACCGATCAAGGCTTTTCCTACAGGAGACTCGTTGGAGATCTTGCCTTCAAGGCTGTTAGCCTCTGTAGAACCAACAATCTTTAATTCCATATCTTCATCGAATTCATAGTCATGTACTTTGACTTTGCATCCAACATTGATTCTGTCAAGATCAACTTCATCCTCTACAACAACTTCTGCATTCTTGAGGATCTTCTCGATCTCTTCGATACGAGCCTCGATATCTCTCTGCTCGTCCTTTGCAGCATCGTACTCAGCGTTCTCGGAAAGGTCACCCTGTTCTCTCGCTTCTTTGATCTTCTCTGCTACTTCTTTTCTTTTGACAACTTTTAAATCGTGCAGTTCGTCTTCCAGTTTCTTAAGACCTGCATATGTTAATAAATTCTTCTTTTCTTCCATAATCCTTACACCCTTTCAAAATAGACGGATATTCATTGGATATATACTCCCAGAACAATCATACCTCAAAAAGGGCAGACTTATTCTAGGATATTCACAATTCCTGTATTATACCGAAATCCATATGCCTTGTCAAGCGTAAAACAGTTGTATTTCCTGACGATTTCGGACGTTATTTACCGTTTCTCTTTTTACCTGTTTTCCAGCTCATGATCCAGCAGCTTCTCAAGTTCTTCATAGCTGCTCACCAGATTGGAAGCCCGCCTCAGTCCGGCACTGTGTCTCATCCCTGATGTGTACCATGCGATATGCTTACGCATCTCACGGATTCCCGTGAATTCACCTTTCAGTTCGATCTGCATTCTTGCATGGCGGAGGATCATTTCGCGGATCTCATCCCAGGATGGCCGCGGAAGCAGTTCTCCTGTTGTAAAATAATGGTTCATCTCACGGAAGATCCATGGATTTCCTCTCACGGCACGGCCGATCATTATGCCATCGCAGCCTGTTTCTTTTACCAGGGCTTCTGCTTTCTCTGGTGAATCCACATCACCGTTTCCAATGACAGGGATCGATACAGCTTCTTTGATCCTGTGGATCGTATCCCAGTCCGCCTCACCAGCATAGTACTGCTGTCTTGTCCTTCCATGGACTGCAACTGCTGCCGCACCGGAATCTTCGATGATCTTTGCAATCTCTACAGGATCAACAGGATATCCTTCAAATCCAATACGGATCTTCGCTGTGACCGGTTTCTTTACTGCGTGAGAAACTTTGGTCACGATCTCTCGGATCAGATCCGGGTTTTTGAGAAGTGCGGAACCTTCGCCATTATTGACTACCTTCGGAACAGGGCATCCCATGTTGATGTCCAGAATGTCAAACGGCTGCTCCTCAATGCTTTTTGCAACCTCTGCCATCAGATCCGGTTCGCTTCCAAAAATCTGCATGGAAACCGGATGCTCTGCCGGATCGATCTGCATGAGAGAAATTGTATTTTTGTTATGGAAAGAAATCGCCTTCGCGCTGACCATCTCGGTACACAGAAGTCCTGCACCCTGTTCTTTGCATAACAAACGGAATGGCAGGTCTGTCACGCCTGCCATCGGAGCCAGGATAAATGGATTCTGCATTTCAACCTGGCCAATTTTCCACTGCATCTTCATAATTTACTCCTCGTTATCCACATGTTCCACAGATCCTTCCATATCTTCTCCGAGGAAAAATACACGATAGTACATCTCAAGAGATTCCAGGAGCTCTCTCTTCTCTGACTGAAGCTGTTTGATCTTCAGGACACTTCCAATTTCGTCATATCTGAAATCAGAATCCGTCGCTTCTGTCTTGAACTGCAGATTTCCGTTCTCATCAAACTCCAGTGTCAGGATTCCGCCGACATCCTCTGTATATAATACACACATGACCTGCAGTTCCTGCTTGATCGTTTCCGGAAGGGATGCAAAATCCTGATTGAAATAATATTTCTGCTCATAGGCACTTGCGCCGCAGAGCACAACATTTTCCTGATACATAAAATATATAACTCCTTATAAATAAAATATCATACGTAACTGTAAAGTCCTCTTACGGAGACTTCTCCTGAGCATACCTTTCGGATCGCGCCGTCTGCGACTTTTACCAGAAGTTCGCCCTCTCTGTCGATTCCGATTGCGATTCCTTCATACGGGTTCAGCTTGTCCAGGATACGCACCGGCTGACTTCTGTTTGCCAGCATTGCATTATAGTCATCAAGCATACGAGACAGATCACAGGTTTTTACAAACTTCTCGTAGTTCTTCTCGAATTTCTCCATGATCAGCCCGATCACACGGTTTCTGTCGTATTTCTTTCCAGTTTCCAGATAGAGAGAAGTTGCCTTGTCTTTGAGGTCGTCCTGGATCTCCTCCAGATTTACATTGATTCCGATACCAATGATCACCTCTCGGATCTTTCCGTTTTCGAGGCCCATTTCTGTCAGGATCCCGCAGATTTTTTTGCGGGAAACGACAACATCATTCGGCCATTTGATGGAAACTTCGACATCCAGTTCCTTTACTGCCTGCGCCACGCTCAGCCCCATGACAAGTGTCAGCATGGAGGCATACTGTGGCTCAAACTCAGGTCTCAGAAGGATAGACATCATAACAGAACTTCCTTCCGGGGCTGTCCAGCGTCGTCCGAGGCGGCCCTTGCCTGCTGACTGGAATTCGGCAACTGCCAGTGTTCCATGCTCAGCACCTTCTTTGGACATACGCTTGCACCATTCATTTGTAGAATCTGTTTCTTTCGCAAAATGGACGGTTTTGCCCGCCCATTTTGTGTGTATCTCATCTGAAATTGTTTCTTTTGAATATACAGTATTTATCATTTGTTCTCCGGCTCTCCAAGAGTAGCTACCATAACTGCTTTGATCGTATGCATACGGTTCTCAGCCTCGTCAAATACATGGGACTGCTCAGATTCAAATACTTCATCTGTAACTTCCATGTCTGTCAGGTTGAAACGCTCACCCATTTCCTTACCGATCTTTGTCTTGAGGTCATGGAATGCAGGCAGGCAGTGAAGGAAGATTGCTTTTTCTCCGGCGTTTTTCATGACGTCTTTTGTTACTTTGTATGGAGTCAGTTCTCTGATACGCTCTTCCCATACTTCGTCCGGCTCACCCATGGATACCCATACATCTGTGTAGATAACATCTGCATCCTTGGTTCCTGCTTCAACATCCTCTGTCAGAGTGATGCTTCCGCCGGAAGCCTCTGCGTATGTCTTGCAAAGATCTACAAGTTCCTGATTCGGGAAGTATTTCTTTGTTGTGCATGCAACGAAATGCATTCCCAGTTTGGAGCATGCGATCATCAGTGAGTTACCCATGTTGTAACGGGCATCTCCCATGTATACAAGACGACGACCTTTGAGATCTCCGAAATGCTCACGGATCGTCAGCATGTCAGCCAGCATCTGTGTCGGATGATATTCATTTGTCAGACCATTCCATACCGGAACTCCTGCGTATTTGGCAAGTTCTTCGACGATCTCCTGTCCGAAACCTCTGTATTCGATTCCTTCGTACATTCTTCCGAGAACTCTTGCTGTATCTGCGATGCTCTCTTTCTTGCCGATCTGAGAACCGGTCGGGTCCAGGTATGTACTGCCCATTCCAAGGTCATGAGCAGCTACTTCGAATGCACAACGTGTTCTGGTACTTGTTTTTTCGAAGATCAGGGCAATGTTTTTGCCTTTGTAATATTCATGAAGCTCTCCGGCTTTTTTCTTTGCTTTTAACTCAGCAGCCAGGTCGATCAGGTATGTGATCTCCTCCGGTGTAAAATCTTTGAGTGTCAGAAAATTACGTCCTTTTAAATTCATGATAATCTCTCCTCTTCCTCGTAGTTTCTGTATTTAATTTTGTGATTTTGGTTCTTCTGTGATGATCTCCTTAAGGGAGGAAGCAAGCCCTGCCACCCCCTGGATCTCTGATGGGATGATGATCTTGGTCGCTTTGCCGTCGGCTGCTTTGGCGAATGCTTCAAGACTCTTCAGTGTGAGAACTGCCTGGTCTGCACCAGCCTCACGGATCATTCGGATTCCCTCGGCATTTGCTTTCTGAACTTTAAGCACAGCTTCTGCCTGGCCTTCGGCTTCTTTGATCATTTTTTCCTTCTGTGCTTCTGCACGGAGGATCGCAGCCTGTTTCTCTGCTTCAGCATCCAGGATTGCAGATTCCTTGTGACCTTCTGCAACAAGAATCGTGGATTTCTTCTCACCTTCTGCACGAAGGATCGCTTCTCGTCGTTCACGCTCTGCTTTCATCTGTTTCTCCATGGCTTCCTGAATGGCAGCCGGTGGAATGATGTTTTTGAGCTCTACACGGTTTACTTTGATTCCCCATGGGTCTGTCGCAACATCCAGAGAAGCACGCATCTTGGTATTGATCGTCTCACGGGATGTCAGTGTCTCGTCAAGTTCCATGTCACCGATGATATTTCGCAGTGTTGTCGCAGAAAGATTCTCGATCGCCATGATCGGATTTTCCACACCATAAGCGAATAACTTCGGATCTGTGATCTGGAAAAATACAACAGTATCGATCTGCATGGTTACGTTATCCTTGGTGATAACCGGCTGCGGTGGAAAATCTACTACCTGTTCCTTCAGATTGACACGTCTTGCAACACGGTCGATAAACGGTGTCTTAAAATGGATTCCTGTATTCCAGGTTTCCTTGTAAGCACCAAGACGCTCTACTACCATCGCATATGCCTGCGGCACGATCCGAACACAGGATGCAAGCACCCACAGAACGATCACGATAATAACAACTAAAAAAATAAGTCCGCCCATACTACAATTCCTCCTTACATTTTTTTACGATCAGTTTCACTCCTCGAACTGCTTCGATCTCTACTACTGATTCCTCCGGAATTTTCTCTCCATCGGATTCCGTTCTTGCCATCCATTCGATATCGTTGATACGAACCTGCCCTGTCTGGGACAAATTGTCGATTTTCTGAATGACGACGGCTTTCTTGCCGATCAGGCTATTCACATTTGTTCTGGGAATTCCCCGTTTCATATATCTGACAGCAAGCGGTCTGGTAAAAAACAATAATACCAGGGATACTGCCAGAAACAACAGCCACTGTGTGACAGCACCTGCGCCTGCCCCGGAAGCGATCGCTGCTGCCAGCGCACCTCCTGCAAACCAGACTGTTACCAGCCCCACCGTTGCTGCTTCTATGATCAGAAGAACTGCCAGAATCCCAAGCCACAACAAAAGATCCATAGGCCCTCCTTCCGGCTATAAAATAATACAGCCTTTTAGTTTCTGCGCTGCCTTGCCGCTTCGTACATAAGGATTCCCGCTGCCATAGCTGCGTTGAGTGATTCCACCTGTCCACACATTGGGATCCGGATCAGGCAGTCGGCCGCTTCTGCCGCCTGGTCGGTGAGACCCTTGCCTTCGTTTCCGATAAGAAATGCAGTTCCGCCTTTATAGTCTTCCCTGTCATAAGAATTTTTTCCCTGTAAATGTGCGGCAAAAAAACGTATTCCTCTGTCCTGAAGCTGCCGCTTTAATGATACCACATCTTCTACATATAAAAAAGGGATTCTGTACACAGAACCCATAGTTGCACGGATCACCTTAGGATTCGTGATATCCACACAGGTCTTTGTAAGAAAAACGCCGCTGACTCCTGCGCCTTCGCCGGTTCTTATGATTGTTCCGGCGTTGCCCGGATCCTGAAGATCTTCCAGCACCATGATCAGTGGATTTTTTTCCTTCAGAAGATCCTGCATCTGGTAGGATGGCTGTCTGAGAACTGTAAGGATTCCCTGCGGAGTCTGTGTATCACACATCTGCCGGAAAACGCCGTTCTCTACGGATTCCCAGGAAAATCTGCGGACTTTTTCCATGACTTCTTCGTCGTCGAGCATGAATTCTGCCACATAGATCTTGTCGATCAGATTCTCCGGTGCTTCCAGAAACATCTTTCTGCCTTCTGCGACAAAAAGTTTCTGTTCTCGTCTTGCCTTCGCCTTCTGATTTAATTTTATGATATTTTTGACCTGTGTATTCTGTGCACTGGTAATCATAATTTCTCCTTTAATCTGAAACGGAGACCGCCTGACGGTGGCCTCCGCTGTAAAATACACGTTATATTATTTCTTATTGTAATTATGAGAAAGAGAATTACATACCTCCCACATGTACGGAGATACGTCTTTCTGCATGGAAAGAGCTTCGTTGATGTCGAAGTCCATAAATTCACCATGACGATATCCTACAACTCGACAGGATTTGCCTGCAACCAGAAGGTCTACTGCAAGAGCTCCCATCATAGATGCATATACACGGTCTTTACATGTCGGGTTACCACCACGCTGCATGTGTCCAAGAATTGTAGCACGAGTCTCGATACCTGTTGCAGCCTCGATACGTCTTGCCATTGCCTCAGAATGTCCGATACCCTCAGCATTAACGATGATGTGATGTTTCTTTCCTGCTTTACGGCTTGCGATGATGTTGTTGATCAGTTTCTGCTCGTCGTAGTCGTATTTCTCAGGGATCAGAACGTCCTCTGCACCGTTTGCGATACCGCACCACATAGCAAGGTAGCCTGCATTACGTCCCATAACCTCGATGATACTGCATCTCTCATGAGAAGTAGAAGTATCACGAACTTTGTCGATTGCTTCCATAGCTGTGTTAACTGCTGTATCGAATCCGATTGTATACTCTGTACAAGCGATATCCAGGTCAATTGTACCAGGAACACCGATAGTGTTGATACCAAGATTAGCCAGCTTCTGTGCACCTGCAAAAGAACCGTCTCCACCGATAACTACCAGTCCATCGATTCCATGTTTCTTACAGATCTCAGCACCTCTCTGCTGTCCTTCCGGTGTACGGAACTCTGCACATCTTGCTGTGTAAAGAATTGTACCGCCTCGTTCGATTGTATCAGATACGTCTCTGGCAGTCATATCAACGATTTCTTCATTCAGAAGACCGTTGTATCCTTTATAAATACCTTTGACATTAAGTCCGCTGCTGAGACCTCTTCTTACAACTGCACGAATCGCAGCGTTCATTCCTGGAGCATCACCACCACTTGTGAGTACGCCGATGGTTTTTATCTGTTTCTCTGCCATGATTCTTTCCTCCATCTCCAGATTCCCATATAATAGGAAATCTTAGTTATCTGTTCTACACATATTCGTTGTATAGTGTAAAGCATTTTTAGAAGTTTTTCAATACTCTTTCCACAACTTTAACATTGGATTCCCCATATTTTTTCTTGAGTTCACCCAGAATTTCTTCGTTGATCCGGATGCGGAAGGCTGCCGGGAGGCGCTTCATTGCTTTGACGTCTTTCAAATAGATGACGACGGCTGAAGTGCCTGAGGCGGATTGCAGGAAACTCTGGAGTTCTGCTTCTGCCGCACTGTACTCTGCTTTATCCTTAAACTGTATCCAGATCTCTCTCGGAATATCCTCAAAAGAATGGACTTTTTCGAGGATCAGCTTACTTGGTCTGTCATCTTCTGCGTTGACGCGGCCCTGGATGAAGACTCTGGCATCGTCGGTGATCAGCGTCTGCCATTTCTCGTAATCCCGTGGAAAAACAACGACTTCCACGGTTCCTACAAGGTCTTCCACTGTCAGAAATGCCATGACCTTGTTATTTCTCGTATATTTGATCGTTCTCTCCGTGATCATTCCGCCTATGATAACCTTCTGACCATCATATACCTTCGGGATCCCGCTCTCTTCATCCGGCTGGAAATCAGTTGTTTTGGCAGAGATCATCTTGTCCATGATCCCACGATATCCTTCCAGCGGATGCCCGCTCAGGTAAATTCCAAGAACCTCTTTTTCAAAGGCAAGAACCATCTCTTTGTCATACTCTCCGACATTTGGCATCCGGATCTCGAAATCCTTCTTGTCTTCATCACTGACCAGATCAAAAAGACTCATCTGCCCCGCAAAAGAATTCTTCTTCTCCTGCGCGATACTGTCCACGATCTGACCATAAACATTCATCTTCTGGCGGCGGTTGCCTTCCAGACAGTCCAGTGCTCCGGCCTTGATAAAGTTCTCGATAGCTCTCTTATTGACAATTCCTGTCAGTCTCTCAATGAAATCCTTGAGCGAGCGGTACGTTCCGTTCTTTTCCCTCTCCTCTACGAGAGCATTGATGACCGGACGTCCCACACTCTTGATCGCAGAAAGTCCATAACGGATCGCATCATGGTCGACAGAAAATCCATAAATTCCACAATTCACATCCGGTGGCAGAATGCTGATCCCCATCTGACGGCAGACCTGGATATACTCAGCCACCTTGTTCGGCATTTCTATAACGGATGTCATGAGCGCAGCCATAAATTCCACCGGATAATAATATTTCAGAAAAGCAGTCTGATACGAAACCACAGCATACGCAGCCGCATGCGATTTATTGAACGCATACTTTGCAAAATCGATCATCTCATCGTAGATCTTGTTTGCAACCTGCTCAGAAATACCATTTGCAATACAGCCCGGAACGCCCTCTGCTTCATTTCCATAAACAAAGTTCTGGCGCTCTTTTTCCATTACTGCGGCTTTTTTCTTGGACATCGCACGGCGCACCAGGTCGCTTCGTCCAAGCGTGTAACCTGCCAGATTACGTACGATCTGCATAACCTGCTCCTGATATACGATACAGCCATATGTCGGCTTCAGGATCGGCTCCAGCTGCGGGCAGTCATACTGGATCGTATCCGGATGGTTCTTGCCACGGATATACTGCGGGATAAAATCCATCGGACCCGGACGGTACAGGGAAATTCCCGCGATCACATCCTCAAGACTCTGCGGCTTCAGTTCCTTCATGAAGTTTTTCATACCCGCACTTTCCAGCTGGAACACACCGTCAGAACGTCCCGTTCCCAGTGAATCAAGTACTTTTTTGTCATTATAATCAATCTGCTGCATATCAAGATGAACACCAGTATCCTGCTCGATCAGATGTACTGCATTCTGGATAACCGTCAAAGTACGAAGTCCTAGGAAATCCATCTTGAGAAGTCCCAGTTCTTCCAGCGTTGTCATCGTAAACTGCGTAACGATCGAACCGTCCTGCGCCCTTGAAAGCGGCACATACTCTGAAACATCCCTCTGGCTGATAACAACACCTGCCGCATGCATGGAAGTATGCCGCGGCAATCCTTCCAGTCTTCTGGCGGTATCGATCAGGTCATGGATCTCCGGCTGGTCCTCATAAGTTTTTTTGAGCTCCGGATTCATCTTGAGAGCCTTGTCGATCGTGATATTCAGCTCCTGCGGGATCATCTTGGCGATCGTATCGACCTGTGCATACGGAAGGTCCATCACACGACCTACGTCACGGATAACACCCCGCGCCGCCAGCGTACCAAAAGTAACGATCTGAACCACACAGTCATCGCCATACTTACGTCGAACATAATCAATCACTTCCTGTCGTCTTTCGAAACAGAAATCCACGTCGATATCAGGCATGGAAACTCGTTCCGGATTCAGGAAACGCTCAAACAGAAGGTCATAACGGATCGGGTCAAGCTGTGTGATCCCAAGCGTATAAGCAACCAGGCTTCCTGCCGCAGAGCCACGTCCCGGTCCTACCATAATGTCATGATCTCGCGCATACCGGATAAAATCCCACACGATCAGGAAGTAATCCACGTAACCCATGTTTTTGATCGTGGAAAGCTCGTAATTCAGGCGTTCTTTCAGCTCTTCAGTCACTGGCTGGTAACGCTCTTCCAGCCCTTTGAAACAAAGTTCATTCAGATATTCCCAGGAAGTATATCCCTCCGGAACATCAAATTTTGGCAGTTTGGTGACACCAAACTCAATCTCTACATGACACCTCTCTGCAATCTTGTGCGTATTCTCCAGAGCCTCTGTCGCATAAGGAAAAAGCCTCTCCATTTCCTCCGGAGATTTTACATAATACTGCCCGCCATCATAGCGCATTCTGTTTTCATCGGACAGTTTCTTACCTGTCTGAAGGCACAGCAGTACATCATGCGGCTGCGCATCCTCTGCCAGTGTATAATGAACGTCATTGGTCGCAACCAGTTCGATTCCTGTTTCGCGGTGCATCTTGAGCAGCTGCTGATTTACATTCTGCTGCTCCGGAATTCCATGATCCTGCAGTTCCAGGAAAAAGTTTCCCTTTCCAAAAATATCCTGGTATCTCAGTGCAGCCGCTTTTGCATCCTCATACATCCCTCTGGTAAGAAATCTCGCCACTTCACCCGCAAGGCAGGCACTCAGAGCGATCAGACCTTCATGATATTTTTCAAGAAGCTGCAGATCCACACGCGGTTTATAATAGAAACCTTCCACGAAACTTTTGGACACGATTTTCATCAGGTTCGCATAGCCCTGGTTATTTTCTGCAAGAAGAACAAGATGGTAATAACGGTCATCTCCGCTCCCGATCTCACGGTCAAAACGGGATCCCGGAGCCACATAAACCTCGCAGCCAAGGATCGGATTGATCCCTGCTGCCCGCGCCGCACGGTAAAAATCGATCACACCATACATAACTCCATGGTCTGTGATTGCAGCACTGTCCATACCAAGTTCCCTGACTCTGTTCACATACTCCTGGATTTTGTTGGAGCCATCCAGAAGGCTGTATTCTGTATGAACATGAAGATGTGTAAAATTCATATTTTTATCCTTTACTATGCCCAATTACTTAACAATGTAGATACGGCGGTCTTTGATCTCGATCTTGCCTTCTTTGAGCAGATGTCCTACCGCACGTTTAAATGCATTTTTGCTCAGACCGAACTCTCTGCGGATGACTTCCGGTGAAGCCTTGTCATCAAATGGAAGAACTCCTGCAAATTCTTCGATAATGCTGAACACACTTTCTGCATCTTCATTGATCTGAATGTATGCTTCCTCACGATCGCTGACATCCATTTTTCCATCTTCTTTGACCTTGGTCACACGAAGGTCAAGGACAGTTCCCGGGCGGTATTTTCCTTTTGCCTCTCTTGCCGGGATCAGCGCAGAATATTTATTATCTACAGCAACAAAAACACCGAAGTTATCGCTGATCTGGTAAACTCTGCCCTTCACGCGGTCGCCCTCTTTGTAAGGTGTCTCCTGGGAAAGATACGGATAAACTTTCATTGTTGCACAAAGTCTGCTGCTCTTGTCCACATAAACAGCAACCAGGCATTCCTGTCCCTCAAAGATCCTTGTTGTCTGCTCATGATATGGAAGCAGAAGATCCTTCTCCAGCCCCCAGTCCAGAAATGCACCGATCTTTGTCACCTGTTTTACTCTGAGAAGTCCTGCTTCTCCAACTGTCAGGCGCGGCTCATTTGTAGTTGCGATCATTCGATCCTGTGAATCCTTGTAAATAAAAACTTCCAGCTTGTCACCGGCTTTTGTACCTGCCGGAACCTGCTTTGCAGGAAGAAGTACCTGATGTTTGGTATCTGCGTTCATATCTTCTGCCAGGTATACACCGAAATCTACTGTTTTTACTACCTGCAGCGTCTGTTTTTTTCCTAATTCGATCATAAAAATCCTCCAATGTTTTTTATTACATAAACTCTACAATTGCATATGGTTCACTCTTCTGGTCATTCAGAAGAATCGTTGTCTTTGTGTCTTCCACAGCACGCGCCGGGCAGATCATATCGTGAAGTCTTGCCTGCTGCTTATATTCTGCACGCATCTGATGGATCCTGAAATCTGCCGGCAGATAATCCATCGCCACCTGGACGTACTGACAGTTATTTACATGATGATTCGTATCCAGATGATGCTTCTGCACCACAAAAGCCTCCTGCTGCTCATACTCGCCCGGCAGTTTGATCTTGCGGGGTGCATAATCCATATCCAGTTTTGGTTCCAGCCCGTATGCCGTGGTATCGCGCTCCGTCAGTTTGACAGGAAGCCCGTTTTCCGCATTGATATAGGTCCAGTACGTATTGGCATAGGCGAGCCGTTCTCCACCCTTTGTTTCCATGCAGAAATTACGCATTCCCAGGAAACTCCGGAATCCATACGCCCAGGTCGAAGTGGTGATCTCTTCTCCCAGATACGGATAGCGGTCCACGATCACCTGCCATGCGGATAATACCCAGAATCTTTTCCATTCCTTGAGGACTTCCATTCCAAGACCTACTTCTTCCGACTGAAAAGTACTGCAGTCCTGAAAATAATTCAGAACTCCCGGCAGTGTCAACAGACCATTTTCTCCGATTTCACTGTAGCGGACTCTCCCGCTGAAACTGTATGCCATATATATCCCCGCTTTCATTTCTACTGCTGAATAGTTACCAAAATCTATAATTATTTCTCAGTAAACTTTACCATTTCCCGTTTTTATTTGCAACCGTCAGAACAACACATTTTTTCCTCTGTTATTTTTCCTTTCAGGTGCTATAATCATGATAAAATATTTAAAGGAAATCAAGGAGGAACCTTTCATGTCATCTGATGAAAAGATCACGATCCGCACCGCCAGGGAATCCGATGCCCCGGCTCTTCTCGCGATCTACGCACCTTATGTCGAAAACACTGCCATCACCTTTGAATACGATGTGCCATCTATAGAAGAGTTTACATCCAGAATCCACCATACTCTGGAAAAATATCCATACCTCGTCGCAGAAAAAAACAGCCAGATCCTTGGCTATGCCTACGCCAGCCCGTTCCACGAGCGTGCCGCTTACGACTGGGCTGTAGAAACTTCAATCTATGTCGATCAGAACTGCAAGCACATGGGAATCGGCAGACTCCTGCACGATGCTCTGGAACAGACACTCAAAGCTCAGGGAATCCTCAACATGAATGCCTGCATCGCCTATACACCTTCCGCCGATGCTCATCTGGATAATAACAGTGTTGAGTTTCATTCACATATGGGATACCGTCTTGTAGGAGAATTTTATCAGTGCGGTTACAAATTTGATACCTGGTATAATATGGTCTGGATGGAAAAACAGATCGGAGAACATCACAAAAACCAGCCTGCTCCGATCGCCTTCAAAGAGTTTCATAAATAGGCAGAAAAAAAGCACCTCATCTGAGGTGCTTAAGTAGCAGGGCTACAAGGATTCGAACCTTGAACTGACGGAGTCAGAGTCCGTTGCCTTACCGTTTGGCGATAGCCCTTCATTCATTCGCTTGCGTTTTTTATTTCTTATCGCTCGCGACGAATGTTATTATATTACAGGGTTTCAAAAAAATCAACCCCTTTTTTTAATTTTTTTTAAAAAAATTTGATTTTCCTGAAAACCCGCATAAAATCAGCCTTTTTCGGGTGTACTTCCCATTTCTTCCTGATAAATTTTCTTATGCTCCCGTTTCTGCTGGTACATGATCCGGTCTGCTTCCTCCAGAATTATTTCCGGCGAAAGTTCTTCATGTTCCTTCGGCACTTCCACGATCCCGTAGCTGAAACTCATTGCATACGGTTTGCCGCAGTCACTGCTGAACTCGTGCTGCACCCTGTAGACTTTGTCCCTTGCAATGCTTACCGGACAGTTTCTCAGGATAATGCAGAACTCGTCTCCACCGATTCTGGCAAAAACATCTCCTTTACGGATATAATCCTGCACCGTCTCTGCAAAATGCCGGATATACCAGTCTCCCTCAGAATGCCCAAATGTATCATTGACATATTTCAGATGGTCAAGGTCACAGTAACAGAAAATCAGTCTCTCACCCGTCGCCAGAAGTTCATCGGCTTTTTCCTGGAAAAAAAATCTGTTGCCGACTCCGGTCAGTTTGTCGTGATGAGCCTCAACCTTGAGCTGTTCTTCCCGCCGCCTTGTCTCAGTCACTTCCTGAATGATATGTGTATAGGCCTTCCTGCCCTGCCACTTCATCATACCTGTCGTGATCCGGTAAAATCTGTTCTCGGAATCCTCAGCTTCCCAGTCCCACTCATAAGACTCCAGCTGATCATGCTCTCCGTCAGCGATCCTTGCCGTCTGTTCCATGCAGATCCGATAGATTCCCCGCTTCTTCACATCAACCGCGCGGTTGCAGTAAAATACTTCCTGCCCGTCCAGACTCGTCACGAGGATCTCCTCCTCGCTTCGGGCGATCAGTTCCATCAGAAGCTGATTATAACTCTCTGCCATCTCTGCATGACGTTTCTCAGCCTCGGCTTTGCGTTCCAAAATCATTTCTCTCTCACGGAGCTGTTTCGTCATCGTATTAAAAGCCTCTGAGAATTCGCCAAGATATGACACGGTCTGGGAATAATCTCCCTTGGCAACCTGCTTTGCCTGCCAGGTGAGGTGATTCAGATTTGCGTGGATATTTTTGAGGTTTTCACACAGAAAATTTTCTCTGGAAGGTGTAAAACCCGAAAGATCCCCCTTGGACAATGCCGCAGAGTAAGCCTTCATTTCCTTGACTGCCCTTTCCAGATAATTCAGACCAAGTCCCAGTTTCTGGTAAGGCTCATCCAGTTCATTTACATCCAGCATCTTTACTTTCGGGTCATACAATATATCTCTTAAATACTCAAACAATAACTTACAGTTTTTTTCTTCCATAAAAAAATTCTCCTGGTTCCATTCATTATCGGCATTTCATGACCACACGCTTTGCAGAATGGAACTATGTAAGCGACAACGCTTATTCTTCGTAACTGTTCAATACCCTCACAGTCACGAGTCAAAATGCATTCCAACTCACCTTCGGTGAGAGCATTTTGACTTGTATGTCTCGGGATTTTGGCAAAAATATGCCAAACCCCCTCGCGGGATACTACCTGTTAGCTAAATACTATTCTTCTACATTAGCCTGAAAACGGCATACTCTATCTCCTGTAGCCCAGCAGTCTACCTCGATCGCTGTATACTGTTTGCCGGAATATACAGACAAGATTCCGGCGATAAATCCCTCGTCATAATTGCAGACAGTCTCTCCAAGCACAGGAAGTCCGGAACAGTCTGCGTCCTCTGCTACTGTAAGAATGATCTTGCCGCTCTCCTCATCTACATCCTCAATTCTCAGAACACCAATCTTAAGCTCTTTCATCTTGTTCTGAAGTTCATTTACAAACTGATCCATCGGCTGGTCCAGATTGAGCATATTTTTTGTAAAATATTCTCCTGCCATACGTCCGGCGCTGCGGAATACTTCTACCTGCTCATCCTTGCCGTATCTTCTGATCAGTTCTTCCTTGAGAGAATATTCCAGTAAACGATATACGAGAACCGGTAATTCCTCTCCCAGATTTCCCCTGCTGTTCTCATCATATTTCAGATATTCCTCGAACTGGATCGGCTTTCTGTCCGCCATAAAAATATTATCCATAATGTAAATCCCCCGCATTCCCAATGGCAGCTAATTGTATACTGCCTTTATCTTATATATAATAAAGGATTGCATATCTTATGTCAATTTAACGTTCCTTTTGTCGGCAAATAATTGGTGGTTTATGTAAAATATTAGTGCTGATCGTGTAAAATAATGCTATAATGGTTTTACATTTTGATATAGGATGCCTTTACAAGCCGGCATCTGTGATCTATTCGCTTAATAAAGGAGAAACTGGATGAGAGCAACCAACCTGACCCTGCTCACAGATTTATATGAATTAACGATGATGCAGGGTTATTTCAAAAACCCAACCAACCAGACTGTTATCTTCGACATGTTCTATCGTGTCAATCCATGCGGAGGAAGCTTCGCGATCACAGCAGGTCTGGAGCAGATGATCGAGTATATCGAGAATCTTCACTTTGAAACAGAAGATATTGATTACCTCAGAAGTCTTAATATTTTTGAAGAAGATTTCCTGGAATATCTGAGCACTTTCCGTTTTACCGGAGATATCTACGCAATTCCGGAAGGAACTGTCGTATTCCCAAGAGAGCCGCTTGTCAAAGTTATCGCTCCGATCATGGAAGCACAGCTTGTCGAGACCGCAATCCTCAATATCATCAACCACCAGAGCCTTATCGCTACCAAAGCAGCTCGTGTCTGCTATGCGGCACGCGGTGACGGGATCATGGAATTTGGTCTTCGCCGTGCACAGGGACCAGACGCAGGTATCTATGGTGCACGTGCCGCAGTGATCGGCGGATGTGCCGGAACTTCCAATGTTCTGACCGGTCAGATGTTCAATGTTCCTGTACTTGGTACACACGCCCACAGCTGGATCATGAGCTTCCCGGATGAATACACTGCATTCAAGACTTACGCCAAGATGTACCCGAATTCCTGTACACTTCTGGTCGACACCTACGATGTACTCAAATCCGGTGTCCCGAATGCGATCCGCGTTTTCGAGGAAATGCGTGAAGAAGGAATCAAACTGACACACTATGGAATCCGTATCGACAGCGGTGACCTCGCATACCTTTCCAAAGAAGCCTACAAGATGCTGGCTGCTGCCGGATTTGACGATGCGACGATTTCCGCTTCCAGCGATCTGGATGAGTACCTGATCGACAGCCTCAAGACACAGGATGCCAAGATCAACTCCTGGGGTGTAGGAACCAACCTGATCACCAGCAGTGACAACCCGGCTTTCGGCGGTGTATACAAACTTGCCGCAGTCAAGGACGCAGGAAGCTCCACCTTCACACCAAAGATCAAGCTTTCCGAAAACACAGAGAAAGTCACCAACCCGGGCAACAAGACCGTTTACCGTATCTACAGCAAATCCACCGGTAAGATCAAGGCAGACCTCATCTGTATGGCAGACGAAGTTTTTGATCCAGAAGAAACCATGATCATCTTCGACCCATCTGATACCTGGAAAAAGACCAAGGTTCTCGGTGGCACTTATGAGCTTCGTGAACTCCTGGTTCCGGTAATCCGCGAGGGCAAACGTGTCTACACTTCACCGGAAGTTATGGAACTTCGCGAATACTGCAAGAAAGAACAGAACACTCTCTGGGATGAATCCCGCCGACTGGTAAATCCTCAGAAAGTATATGTAGATCTTTCTCAGAAATTATATGACATCAAGAAAAACCTGCTCGAAGAAATGAGCGAGAAAGCACTCGACTGAGACTATCAAATTCAATGAATTGATACTTTTACAGTTTAACGCATTAATTTGCTAGATTTTTTCTTTACGACATGTTATACTGTGTTAGATTGAAAAAACACCTTTCACATATATAAAGGTGCCATCTATACACTGGAGGAAATACATCATGTCTATGAAGATCAATCATGAACTTCCACTTCCGGAAGTCCTGAAAAACGAATACCCGCTCAGCGATGAATTAAAAGCAGTCAAACAGGCTCGTGACGAAGAGATCCGCCGTATCTTTACCGGTGAATCTGATAAATTTGTTGTACTTGTAGGTCCTTGCTCTGCAGACAACGAGGATACTGTCTGCGAATACGTCAACCGCCTCAAGAAAGTCGCTGACAAAGTTTCTGATAAGTTAATGATCATCCCGCGTGTTTACACCAACAAACCGCGTACTACCGGAGATGGATACAAAGGAATGCTCCATCAGCCAGATCCGGACAAAGCTCCTGACCTTCTTGCCGGCATCATCGCGATCCGCAAGATGCACATGCGCGTTATGCAGGAAACAGGACTTTCATCTGCCGATGAAATGCTTTACCCGGAAAACAGAAGTTACCTCGACGATATCCTCTCTTACGAGGCTGTCGGCGCACGCTCTGTTGAGAACCAGCAGCACCGCCTTACCGCCAGCGGAATGGATATCCCGGTCGGCATGAAGAACCCGACCAGCGGCGACCTCTCCGTTATGCTTAATTCCGTCACTGCTGCACAGCATCCGCATCATTTCATTTATCGTGGATGTGATGTTGAGACATCCGGTAACGACCTGGCCCACACCATCCTCCGTGGAGGTGTCAACCAGTATGGACAGGCAATTCCGAACTATCATTATGAAGATCTGATCCGACTCTACAACCTGTACAGCCAGAAGGATCTCAAGAACCCGGCTGTCATCATTGATGCCAACCATTCTAACTCCAACAAGAAATACAAGGAGCAGATCCGTATCGTAAACGAAGTTCTCCACAGCCGCAACTGCAATCCGGAACTTCACAAACTTGTCAAAGGTGTCATGATCGAGAGCTACCTGCTCGAAGGACGCCAGGACATCAGCGACCACATGACCCCTGGATGCTCTATCACCGATCCGTGTCTTGGATGGGAGGATACTGAACACCTGATCTATGAAATTGCTGAGAAGTGCTGATAAAAACAGAAACACCGGAGATTCTTTTTTCACTCAAAGAATCTCCGGTATTTTTATTGTTCCATCTGCCGTCCAAGAAATCCTGCTGCCGTCTGTACCAGCATCTTCTCCGAATTTCCCGGTCTTTCCCCGTTACTTTTTCCGACAAGTGCAACCGAACCGATCGCGTCTCCTGCACAGATGATCGGCTGTATGATCAGACCTGCTTTATTTTCTTTCTGATTTTCGACCAGTGCTATCTTGCCTTTTTCTTCTCCGTAGTAGCACTTCATTTCCCGTTCTGCGATAACCCGGTCCAGCTCACGGCTGATTCCCTTGCCCTCGTATTCACGGCTGCCGTGTCCTGAAGCTGCCACCACCTGGTCATGATCTGTGATGCATGCCGTCATGCCTGTCGTCTGTGCCAGAGCCTCCACATATTCCTTTGCAAAAATACTCAGTTCTCCGATCGGAGAATATTTCTTGAGGATAACCTCGCCTTCTCTGTCTGTAAAAATCTCCAGCGGGGTTCCCTCCTTGATCCTCAGTGTGCGCCGAATCTCTTTTGGAATCACAACTCTTCCAAGGTCATCGATGCGGCGGACGATTCCTGTAGCTTTCATATAGGTTATATTCCTCCTGTTGTTTTTTCATATTTCGTGCTGTATGGTTATTATATGGAAAACAAGGAGAATTATGTACTTGACACTCCCCACAGCTAAAGCAGGGGGATTCTTGCTTCTACCACTACTGCATTGGTAAATACCTTACGGTACTGCAATGTCTTACACAGTGTCCACAAGCTGGATTATACTG
>OBAG01000742.1_pt1 | contig 25547 bp, 22 predicted proteins | sample 1517701 | NCBI WGS metagenome assembly OBAG01 (sample SAMN04571702, study PRJEB22368) | human gut metagenome | biome: human gut; material: stool | host: Homo sapiens | place: Luxembourg | collected 2012-09-07 | reverse complement strand
TAATAATTTAAAATTTGTTCTGGTGAAATCAAAATCTCAAGATGCATTCAATATCCCAATGTCATTTAAAAAATATGAGGTTTCTTAAATGGTAAACAATATTGATTTTGATATTTTATTAGAATATTTAAGCTACTTAAAAACAGGTACCTTGTTGCAATTTAATAAATATGTTGATAATTTGGACTATAATGATGAGATAGAAATATTTGAATATTCTATTATAAGAAGAATCTTTTCTAGATTATCACATATTGAATTTGATTATACAAACAGAACATATTCTATTTGTCCCCCGACTCTTTTAATGAATAAGAATATTGGCATTCTATCTGGTTATAGGACAAAAGATTTGTTAAGGAACATTAAAGATAAGTGTAAAATAGAGATTATAGATAATTACAATGCTCCTAAACTAATAAAGGTTGAAATTAACGATATTGAAAAATTTCAAAATGAATTTCCAAACATAAGAATATCTAAAGATTTTTCGCAAAGAGTTCTTGATATAATTCCTAATATTACACAAATAGAAAAAGATCTGCCACCCACTGAATATCCTTTGATGATCTCTCAGCCAAATATAAATTTCTATAATACAAAAAGTTGCAAGTTTGAACAAATAAAATTCAATTCCCCTTTAAATGGTTTATATAGAGCATTATTTCTGGGAAATAATGAATATTATTTTTTTAAAGATAATAATTGGTATGAAATAAGCAAAGATTATGGAATTTTTATGGCTCATAAATATGCTCAAACTAAAAATTTAATTCAATATGATAATAATTGTTTTAAGATATTATTATATATACAATTCCCTGAATTAATTGATAGAGCTTTAACTATGTTAAGCGGTATAAATCCACACGTAAAAAACAATTATACAATATATGAAAATATAGATTACAAAACAGCTCAAAAAGTTACAAGATTATTGGAAGTTGGAGGCAAATGATGACTGGTTCACCAAGTGCAGTTTTTGAAGAATTAAAGAATTCTTACATTGATTATATTACAACAAGAGATAAGTTTAATTTGGAAAGTATCAATCAAGAAAGACTTGATATAATAAAAGCTACACTTTTTCAAGAACCATATATTGAACATATAAGTAAATATAAATTTACAGGTAATTCTCTCAAAAAAGATATTATGGAGGAATTGAATGATAAAGATTTATATGATTTTGTAGCATTTAAAGACAGCCTTTTCCCACAAATAGGCACAACTCCATATACATTGTATACTCATCAAAAACAAGCCTTACAACATAAAAATAAACATATAATTGTGACATCAGGAACAGGTTCCGGCAAAACAGAAACGTTTTTACTTCCTGTTATTCAAAATATTTTAAATGAATCGAAAAATTGGAAGAGTCGTAGTGAATTCAAACAAACACCTTGGAGAAACATAACACAAGATTATATGTGTTATCAAAGAGATGGAGAAAGCAGACAAGCCGCTGTCAGAGCATTAATTTTATATCCTTTAAATGCCCTTGTAGAGGATCAATTAATAAGGTTACGAAAAACTCTTGATAGTGATGAGGCAAGGAAATTTTTAAAGGAAAAACGCAATAATAATCTTATATATTTTGGCAGGTATAATAGCTCTACACCTATACCAGGTAAAATCACTAATAAAAAGATTAAAGATTTACAGGAAGAATTAGAATCTATTTATTCAAAACAAAATGTTCAATATAAGGATAAAAATAACAATAATGTTACTAATAAAGGTAAATTTTTTATTCCGCGGCTTGACGGAGCTGAAATGTATTCCAGATGGGATATGCAGAAATTTCCACCAGATATATTGATTACGAACTATTCAATGTTAAATATTATGTTGATGAGAAATATTGAAGCTGACATTTTTGAAAAGACAAAACAATGGCTACAACAAGACAGGATAAATCATAAATTTCAACTTGTTCTTGATGAACTTCATACTTATAGAGGAACTGCAGGTACGGAAATTGCTTATCTATTGAGAACTTTCCTCGACAGAATAGGCTTAACTCCTGATAGTAATCAATTACAAATTCTTGCATCCTCAGCTTCACTTGGAGATAATGAAGAAGAGAGTAAACAATTCCTGAAAGAATTTTTTGGCTGCAAAGATAAGGATAAATTTGAAATAATTTCAGGCGATTTGATTACACCTGACGATTGTAATGGAATTGAGAAAGATCTTAAGTCACTTTTCTATGATAAAACAAAGAAAAAATATCTTACAATATCTTTAAATGAACTGAAAACAAACAGTGGAAAAACATCTGAAGAATTGGAAAATTTATTTAAAGAAAATAACTTTCCACTAAGGGCTCATTATTTCTTTAAGAATTTTCAAGGATTGTGGGCATGCTCAAATCCAAATTGCACTGAATTAGATAAAAAATATAAAGAAAAAGGCAGAAAAATTGGTAAAATATATTCCGAGCCAAAATCTATCTGTAAATGTGGAGGAAGAATCCTGGAACTTTTGATATGTCAGACGTGTGGGGAAACCTTATTAGGTGGCTATTTTAATAAAAAGCAAAATGAAAAAGATAATGAAATATACCTTTTTCCTGAAAATACCGATTTAGAGACAATGCCTGAAGTTTGTAATATAAATAAAACTATCTCAAATTATCTGGTTATTAAACTGGACGATAATCCTCCTGACAATATGCGTTATCCAAATAACGGAAGTGTAAAATGGAAATGGGAAAAATGTTTTTATGATTTTAACGATGGTTCTCTACATCCGGACAGTTTGAATGGTAATTGTTATTGTTATAAAGCCTTTGCGGATAATCCTGAAAAAGAAACGGCAATGCCTTCTATGTGCCCATATTGTAACGATAACTGGGCTGTGCCGACTGATCCGAAAAAGACAAGATATGTAATTAAACCTATCACATATGGTTTTCAAAAACTTAATCAGCTTTTGGCTGATAAATTGCTTTGTCTGCAAAATGAGCGAAATTTGGTAATTTTTACTGACAGCAGACAGGATGCTGCAAAACTCTCTGCCGGTATAGAAATGGACCATTATAGAGATACTTTAAGACAGGTTACATATCAAACATTGCAGAATATTGTTAATTCTGACAAAGAATTAATTGAATTATTAAAAAAATCGGAGCACACAAAAGAACAAAAACAAAGAATAAGCGATTTACGTAAAAATGAAAATGGGAATATTCTGTTTGAATACTTTAAATATAATGAATATATGATGGATAATGCTGATAGAGAAAAAGCTGAAAAAATTATTCAAAATATTGATAAACCATTATACAAATTTGAACAGATTGAAAATGCAGTTTATTATTCATTATTGAAGCTAGGTATAAATCCTGGGGGATATAAAAGGAATTATTTTAATAATAAAAGTTGGACAGAATTATTTTCGTGGAAAGATGGAAGGTTCAATGGTGAAAAGAAAATCAATGACCCTCAAGCAAGTAACTTTAGAGCACAGATTATCGGTGAATTAAGAACAGAATTATTAAAAACATTATTCAACAACAAAAGAGGATTTGAAGCTATTGGAATAGGTATTGTTACATATAATAGAAACAAGTATAAACTTTCACAAGATGAACAAGAAGCAGTTGATTCGGTTATAAGAATTATGGGTGAATATTCTTTGTATGAAGGGTCAGATGCAAATACTCGTCGAAATTTAAACTTTTTAAAACCTTATGCTAATTCAATAGGATTTTCAATTCAAGAACTAGGAAATTTATTAATTAGAACAAATGTTGTAGATACAACAAATTATTTTTTAGCTCCTGAAAACTTGTGTATTGTGCCGAGTAGTAATTCATATATTACATATTATAAATGCTCAAATTGTGGTAAGTTGTATTTAAATCCATCCAACGGAAAATGTATTAACAAAGCTTGTAAAGGTGCAAGCTTAGAAAAACAAGAAAATACGAATAACATATTTACTAATAATTTTTATTATAAACTTGCACATGAAAAGCCTCAAAGATTAATAAGTGAAGAATTAACAGCTCAAACAAATAAGACAGATCAAAAAGACAGACAGAGAAAATTTCAGGGAATTTATATTAACAGTGATGATAGTGATAAAACAGAATGGCATATAAAGGATTCTATTGAAGTTTTAAGTGTCACAACAACAATGGAAGCCGGAGTTGATATTGGAGCATTAGAATCTGTTATGATGTCAAATATGCCTCCTGAAAGATTTAACTACCAGCAAAGAGTCGGACGTGCTGGTCGTAGAGGCAATCCCCTCGCAGTGGCATTAACTGTTTGCCGTAATAGAAACCATGATTCTTTCTATTTTAATAATCCACAAAAAATAACAAATGATTCCACGGTTCCTCCATATCTTGATATGAGAAGTGATGTTATATTGAAAAGATTTTTGAGCAAGGAAATCTTAAGAGTTGCATTGTTTAACATAAATTCTGAAGATAATAATTATGACAGTGTCCATGGAGAATTTGGAACAGTATCAGAATGGGATAATAATAGAAATACAGTTGTGAATTGGCTACAAAATAATGAAAATAAATTAGAAACATTTGTCGATATTTTATTAAAAGAAACTAAATGTATTGACAAAAAAGAAGATTTAATTAATCAAACTAAAGAAAATTTAATAAATGAAATTGATGAAATTGTTGCAAAAAATAGTAATGAATTCAAATATTTAAGTGAACTTCTTGCAAATGCCGGAGTACTGCCAATGTTTGGATTTCCAACAAGAACCAGAAATTTAAGAATCAATAGTAAAGAGAAAGATAAGGATTTAATTAATAGGGATTTAGATATTGCAATAAGTCAATTTGCACCTAAAGCGGAGACCGTTAAGGATAAAAAAATTCATATTGCTGTTGGTATAAAAAGTAGAAAATTATCGGAAAATGAAACAAAAACATTTTTAGTTTGTCAATCATGTAAAAACATAAAAGAAAATCCTGATAATAATATTTGTGATAGATGTAATGAAGAAGGAAAAATTGTACATACAATTCAACCTGAAGAATTTTTCACATTAGGTATTGATGGGAAAGCTGCTATTGATTATGATGGTAATTTTGATTATACTCCATATTCCCAAAAACCTCAAATAAACCAAACAGAAATTATTTTGACCCCAAGCAAACAGTATAATTATAATTATCTTGATACATCAAGATTGGTTCAAGTTATTTCAATTAATAATAATTTAGGAGAAAATTATAATTTTCAAGCGTTAAAAGATCAAGAAGGTAAAGATACTAATTTATGGATATCTGAGGATGCAGTAAATGCCTATAATGAAAAATTGGGAATGAAAACAAATCTCAAATATTATCAAAAAGATACACAACAGGAACCAAAATCAGTTGCTCTTTTATCAAGTAAAATGACAAATGTTTTTTTGACAGAAATAAAAAATATACCGGATAGTATAGACTTATCATTTAATAAAGATAATATTTATTCAAAAAGTGCTTACTATTCTTTGGCATTTTTATTGCGTGATGCTTTGGCAATAACTTTAGACGTGGATAAAAAAGAAATTATGACAGGTCTACGTCCTATTAAAAATGGTGGAGAATATTCACCTGTAACTGCACAAGTATTTCTGTCAGATGCTCTTGAAAATGGTGCCGGATATAGTAATTGGTTATGTAATGAAAATAATTTTCAAAAAGTTTTAGCCCATATTATTGAAGGAGATTTAAAAAAGACATTTATGGACGATACACATTTAAAAAACTGTGACAGTTCATGTTATGCCTGTATGCAAGATTATAGCAATTTACATTACCATGGTTTACTTGATTGGCGATTGGGTTTTGACATGGTAAATATGATGCTTGATAAAAACTTTATGCCATCGCTCGACAAAAATTATTGGGTTGAGCTTAAAGCAAAGGCTATTCAAAATCTAAAAGAATTAATTAAAAACACAAAATATACAGAAACTAATTATGAAATAGTCCATCCTCTTACAAAGCTGAAATCAACACCAAGCATTAAATATATAAATATTTTTGATGTTATAAAAAGACCAGGAAATATATGGCGAGAATTTAAAAATATTTAATTAATAATACTTATTTTTCTTTTCCAGTTGTTTTTGCGTTTGTTTAACTGATTCAAGGAAATGTTTTTCGACTTCGGATAACTCATCTTTTATCGTTTCTTTGTATTTTGCATATTCTGCAAGAGCTTTGTTTTCCGCCTCCAGTTTTGAGATTTTTCCGGGATTTTCAAGAAGTTCGCTTCCTGTCATTTTTATAAAATCATCGAGTTTTGCGATCCAATCTTTCATTGTCATTGGAATATGTCTTATTGCCTGCAATTCGGCAAATTCAAGATAGGCCGATGTAATTCTGTTCAAAATATTCAATTCTTTTTCATCAAGATAATTCTTCGCAACAGTAACTTCATCTTTTTTCGGATGTTTACCTTTGAAAACAGTCAAACCCATATTATCTTTTGTGCTGTCTGCTCGTAAATATATAACTTCTGCTGCAGTATGGCCATGTGCCGCAAAATGCATTTTGTTCTGAACAACTTTGAAGAATAATTTTGTTTCCTCTGCATTAGGATTGTAATCCGTGCTTGTTGCATAAATATCTAAAATCTGGCGGTAAAAAACTTTTTCAGAAGAACGAATATCCCTGATACGTTCTAAAAGTTCTTGCCAGTAGCCTCCGCCGCCTGCTTGTTTTAATAAATCGTCATTCAGAGCAAAACCTTTTTTCATGTATTCTTTTAAAACTTGTGTTGCCCAAATTCTAAATTGTGTGCCACGTAAAGATTTTACACGGTAGCCAACAGAAATTATAACATCAAGATTATAATGCGTAACATTCCTTGAAACCTTTCTGCTGCCTTCATTTTGAACTGTCAAGTAATCCTTGACAGTTGAATCTTCAGTAAGCTCTCCTTCTTCAAAAATATTTTTAATATGCTGGCTTATATTTTGTTTTGTAGTTTGAAACAGTTCTGCCATTTGATTTTGCGTAAGCCAGACTGTTTCGTTTTCTATTCTTACATCAATTTTAGTTTGCCCGTCTTGAGTCTGGTAAATTATAATTTCATTTTCCATGCTATAATCCTTTATTTTAAGCAATTATAACATATATAATTGTAATTAAAAAGCATCCCCTGTTTATCAAAACAGGGGATGGCATTTAAAATTACTCATTTTTGGTCTGATTTAAGTGATAATAATCAATGAGTTTATACAAGGTTTCCCTTAAATATTGTTCATCGGCCTTGCTGGTTTCTGGTTCAAAATCTTCCAATGCTTTGTCTTCAATCATCTGCCAGAAATCAAAATTAAGCAAATTTAGATTTTGCAGAAGCATTTTTCGTGTAGGACCATCATTTTTAATTGCATCCTGCACGATTTTTTGAGCAAAAGCCTGTATGAACGAGATTTTTTCACGACTGCCTTTTTCATTCGTAATCATAATCTCTTTTATAAACGCAAGCCTCAGGGCTTCCATAATAGTTTTAGGAATAACCTTTTTCTTTCTACCTTTAGGGTTGCCGCTCTGACCTTTTTTAAACTGTCCGCTGACAGGAGGTTTTTTATAACCGACTTCATATAATTTCTCTTTAATTTCTCGACGGCATTTGTTATCATTCTGTATTGTTTCTGCGGCTTTTAGCAATCTATCCTTATCTATTTCCATCTTGAACCTCCGTAAAATTTTTGATTAATTTAGCCGTTTTGCCTGTTTCCTTTTCCCAGCGATATATGGTTACATCCACGTATCTTGGGCTGATTTCAATCAATCTTGCCCTACGTTTGCAACGTTCTGCGGCAAGTAATGTAGAGCCTGAACCGCCGAAACAGTCTAAAACAATATCATTTTTAGATGATGCGTCAAGCAAAATGTCATGGAGCATCGGCACCGATTTAACCGTAGGATGAAGCTTTAGAAGCTCCAAAGATGATGGATTTGTCGCTCGAATTCCGGGATAATCCCAAACGTTAGTCCTGTATCTCCCGTTTTTGCCAAGTTGAATATGGTTCTGATGCTTAGCTTTTCCGTTTTTGAATATCGGAATCATTTCATTCTGAGACCTGTATAGCAAGCCCATACCGCCCGATAACTTGTTCCAGACTGCAATATTTTTGAGGTCGGTATAATGCCTTTTGCCCTGTGTCAGCAAGGTATTCAACCCGGCCCAGTCCATAAACAGATAATGCAGCGAGCCGTCAATTGAGAATTTAATTAGATGCTGCATAAATTTTGAGATAAATTCTGCAAACTCTGTTTCAGTCATTTCTCCAGACGCCATTGCAAACTCATCATGTTTAGTCTTACCCAAACCGCAAACATGACCTTTAATCTTACAGTTGTATGGAGGATCAGTTATGACTATTTGTGCCAATTCGCCTTGCATAATGATTTCAAAAGACTTGGCAAGTAAAGAATCGCCGCAGTAAACGAAATGATCCCCAAGCCGCCAGAGGTCACCAAATTTAACTTTGGGCGGAATATTTGCATCAAGCCAACTTTCGTCTTCTTTGTCCGAGTTGTGGACTTTGCTTTCATCAGAATCCTTGATGAGAAATATTTCATCGTAATCAACGGTATCGAATCCCAAATCCTCAAAAGTTATGTCAAACTTCATTAATTTTTCGACTTCTTCTTTAAGGTTTCCGAAGTTCCATTCGCCATCTTCTGCAATTCTGTTATCCAGAATTCTGATTGCATCAGCTTCTTCAGGTGTCAAATCCTCAAGTATTATCACTGGAATTTGTCTCAGCCCAAGCTTTTTTGCGGCTAAAAGCCGCAACTCCCCCGCTATAATTCTCAATTGTTTGTCAACCAGAATTGGATTGGTAAAGCCAAATTTCTTGATAGCATTTATTATTTTTTGAAGCTGCTTTTGGTAATGTTTACGCAAACTTTTATTACTTGCAATAATTAAAGCAATGTCAATCATCTGTAAATTGCTGCTTGGATGCTTGCCTTCAAGAACAACTTTTTTAAAGTGGCGCAATGCATTTTCAATTGTATCATTATTGAGTTGTATATGTATGTTTTCCATATATATCTCCTGTAATTTAACTTGCTAACAATCCTTATTCAGCACCAATTGTGCCGATAAAGGCAAAAAGACCCGTGCAATAAAAATTGCAATTATGCAAGTAAATCAGGAGTTGTATCGTCAGTATAAATCTGATGTGAGAGCACTAAGTTTTGTACATTTATTTCTGATAAAATCGGAATTTGAAGTTTTATAAATTCCCAAAGCCGTAATTCTGTTTCAAAATCAGTCAAGGGCTGAACAAAGAATTCAAAATTTGAAATTGAACGGATTAAATCGAGTAAAAAAGCCTGCATATATCGGCGAACTTTTTTGCATTTATGCTTTACCGGTTCGTTAATTGAGGAGACCATGCTACCAATCAAAGCTTCCATTGATTGAAGCCCATTTGAGTATTTTATTGAGTTGTCATCTATATTTTTGCTGATTCTTATACTCATTTCTTTTCTCCTACATGCATATTCTAACCATGCTTTCAGATTTTGACAACCCCATGATGCAGATTTACAGCTGCTTTAGTGATTCATCATGGTTAAAACCGTTATCATAAAAGGTTTTTGTCTATATAAAGTCTGTAAACTTTTTGTTACAAAGGTCTTGCAGGCAATAAAAAACATTTAATTTTCTTATCAGTACAATTTTTTCTGAAATTACTAAAGTACTGGTCAAATTTAAGTTGTATCAATTGACACAAAAGTGTTAGAATAAATTAAAAGTAGATTATGCAGGAGTAAATTATGACAGAAATCAAAATTTTAAAAGGCGACATAACAAAATTAAAAGTAGATGCAATAGTCAATGCCGCAAACAGAACTTTGTTAGGCGGAGGTGGAGTAGATGGTGCAATTCACAGAGCAGCCGGGAAAAAGTTGCTTGAAGAATGTAGAACTTTGAACGGTTGTGAAACCGGACAATCAAAAATTACTAAAGGGTATAATTTACCGGCAAAATATGTAATTCATACCGTAGGACCGGTTTGGTACGGTGGGGATAAAAGCGAGTCTGTGCTTTTAAAATCTTGTTATATAACAGCATTAACTCTTGCAAAAGAAAATAACATAAAGACAATAGCCTTTCCTGCAATATCTTGTGGAGTTTACCACTTCCCGATAGACAAAGCCTGCAAAATTGCCTACGATACAATAACCGAATTTATAAACAAGTACGATTGTTTTGAAAAAGTTATTTTTATTGATATTAATGACAGTGTAATTGAAGTTTATAAAAGGATTTGTAATGTTGGATGAGCGAATCTCTAATATGGTTAATTTCGTAGTAACTACTCAAATTTAAAAATGCAATAATAGTATCATTTAATATTTAAATCGTTTGTAAATCATATAATTTTTTAAATTTACCATTTTTATTCTGCAAAAGTTGTATTTGAGAACCTTGTTCTATAATTTTCCCCTCATCTATAACGATTATTTTATCAACATTATTTATCGTAGAAAACCTGTGTGCAATTATTATTACCGTTTTATCTTTCATCAAGTTTTCTATGGCTTTTTTAATATAAAATTCTGATTCATTATCTAATGCACTTGTCGCTTCATCAAAAATTATAATTGGAGAATTTTTTAAGAATGCTCTTGCTATTCCTAATCTTTGTTTTTGCCCGCCGGATAGTAATAAACCTCTTTCTCCGACTTGTGTATCAAGCCCTTTTTCTGTTGACATTACAAAATCGTACAGGTAAGAACTTTGAAGAACAGAAAATAAATCTTTATCAGTTGCATTCGGTTTTATTATTTTAAGGTTTTCTCTTATAGTTCCTGTAAATATAAAATTATCCTGTAAAACTATTGAGATATTATTTCTTAACGAATTTATGTCATAATTTTTTATATTAATACCGTCTATTAAAATTTCACCGCTGGTTACATCATAAAATCTTGGAATAAGGTTTATTATTGTACTCTTTCCCCCGCCTGAATGTCCTACAAGTGCAATTTTTTCTCCTTTATTAATTTGGAATGACAGTTCATGTAAAACTTTCTTATTTTTTCTATATTCAAACGAAACATTTTTAAATTCAATTCCGGAATTGAAATGTTTCATCAAAATTGGCGACGCATTATTTTTGATTTTTGGAATATATTCAAGTTCATTTATAACTCTTTCTATTGCAAGAATTGAAGTTTGTAGATTTTTTGAATCGTTTCCTATACCTTTAATTGGGTTAAAAAGTAAAATAAGTGCGGTTACAAATGCCACGAAATTCCCGCTTGTAATTGTATTATTGTTAATTAAAGTACTTCCTATTCCAATGATAAGACCTATCCCAATAGCGGCTACAAGCCGCATTAGCGGTGTAGTCCAACCTGTCCGAAGAATTATTTTCATATCAAGTTGGAAAGCTTTTTTAAGATGTTTTTTCAATTTATTTATTTGAAAATTTTTAAGATTAAATGCGGAAATGATTTTGTTTCCAGAAAATGTTTCATTGTAATCTGCAATAACTTTTGCATTTTCATTTTCGTAATCATTAACAATATTTTTTATAAGATTTTTAACCTGTGTAACAGGAATTAAAGCAAAAACAAGAATAAACACAGCAATAATTGCAAGCTGCCAACAATTATAAATTAGAACGATGATTAAAGAAATTGCCGAAAAAATTCTTAGGGCATAACTTTTTAAGTATCCTAAAAGACTTCCAAAAGCCTTTGAAACATCATTATTAAACGCTTTCTGTATAAAACCAGATGTATTTTTGTCAAAAAAAGAAGTTTCCCTGTTAAGTAAATTTTCAAATAAGATTATTTTAACTTCATTTGTAATTTGTCCTGCAACATAAGAATTAATATAAGTAGCTGAGAAATTAAGAAGCCCCTGAATACTTGTAAAAACTAGAATAAAAAAAGAAATTGTCCATGGAGAATGTATTGATTTATTCAACATAATGACATCCATATACGGTTTTAATGTCATAACAATAACTGCATCCAAAGCACCGGCCGGTAATGTTAATAATATTGATAACAAAGTCATCGGCAGGTATGGTTTTATGTATGGGATAATTTGTTTATAGTTTGTCCCCATATTAATTTATTTCTCCAATGTTTAAATATTTTTCTATATTTGGAATTACTGTAGGAAATTTCATATAATTACCATAAATATTTTTTAAGTATTCATCACTTTTATTTGGAATGGGGTAGTATTTTCCCTCAAATAAACCTTGTGACAAGGGAAATATTTCATCATGGTTATAAATCAAATGATATTTACTGTAATATGGGAAATCAATACCGTAAAATAATGCAGGATTTTTCATTGTAACTTTTTGATTTTGTAAAACTATTCTATTTTGGATATTGATAAGTTCTGTTTTTAATTTGTTAATATTACATTTTTTTATTTTCTGTGCAGGGAAATTTTTATCAAAAATATTTCTTGCATTTTTAATTAAATCAGTTATTTCTTTTTTTTGTTTATTATTTAAATTAGAAGTAATATAGTTATCAATAGGAAAAATATCTAATGCTGCGTCATTATTTTGTGAAATTATTCTTATTTGAAAATTATTATCCAGTTCGGCTTTTAATCTTATTTCATTTTCTTTAAAATAACTTTTTAGAAGATTTACAAAAATATTGTAATCTTGTCTGGGCATACAAATATCAATATCGTCATCCCATGGAATAAATCCTTTATGTCTAATGCATCCAAGAAGTGTTCCAGCATCTAACCAGTAGCATAAGTTATTATTTTTACATATTGCATCAACTTTATCTAACATTTTAATGCAAGATTGTTGAACATTTCTTAATGTTCCATCTGCCTTTTTAACCTGTCTTATGTCTGCACAATTATTTAGGAAATAGTTAAGAGTTGCAATTTGTCTATATAGAGTTGGAATAGAATATTTTTTTCTGATTTTAATTTCAAATCCAAAAATTGTTAATATTATTGTTGTATTAACACTGTCCCATCGTTTATTAAATATTTGTCTTATATTAATCATATAATAAGTCCCTATTTTGCGTTATTACTTCTATATTTGCAGGAAGATGTGAATCTACTTTGTTTTGTAATTTTTTATAATTTTCATATATACGTTGTTTTAAAGATGAAGAACTAATCCCATCCCCATATGGGAAATAGACAACATTAACTCCAAGCTTTTCTAGATAATCATATTTCCCAACCCAGTCGTCACCAACAACAAATATATCAAAATGTAATTTTTTTATTTTGTCCGTGTGATCTAAAGATTTTTGAGGTATTACAATATCAGGGCCTTTAATAGCTTTCATTAAAGCAATTCTTTCTTCAAAAGGAATAATTGGTTGTGATTTGTAACTTGCAACTAGTTCGTCGGTATTTACTCCAACGATTAATATATCACCTAATGCTCTTGCATATTCAATCATTTTTAAATGATTGAAATGAAGCATATCAAATGTTCCAGATGTATAAACTACAGTTTTATTTCCAATCATTACTACTCCTTTTTAATATCCAATAGGAAGCGTTTGTTTCTTTTCTATTGCCTGTTTTATTATCAAGTAACAGCCCAGATGCTAAAAGTTTGAAATTTGTACAATATTGTATTAATAGATTTTCATATTCAGGTATAGTTCTGTATATTGCACTATAATTTTGCCTTAAATCATTTGAGTAAAAATTATCTAAAGTTAATCTTCCTTCTGTTAAACTTACAGATTCCTGTAAATAAATAATGTCATTAGTAAGATTATTTATAGTTAAAAATAAGTTCGGTAAGTCTTTGTCATTTATGTACATACAAATTCCAGTAAGAATTGATAAATCATAGTTATCACGTAATAGTGAGATATTTATATCTGTTGCTGACATTTGTATGAATTCTAGATTTGTTTGTTTATACTTGTTTTTTGCAAGTTTAATAAAACCGTCAGTATAATCTATTCCTGTGTATTGATCTATATAAATGAGTAAATTCTCAACCCATCTCCCGATACCACATCCAATATCTAAAATCTTATATTTTTTATTTGGCTCAAGAAATGATTTAACTAGGTTACTTTCTTTAATATTTCTATTTTTGATTACGTCATCATTAACTTCTTCATTTAGTAATACCGTTTTTAAATTGTACCCATTTTGAACTCGTGTTTGCCAAAATTCTTTAGTTGAATTTATTTTAATATCTACACTTTTATTTTTAATTCTTGTTTCCATTATTATTGATTTCCTTTATTGTTAATTTAAGAGAGTTTAAAAATTTATCAATTCCCAGTTTATTTATATTGCCGTAATTACCTATTCGGAATAGCTTTTCTTTTAACATTCCACCTGATGGTGCAAGTTCGATGTTATATTTGTTTCTCATAATTTTTACAATTTGATCTGCATTGTATGTATCTGTCCAAATTCCAGTAATACAGTTTGCAGGATTCTTAGCAAATGTATTAAATCCCAATTTTGATAACTGATGCCGTAAATATTTTGTATTATTCCCGTATCTGGCTTGGAAGTTTTCTAATCCTTCGTCTTTTATTTTTTGAAGTCTATAATCTAATTGATTTACAATTCCCGTAGCAGGTGTAAATGGGGTTTGATTTCGTTTTTGATTTTCAATATATTCAAAAATATCAAAATAAAAATTTCTGAGGTTTGATTTTTCTGCAAATTTTAAAGCTTTATTATTAACTGCCATAAATGATAATCCGGGTGGCAGTGCAAGAGCTTTTTGGCTTGCACTAACTGCTATATCTACTCCCCATTCGTCCATTAAAAATTCATCAGAGCATAGACCGCTAATACAATCAACAATAAATAAAATATTTGGATATTTTTTCAAGATCTTGCCAAGTCCGGCTATATCATGCAATGAGCCACAGGAAGTTTCATTTAATGTAGCAAATACAGCCTTTGTATCAGGATTATCCTTTAATACTTTTTCTACATTTGAAATTTTTACGCTTTTGCCGAAATCAACTAATATTTCAATTGTGTTAAGATTATGCTTTTTACAAATATCTCCCCAGCGTTTGCCAAATGAACCTGAGTTAATATAAATAATTTTATCTTTAACCGATAAAAAATTTGTAACAGCAGCTTCCATTGCTCCTGTCCCGGAAGAGGCATAGCAAACAACAGGATATTTTGTTTGGAAAATATATTTTAAATTCTCAAAAATTCTTGCCCATTTTTTAGAATATTCTTCTGTTCTCATATATTCTTGCGGTGCCGAGCCTATATCTGATATTTCTGGTTCTATTTCAACAGGTCCTGCAACCATCAGTAATTTCTTTTGTTCCATTTTGTATTCCTGTCACTTTTTCTAAATAGTTAATTATTTTTTCAGATGCACTTTGTCTAAAATCAAAAAGATTATGTATAAGTTTTATGCGTTCATCTTTTAAATAATCATTTCTGTTTACTATAACTTCATTAAACAATGTATCTAATTCTTCATTATTTGTACTTTTATATAAAATTTGTGAAATCCTTTCTCCTATTAAATTATACGGATGATGCATTTTGTTGAATAATTGAATTATCGGTTTTTGTGTTGGCAAATATTCAACAAGAAAGGAAATAGAATCAGTAATTAATGCCTCGGATGTTTGGAATAATTCTAAGTAATTGCCGTATTCATGCACTGTTCCAAGTTCCTGCCAACTTTTCCAATATTCATTAACTTGTTCTTGCGTCATTATTTTATTATCCAAAAGTTCAAACCTTAATTTTGGATGAGGTTTAAATATCCAATTTATTTCTCTATGTTTTTGGGCCAAATTTAATATAAATTTTCCATTATCTTGAAATGTCCCAAACATTAAACTATGTTTCCCTAATGAATGATGAGGTGCATATATAATTTTTAAATTATTATGGAAACATTTTTCTTGCGTTGTAATGTAGTAATCTAATTTTGGATGTCCGCTAATTATACAATTTCTCGAATTCCCTTTTCTATAATGTTCGTATCGTTCCAGATTCTCTTTGCACTCTACAAAATAAGCAAATAGATGTTTATGAAAATTATCTGTGTAATTATTTTTAAAATCTAAATTTTCGTACCCATAAGGGAAATACATACATAAGGAATTCTTGGACACTTTGTTCAAACTATATTTTGGTGGTAAATCATAAGGCTGTTCGTAAAATACAATGTCAGGCTTAAATTGTTTTAAGTCAGCATATTTATGTTTTATAAGGTCATAACCTAATTCAACTTTAATATTATTTGCTTTATAAAATTTTAAATTATCTTCAAGTGAAAGTTTTGTTAAATCCTCTCCTTTATGAACAGTATATGGTGGCACAAGAATAACTAGCGGTTCAAAATTTTTGTGTTTCTCCATCATTTTATATAAATACTGAGCTCCCCATTTGGAACATTCCATGCATAAAAAGATAATTTTTAATTTCTTTTTAGTTCTAATTTTAGATAATACCTTTTTATAATTAGAACTTATAAATAAATTGCTAAACTTTTTTGGAATAAAAAATATACTTCTTTTTATAAATGTTGATGGTTTCAATTTAATTTTCCCCTTAACAATTTATAGAAATGTGCAGCACAATTTTTACAGATCATAAAGCCTAATAAAAAATACATTTTCAGACCAAATTGGTTATATAGTTTATTGTGGAATTTGGCTATATTAAGTCTGATTTTAAGGTAATTTATTGGTCTTAAAGACTGTTTGGTACGCTCGTTTTGCTGCTTTCTGTAATAAAATAGAACTTCTGGAATCTGATAAACTTTTGCACCTGTTTCGATAATTGAAAGCCAAAAATCCCAGTCCTCACAACCAAGTTCCATCTCTTTTTTATAGCCGCCGACCTCAAGGAATTTTGATTTTCGGTAAATACCTGATGGAAATATCCGATTTTGGATAAGCATATTGGAAAGAGTAGCTGGTTTTAAGTTCCATTTTTTATTTTGTCCTGTTCCGAAAAATTCTGCTTCGCAATAAACAATACCAATATCAGGATTTTGCTCTAATATTGAAACTGCTTTTTCAATATATGTATTTGCGATTCTGTCGTCTGCATCCAAAGGTAAGATATATTCTCCAGTAGCCTTTATTATTCCGTTGTTTCTAGCGGCACATACTCCAGAGTTTTCTTGATTGATCAATATTACATTATCAAAAGGTTTGAGCATATCCTGAAATTCTTGTGCAGTTTTTTCAGTTGAACCGTCATTAACGACAATTATTTCCAAATTTTTGTAGGTGGAACTCACAACCGATTTAACTGCATCTAATAAATATTTATATTGATTATAGCAAGGTATTATTACGGAAATCTTTTTCATAATTTATACAACCCCAATGTGATTTTTACATGAAACATAAAATTTGTAAATAGGGTTTATATAAAATTATTATTTAACCTTTAAATGAATAGCTACATGTGAATAGGCATAAACCTATAAGTGTAATATCATTGAATAAATAAAGAGGATAAATATGGCATTAAAAAATGAGTTTTCAAAAGACAAACCACTTCTGACAACAAGCGTTGTTGCTAATATGCTTGGGATTACTCCTGATAGACTAAGAACCTATGATGCTGAAAAATTAATAAAAACACATAGGATAAAGACTGGCGAAGTTCAAAAACGGCTATATAGCCAATATGATGTAGAGTGGTTACAATGTTTGCGTATTCTTGTAAAAACTCACAAAATGAGTATTTCCTCTATAAAATTTCTTTTACAAGTAATTTCTGAAAATCCCAAAATTCAGCTACCGCATAATGAAATAGGGGAAGTTCTAGTTGAAATGTGTCAAAATCCAAATTTTAAAGATATAGTTAGAAATTTTTAATATTGCTGGAGTGTTAAATCCCTGCTATACTATATGTTCATTATCCTCAATTGGCACAATTTCATCAAGTTCTATGTGGTACCGTTTGCCATTTTTATCAACACAAGTTGCATACCAAATATTTTCATCTGCAAATTCATTTAACCAAGTTTTAATAAGTAATCCTATCTCATTTGTCTTACGGTTTAAAATCTTTGTTCCGAATGCGATATCCATAAGTCGTTCCTCCTTGTATTTACATAAATCGCTCTTGTTGCAAGCAAAATCAAGTCCATTGACACAATTGTTATCATTCGCTACAATTAGAAAAAAGGAGTTTAGAATGGCTATTGTCTTAGGCAAATTAACTAAAGTTGAGGATTTACGTACGGTTTGGAAACATGAGGCTTCTGATTTTACCAGATGGTTAGCAGAATCTGAAAATATGGCATTATTAAGCGAAACTATAGGGTTAGATATTACAACAGTACAAGTTGAAGATAATGTTGGAGACTTTAATGTTGATATATACGCCATAGATGAAACTTCCGGAAAAAGAATAATTATTGAAAATCAATTGGAAAAAACAAACCATGACCATCTTGGGAAAATTATCACTTATGCCTCAGGTAAGGATGCTAATTATATTGTTTGGATAGTAAAAAAAGCTAGGAATGAACACCGCCAAGCAATTGATTGGTTAAATGAACATACGGATTCGGAATTAAACTTCTTTTTAATTGAAATGGAGTTGTGGAAAATTGGGAATTCTGATGTTGCTCCAAAATTTCAAATAATATGCCAGCCTAACGATTGGACAAAAATGGTTAAAGAAACTTATGGTACTGGAGAAACAACTGAATTAAAAACAAAACAAGGTGAGTTTTGGGATGATTTTAACACTTACTGTAAACAAGCAAAAGTTGACTTTAGTTTACGTAAAGCATTACCGCATCACTGGTATGATATTGCAATCGGGACATCCAGAGCACATGTTTCTTTATGGCTAAATTCTAAGAAAAAATATATAAGTTGTAATTTATATATTGGAGGAAGAGATAGAGATGAAAATAAAGATTTATACTCATATATTTTAGCCAATAAAGACGAAGTAGAAAGGGCTCTTGGTAACAATATTGAGTGGTACCTTTTAGAAAACAAAAAAGCTTCAATTATCGGAATAAATAATAGTCTTGATTTTAATGATGAAGAATCTTGGGAGCAAATGTTTGAATGGTTTGCAGAAACCGCAGCTAAATTTAAGCATCTTTTTTATAATCTTATTCAGGATTATGAAAAACATCAAGAATAATCAAATAAATGATACAAATTGTGTAATAATATTTGATAAACAATCCTTTTGAGTGATGTATGTAAGTACAGAACTTGAAAGGATTTTATTATGGCGAATTTAGAAGAACTTATTGGTGTACTTACTGAGGTACAAAATTTAGATCCTGAAAATAAAACTGCAGATGTAAGAATCTACAATAAATACATATTAATCACAAGACCAGATCAGGAAGATGGCTATTTTATTGAACTTTAATGATAACAATTGTGTCAATGGACTTGATTTTACCTGCAACTAGAGCGATTTATGTAAGTAAGCAGAATAAAAAGGTATTCACATGGCTTTAAATATTTTTGAAAAACGAATCAAGGCTTGGGAAGAGAAATACGGTTCATTGCCAATACAGATTCAACGTAAAATTGATAAACTAGTTGAACAATATGATAAAACTCAACAAACCGAGAAATCTCCTAAAATTTTATCAATTACAGACGGAACAAAATTGGTTCGTGAGTTTAAAGGTAAGCGATACTCGGTAACAGTAATGCAAAATGGTTATGAATATAATGACAAAAAGTACAAAAGTTTATCTGCAATAGCCAATGAAATTACTGGTACTCGTTGGAATGGCAAGAAATTTTTCGGGGTGGCATGATGCAAAAGAAAATTAGATGTGCTATATATACCAGAAAATCAACAGAAGAAGGATTAGAACAAGATTTTAACTCGCTTGATGCACAGCGTGAAGCTTGCGAAGCCTACATAAAATCTCAAATGCATGAAGGGTGGGTTTTATTAGATAAACAATACAATGATGGCGGGTATTCCGGAGGAACAATGGAAAGACCGGCATTTAAAGAATTACTAAAAGATATCGAGAATGATGAAATTGATATTGTAGTTGTTTATAAAGTTGATAGGTTAACCCGTTCTCTGATGGATTTTTCAAAAATTATTGATATTTTTGATAACCATAATGCTTCGTTTGTCTCAATTACTCAGCATTTTAACACAACAACTTCAATGGGACGATTAACATTGAATATCCTGTTATCTTTTGCACAATTTGAACGTGAAGTAACAGGGGAAAGGATAAGAGATAAATTTGAGGCTTCTCGAAAGAAAGGGCTTTGGCTATCCGGGGCTTGTCCTTACGGATATGAAAAAGACGAACATCACATGCTACACCCGCAACAGCCTTATGCAGATAATGTTCGAATAATTTATGAATCATATCTTGAAATAAAAAATGTACTTAAGTTGAAAAAATACCTTGCTGAACAAAAAATTCTCACAAGGTCGGGAAAAGAGTTAGCTAAAGGCAGCTTATATCATATACTTTCAAATAAAGTTTATCTTGGCAAAATTGTTCATAAAAATAAGGAATATAACGGCCAACATGAGCCAATTTTATCTGAAGAATTATTCAAAAATGTACAAAATCTCTTAAAAGCAAATGCTGTTAAAAGAAAACATTCAACAAATGCTAAAACCGGCTCACTTCTTGCAGGATTATTGTATGATGACAAAGGAAACAAGATGTCACCTTCTTATAGCAATGGAAAAGGGAAACAATATAGATATTATGTAAGTCAAGCAATTAAAAATCCTGCAGACCACGAAAGAGGAGAAATTACAAAAATTTCAGCGGGAGAGATTGAGAATTTTGTACAGAATGATTTTGTAAAATTATTAAAAAATACACATAAAATGCAGGAATATCTTGAAAGTTACTCAGTCGAACAGCAGCAATTAATGTTAGAACAAATGAATACTTATGAATCGGATAAGATCTTTTTAAGAACAGCGGTTAAACGTATTGACTTACATTTAAATTTTATAACAATTAGTTATGACATAGATTATATTATTAAATATTTTGCGACAATGGCTTTTAATGCAGAGTTTAAGTATACGGATGATAATGAGCAACTGATAACGAATCAAATTGCAGTACAAATTTCATCAACTCCACAACGGCAGAATAAGATTATAATTCCTGGGAAAGCAAATTATGATATGAGATTAATTCAGGCTATAGTAAAAAGTTTTTGGTACAACAAACTAGGTGCGGAAAGACGATTGCCGCCAGAAGCTCGCAACGGAAATAACAAACGTCTTAGAAAATTAAGATTTCTACCACCGGAAATAATCGAAAGTATCATGAATGGAACTCAAGATCCTGAATTGAATGTGAAGAAGTTGATTGATATGGCAGAAAAGTCAGTTTTGTAATTTTTTATTTTACTTGTCCAATAGCATATTGAACAAGTAATTGTTTTCCTATTTCCCATGCGTTAGAAATTGCAAAATTTTTAATTTTATTTAAAACTGTGTCATTTTTTAATACATCAAGAAACTCATATCCTTGAGCGGTTATTCGGTAATTTGGATTCGAAATTACATAATCTCCATGTGCTCCTTTCGCAAAACCATAGTTCCCTTTTGTATCACTACTTTCAATGAAATATTTATCACCCAATATCTTTATATGACCAATAAATTTTTCTATTAACTTTTCATTAATAATCCTTTTATTATCTATAACGCCTACTGTTTGCATTAATTCATTACATTCAATTTCATGTGAATCATATTCTTCCATAACAAGCAATATTTGTTTTATAAAATTATAGTCTAATTTCATTAATAGCCCTTTCGGAATTTATAAAATTTAATATTTAAAATAATATTAATATTATAATAAAAGTATAATTCGTTCAAAAAGGACTCTATTTATTTCCAGAAAGAGGATTTTGCATAAGTAGCGTAAATTCTTTTAAATTATCGAAATAGAACACTGTGCTTGTAAAATACTACTGAGAAAGCTACTATAAAAGGTCTCTGAATTTTAATGGTGGAGCGACCAAGAAGTCTAAAAAATGTTCAAGATTTTCTATTATGTATTTTATAAAATTTATTGTAGGGGAGTTGCTTATTGTAAACTTTTGTTAATTTGTAAGTTATAAAATTAAAGGATTCGGAGCTAACGACCGTTTTATGGGCATGTGTGGAGAGGTTAAAATGCGACAAAAAATAAAAAAATATACTGCAAATTATGCACATACAAACCATAATTTCGTTATACAAAATTTAGATGGGAATGAATGCAAAAATTCAAAATATTATTCCTCTATATGCATAGTAAAAAATATTTTGCAACGAGGAAAACCCACTTTGATGTCATCCTTTTTACAGAAGGGTATAGGATCTATACAAAGGTTTTCTGATTTTAAAAAAACATTAGTACTAATTTCAAAAAAAATAAATCATTGGGAACGTATGATTAAAGGTTCAAATGATTCCGTTTATAATCCTGCAAAATATTTTTTTGAAAATATCTTAGATAAAATTTTAGAAAATGATTGTAAATTTATTAAAAATCTTATCTTACCTGAAGTATTAATATCTGATATCACACAGGAGTATATAAAAGAATTTGTAAATCAACGCGTTGATTTTTACTTTCCACAAGCATATTTGGTTATTGAGATTGATGGCAGTCAACATAAAAATAATATTCAAGATGATTTAGATAAAAGAAGAGATGATTATCTTTATAAACATGGAATTAAGACTGTAAGAATATCAACAACAGATATAAACAATCCTAACAAGCTGGCATCTGTAAAAATTGAATTAAAAGAATACCTGTTACAACATAAAATTTTAACTTTATATAAAGATGCATTTAATTCTGAATATAATCTGGATTCTCCAATAATAAATGCTACTATGATTATGCGTTATCAAATTTTAATATTAGAGTTATTGAAATATGGTAAATTATCATTAGAACAAAATTGTTGGGATATAGAACTTTTTGATAATAACGAAAACAGTGAAAAATCATTAAAATTTGCAATTCAGGATCTTTTTATTTGGTTTGCATGTATTTTGAAACTACAGAATATTCAATTTAAACGACCTTTTGTAAATATAAAACCTGTAAACAATATAGATAAATTTTCTCCTAATGATACTATCAAAATAGATTTTAGTTTATTCCAAAGATATTCGGATGTGAATGAAAGATATCCTGATATTTATTTTGTCAGAACTGATTATATTGACACCTATAAAACATTCACAAAAGTTGACTATTCGGACAATAAAAAGCAGAAACTGGTACCTGTAGATCATTATGAAGTAGAAACTGCAAATTTGGTTAAATATAAATTCGACAAGGATAGCGATAAAATATCAAAAAAAATTATAAAATATTTAATGTGGAACTTATTTTTACAGACAGATGAAACATTAGATTTTAAAAATTTAGATTTCAGAGAAGGACAATATGCAATAATTAAAAATGTTTTAATGCGAAATGATACTATAGGACTCTTGCCTACAGGTTCTGGAAAATCTTTATGCTATCAATTAGCGAGTATACTTCAACCTGCTCCAAGTTTTATTGTTTCTCCAATTATTTCGCTAATGCAGGATCAAATTACGGAATTAAATAATTTTTATTTTACAAGAGCTGAATGTATTAATAGTAACAAGACTGCTAATGAAAAAACAGAAATATTAAAAAATTTTTCAAATAGAAAATATTTTTATTTGTTTATATCTCCGGAAAGATTTCAAAATAAAGATTTTCGGGCAAAATTGAAAAAATTACCTGTAATCTCATATGCAGTTGTTGATGAAGCACATTGTTTATCAGAATGGGGGCATGACTTCAGAACCTCATATTTAACTTTAGTCGATACCATTCGCAGCCATTGTAATAAAGATATTACTTTTATTGCTTTAACTGCAACCGCATCTTTGTCTGTGCTAAAAGATTTAAAATTGGCTTTTGGAATTACTAATGAAACAAACGTAAAAACACCATTGAGTTATGCAAGAGATGAGTTAGAATTTCATGTTATTGATTCAACAAGGAAAACGCAAAAGGTTTTAATTGAAAAAATAAAAAATATAAAAGCTCTGGACGAAAATTATGCAACACTAATTTTTACACCTTATGCATCACAATATGATTTTGGCTGTATTGGTGTATGTAATTTTTTAAGAAAAGAGATGCAAAATGAAAATATTGAATTTTATTCAGGAAAAATGGACGATACAGATAAAATAATTATTCAAGACAGTTTTAAAAATAATGAATTTAAATTTTTGGTTGCGACGAAAGCATTTGGCATGGGAGTAAATAAAAATAATATTAAGTACACCTTTCATTACGGAATTCCCAGCTCCTTAGAAGCTTTATATCAGGAAGCAGGTAGAGCTGGGCGAGCAAAACAGATTTTTAAAGGTACAAATAAAGCTCAATGTTATATTTTATTTTCCAAAGAAAATGATTCAGAAAAATTAGAAAATGTTTGGAATTTAAACTGTTCTAAAGAAATATTAAAAGAAATTTCCTCTAAGAAAGGGACTTTATCCCAGGATATAAAAAGACAATTATATTTTCTACAAGATAATTTTATTTCTACAAAAGATGAAATTTTGAAAATTAAAACAATAAATAATATGTTAAAGGACTCAAAGGAAAAAATATTGTAATCGCCTACCAAAGAATATTTTTAACGGTTCATATGTTGATATAAATTTTGTAGAAAAACTACTATACAGATTATACCAATTAGGAATAATTAAAGACTGGACGATTGACTATAAAGCATATGCTATTGAAGTCGATTATAAAGAAGATTTATCAGTAGAACAAATAAAAAATTCATGTCAGGCCCAAATCCAAAAATACGATGCTAATTTTGATTTTGCAAATCTTAATAATAACCAAGATTACGAAAAATATGCGAAAATTTTAAACAAAAAATCTGAATTTTTTGATAAATATCTTGAAATATTATTAGAGTGGACGTTTGATAAATTTGTCGGTTATCGCAGACAATCTTTAAAGAATGTATATGAAGCTTGTGAAAAATATATAGAAAGAATTCAAAATGGTGAACGTGAAGAAGTTGTATCATCTGATTTTAAACAAGATATTGAAGGTTATTTTACTGTGAATGAAGCAACACATAAAATGCTCTATTTATCAGAAAATCCAAGAAATTTTCAAAAAGTTTTTGAGTTATTTTATGTTTATGACATATCAAATAAAAGAACCGACAAATTAAAACAGTATGATGAAATTGTAGAATTAAAAAATATTTTAATGCGTCTTTTAGAAGAATATCCTAACAATGTAGCTCTTGACATGATTTCTGGTATAGTTCGATTCATTTTAAATGAATTTAATAATGCTGATGGTCAAGCCAGATTTGAAAAAGCGTTGTCACAAATATCAAAGTTAAATAATCCCAAACTAAAACAATATATTTTAATAAATATTTTAAAAATTTGTCAACAAGTAAATGATGATTCTATTAAATGTCTACTTGCAAAGATTTTATTTAAATATTTTAATATAAGAAAATATTTAATTCCGGTAAACAAATTTTTGAATGATAGTTACACAAATTATTTATTAATACACTA